>Ga0181605_10000064_pt1 | contig 95781 bp, 82 predicted proteins | sample 041ome_11_FD_148676 | JGI IMG/M metagenome (GOLD analysis project Ga0181605, IMG submission 148676) | Coastal salt marsh microbial communities from the Groves Creek Marsh, Skidaway Island, Georgia - 041411US metaG (spades assembly) | ecosystem: Environmental > Aquatic > Marine > Intertidal zone...
CCGAAGATAAAAAATACCGTTTAGAAAATGAAGTTACCATTCACGACATTTATTATGTCATTCACGACATTTTTTTGGAAAACACCTTAAAAGCCGAATAGTTTTGGGGTGAACCAAAAAATCTTATGTCATGAATTTAACCACAAAAGAAATCGAAATTCTAAAAACAAATTCCCTAATTATGAAAAAAACAATCTTTCTCATTTCTATAACGATGCTTATGTCTTGCGGGTCAAAAAAGATTTTGATTTCCTCCGAAGAAGCCGCTCAAATTTTTGTTGACGGACGCGAGGTTGCAAGTGAATCAGCAATAATAAACATACCAAAGAGGACCTCTGTAAATGTTCAAATAAAAAAAGCAGGTTATGTTACGGCTTATCGGGATTATCAAAATTTAAAAACAATAAAGCTCCCTAAATCAGATTTTATACGATTAGAAGTAGACGACGCTTTTGAAAATTCCATAAGTACAGATTTAGCGAATCAAGAGATCGATATTCCCACAAATCCAAATAAGACTGAAAAGGAGTTATGGTTATCGTTGAATAGAGTCGTCCTTGATTATTTTGATGTACTCGAAACAATTGATGAAAATACAGGCTATATAAGGACTTCATGGGTGCTCAATAAATTTAAATCATCCAATATTAGAACGCGTTTGATTGTGAAATTCGGAGGGAATAATCCTCTCACCTATAAGGTTAAATTAATATCCGAATACGCCCCTCCAACAGTCAGTATAAAAGCAGATGAGCAATTTCAAGAATGGGACCGTATTTTGAGAGCCTATGAGCCTTTGATTCAAGATTTAAGAAGCCGTCTAACCCGATAAAAACAATTCTTATGAAACGTTACAAAAATTATTTTTTATTATTATTCATTTTCTCCGCTATAAGTTGTGAGATTATTGATGATGTACTCACTGAAAAAAATGAGTTTAGTATTGTCCCTTCTACTTCCTTTGGAAGGAATAATTATATTCTTGGCACCGTATATGTAGAAAGTCGTAAAGTTACTTTATCAATATGGGATCATGGTCAAATTGATGGTGACATTGTTTCTATTTATGTAAACGATAATTTAATTATTGATAATTGGGAATTAAGAGGGTCAAGTAATAAGTATGTAGTCGATGTAGATCTTGATTATAGAGGCTATAATTACATCTTACTTTATGCACATAATGAAGGTGATATTCCTCCCAATACAGTATCAATAAGTATTGACGATGGATTTACTATGGATGATTTTATTCTTGAATCAAATCTAGAAAGTAACGGTACTATTGATCTAGTTGTTGAGTAATAAGTTTCAGTTACCAACTTAACAACAAGTAATCTGCTTTTATTGGACTTTAGTGGTTAAACAAACCCTAGAAAAATACTTTAATTTTTTCTAGGGTTCCTTTCGATCATTGAGGGTTAATTTTTTTGATGGACAAGAGATAGATTCTCAATTGGGATTTAAAGTTGGTTCGGTTGAATCACGTAAAGCCCAAACCCGAACTTTCGCTTTCTGATCTTTGGAAATTTGTTGCAATACCACTGAAACGGATATAAGAATAGGACACGACAATTTTATTAAAAATTAATATTTTTAAGAGGTGTCATGCGCACCCGAATTAATTTTATTGTTGATCCCAAATTTTGAACTATGGCAATATATAAGTTTACCCACCACCAAGAAGATTGGATACAGACCAACCTAACGAAAAAGGATTTTGAAAATCGGTGGCTTAAGATCGAAAGTAATGGAAGAATTACTTTAAAAGGAGCTCAGGAGCATGGGTATGCTTGGGACGGTTGCTCGCCAAAATGGAAAATTTCAGGCAAGATTTTTGGCACCCCGGATGGCCGGATTGACCCTAAGACTAAAAAACCTAAAACCTATTATGCCTCCATGTTTCACGATGCGATCTATCAGTATAAAAATGCTCAAACGATGAAAATTTCAAGAAAAGAAGCAGATCTAATTTTTTTGATCATGCTGAAAAAAGCAAAGTTTCGGTTTTGGCGAATCTATTATTTAGGAGTTCGAATCGGAGGAGGATTTTATGGAAAGTGGAGGACTACTTCCTCGCAACTCCCTGTAGAAGTTTCAGAATATTCCTGGATTTCAGATTAAATAGTAACATTTTTAAAAAATCAATATCAACTCAAATTTTATCATCATGAAAAAAACAATTACTACAATTTTCACTGGATTAGGTCTATTGGCCATTGCTTTGGCGATTTATTTTAAAAAAGGTCCCTGTACAAACACTCACACGTGCTCCGGCCAAAAATGTTGTTTGACTGATACTTCAGAAAGAGACTTATTTCATCCGGGCGAGAAAGAAACAGTTTGTAAATTTATTGATTCAGATTTTATTTTGGATGCCAATGATAAAAGCAGATTTCAAACCTACTATATAAGTTTGGAAAACGACAAAAATTTTGTCGTTTCTGCACGAGTTTCGGACACCGTTTCTATAGACGGGGAAACGAAGATCAAATCACTTGAATTTATCCTGATGAACTCCGAAGACAGTTTTTACTCGATTTCCTCTATAGACCCGCCTAAGCGGGAAGGTGATCTATTGTTCATCGACCTGAACTTTAAAAAAGAACAATGCAAAACACCCTTAATCCCAAAGAGCTTTTATTATGAAATAAATGACCCCAAAGCCTACATCGGTAAAATGGATAGAGTGCGTCATCATCATCAAGCCAATGATTTAGACGATTTATGTGATTCATCTAATGGTCAAATGAAATTAAGAGTAGGGGGGCATTTGTGTCAGGTATCGTTTCAGTTCAATAAGGAATGAGCATGATTTCACCAGCATACTCTGCAATGATTGTTTTTTTCATATTAGGCACTTTTAATTCTTATTTAGAAGAGCAACAGTGGCTTGAGTACCTATATGAATACAATATTGAAAGATTGGAAAACAAAATGCCTCAAGGGGGTTCTTTTTTACTCTATGAGCTTATTTTTAAAGAAATACAATATCTGAAAACGGGAACTATTGACTCCGCTCGTATAGAAAAAATAAGAGAGGAAGAAAATCCTTTGGCGATTATTTTATATGTAATTCAACAAAATAGGACAGCAAAAACTTATAGGAAAGAACTGCATCAACTTTTGCTCCAACAGTTGAATCGTTTTCAAAAAACATCTGATGTTTTTTGGGAAAATCAATTTCATTTGGCGACGATTAGCTATATCATTCTATTTTCTCCTGCAGAAAAACACTTATATCCTTTATTAGAGGATCATCTTGAAGCCGTAAAAGTTCAACGGTTAAATGAAGTAGATCGTTTTCGTCTTTTGAGTTTAAAAATAGATTTGGAATCCCAAAGGTTGTATTATAAAGTGGATTCTTCGTCTCAAAAAAAATTAGATAAGCTCATAGATGAATATTCTAAAATAAATCCTAAATCTAGTTTCTTAAAAGGCTTAAAAGAAAAAACGATTGGAATTTATCACGAGGTTTTTACAAAGCAACCTAAAAAAGCGATTAAACATTTTGATCAAGCCTCCTTTTTTTTTAAACAAATTCCATTTTGGTTTGGGAAGCAATCGTTTGTCTTAAATGAACATAGTAAAGCGATATTGTTGAGCAATACGGACAGGTACGCCGAGGCATTACCCATTTTTAAAAAAGGGTTGCAAGAAAAAGCCATAAAGGCGCATCCTGAGGGTCTGGTAAATACCCATGAATATCTTTCAAAATGTTATGAAGGTTTGGGGGATTCAAAAAAAGCACTGTTTCATTTTAAAATGGCCAGAAAGCATTTGGATTCCCTCAATCGGATGGAACAAACAAAGCAGATAGTAAAAATGGAATTAACGAATGATGTTGAAAAAAAACAAGAACAGTTGGAAGAACTCGCAAAAAAACATATGTCATTAAACACACAATTTCAAACCCTGATTCCTATTGCAGGAGGGCTATTGCTTATGGTTTTGGTTTTTATATGGCTTTATAAAAGGACAAAATCCAAAAAAACGATCTTGGAACACGAAAAAGAAAGCACTTTAAAAGAAGTTGAAAAACTAAAACATCTGGTCATCAAAAATCATATTATTCTGAAAGACAAAACCAAAGTCTACATCAACGATTTGATGTATATCAAGGCTGATGACAAGTATATTAGAGTATTTACATCGGATGGAAAAAATCATTTGGTAAGAGGTCGTATCAGTGATTTGGACGAGCAGTTGCCCCCCAATTTTATTCGAACGCATCGATCCTATATTACCAATCGGAATTTTATCAAGCAAATTCAGCCTACTTTGTTGGTTTTGACGGAGGGAACAAAAATTCCAATTTCTAGAAAATTTAGAGATCAAATGCCATAAAAAAAACCGCAACTTCAAGAAGTGCGGTTTTAGTGCTTTAAGGACGGAGTATTTTTCGTTCTTTATTAAGAAAACGAAACTCCAAATATCGGTAAGCGTGGCGTGGAACAATACGAATCCACTTTTTGTATTCAAAATACCATTTTAGGCGGAGGGATGGAAACCCTGCTAAAATGAAAGCGGCTACAAAAGGATGCACATGTATATAGATGTGCTCTTTTTCGTTCCGCTTGTTCTTAGTAATTTTACTAAGCTCTGCGTTGATTTTGTCCATTAAAATAATGGGTGCCTCTACTTCCCCGTTAAGGTTCGGATTGGGCTCTTTTGTTTTGATATTCATTTCAGGACGAACACGCTGGCGTGTTATCTGAATCAATCCAAAACGGCTGGGCGGTAGAATCTTGTGTTTGGTTCTATCGCTGCTCATCTCTTCGGTGAGATGATTGAACAATTTTTTACGATTTTCGTTTGAATTAAGGTCGATAAAATCGACAACAATGATGCCCCCCATGTCGCGCAGTCGCAATTGACGTGCGATTTCGGTAGCGGCAATCATATTCACTTCAAAGGCCGTCTCTTCTTGACTTTTCGATCGGTTGGATCGGTTGCCACTGTTCACATCAATCACGTGCAAAGCCTCGGTATGCTCAATCACCAAATAGGCACCTTTTTGCATAGAAACCGTTGTTCCAAATGCAGCTTTTATTTGCCGTTCGATTCCAAATTTTTCAAAAATGGGAAGGTGATTTTCATATAACTTCACAATGTTCTTTTTTTGTGGTGCAATGGTTTCAAGATAGTCTTGTATTTCCACTTGCATTTCGGCATCATCTACATGAATACCTGTAAAATGGTCGTCAAAAATATCACGTAAAATACTTGAAGAACGATTGATTTCGCTCAACACTTTGGTTGGAAATTGGTCGATCTGTTTTAATTTAACAGAAAGGTTTTTCCATCGGGTGAGCAGTTGCTGAATGTCTGCATCTAGTGCAGCCACTTTTTGTCCTTCGGCAACGGTTCGGATAATGAGCCCAAAACCTTTGGGTCGTATGCTCTGAACCAGTTTTTTCAGGCGCGACTTTTCAGCGCGATCTTCGATTTTTTGTGAGATTGAAACACGGTCTGAGAAAGGCATTAAAACCATAAATCTTCCCGCCAAGGATATTTCCGAACTCAATCGGGGGCCTTTGGTGGAAATGGGTTCTTTAATGACTTGAACCAACACGGTTTGTTTGGGCGATAACACATCTCCCACATTGCCGTCTTTGTCAATGTCCTTTTCAAACTGAAACTGTTTTAATAGAAAATCTTTGTTTTTACCTGTACTTACCTGTTTAATGTATTTTAGAAGGGAAGGAAATTTGGGTCCAAGATCGTGATAGTGTAAAAAACCATCTTTTTCATGTCCTACATTGATAAATGCAGCATTTAGTCCGGGAACGGCTTTTCTGATTTTGGCAACAAAAATGTCACCTACAGAAAATTTATTGTCTTCCACTTCTTTATTCAGCTCAATTAATTTTCCATCCTTGAGCAGTGCGAAATCAACAGCAGAGGAATGTGAACGGATAATCAATTCTTTATTCACTCTGATTAATTTTTGGGCACTTCCTTTTGGAATAAAAGGAACTACCGATTAAACAATATTTTTTCAGGATTTTTCCTGGGGTAACGGAATCCGATTCTCGGAAGCGCTACCTTTCAATGAACGTTGGTAAATTTTTTAAGTGTTTTGCCCAACACTATTTTTTCTTTTTGTGGCGGTTAGCTCTGCGGCGTTTCTTACGCTTGTGCGTTGCTACCTTGTGTCGTTTTCTCTTTTTACCACTAGGCATATGCGTTATTAAATTTAAATGTTAAGATACTATTTTTTTAAGATACGGGTACTTTGGATTTCACGCCTTGAACAAAAACCTTGGCCGGTTTAAAGGCAGGAATATTGTGTGCCGGAATTTTGACCGCAACATTTTTTGAAATGTTACGTCCTGTTTTTTCGGCTCTTGTTTTGATGATAAAACTTCCAAAACCTCTTAAGTAAACGTTTTCTCCTTTTTCCAGAGATGTTTTTACTTCTTTCATAAATCGTTCAACAGTTGCTTGTACATCACCACGGTCTATTCCTAGTTGATCGGAAATGGTCGATACGATATCTGCTTTAGTCATAAGTTTGTTTTGTTTAAAGTACTAAAATTTTTAAGCTCGCAAATATATTAATAAAAATGATAAAATGCTCTGTCTAAACTTTTTATATTATACTTGTTCTTTAATATTTTACAAATACAAATCAATTTTCTTTGGACTGGACGAAACAACTACTGCATTGGTATTCAAACAATAAGCGGGACTTTCCATGGCGAAATACCCGCCATCCCTACAGCATTTGGATGTCCGAAATTATTTTACAACAAACACGTACAGCGCAAGGATTGCCCTATTATGAACGTTTTATGAATGCCTATCCAACCGTTGAAAAATTGGCGGCAGCACCGCTTGATGAGGTGCTCAAACTGTGGCAAGGTCTGGGCTATTACTCAAGGGCACGAAATTTACACGCCACTGCCCAACAGGTGGTGGATCAATACGACGGCGTATTTCCAAGCCACTTTAAAGCGCTTAAGGAACTCAAAGGGGTGGGTGACTATACCGCAAGTGCCATAGGTTCCATCTGTTTTGATTTGCCCGAGGCTGTGGTGGATGGCAATGTCTATCGTTTGCTTTCCCGTTGTTTTGGTATTTTCACGCCTATAGATCACAGCAATGCTTTTAAAGAGTTTAAAACCTTGGCCAATCGGTTGATGGACACACAACAACCCGGCACGTTCAACCAAGCCTTGATGGAATTTGGTGCCGTTTTGTGTACCCCCAAAAATCCGGATTGTGGACGTTGTCCTTTTCAGAGGCAATGCGTGGCTTTCAATCAACAAAAAATTGACCAGCTTCCTTTCAAAGCCAAAACCACCAAAGTAAGAAAGCGGTATTTTAATTATTTGGTCGTATCCGATTCCAATTCTCACTATCTATTGCAACAAAGAACGGCCAAAGATATTTGGGAGCAATTGTTTGAGTTTCCGTTGGTAGAGACCACCCAAACCATCAAATCTTCAAGCGCACTCCAAAAAACGACGGCCTATCAAGAAACCTTCAGCGAATGGAATTACCCCTGGAAACGATGGAATCCCAGCCCAATCCTGCACAAGCTTTCCCACCAACAGCTTTATATCACCTTTTGGACAATACAATTGAACACTTCTTTGGAGGAGGGGATGCCTTGGGAACAATTAACAACCAAAGCAGTTCCTGTCGTGATTCAAAATTTTATCGAAAATTTTTTCCTCCGTACGCCTTGATTTTTTAAATTTACTCAATAATAATCCTAATATCTATTACTATGACCGGAACTTTAAACAAAGTGATGTTAATCGGACACCTTGGCGACAATGTGAAGATGCATTATTTCGATGGAGGGGGCAGTATTGGTAGATTTCCCCTCGCCACCAATGAAAGCTATGTAAATAAATCTACTGGAGAAAAAGTAAGCAATACCGAGTGGCACAACATTGTAGTGCGGAATAAAGTTGCTGAAATCTTTGAAAAATATGTCAAAAAGGGAGACAAAGTGTATGTGGAGGGACGTATCAAAACCAGAAAATGGACCGCCGAAGATGGAAATGATCGCTACACCACGGAAGTACTTGTTAATGAATTTACTTTTTTGAGTAATACGCAAAACGATAAAATAACTTCAGCAGCTGCCAGCACATCGGCTCCTAAAGTTGAAGATCCCCCTCTTGAAGAGGATGACTTACCTTTTTAATTTAAACTAAACATTGGATTCAGAGCCGTTTCATTTAGCCTTAACGATTCCCCCCTTAGCGATAATCACATTTATCCAATTTGGATTGGTGTTACTTTTACTGTTGGCTTCTGCACTAATTTCTGGAGCTGAAGTTGCTTTTTTCTCTCTAAACATCAAAAGTTTTGATGAAACGGAAATCGAAAGTACACCTGTGCTTAAAAATATCAGTCGCCTGCTGAAACGACCAAAACGTTTATTGGCGACCATTTTGGTCGCCAATAATTTTATCAATATTGCCCTCGTTCTTCTGTTTAGTACTCTAACAGGAGATTTCTTAGCGCAATTGAACAATCCTATTTTGGAATTGGTCATAGAGGTGGGGGTCATCACTTTGGTCATCCTCATTTTTGGGGAATTACTCCCTAAAATTTATGCCAACCGCAACGCCTTGAGCTTTTCCAAGATCATGGCAGGACCGATAATTTTTTTGGATCGGTATATCCTTTTTTGGATAACGCAGCCCATGAGCAGTACCACCCGATTTATTGAAAATCGACTTGGACAGAAAACCAATCGATTTTCTGTCGACCATTTGTCACAAGCATTGGAGCTTACAGACGACCAAGAAACGACCAAAGAAGAACAACGCATACTGGAGGGTATCATCAATTTTGGAAATACAGAAACCCGCCAAGTCATGTGTCCAAGGATTGATGTTTTTGCGCTTTCTGACGCGATGCAGATGAGTGAAATTATCCCAAAAATTCTAGACCAAGGATTTTCGCGAATACCCGTCTACAGCGAGAAGAAAGATAATATCCGGGGAATACTCTACGTCAAAGATTTATTACCCAATATTGAAATTGAAAATTTTGATTGGCTTAAGCTGCTCAAAGCTCCGTTTTATGTGCCCGAAAACAAAAAATTGGATGATTTGTTGCGCGAATTTCAACAAAAAAAGATTCATATGGCCATCGTGGTTGATGAATATGGTGGGACTTCCGGCTTGATTACTTTAGAGGATATTATGGAAGAAATTGTGGGCGACATCAGCGATGAATTCGATGAATACGAATTGAGCTACACCAAATTGGATCGAGCCACCTATGTTTTTGAAGCTAAAATTAGTTTAAAAGATTTTTTTAGAGTTATTGCTTTGGACGAACCAGAAATGTTTAATCCCATTGTTGGCGATGCTGAAACCATCGCAGGATTGGTTTTGGAGATTGCAAAAAAATTTCCCACCAAAGGTCAAATCATCAAATATGCTGGATTTACATTTACGATAGAAGAAATCGATAAAAAAAGAATTACACAAATCAAGGTGAAAATTCCTCCGGCCTTACAAAAATAAATAGATGCGGTTTTTAGGAATTTTTTTGGTTTTGTTTTTTTTAGTTGTGGGTTGCCAATCAGATACGCAGCCCAAACCCCTAGCCTATTTAAGTTTGGAATATCCACTGGCTCAGTATGTGTCTCAAAAAACAACGGTTCCTTTTTCCTTTGAGGCAAATACATTCGCACGCTTTTCGGAAGCCCGTCAGTCCAGTGCAAAATTGACCTATGAGGAGATGAAAGCCACGCTTTATTTCAATTATGTACCGATTCAAAACAATTTGGATTCTTTGCTGAATGACGCCTATCAACTCCCCTATAAACATATCATTAAAGCGGAAGCGATCCCCGAAAAAAGATTTATCAATCAAGAACAGCGGGTGTATGGCAATCTTTTTACGGTGGTGGGTGATGCGGCTTCCCAATTTCAATTTTTCTTGACAGACAGCACTAAACATTTTCTGGTAGGTTCTTTATATTTCTATGCAAGACCCAACTACGACTCCATCTATCCGGCAGTACAATATTTAAAAAAGGACATTGTGCATCTTATGGAGACGTTACAATGGAATTAAGGTTTTAATGGGCTGCTGTTTGGTGAATTTCGGACACACTGTAGGCGGAACCTGTATCTTTGACAACGCCCACAATTTTATCAAAATCGAGAATTTTTGCGTCGTATTTGACAACTGCCGTTTTGGATTCAAAATCCACGGTAGCTTCGGCAATACCGGCGGTTGCGTTTAAGTTTTTTTGAATAACAGCGGCACAACCCACGGCACAGGTCATTCCCTCAATGGTGAGTGTTGCATGGGCTTCTTCACCTAGGGGTGTATTAACCATTTCAGGGGCAGTTGTCGCTACGTTGATGACTTTGGGAGCCTTTTCTTTACACTGGATAAAAAACAATGCAGTGCACAACAGGCTTAAGGTAAATAGTTTTGAACGCATAACAATTATTTTAACCAAAATTAGTGCACTTTTGTGATTTCGCCATGACAAACACAGTAAAAAAATGGAGTTTATTAATTGTCCTTTCACTCATTTGGGGAAGTTCCTACATTCTTATTAAGAAAGGATTGATTGGGCTGACTCCATTGCAGTTGGGCTCTTTTCGGATTATTTTCACCACGCTGATACTTTTTTTGGCAGGGCGTTCACACTTAAAAAAAATTCCTTTAGTCGCCTGGAAATGGATTGTATTGACCGGTTATTTTGGGACTTTTTTCCCAAGTTATCTTTTTGCCTTTGCCGAGACAAAAATAGACAGTTCAGTAGCCGCCGTTTTGAATGGTATGACACCATTGTTTACAATTTTGTTGGGCGTTGCTGCCTTTGCTATCAGGATGAAAATAAAACAGCTTATTGGGGTTTTAATCGGTTTTGGAGGAACGCTTATTTTAGTTTCCAATCAATTCAGTATTCAATCGGGTTCCGATGCTAATTATGCCTTTTTGGTGGTAGGTGCAGCCAGTTGCTATGCACTAAATGTCAACATCATAAAATACCGTTTAGAAGGGGTTTCAGCCCTTGGCATTGCCCTAGGGAATTTTGTGGTGATTATTCCTTTTGCATTGTTGATCTTGGGGTTTTCAGATTTTCAATGGCGAACGGTACAACAGGCGCCTTTGGTGTTGGAGTCATTGGGTTTTATTTTTGTTTTAGCCCTTTTTGGAACCGCTTTGGCCAAGGTGATGTTCAATCAACTGGTGGCCATTTCGTCTCCCGTTTTTTCCGTTTCCATCACCTACTTGCTCCCCATCGTTGCCGTGGGATGGGGGATATTGGATGGCGAACAGTTTAGTGCCCTTCAATGGTCAGGCTGCGGTATGATTTTAACCGGGGTCTATTTGGTCACAGAATCTAAAAAATAAAGTTTTATTTATTCAAACAAGTGGTCAGGGACTTCCGGATTGATTTGGATTTCTTTTAGGTTAAAATCAATATTTTGAGGCCCCATATTTACAGTGGTTTTGTGTGCAAAAAAGATACCGTCTTCTATTTTGTAGTTGTCCAAAAGGATGGTAGACGTTTGAGAATTCCCCATCATTTCTACAGTTTGAACAATTTGCGTTTTGAAAAAGGTTTCCTGATCGTAAAAAATGGATTTTTGCTCAGAAACTTTAATTTCATAGGCTGCACGACCATTCACATCAGACACTCCCACCAATTCTAGCGCGTCCAAGTCCCAATTCAGTTCCGGGAAAATTTGGGCTTCCTCCAAGGACTGTTCCAAGGTTGCTCCTTCCAAGTTGATCCGTTGTCCCTGCATTTCCATGTAGGCAGTATCTTCATTTACCACTTGTTTTTGTATCACATTCCCCATCATCTTCATTTCCAACAACAATTGTTTTTTAGTGGTTTTAACCGATTCCATTTCTAAAGTCATTCCCTGAACTGTACCTTCATATTTTTCATTCACAGCATTGACACTGAGTAATTTTTCTCGCCCTCCCACAGCCTTTATGTAATAGTTTATGATTTGTGCTGCGGTGATGTCAGCAATTTGACTTTCGTAGTCCGGCCGCGCAATACTATTCCCATAGGAATCGTAATAATTTACTTTTAGGTTCTTTCCATCCAGATTTATGGACTCCAATGCGCTTAGAATATCCGATCCTTTTCCTGTTACAACCACTCGAGCTTGACTGCCTAACAAATATTTTTGAGCGGCTTTTTGCACCTCTTCTTTGGTTACTGCATTTACTTTTTTAAGAAATGTTTTATAAAAATCATGCGGTAAATTTTCGGTTAAAATATCCAATTGAAAATCTGCTATGGTTTCGGGATCTTCCATGGAACGAATAAAGTTTCCCGCATATTTGGCTTTTACCAATGCCAATGCCTCATCATCCACCAATTCCTCTCGTATTCGATTGATTTCGTAGAGGATTTCTACCACAGCACTATCGGTTACTGCATTTCGAACACTCGTTCCAGCTTTAAATCGCGATTGGGTTTTATGATGGGTATTCATTTGGGAGTAGGCACCATATGTAAATCCTTTGTCCTCTCTTAAGTTCAGAAATAAGCGGGCTTCTGCTCCCCCTCCTAAAATTTGATTGGCAATAATTCCGTCAAAATATTCTGGATCACTCCGTTTCAGCGCGTTGGTGTTGATGACCGCAATTTCGGATTGTACCGCATTGGGCATCTCAACAAAATCAATCTGCGTTTGTTCCACATTTGTTGGATTCGGAAATGTATTGGCAATCAGCTTTTTCTTTTTCCACGTTTTAAAGGCTTGAGTTACCTCTTTTTTTATGGGTTCCAACATGACATCTCCTACAATGACCAAATAGGCGTTATTGGGAATAAATTCTTGCTCGTATAAACGTTGAACGTCTTGTAGTTGAACCCCACCGACACTCTCCTTTGTCATAAACTCTCCATAGGGATGTTGCGCACCATAGCTCAATAAATTTTGTACTCTTTGTGCTACTGCTTTGACATCTTTATCAGAGGCTTTGATTCCTTCCAAAAGTTTGTCCTTTTCTTTGTCAAATTCTTCTGCTAAAAAATTGGGGTGAAGTGCAGCATCGGCAAGCAGCTTCAATAAACTAGAAAAATAGCGGGTGAGCGAACTGGCATGCGCCCCATCTTCGTTAAAATGAAAGTGGGCACCCATCTGATCAATTTGCGCTTCAAAATCATCTTTTGGAATGGATATCGAACCCTTGCCCAACATGGCGGTTAATAAACTTTTTGCACCTACTTTTGACCCTTGGGTAGAGAGGGGATTATCCAGTTTTAAACTGACAGATACTCTGGGAAGTTTGTGGTTTTCAATAACTAAGACATGAAGACCATTGGGGAGTGTAAATTCTTTGACATCGCCAAAGTCGATTTCCGGAGCCGCTGCTGCCTGAGGCCGCTGACTTCGATCGATTTGTGCTTGTATACTGTTGTGGGTCAATGCCAATAGCAGGATTAACAGTGTGGCAACATTTTTCATAACATCCTAGTTTTTAGAGGGTTCTTGGGGTAAATAGTGTAATTCGAGGCGCTGATTGGAGTTCAGGTATTTTTTTGCAACCTCCTGAATTTCGGATCGAGTGATGGAACGATACAAATTTATTTCATCGTTGATTAAGTTCGTATTGCCATAGAAGGTATAATACTCGGCTAATGAATTTGCAATGCCTTCAATAGAAGCGTTGGAATTCACAAAATTTGTTTCAAACTGATTCAACAATTTTTCATAGTCCTTTTCTGAGATGAGCTCGTTTTGCATTTTTTGAATTTCCTCATCAATTTCTGCAGTGAGTTGCTCCAACGAAGTTTCTCCCAAAGGGAGGGTCAACACCACATAGGTACTATAGTCCTCACTATTAATATTAAAAGCGGCGACTTGTAAGGAAAGCTTTTTTTCATCCACCAGTTTTTTATACAACTTAGAGCTTTTTCCATTGCTCAAATAATTGGAGATCATGTCTAACACTCGGGCATCCCTAGAATTTCTACCCGGTGTTCGATAGGCGGTAAACAAAGCGGGAATCTGTATGTTTGGATCATGAGCAACAGCGTTTATGGTGGTGCTAATGGGTTCCTCTTGCGGAAAATTACGCACTATGGGAACGCCCCTGGGGATATCACCAAAATAATCGGCAATCCATTTTTTTGTTTGCGGAATATCAATGTCCCCTGCGACTGTAAGAACGGCATTATTGGGGGTATAAAAGGTTTTATTAAAACTGATAAATTCCTCCAAGGTGGCAGCGTCTAAGTCTTCCATTTTTCCAATGGCTGTATTTTTGTAGGGGTGTTTGGTGTAGAGTTTTGCGGTCACTTCCTCAAGCCAACGTCCGTAGGGACTGTTGTCATAGCGCAATCTTTTTTCTTCTTTCACCACTTCATTTTGCGTAGCAACACCTTCTTCACCGATAATAGGATGTAGCATTCTTTCCGATTCCATCCACAAACCCAACTCTAAATTGTTGGAAGGGAAGTTTTCGTAGTAATACGTAAAGTCATTAGTCGTATACGCGTTGTTAGATCCTCCATTGCCCGTAACGATTTTAAACCACTCCCCTTTTTTTATGTTTTTTGTGCCCTCAAAGAGTAAGTGTTCAAAAAAGTGGGCAAAGCCTGTACGTTGGTTTTTTTCGTCTTTGGAGCCTACGTGGTATAAAACAGAGGTGGTTACGATGGGAGTTGTCGGATCGCGATGGAGAATGACATGTAGTCCATTGGAGAGGTCATATTCTTCAAAATCAATATGTTGCGCTTGTACAACAGCTGTTCCAAGCGCAAAAAACGCAATCAACAGTAATTTAAGTAACGGAGGGAAGCAGGTTTTCATCATGGATGGATTATTTAAGAGTTGAGGTTTTTCGTATTCTTTAAAAGACTGAAAATAAAGTTATAAATTTTTTATAAATTTGAGAGGTAATCACCAAAAATAATATATGAAAAATTTCCCCATATACTTCTTACTACTTTGTCTGACGCTGGTACACGGTCAAAACCCGTATCAAGACATATTGAAATCCATAGACTATGCCGCACCGCGCTATGTTGGAATTGCCAATCAAATCTGGAATTTTGCCGAAATGGGCTATCAAGAGTCCAAGAGTAGTGCTTTGTTACAGCAAACGCTGAGTGACGAGGGCTTCACTGTTGAATCTGGAGTGGCCAATATTCCCACTGCTTTTGTGGCAAGTTATGGCTCCGGAAGTCCGGTCATTGCCATCTTGGGAGAATACGATGCCTTGCCGGGTTTGTCTCAAAAAGCGGTTCCCTTTAAGAGTTCAAATGACGCTCGTGCAGGACATGCGTGTGGACACCATTTGTTTGGGACAGCCTCCACCGCTGCTGCCATTGCATTAAAAAACTATTTAAAATTAAACCAACGCTCCGGAACAGTGAAGTTTTATGGCTGCCCAGCAGAAGAGGGCGGTTCGGGAAAAGTTTACATGACACGCGCTGGACTTTTTGACGATGTGGATGTGGCATTGCATTGGCATGCGGACAGTAAAAATGCAGCAAGTCCAAGACCTGCATTAGCCAACAAATCCGCCAAATTTCGATTTTATGGAATTGCTGCTCATGCGGCCGGTTCCCCCGACAAAGGGCGTTCGGCTTTAGATGCAGTAGAATCCATGAATTATATGGTAAATATGCTTCGCGAACACGTCACAGAAAGTACTCGGATTCATTATGTGATTACCAGAGGTGGGGAAGCCCCCAACATCGTTCCCGACTTTGCGGAAGTTTATTATTATGCCCGGCATCGAACTCGAGATGAGGTTGTGCGTGTTTTTGATCGCATTGTAAAAGCTGCTGAAGGTGCAGCCTTGGGAACCGGAACGACAATGGATTATGAAATGATTGGCGGCACCCATGAATTGTTGCACAATGATGTTTTGCAACGTATGGTTTATGAAAATTTGAATAAAATAGGAGGGTATCAATACGATGCAGAAGAAAGAGCTTTTGCTGAAAAAATTTCAGAAACGCTCGGGCTTACATTGGACACCACCTATGTAGAAGGAGTTGCAGCTTATGATTTAAATCCGCATCCAGGAGGGTCAACCGATGTGGGCGATGTAAGTTTTGCGGTTCCCACCGTGGGTTTTCGCGCCGCGACTTGGGTGCCCGGAACTCCGGCACACAGCTGGCAAGCCGTGGCTAGTGGGGGCACCAGTATTGGTGGGAAAGGAATGCTGGTTGCTGCAAAAACCTTGGCACTAACTGGGATGCAACTTTTTGACGATCCAAAAATCATTCAAGCGGCAAAATCAGAGTTTCTTAAAAAAAGAGGAGAAGATTTTGTTTATACTCCTTTATTGGGAGATCGTGAACCCGCCCTCGATTACAGAAACTAAATTTATAACCAATTCCTATGCGAGCCTTTTTTTTGTTTTTCTTAATGTCCCTTAGTCTTCAAGCACAAGTGTATTTTTTTACCTCCGAGGAAGCAGAACAAACCATTTGGCATCGTATCATGATGGATGAAAATTACTTCGTTGAAACGGCGTATGTAGATTCCCCGGCTGCTTTTATTTATACCCGCGGAGGATTTTATAAAAAAGAGGGAAATAAGTTCCTCGTAGCTTTTGAATTTAATTCCAATTTTGAAAAAGATCACTTAAAGACAATGGACTACGAACAACAGGCAGATTGGGAATTGGCTTCTGATGAAGTACTTCCTTTGGATGGCAAATGGTTGATGGCCGGAAGAGTTACTGAGCAGGGCATCAATAGACGTGATACGACACAAGCACGAAAAACAATGAAGTTCCTCAAAGATGGCTTTTTCCAATGGATCGCCTTCAACACCGAAAGTTTCCAATTCTTTGGTTCGGGAGGGGGCACCTATGAAGCAGCAGCGGGAAAATACACAGAAACCATCACCTTTTTCTCTCGTGACAATTCCCGTGTTGGAGCCGTACTTCCTTTTGAATTTGATGTTCAAGGACCGGATTGGTTTCACAAGGGATTCAGCAGTAAAGGAGCTCCCATGCACGAGGTGTGGACAAATAGAAAACCATAGGTATTTTGGAAAAAAAAATAGTAGTAGTTGCGGCAAAACGAACGCCCATAGGGAGTTTTATGGGAGGACTTTCCGCAGTACCCGCCACCCGTTTGGGGAGTATCGCTATTGCGGCCGTTTTGGAAGCCGCCTCGGTCAAAGCCGATCAAGTGGATGAGGTTTTTATGGGGCATGTCCTCCAAGCAGGAACCGGTCAAGCGCCCGCTCGACAAGCCGCTTTGGGTGCAGGCATTCCCGACACAGTGCCGTGTACGACGGTCAATAAAGTTTGTGCCTCTGGGATGAAAGCCATCAGTCTGGCCATTCAAGCCATTCGTTTGGGAGATGCTGATATCGTGGTTGCCGGAGGTATGGAAAACATGAGTTTAAGTCCCCATTTGAGTACACTCAGAACCCCAACAAAATTTGGTTCTACTCAATTTCAAGACAGTATGCAGTTGGATGGGTTGACCGATGCCTATGACCAAGTGGCTATGGGTGTTTTTGCCGACGCTTGTGCTGCCGAATACAATTTTTCTAGAGCCGATCAGGATGCCTATGCCATACAATCCTATCAACGCAGTGCGGCAGCATGGGAAGCGGGTGCTTTTGACGCTGAAATTGTTCCCGTAGCGGTACCACAGCGTAAAGGTCCCCCCCAAAACATCACTCAAGATGAGGAATTTAAAAATGTTTTTATAGATAAAATTCCCCAGCTCAGACCTGCTTTTTCCAAAGAAGGAACGGTCACAGCAGCCAACGCTTCCACCATTAACGATGGGGCTGCAGCACTGTTGTTGATGAGTTCCGAAAAAGCGGAAGCCCTTGGAATCAAGCCTTTGGCAAAGGTATGTAGCTATGCAGATGCTGCACAAGAACCTAGATGGTTTACGACCGCTCCTGCCAAAGCGTTGCCCAAGGCACTGGCGAAGGCGGGTTTGCAAATCTCCGACATCGATCTTTTTGAATTGAACGAAGCTTTTGCAGTTGTGGGTTTGGCCAATACGGCACTTTTGAATTTAGATTCTGAAAAAGTCAACCCCAACGGGGGGGCTGTAGCTTTGGGACATCCCATCGGCTGTTCTGGGGCAAGAATTTCAGTCACGCTACTTCATGCCCTTCATCAACGACAAAAAAAATACGGTGCGGCGGGCATTTGCAATGGCGGTGGCGGAGCCACGGCTATAATCTTTGAAAACTTGATATGATTGATCTTAAATCGCTTGTTGATTTATTGACTTTGGAACAAAAAGACACCCATCATTTTGTAGGTCAAAACTACAAAACTGCTTGGGGAAGAGTTTTTGGCGGACAAGTGTTGGGCCAATCCCTACACGCGGCTTACCAAACGGTTCCCAAAGATCGGAAAGTACATTCCATGCACGGTTATTTTATCCTTGGAGGAGATATCAATATTCCTATTGATTATCAGGTAGATGCCATTCGAGACGGTAAAAGTTTTACAACACGACGCGTGGTGGCTTTTCAGCAGGGGAGAGCCATTTTTAATATGTCTGCTTCATTTCATTTGGAGGAAGAAGGTGTCGATCATCAAATTACTATGCCCAATGTTTTAACTCCAGAATTGTTGTTGACGGACATTCAACAAGCAGAACCCCTTCAAAAAATAGATCCCGAACGGTATGCGCGGCTGATGCAAGCCCACCCTCAAGTTTTTGAATTTCGACCCGTGGGAAAAGCCATTTACCTAGAAACGAATAATAAACCACCACTGTCTCATATTTGGTTTAAAACCAAAGAAAAAATAAAAGCCAATCTCCCCTTACAACACCAGTTGTTAGCTTTTGCTTCCGATTACAGTTTGCTTTTGGCAGCGACCCTTCCCCATCGAAAAGAATTGGCACATGCGCGAATATATTATGCAAGTTTGGATCATGCGCTTTGGTTTCATCGGGATTTTGTCATTGATGACTGGTTGCTGTATGCCATCGAAAGTCCCAGCGCCTCCAATGCTCGAGGCTTTTCCAGAGGAAGCATTTTTAATCGTGAGGGAATAATGGTGGCCTCTGTTTCCCAAGAAGGATTGATGCGTAATTACAAATAATGAACTCTTAAACCCCAATAATAATTAAAACAATCGCTTATGAAAACAAAGCAATATTTTTTCACCTATTTTCTTTTAACCCTTTTTCTTTCAGGAGTTTCCCTTGCCCAACAATCTGCAAAACAGCCATTTTTTAAAGCTGCTGACGGGATGCAATGGTTGAGTACGGACTTGCACATCCACACGGTTTTTTCCGACGGTTCTGTATGGCCCAGTATTCGAGTTGAAGAGGCACGCCGGGAAGGCTTGGATCTGATCGCCATGACAGAACATTTAGAATACCAACCTCATTCCGAAGACATCCCGCATCCCGACCGCAATCGTTCTTATGCCATTGCCAGTGATGCACTCCGAGAAGGGGATCGCTTAGAAGTCATCAATGGTTCTGAAATTACCCGAGATATTGCTCCTTCAGGACACTTTAATGCGGTTTTTATCCAAGATGCCAATGCATTGTTGCACAAAGATTCTTTGACCGGAATTTTGGAAGCCAACAAACAAAATGCATTTGTGTTTTGGAATCACCCCAATTGGGACAAAACCGGAATCGCTCGGCTGGAGCCTTTTCAACAATATTTGGTAGAAAATAAATTATTGCAAGGCATAGAGGTGGTCAATGAAACGACCTATTCGGAAGAGGCTTTTCAAATTGCCTTGGATCATAATTTAACGCTTATGGGCGGTTCTGATATTCATGGTTTGACCGAATGGTCTCATGGAATTTCTTCAGGAGGACACCGTCCGATGACCTTTGTGTCCGTTCCTTCATCTGCGCGATTGTCGGATGTCAAACAAGCCCTTTTTGAAGGCAAAACAGTGGTGTGGCATAAGGATATCATTTTGGGAAAAAAAGCGTATTTAGTCCCACTCATCAAAGAAAACCTTGTGGTGACGCAAGCGTATTACCCCAAGGATAAAACACTAATGCAGCTGACGCTGAGCAATCACAGTGCAATGCCTTTTGAGTTGCAATACGTGGGGGCGTACAGTTTTCATGAGCAAAGTGATGTATTTCGTATTCCCGCAGGGGAGACCCTTCATTTAAAGATAAAAACCGTAAGCAAAAAAGAACGTATCGAACTCCCTTTTCTTGTTCTCAATGCGTTGACGGCTCCCAAAGAACACCCAAAAATTAGCTGGGAGGCAATACCTCAAAAATAATGGGCGTTCAAAATTTTTAACTTAATTTTATACTGTTTTTTAGCAAAGCATATGATCTATAAAAGTAATTGGCGTCCACTTCCTTCTTGTATCACCGTAAAGGAAAGTAAAATTGAAGGCTTGGGCTTATTTGCGCTAAAACCCATCGCTGCGAATACCGATTTGGGAATTTCTCATATTTTTAATGATAATTTTCCCGATGGCTATATCCGACTTCCTTTGGGAGGGTTTGTTAATCATCATGAAATTCCCAACAGCAAAGCCGTATTTTCCAATCATGACGAAGAGGTAGGGGATTTAAAACACATTCGTTTGGTAACACAAAAACCGATTCAAGCGGGGGAAGAAATCACCATTAAATATGTCATCAACAGGTTGGAAAATCCCAATTGGGAAACCGAATACGAAATTACCCAATAGTTGAAGACTTATTTTTGCTTAAAAAAACCGATTACTCCCCAAATAAAAAACCCAAAAAAATAATAGAGCGATTTTACATAAATCATGTCTTCTTCTTTCGGTAAAAATAAGAAGCCAATAAGACAGCGATGTTACCATAAGGTTAAAAAAAACCTGCCTGTGGGGCAGTTTGACAACTTTCAGGCAGGAATATTAACTAATTAAAACAAAAATGTGAGTTATGCACTCATGTAAAATTAGGTTTTATGATGTTAATAAGTTGGTAAAGAGAAGTTAAACAGAAGTTAAAATTATTTTTTGCATTAAAGAATTGTGATTCCATAAAATATCACGGCAAAAAATAGTATTAAGAAATTATTATGAAAAAAAGCAAAGTAATTTAGCTTTATTTCCCTAATTTTGTTAAGTCAATTCTTCAATGATGAATTGGTTTATGGTTATGGCCTTTGGGAGTACTTCCTGAAGGCTTTTTTTATGGGGTTGGTAAAGCGTAGGTAACATAAGCATCCCCAGACGCTGCACCCAATTTTCCCCCTCCACAAGCAATGACGATATATGACTTCCCGTGGATAGAATAAAAACTAGGCGTGGCAAAGCCCGAAAAAGGTAAGGTCGTTTCCCAAAGCAAGCTTCCTGTATTTTTATCATAAGCTCTAAATTGGTTGTCTTTAGTGCCTGCAATAAAAAGTATGCCTGTACTTGTCACCAGAGGCCCACCGTAGTTTTCAGTACCGGTGATAATTCCTTTTTCTTTTCCGATAGGAGTGTTTCCCAAAGGAATTTTCCAATCCACGGCTCCTGTTTTAAGGTTGATGGCATTGAGGGTTCCCCAGGGCGGAGCAATGGCAGGGTAGCCGTTTTCAGTTAAGAATTTTATATATCCGGTTGAACGATATTGTTTCTTTTGAGTTGATTTTTTTATGGCAAGTCGATCTCCCTTTTTCAATTGAAGAACATAATGGGCAAGTGCTTCCAAAGCCTTTTTGGACAAATGTCCAAAACTGGGCATACGGTTTTTCCCTTGCTGTAACAAGTGCTTCACGCCGGAAAAGGTATTGGGCTGCTTGGGATTTACTAAAGAAGGAAAATCACCACTTCCTTCAAAATTGACGCCATGGCACGCCATACAATTTTGAGTATACAAACTTGATGCATCTGTGCTTTCGTCTTCGGCGGCAACGGCTTGCATCGTCAATATCCATGCCATTTCATTGGCGTTGACATAGAGCATTTGCTGGGTTGGATCTAGAGCTGCGCCCCCCCACTCGGCACCCCCGTCATAGCCCGGAAAAATAATGGTTCCCCTTTCTGTGGGCGGTGCAAAAACATGGTCATTTCTATAGCTTTTTAGTGCTTCGGTGAGTGTTTTTTTCTCTTCTTCATCTACAAATGGATTAAGGGTTTCGGCGGTAAATCGCTGTCTTGAAAAGGTTTGCGGAAAATCGGGGAGGGGTTGTGTGGGAGACAATTGTTCTCCTTCTAAAAAAGTATCAGTGGGGACTGGTTTTTCTTTGATAGGAAAGATGGGTTTCCCATTCGTTCGGTTTAATAAAAACACATATCCGGTTTTGGTAAGTTGCGCTAGAGCTGGAATTTTTTCCCCTTCTAGCGTATAGTCAAAAAGGATGGGAGGTGCAGGAAGATCACGATCCCATACATCGTGATGCACCGTTTGATAGTGCCAAACCCGACTTCCTTTTTGGGCATCAATGGCAATAATAGAATTGGCATAAAGATTATCTCCCAAACGATCCGCACCAAAAAAATCATAACTGGCGGATCCGGTTGCTGCATACAAAATTCCTCGCGCTGCATCCAAACTAAATCCTGACCAAACATTGGCTCCACCAGCATTTTTCCATGCCTCTGGGTTTTCCCAACTCTCATGACCCTTTTCTCCTGTTTGAGGGATGGTATGAAACGTCCATACCAAAGCCCCTGTATCTGCATTGATGGCACGAATGGAACCAGGAGCTGCCGGATTTGCCTCATTCACTCGAGAACCAACGATAAGCAAGTTTTTGTAGATAACCCCGGGGGAGGTCATGGACACATATAAGGATGCCGCACGTTCACCCAGCCCCAAGTGCAAGTCTATTTTTCCATCCGCTCCAAAGGCGGGCTGCAAAGTTCCGGTTTTAGCATTGACGGCATACAATTGTGAACCCGCAGCGTAGAAAAGCGTTTCTTCTCCTCGGTCATTTTTGTAGTAGGTCACACCCCGACATACATTCATGGAAAAGTTAAACGCTTCTTGTTCTGCCTCGGAAACGTCAAATGGATCAAATTCCCATTTTTTGATCCCACGAGTAGCCTCCAAAGCAAACAATTTTAATTTAGGCGAAACACCATACAAAGTCTGCCCAATGACAATGGGGTTGGTTTGGATTTGAGTTCTTTCACCTGCATCTCCGCTTCTGTATTCCCATACTTTTTCGAGCTGCTGTACATTTTCAGGACGAATTTCGGTTTGAGGAATATAATGTGTTTTTTCATGACTCCCCCCATAGATTTCCCAAGTTGTATCGTTGGGTTGTTGGCAAGCCATTCCGAGAAATAGGGATATAAGGATAAAATAGTTCTTGTAATTTTTGCACACTTCCATAGTAGCAAATTACATTTTTTTGGTATTGTGAATGTAATAATTTGAATTAAAAAAAACGAAAAACAGCTTTTGTTTAAGAGATCGGCTGTTCAATAAAACAGCGCCCATGACATTCCACTAAAATGATTTAAGGCACCATAAGTTCTATCGCTTCGATATAGACCTCAAATTGATAGGGGTTATTCTCAAAAAGAGCCCCATAAACAATGTCATAGCGTTCTGGAATTCCATTCGTAGTATTGATTTTGAAAAAATAATTTCCGGGACCTCGGGTCAACGTCACGGGCACACCGTTTTTTACGATTCCCTCAGAAGAGGTTCCGTAAGTATAGGTGCTGTTGGATAGGCTTTCGTCTTCAAAATAGAAATTAAACGTCATGGTTTCGGGGCTGTCCTCGTCCACATAACTAAATTCAGGATATCCCACCAAAACATTGGACGCATCGTTTAAAACATAGAGTGTTTCCGAAGCAATGGTAGTACTCGCACTGGCGCTTTTGAGTTTCCATGAAGATTGCAAGAGTGATGCATATTTACTCAATTTTAATTCAAAATCGCCTCCGTGATCGTAGACACTCAATTGTTGTATTTCTTGTTGATTGTTTACTGCACTGGACAAATAAAAGGTTCGATTGTTGATTTCTACGCCCAATTTATAATCACTATTAATGCTTTCCCCCTTTGTTAGATTTGGATGATATATGCGATAAGTAAGTGTGAATTGAATGGATTTTTCGGTGTCAAAACCACTAAAACTTTTCTCTATACTCGCCGTTTCGTTTTCTGAAATCAAATCTGTGGCAATAAGGTTGTTGTTGATTGGGAAGATCGACCACTGTTCTTGCGTACTGTAATCACTGAAATCATCTTGATAAACAATAGAAATAGCGTTTTGCTTGATCAATGTATCTCGGGCTATAGTGGTTCCCGTTTCATCGGTGACTTCACTTTCCAAATACAGGCGTAAATCGTAGCTGCCGTATTCGTCAAAAATCGGACTAAATTCTTTGGTATTACTCAAGGAAAAAGTGGGAGCAGCTGCTCCAGATTTTACAATATCAAGACTTACTTTTTCTGCCTCAATATTGGGAGCATAGACAGCAATTGGAATTTCGATATCTAAATTACCATTGGTCGTTTCGTTTGAATAATACAAAGCTTGGTAAGAAAGCGATTTGATAAAATTTTGATCAATTACTTTCGTATTTTCAGCTAGTTCAGCGTCAGTATTATCACCAGAGCAAGCCGAGAATAATCCTAGGATGATGCTCATCCCCAGCGCATGTTTGTAAAAATCCGTCAACAATTGATAAAGGGAAGAAAAGGTCATGGTTTACGGTTCTAATTTCGGTTTTAAAAGCTTATTTTTTTTATGGCAATATTCCTAAACCACAATGGATCCCCATGTCCTAAAAAACCGACATGCCCTTTTTTATTTCCCAAGCCTGGGTGATCTTTTCCATCGATGGTTCGATTGTTTTTTATAAAATGGGTCAAAGTAGCATCTAGGATAACGGTTTCGTTCAAAATAACGGTGATATGATCCCCTTTGGCAATGACAATTTGTGTATTCCATTCCCCAACGGGTTTTAAATAGCCTCGTAGAGCAGGAACAACGCCATAGATAGATCCGTGATATTGATAGGTTTTTAAGTTTTCGTATTTTTTGGCGGTATTGTCCAAAATTTGCAATTCCATACCGTGGTAGGCAGCATCCCCTTTGGTGGGCGTACGAATTCCCAGACCATTATTGGCTCCCGGGCTTAATTTAAATTCGAATCGAAAAATAAAATCTTTGTATTCTTCAACGGTATATAGATTGCCTCCACTTTCTCCCGCTTCGGTGACAACGGTCAATTCACCGTTTATGATTCGATAGGCGTTTTTATTCCCTGTCCACTGCTCTAAATTCGTCCCATCAAAAAGCACCGTAAATTCAGGGTCGGGAAAGACCGCACCCGTGGTGGTTTGGGCTCTAAGGGCACTACTAACGATGCCGAGAGCAACTAAAAGAAGCAGCATTGATCTCATTCAAAAAACACTATTTTCAAAGCTAAACATTTTTATATTTTAAAATTCATATTTACAAGAGGAATAGATTAAAATATCAGAAACGGTTCCATTTTGATTTGTTTTAATACTTTTAAAGGTATTTCTAAATAGATAGAATGAAACTATATAAAACCAAAACCGCTGTTGTTGTTGAATTCGAAGACGAGTTTTACGAATGTCCAAAGGCTGTTTTTGGAGCGCTGATCCAGCGGGATGATTTGTTTAAAACCTTGTTGTCCTATTGTGTTCCAGAACATCGCATAGATAACGATTTGGAGGTGTTATTGAAACAAGTACTCCCACCAATTGATCAGCAAGAAGTTTGGGCTGCGGGAGTGACCTATTACAGAAGTAAAACCGCTCGAATGGAGGAATCCAAAGACAGTGGAGGTAGTAGTTTCTATGATCGTGTTTATGAGGCTGCCCGTCCGGAATTGTTTTTTAAAAGTACGGCAGCGCGCGTGGTAGGCCATCAGGCTTTGGTTCGTATTCGCAAGGACAGTCAATGGTCCGTGCCAGAACCCGAACTCACGCTACTGATTAGTCCGAATAAAAAAATAATAGGATATACAGTGGGTAATGACATGAGTGCCCGCGATATAGAAGGCGAAAATCCTTTGTATTTGCCTCAAGCAAAATCATATACGGGAGCGGCGGCTCTTGGACCTTGTGTCTTGGTTTTGGAACAACCGATTTCTAAGACTACACAAATTGCGATGATAATTTATAGAAATGAAACCACCGTTTTTGAGGGCACAACGAAGGTGGAAAATATCAAGCGTTCTTTGGAATCCTTGGTGGCTTACTTATTTGCCGAAATGGAATTTCCCCAAGGTTGTTTTTTAATGACCGGAACAGGAATTGTTCCAGACGACACCTTCACCCTTCAATCCCAAGACCGTATCGAAATTACGATCGACGGAATAGGTACTTTAATCAATACCGTGGCTTAAAAAATATTTTATGAAAATTAAATCAAAACTTTTTACGCTGGCTGCCTTCACTATTTTTACTTTCGGCAGGGGGCAGTTGGAATTGGAAAAAATTGAGGATACCATGGTTTATCAAACCCCTCCTTTTGAACAATGTCATGCTTCTACCCTAGTAGAAATCACTAAAGATGTTTTTTTAGCCGCTGCTTTTGGCGGAACCCGGGAAGGGAATAAAGACGTTTCTATTTGGCTTTCTCGTTTTGAGCAAGGGCAATGGGGAGCACCTGTCAAAATTGCTACCGGACAGGCTGCCGATGGCATGCGTTATCCCAATTGGAATCCAGTGCTTTATCGTGTGGATGCAAAATCCATCTATCTTTTTTACAAAACGGGCCCTTCGCCCAGAGCATGGTGGGGCATGTACAAAATGTCCCATGATGAAGGGAGGAGTTGGGGGGATTCCCATAGACTGCCCGAGGGAATTTTAGGCCCCATCAAAAATAAGCCAATAACCCTTGACAATGGAACCCTGCTTTCTCCTTCCAGTACGGAAACCCGAACCGCAGAAGGATTGTCATGGAAAATACACATTGAGAAAAGTATCGATCAGGGAAAGAATTGGGAAAAGATTCCCGTTGACCCCAATACTCCTTATGATGTCATTCAGCCCAGTATATTGGTGCATAGCCAACAAAAGCTACAATTGTTGTGTCGTAGTAGAAATGACATGCTGATGCAAGCCTTCTCCTACGACGGTGGAAACACTTGGAGTAAAATCACCAAAACCCAACTGCCCAACCCCAATTCGGGCACCGATGCGGTGACCCTCAAAAATGGAAAACATTTGTTGGTATACAATCCAACGACCAACGGGAAAAATGATCGTGCGAAACTGAATATTGCCTATTCAGCAGATGGCACAAATTGGGAGGATTTGTTGATTTTGGAGAATGAAAACAAGGGAGAGTTTAGCTATCCGGCATTGATTCAAGCCTCCGACGGAAATATCCATTTGACGTATACCCACAACCGTAAAAACATCAAGTATTTGGTTTTTAAAGTAAAATAAGATGCGTAAACCTTTATTTTTTGAGGGCATCATTTGTCCGATGCTGACTCCACTAAACGAGGATTTTAGTTTGGATGTAGCCGCTACAGAACATTTGATTCGTCATATTGTTTCTGGGGGGATACAAGGAATTTTTATTTTGGGAACCACAGGAGAGGCGAGCAGTCTGTCGTATGCCGTTAAAAGAAAATTAATCGAAATTAGTGCAGCGACCCTAGCGGAAACACAGCTGCCATTGTTGGTCGGAATTGGGGATTCCTCCTTGGCAGAAAGTATTGCCTTGGCCGAATTCGCCAAAGCACATGGCGCAACGGCACTAGTTGCAACGGCTCCTTTTTATTTTGATTTGGAACCGGAAGACATGCAGCGGTATTTTCTTTCGTTGGCGGATCAAATCGCATTGCCGCTTTATCTGTATAATTACCCGAAAAGCACCCATTTTAATCTTGTTCCAGAAGTGGTTCGTCAACTCCAGCAACATCCCAATATCATGGGAATAAAAGACAGTTCTGGGGATAAAGCCTATATGAACGCCCTGATAGAAATTTCTAAGGAAACGGCTTTCAACCTACTGATCGGCCCAGAAGAAATATTGACTGAACTTTTATTGCAAGGTGCGCAGGGCGGTGTAAACGGGGGTTCCAATATATTTCCATCGCTGTATACGCAATTGTATAAGGCCACCTTGAAAAACGATATTGATCAAAGGGAGCAGCTCCAAAAGCTAGTGATGCAGCTTTCCGAGAGAGTATATGCGCTGGAAGGCGGCGTCAATAGCTATTTAAAAGGGATTAAGGCCGCTGCTGCTGCCCTAGGATTGTGCAAAAATATTCTCGCACCTCCTCTAAAAGCTGCTGAATCGGATAGAGCGGATTCCATAGCTGCAACAGTTCAAGATATTAAAAGCGCATTAAAAAAGATATAAATGCAGTTTTTAGACCTTATTGTCATAGTGGGTTATTTAGCTTTAATCTTATTTTTGGGAGGGTCTTTTTTTTCAAAAAACCGAACGGCAGGTAGTTTCACCTTGGGTTCGGGAAAGGTTCCCTCCTGGGTGGTTACGCTCTCCATATTTGCCACTTTTGTCAGTAGTATCAGCTATTTGGCACTTCCTGGGAGTGCTTTTTCAGGAAATTGGAATCCTTTTGTATTTAGTATATCCATACCCTTTGCGGCGGTCATTGCGGTAAAATATTTTGTGCCTATTTACAGAAAAATCAACAGTCCTTCGGCTTATACTTTTATGGAGCAACGTTTTGGGGCTTGGGCAAGAATGTACACCGCCATATGCTATTTGCTAACGCAATTGATGCGCATTGGTACTATCCTCTATTTATTGGCGGTTGCCATGAATGCAATTTTGGGTTGGGATATTGTTTGGGTGATTATTATTACTGGCATCTTTGTTTCGCTTTATTCGATTTTAGGGGGAATAGAGGCGGTTCTTTGGGCAGATGCAATCCAAGCCATCGTATTGATTGTGGGTGCTCTAGTCTGCTTATTTTTTATACAAGCACAACTTCCCGACGGATTTTCTACCTTGATTGAAGAAGCTACAAAGGAAGATAAGTTCAGTTTGGGGAGTTATGGATTTGCTTGGGACACACCGACTTTTTGGGTGGTTTTGATTTATGGGATTTTTATCAATTTACAAAACTTTGGCATCGATCAAAACTATATTCAACGCTATATGGTTTTACCCTCTGAATCGGCGGCTAAAAAAGCGGCGTTTTTTGGAGGACTCATTTATTTGCCCGTTTCGGCTCTTTTTTTGTTGATTGGGACAGCTTTGTATGTTTATTTTCAGCAAGAACCATTGCCCATTGCACTACAAACCAATGGGGATAAAGTATTTCCTTATTTTATTGCCAAGGTTTTGCCTGCGGGTTTTTCCGGTCTGTTGGTGGCTTCCATTTTTGCCGCGGGGATGAGTACAATTTCTACCAGTTTTAATAGTATGGCGACGGTTTTCTTAACGGATTTTTATCAGCCTAAAAAAAATGATTTATTAGAAGAAAAGAAAAAGGTTCAAGTCCTCTATATTGCATCTGCAATTATTGGAGTGGCTGGCATTGCGGTTGCATTAATCATGATAGACGTCAAAGGAGTATTGGACACATGGTGGAAGTTTGCATCCATTTTCAGCGGGGGAATGTTAGGACTCTTTTTATTGGGCATTACTACCCATAGGAAAAGCTTAAAAATTCCGCTCTTTTCAGCCATTGCCGGAGTGATTGCAATTTTTTGGATGACGCTTTCTCAAAGCTTTCCTTCACAAACTTGGGCCATCGAAATCCATCCCTATTTGACCATAGTCATAGGAACGATGGTGATTTATATATTGGGGTTTTTACTTTTCAAGTTTATTCCTAAATAAAACCCCTTCACTTCCCGGTGTAGGGGTAAAAATATTTTTCAAGGATGTAATCGGGTTGCCAAGGATCCGGGGTTTGTTTTAGCGTTCTATAGTCGTAATTTTTGTCACTGATCTTTTTGGGCCAGAGGTTCATGGTGTCCTGCGCTTGGTCATGGGCTTGTTGCATCAAGTCCAACATTATTTGCAGGCGGGTTTGTTGTTCCGGCACGTCTGCCAAATTGTTAATTTCCTCGGGATCCTCTTTTAAATTAAAAAGTTGAGTATGATCGATTTGCGGGTAGCGTATGAGCTTCCAATCCTTATCGCGTAGGGCTCTCACCGTATTTCGATAGGCGGTGTATAAATTTTCTCGAACGTCGGTACTACTTCCCTCCAAAATTCCTGCTAAACTCATTCCATTGAGGCCTTCGGGACGGGGAAGGACAAGGAGGTCGGTGAGCGTGGGAAAGAGGTCGTACAAATAGACCAAAGCATCTTTCACTTGATTTTTGGGAATCCCGGGTCCACTGATTAGGAGCGGAACATTGGTGCTGTGTTCATATAAGTTTTGTTTTCCCAACAAACCATGACTTCCCAATGCCAAACCATTGTCCGCCGCATAGATGATAATCGTATTGTCGTAGGCTCCTGTTTTTTTGAGGGTTGCTATCAACTGCCCCACACGATCATCAATATGTCTGATCAGGGCATAATATTCTGACAAAGAGGATTGAATAATTTCAGGCGTTCGAGGCCAAGGGGCGAGGGTTTCATCACGGACGTTGAAATCGTCAAAACGAAAAGGGTGCAGGGGTAGAAAATTTCCGGGAAGGGGAACGTTTTGGGTGTCTAATTGTATTTGATAGGGCGGTGCCGGCGATCGCGGATCGTGGGGTGCTGTAAAGGCGACATAACAAAAGAAGGGGGGCGCATCGCTTTGGGCAGCCTGTGCTTCCAAAAAACGTTCTGCTGCATCCGCAAAAAGGTCGGTGGAAAAACTTTTGTAGGTGATTGCCCCCAATTTTCCATCGGAACCCAAAGACTGACAAGGCACTTTAAAATGGTTGCTCATCCCGCCTAAAAAGACATTTTCACCCTCCTGAAAAGTAGCTTCAAAACTGGCTGCTCCATTATGCCATTTGCCCGTTCCAAAGGTGCGATATCCAAATTGACTCAAATACTGCGGAAGGGTTAAAACCCCATCCAAACGATCGTAAACCTGAAACAAACTTTTGCCACTCATCAGCATCGCCCGACTGGGAGCGCATATGGCGCCGTGGTGCCCCCCCATCACATAGCAATTTTCAAAATGAACACCTTCTGCTGCCAATGCGTCTATATGTGGGGTTTGCAAATACGGATTTTTTCCCAGCCCAAGCGCATCGGCACGTTGGTCGTCGGCAAATAAAAACAGTATGTTGGGTTTTTGAGCAGCAGCTTTTTTTGGGGTTTGGCATGCTGCCAAAAGCAAAATCACTAAAAGGCTTCCGAATTTCCACATAATTTTTGGCTTTAAGGGAGAATTAAACTACAAGTAAGATATAATTTTTATTTTAGAGTTAAAATATTAAAAGACAAGAACATGAAAGCTCGAATGACCGCCCTACTATTATTTTTCGTTTTATTATTATCCCCATGGATCAGTGCCGCCCAAGAAAGCGAGCAAGCACGCAACCAGCGGATGGAATGGTGGCGGGATGCTACCTTTGGAATGTTTATCCATTGGGGGCTTTATGCCCTCCCGGCCGGGGAATGGGATGGAAAAACCGTTGAAAAAGGACGGATTGGAGAATGGATCATGCATTATTTGGACATTCCTGTGGCGGACTATGAACGTTTGGCGGAGCAGTTCAATCCCATCTATTTTGATGCCGAACAATGGGTTGCCATTGCCAAAAACGCTGGGATGAAATATATTGTTATTACTTCCAAACACCACGACGGTTTTGGCCTTTGGGATTCCCAAGTAAGCGATTACGACGTGATGGATGCCAGCCCTTTTAAAAGAGATCTACTGATGGAACTCAAACAGGCCTGTGAAGCAGCGGGGATAAAACTTTGTTTTTATTATTCCATCATGGACTGGCATCAACCCGATGCGGAATCGCCTAAAGATTATACCCATCAAAACAATCCCAACGCCAACTGGGCGGTGTATCGCGATCACTATATGATTCCGCAATTGACCGAATTGGTCACCCGCTATCAACCTGCTGTTCTGTGGTTTGATGGCGAATGGATCCCAGAATGGACCGAAGACCAAGGCCAAGACTTGTATCGCTATTTGATGGATTTGGATCCCAACTTAATCATCAACAATCGCATTAGTAAGGCGCGCAAAGGAATGAGTGGAATGAATGCCTATTCGAATGCTGCCGGGGATTTTGGTACCCCCGAACAAGAAATTTTGGAAACTACTTCGGATTTTGATTGGGAAGCGTGTATGACCATGAACGACACTTGGGGCTTTCGCAAGGACGATTTCAATTGGAAATCTTCAGAGCAACTCATTTTAAATTTGATAGATGTGGCTGCCAAAGGGGGCAACTATCTTTTAAACATTGGTCCCCTGGCCAACGGAAAATTCCCACAAGCTTCCATCGATCGATTGTATGCCATGGGTGCCTGGCTGGAAGTTAATGGCGAAGCGATCTACGCGACACAAAAATGGAAACACTTTAAATCCGGCAACACCTTTTTTACACAGGACAAAACGGGAACCACGGTTTATGCCATCCTGACCCAAGCCTCCACTGGCGTATTGCAGTGGGAAGGGGTGCATCCCATCCCCGGAAGCGAAATCATCCACTTGGGTACTGGAAAAAGTCTTGCTTGGGAACCCCAGCCAGAGGGTGTTGTTGTGCACCTTCCCGAAATCGATGCGTTTGGAATTGCCCAAAGCTTTAAAATCCGGGTGAAGTAGAAATGAACCCGCAATTGGGAGGGGAAATAAACTTTAAAAAAACGAACTCAAAAATTGGCTTGATTTTGTATTTTTGCGATTCTAAATTAGGATTATGGCATTTGACATCGAAATGATTAAAGGGGTATACGCCCGTTTGGATTCCACTATAACTGCAGCAAGAAAAAGTGTAGGGAAGCCTTTAACCGCTGCAGAAAAGATTTTATATTCTCACCTTTGGGGGGCAACGCCCGACAAATCTTTTGTCAGAGGTGCAGACTATGTAGATTTTGCCCCCGATCGTATTGCCTGTCAAGACGCCACCGCGCAAATGGCTTTGTTGCAATTTATGCAAGCCGGAAAACAACGTGTGGCAGTGCCCACCACTGTGCATTGCGATCACTTGATTCAAGCCAAAGAAGGCGCACAAGTCGATTTAAAATCGGCCAACAGCACCAGTGCAGAAGTGTTTAATTTCTTAGAATCGGTATCCAACAAATACGGTATTGGGTTCTGGAAACCGGGCGCTGGAATTATTCATCAAGTGGTGTTGGAAAACTATGCTTTCCCCGGAGGGATGATGATCGGAACCGATTCGCATACCGTTAATGCGGGTGGTTTGGGGATGGTTGCCATCGGCGTGGGTGGAGCAGATGCCGTAGATGTAATGGCAGCAATGCCTTGGGAATTGAAATTCCCTAAATTAATAGGGGTGAAATTAACCGGAAAATTAAACGGTTGGACAGCCCCAAAAGACGTGATTTTAAAAGTTGCCGGAATACTCACCGTGAAGGGAGGTACTGGTGCTATCATCGAATATTTTGGAGAAGGGGCAGAATCCATGTCATGTACTGGAAAAGGAACCATTTGTAATATGGGTGCCGAAGTTGGAGCCACCACGTCTACCTTTGGTTACGATGCTTCCATGGAGCGGTATTTGCGCGCCACGGGTCGCGATGATGTTGCTGATGCGGCCAATGCGGTCAAGCAACACCTAACCGCAGATCCCGAGGTGTATGCAAATCCAGAACAGTATTTCGACCAAGTGATTGAAATTGATTTAGACACTTTGTCTCCCCATATCAACGGACCTTTTACGCCCGATTTAGCAACTCCTATTGCTGCTATGGCACAAACGGCAAAAGCCAACGATTGGCCCATCAAAGTGGAATGGGGACTGATCGGTTCTTGTACCAACTCTTCTTATGAAGATCTTTCCAGAGCGGCTTCTATTGCGCAACAAGCTGTAGCCAAAAAATTAGTCACCAAAGCTGAATTTGGAATCAACCCTGGTTCGGAACAGGTTCGATTTACGGCAGAACGCGATGGTTTATTGGGGATATTTGAGGATTTAAATGCCAAAATATTTACCAATGCTTGTGGCCCTTGTATTGGTCAATGGGCGCGTGAAGGAGCAGATAAAGAAGAAAAAAACTCTATCATTCATTCGTTTAATAGAAACTTTTCAAAACGCGCCGACGGCAATCCCAATACGCATGCTTTTGTAGCTTCTCCTGAAATGGTAGCCGCTGTGGCCATTTCCGGACGCTTGGATTTCAATCCGATAACCGATACGCTGATCAACGAAGACGGCGATGAGGTGCGTTTGGATCCCCCAATGGGAATGGAACTTCCTCCCAAAGGATTTGATGTGGAAGACAATGGTTATTTGGCACCCTCCGAGGATGGCTCGGCAGTGCAAGTAAAAGTGAGTGCGGACTCTGCCCGTTTGCAACTTTTGAGTCCTTTCCAAGCTTGGGACGGTCAAAATATTATGGGCGCAAAATTGTTGATCAAAGCCTATGGCAAATGTACCACTGACCATATCTCTATGGCAGGACCGTGGTTGCGTTTCCGAGGTCATTTGGATAATATTTCAAATAACTGTTTGATCGGTGCGGTGAATGCCTTCAATCAAAAAACCAATTTGGTAAAAAGTCAAATCACGCAAGCATACTCCGGAGTTCCGGATACCCAGCGCGCCTACAAAACCGCCGGAATCGACACCATAGTGGTGGGAGACCACAACTATGGAGAGGGATCTTCGCGTGAACATGCCGCCATGGAGCCCCGTCATTTGGGTGTTCGTGTGGTGTTGGTTAAATCCTTTGCCCGAATTCACGAAACCAATTTGAAAAAACAAGGAATGTTGGGAATCACTTTTGCCAACGAGAGCGATTACGATTTAATTCAAGAGGACGATACCTTCAACTTTATCGATCTTAAAGATTTTGCTCCCAGCAAATCGATCACCATCGAATTGGTGCACAGCGATGGATCCAAAGACACCATAGAAGCACTACACACCTATAATGAGCAACAAATCGAATGGTTTAAGGAAGGTTCTGCTTTAAATTTAATTAAAAAGCAAAACGCACTTTAATCGATTTTTTAATTTAGTCCACAAAGCTCGATCACTACGATCGGGCTTTTTTTATTTGCGAGAATTGAGTTTGGAAAGCAGGCGAAGAATTTCAAGATACAACCAAACCAAGGTCACCATCAGTCCAAAGGCACCATACCACTCCATATATTTGGGAGCACCTTGTTCAACACCACGTTCAATAAAGTCAAAATCCATCACTAAATTTAAGGCAGCAATGACCACTATGACTAAGCTAAAACCAATACTCATCAGGGAACCATTGTGAATGCTCATAACAGCCATGCCTGTGCCAAAAAAGCCCATGACAAATTGCACCATATAGACGATGAAAATGCCACCGGTGGCTGCTGCGATCCCCAATTTGAAATTCTCAGTGGCTTTGATCCATCCGGAACGATAGGCAAGTAAAAGTGCCACTAAAATACTCAAAGTAAGCAGCACGGCATTGAAAACGATGCCGTCATAGAGGGTATTGTATTGATAGGAGATCCCCCCTAAAAGGGCGCCTTCCAAGAGTGCATAAAGCGGTACAGTAATGGCGGACCATTCTTTTTTAAAAAAGGTAACAAGGGCAACAATAAAAGCACCAATACCGCATCCAATAAGTAGTGCCGTACTAATGTTTCCAAACGTATAATAGCCCGAAAGGACAAGTAAAAATAATGCGATTCCGGTTTTATTGACCGTGCCGTTGAGGGTCATTTTATCGGTTACTACCGCTGAAGGTTGAAAGGCTTTTTCGGATAAAACAGGATTGCCAGAACGCATAGAAACTAAGCTCATAAACGATTTTTTAAATATTAGTTATGGCAAATATAGTGAAGGATTCTTAGTAAAACCCCATCCAAAAACAATCAATAGTATCGGTCAGCATATGCAGGCATAACCCCAACGCAATCACTCGTGTGGGCTTATAACCCAGCATTAGACAATAGACACCCATAGCGTAATAACTGTGGAGTGGATGAAAGCCGATGCTGCAGCGTTGCGGGTCGAACAGCGGACGCGCCAAAAGATGATCCAAATCCACCAGCATGGTCAATAACAAGATGATTGAAATCATTTTCCACCGATCTCCAAAAAAGAAATAAGCGATGACCACCGGGACAATAAAATGGAGTCCGTAATGAACGATGAATTGCATGGCTTTTTGAATTTATTGTTTTTGGAGGATGCGCTCCAGTTCGTGAACCACCCGTTCGGCATTGGCTCTGCTAAAACAGAGGGGGGGTTTTGTTTTCAGTACATTGTCATAGGGGCCATCCGTACTGATGAGGATGTTTTTTTGACGCAATTCATTTTTAAGATGTTGGGCAAGTAAGGTATTGGGATTTCCTTTTTCATCTTCAAGCACGAGCCCCAAAAATAAACCCGTTCCTCGAACAGCACCCACATTAGGATATTTTTGAAGACTCGCCAGCAGATTTTTGTAATGCTTACCAACCGTTTGAGCGTGTTCTTGCAGGGCTTCTTCTTCGATTACGTCCAAGACGGCTTTGGCAATGACACAGGAAACCGGATTTCCCCCAAAGGAGCTAAAAAACTCAACACCCTTTCCAAAGGATTCGGCAATTGCTGCTGTGGTGACGACCGCTCCCATGGGATGACCGTTGGCCATGGGTTTTCCCAAAATCACAAAGTCGGGAGTGACTTGTTGCGATTCGAAAGCCCAAAAATGACGCCCCGTCCGACCAAATCCCGTTTGCACTTCATCGGCGATACAGAGGCCTCCCCGCTGCCGAATTTGAGCATACACGCGAGTCAAGAACCCTTTTGGCAATGGCAATTGTCCTGCACAGCCCAGTATCGTTTCGGCAATAAATGCGGCCGGTTTTTCGGGTAATGCTGCAATGCTTTGTTCGGCGGCAGCGGCGATGCCTTCCGGACTTTCTCCAACAGCAGTCAGTTTGCTAATATGGTCTTGTTTTCCGATCCCTTTGGGATGATTAAATTTATAATCACTCACCTCGACACCCATTTGGGTGTGCCCATGATAGCCGTGTTCCATCACCACAATTCTTTTGGATTGGGTGTGCCAGCGTGCCATGCGCAGGGCCAAATCAGTTGCTTCACTGCCAGAATTGACAAAATAAATTCGATTTAATGAAGGAGGAAATTTGGAAAGCAGGGCTGCTGCATAAATTTCGAGACTGTCATACAAATAACGCGTATTGGTATTGAGCAATCCCATTTGTTCCCGTCCAGCAGCAACGACTTTGGGATGGGCATGTCCCACATGGGGAATATTATTATAGGCATCTAAAAACGTATTGCCATAGCTGTCGTACATATATTGAAAAGCGCTGCGTTCAAAGGCAATGGGTGAGGAATAGCTCAAGGAGAGGTTCTTCCCCAAAATTTGATTCCGTGCCGTTTTTTTGCTTTCGATGGAACGCACCGGAAGTGGAGCAAAGCCGCAGCTTTCACGAAATTTATTTTCGGCCGCTTGGGGGCTCACTTCCAACCATCGATACAATAAGTTCCAAGCTTTTTTTTCACTCACGCTCACATAAGCATTATCGGGCTGTTCCTTTTTGGCAAAGGCCGAATTACAAACACTCAGGCACAGCCGTAATGCAATGGTGAAGTAGAGCACCAATAGCTCTGTCTCCGTAAGTGGCAATAATTTATGATAAGAAGCGACAAAGGGAAGGATGGCCTCCAAAGGAGCTTCCGAGCGATAGGCAATATAAACAGCGCCAATAGCTACTTCGTTGATCAAATGACTGTAGGTCATATCGCCAAAATCGATCAAACCGCACACCTGTTCTCCGGCCATCAAAATATTCCATTCATTGGCATCGTTGTGAAGGGTAGATTTTCGCAATTGACGAAATTTGGGCAGGACACAGCTTTCGTATTGTTGTATAAAATAGCGGACAAGATTTTGATCTTTGGCTTGTGGAATATGCGCAATGCGATCTTTACAAATCGTATAGGATTCTAGGTTCCACTCCCAGTCGCGTGCTTCATAGACGGGATGACGCCACCCCAGCAACTGCTGATTGAGGGTGGCGAGGAAGCTCCCTAAAGACGCAGCACCTTGCTCCGTAACCGGAAGCTCCCCCATAAAGGTTCCCTCCACATAGGTCAACAGGCGAACCATTTTTTCTACTCCTTCGAAAGTCACTTTTTTCACATAAATGCCATCCTTAAAAGAAAGCGGTGTTGGATATTTTCCGTTGGTCTGAGCGGTTAAATGCAACAAAACCCGGGTTTCTGCCTCCAACAAGGGCAACAAACCCTCATCGGCATAGGTTTTTAAAATATAAGGAGTGGTGGAAGTTTTGATTAAAAAGTTTTCATTGTCGTAGCCGACAAGCTTTTTTACCTCCACCAATTGTAAGCCAAAATGATCTCTAAAAAATGCTTTCATTACCTGATTAAAGGTACTATATATTATTGCATTGGTTTTGCATTTTTTTTGATAGCCTGAAGAGATTCATGAAAATGAAAAAGTATAATAGACGGGTTTTATTCCAAAAGTGGGCAAGTTCTTTATTAATTCCAAAAAATTAGGGCCGAAAAAATTCCTCTTCAGTAATTTGGATATAATTCCCTTCCATAGAAGCGTCGTAGAAAAAGGTAAAGGTGTGATTCTCCCCAAAATTGATATTGGTGGTGGACTTCTCTTCAAAAAAGAATTCTTTGGATTTAAACTGTACATACAAACGGGTAATGGGAATACGGTCAAATGTAAATTCCTCCCCGTTTCGAATATAAACATGGCGCAGGTAGTTTTTGGTTTGATTTCTCAAACAAACAATGACATCGTGATCCACCGTATTTCGGACGGTAAGTTTGGCATTGGAAACCTCGTTGGTGACATCTTCAGGAAAGCGGTCAGCAAAGGTTCGATCTCCTGTTTTCCCTCTTTGGGAATAGCATAACAGGCAGGAAAAAAGGGTGATTAAAAAGGCTATTTTTCTCATTGCTGGGCGATTTAATGATGGATAAAAATCTCTTTTAGTGTAAAGATAGGATATTTTAGGGCGTGTAGCAATAGGTTTCGCCCACAGAAAAAGTGTCATAAATTGCTTTGGAAACTTGTCCAGAGCGATAGTTGTCCATTGTTCCGGTAACGTTTGGGTCGCCCGCAGTGGAATAGCGATAATAGTCGTCGTTGTCCCAATAGAAGTAATAATTCCCACCGATAATCTGTTTTTCAACAATTTGTATACACTCTTCTTTATTTTCGCAGCTCCAAAAAAAGCTTGAATAAGCGATTGCAATAAAAAGCGTTAGGGTATTTCTCCAAACCGCATTTTTAAAAATATTGATTCTTTTACCCCCCAAAAGCAGCATCTATTTATTAATTTACATAAAAGTAATTCTTTAAATTTAAGCAGCTTGGATTTTCCTTTTGATATCACCCGAAAAATCATTCACGTAGACATGGATGCTTTTTTTGCTGCCGTAGAGCAAAGAGACGCTCCGGAACTTCGGGGCAAGCCCATTGCAGTGGGTGGCGGAGGGACTCGAGGGGTGGTTTCGGCAGCCAGTTATGAGGCACGAAAGTACGGCGTCCGGAGTGCGATGAGTGGTGTGATTGCCAAAAAATTATGCCCCGATTTGATCTTTGTTCGTACCCGTTTTGATCGCTACAAAGAAATCTCTACTCAAATTCGAACTATTTTTCTCCGTTATACCGATTTGGTAGAACCCCTTTCTTTGGATGAAGCCTATTTGGATGTTACGGTGAATCATATGAATTTTCCTTCGGCCACCTTGATTGCAAAATCCATACGAGAACAGATTTTTGAAAAGACGGGTTTGACGGCATCTGCGGGCATTTCCATTAATAAATTTCTAGCCAAAACAGCCAGCGACTGGAACAAACCCAACGGACAAAAAACCATTACTCCACAAGAGGTACTCCCTTTTTTAGAAGCCTTGGATGTAAAGAAATTCCATGGTATTGGAAAAAAGACCCAATTGAAAATGTATCACTACGGCATTTATACGGGGAAAGACCTTAAAGCTCAATCCCTTGACTTTTTGACCGAGCGATTTGGCAAGGCGGGGGGCTACTATTTCAATGTGGTTCGAGGGATTCACAACAGTGCTGTTAAGCCCCATCGGACACCCAAATCTTTGGGAGCAGAAAGAACCTTTGAAAAAAACCTTTCGAGTGTTTTGTTTTTGGAAGAAAAATTGGAGCAAATCGCTGAAATCGTGGCGCAACGATTGAAAAAATACAAGCTTTCGGGCAAAACCATCACTTTGAAACTCAAATACAGCGATTTTAAAATTCAGACCCGTTCCAAAACACTTCCTTTTTTTATCGCTTCCAAAGCCTTACTCTTGGAACACGCATTGGAATTACTCAATCAAGAAAAACTGGATAACTCTGTTCGTCTTATTGGAATTACGCTAGGTCAGTTAAACACCAATAAAAAAGCTCCAAAAGTTCCAAAAATAAAATCGGTAGCTCAGCTGGAACTCCTTTTTTAATTACACAATGGAGACTCTCAGGGTGTTCACCATCCCTTTTTCTTCGATCGGCATAGAAGTCAGGTTAACCACCATGTCTTCCTCTTCCAAGTAGCCCATTTTCATGGCGATTTGATTGATTTCGGTTACTGTTTTATCCGTACTATTCAAATTGTTGTAGTAAAAAGCTTTCACCCCCCAAAGTAAATTCAACTGCGTCAAAATACGCTTGTTGGAAGTAAATACCAAGATGTGCGAGGAAGGGCGCCATGCAGAAATTTGATAGGCTGTATACCCACTGTTGGTCAAAGTACAGATGGCTTTTGCCTGGATCCCTTTGGCCAACTGCGAGGCGTGATAACAAATGGATTTAGTGATAAACCGCTTGGTGCGAATGTTGGGTGCCTCTTGAGGAACCACAATCAATTCGGAACTCTCCACTGTTCTTAAAATATTGGTCATGGTGCGGATCACTTCCACAGGATATTTTCCAACAGAGGTTTCCCCAGAAAGCATTACTGCATCGGCTCCGTCCATCACTGAGTTGGCCACATCATTGACTTCTGCGCGGGTAGCCGTCAAACTGTCAATCATGGTCTCCATCATTTGGGTGGCGATAATAATCGGAATACGCGCCTTTTTTGCCAGTTTCACCAATTTCTTTTGTACCAAGGGCACTTCTTCTGCTGGTATTTCAACGCCCAAATCTCCTCGAGCGACCATCAGGCCATCGCTGTAAGCAATGATTTTGTCGATGTTTTCCATGGCTTCGGGCTTTTCGATTTTAGAAATGATCGGAATTTTCTCGTCGGTATGTTGCGCCATTAAATCTTTCAACATTTTTAAGTCGTCACTGTTGCGAACAAAAGAAAGGGCGATCCAATCAATGTCTTGAGTGAAAATAAATTTGGCATCGCGCACATCTTTTTCGGTCAATGCAGGAAGCGAAATTTTGGTATTGGGCAGGTTAACTCCTTTGTTGGATTTAAAGGCACCACCCTGAACCACTTTTGCGGTAACAGCATTGTCTTTGTTGGTTTCTACCACCTCAAAAATTAGTTTTCCGTCGTCCAAAAGGATACGCTCTCCCGCTGTAACATCTTTAGGAAAATTGGAATAATTCATATAAGCCTTTTTGGCATTGCCTACAAAAGGGCTGTCGGTGGTGAAAATAACTTCATCGCCGGGATTAACAAAGGCACCCTCTTCCATCTCTCCCACGCGGAGTTTTGGCCCTTGCAAATCGGCAAGTATGGAGGTGTGGGTGGATAATTTTTCATCGATGGCTCTGATGGTCGCTATACGTTTGCTGATTTCTTCATGCTTGGCGTGAGAAAAATTAATTCGAAAGACATTGACCCCTTCCAAGATCATTTTTTCCATGACTTCCGGGATCTCTGATGCAGGCCCTAAGGTTGCAACGATTTTAGTTTTTTTAATAAAACTCATTAATCAAATATTAAGTTTAGTTGGTCTTTTATTTTTTCTGTAGGCACTACATAACTCATGGAAATACCCTCCATGGTTTTTAAGTTCCGTGCAAATTCGTCTATTATGTTTTTTTCTTCGGATTGAATAAAAAAATCTACCTGTTTAAATTCAGTGATTAAAGATACCGCATTTACGCTGGGAAGATCAAATAAAAGCGCATTATTTGATGACGGAGCGGTTTGATGGATATCTTTATTGGCAAAAAAATCACATTGCCAACCGTATTTTTCGTGTTTCCAAACAAAACGGGAATAAAAGGTTTTTTGGAATGGATTGTCAATGTCTTTTCGGGTTCTTTTAAACCGAGCCCCGAAATGTTGATTCAACCGATAAGCCAGTTGATAGTCTTTCAGCGGGGAGTGAATCGCCAACATATAGAGTTCAATGGGATCTGAAAGCTCCTCGAGAAAATATACTTTTTTATTCATGCGTGCTCTTCAGTTTTAATGCGTGATAGGCGTGTTGTGCGGCCTTTTCTTCGGCTTTTTTCTTAGAGCTGTTGCGCGCTTTTGTGATCAATTTTTGTTCCAAATAAATGGCAGAAAAATAATTTATTTCGGGATCCAATCCCTCGTCCGATTCCGTTTTGAAGTGGAGTTGTTGTTTGTTTTTTTGCGCCCATTCGATCAAAAGGCTTTTATAGCTCAATACACTTTTGTCGATGCTTTCCATGTCGACATAGGGGGCAATAATTTTTTGAAGAATATAAATTTTTGCTTTTTCATAGCCTTTATCCATAAAAATGGCGCCCAAAAGTGATTCCAACAGATTTCCATGAATGTTGTTTCCAAAGTTTTTGTTGTTGGAAGTTTCCGCCAAAGCCATCAATTGCATTTGCCTTCCAATGGCATTCAAGGATTCGCGACTGACAATTTTAGCTCTAATTTTGGTCAGCTCCCCTTCACTGGCAAAGGGGAATAATTCAAAAAGATATTCCGAAATGACAGTGTTTAAAAGGGCATCCCCCAAAAACTCCAAGCGTTCAAAATTGATGCGGTTGCCCTGATCATCTTTTAGGTTTACGGAACTGTGGGTAAATGCTTTTTTATAGACCTCTTTGTTATTGGGTCGAATATTTAAAGTGGCTTTTAACTGCGAAAAAAAACTCCCTGAGGTGTTGTTGCGGGAGTTTTGTATGTATTTAAGCAATTTCAAAGGGAGGGAGTTATTCTATTTTTTTGAATAAGACACAAGCGTTATGTCCACCAAAACCAAAAGTGTTGGACAGTGCCACATTCACTTCTCGTTTTTGTGGTTTTCCAAAAGTGAAATTGATTTTAGGATCAATATTTTCATCCACCGTTTTATGATTGATGGTCGGCGGAACGATGCCGTGTTTGATGGCCAATATGGAAGCGATGGCCTCAACGGCTCCTGCTGCTCCCAACAAATGTCCTGTCATAGATTTGGTAGAATTGATATTCATAGCATAGGCATGTTCACCAAAGACCGAGACGATGGCATTGGATTCAGCGACATCTCCCAAAGGGGTTGATGTTCCATGCATATTGATGATATCTACATCCGTAGCTTGTAACTGGGCGTCGCGCAAGCAGTTTTCCATCACCTTTCGGGCACCTAGCCCTTCGGGATGAGGAGCCGTCATATGATAAGCGTCAGCTGAAAGTCCTCCACCCGCCAATTCGGCATAGATGGTGGCACCTCGTGCTTTAGCATGTTCGTATTCTTCGAGGATCAAGGTGCCTGAACCCTCTCCCAAAACAAAGCCATCTCTTTCTTTGTCAAAAGGACGGGAAGCAGTGGCAGGATCATCATTGCGTGTTGAAAGCGCATGCATGGCATTAAATCCACCAATTCCTGCTTTGGTCACGGCAGCTTCCGAACCTCCCGAAACGATGATGTCAGCATATCCCAATCGGATATAATTGAGGGCATCAATCATGGCATTGGAGGAAGAGGCACAGGCCGAAACCGTGGCAAAGTTGGGCCCTCTAAATCCATATTTAATGGAAATTAGCCCCGGAGCAATGTCCGCAATCATTTTAGGGATAAAAAAAGGATTGAATCGAGGATTTTCGCCTCCGGCAGCAAAATTGAGGACTTCATTTTGAAACGTCTCCAAACCTCCAATACCGGCACCCCAAATGACACCCACACGATCTTTGTCTAAGCGTTCAACATCCAAACCCGAATCCGCTATGGCCTCGGCCGTACTGACCAAAGCATATTGTGCAAAGCGATCATATTTACGGGCTTCTTTTCGATCCAGCGTCTCTAGAGGATCAAAATTTTTGAGTTCACAAGCAAATTGTGTTTTGAATCGAGAGGCATCGAAATAGGTGATGGGTGCTGCTCCACTGGTACCAGATAATAAACCCTCCCAATAAGTTGAGAGGGTATTTCCAATAGGAGTGAGTGCCCCCAATCCGGTAACAACTACACGTCTTGGATTCATGGCAACACTTTTTAGTCTGCTTGTTCGATAAACTGAATGGCTTGTCCGACCGTAGCGATATTTTCGGCTTGATCGTCTGGAATTTGAATATCAAATTCTTTTTCAAACTCCATAATTAATTCTACAGTGTCAAGGGAATCTGCGCCTAGGTCATTGGTGAAGCTTGCTTCTGGAACGACTTCGTTTTCGTCAACTCCTAATTTGTCAACGATAATGGCGATTACTCTGGATGAAATGTCTGACATAGTTCAGCGTTTTTTTAATATTAAAATGTGGACAAAAATATAAAACTTTAAAGGAATAGCACATTCTACATTTAAATTATCCCTTTATTTTTGTTTGAAATGTTAATTGTTCCTGTTAAAGCTACCTAATTTCTTGTGAATTTGAAAAAAAAACTAGTTTTATTTGCTTCCGGAAGTGGCACAAATGTTGAAAATATTTCCAAATATTTTGAACAAGACAAGCGGGTGTCCATTGCAGCCGTCTTCACCAACAGACCCCAAGCCCAAGTTTTAGAGCGCATCAAACCCTTTGGAATTAAGGGGATACCCTTTACAAGAGAACAATTTGAAACGGGATGGGTTTTGGAACAAGTGCAGCAGCTGCAACCCGATTTGATTGTTTTGGCAGGGTTTTTATGGAAGATTCCGGCAGCATTTGTGGCTACATTTCCCCTTCAAATCATCAATATTCATCCGGCATTACTGCCCAAATACGGGGGTAAAGGGATGTATGGAGCAGCGGTTCATCAGGCGGTGAAAACCAATAGGGAAAAAGAGAGCGGAATCACCATCCACTACGTGAACGAAAAATATGACGAAGGGGCGATTATTTTTCAAGCTACCACAGCAATTCATCCCGGAGACACACCTTCAACCATCGCGGACAAAGTTCACACCCTAGAGTACCAACACTTTCCTGTTGTTTTGGAACAACTTTTATTCCCCACCCACCAAAATGTCTAAAGCAGTCTATCTCTACACCGACGGATCAGCCTTGGGAAACCCGGGTCCGGGGGGCTACGGCATCATTTTGGAATGGGCCGGGATGCAATACAGCAAGGAGTTTTCTCAAGGGTTTCAATGGACGACCAACAATCGTATGGAATTATTGGCAGTTATTAGAGGTTTGGAGCTCTTAAAAAAAGCACCCATGGAGGTGGTGGTTTATTCCGATTCCAAATATGTGGTGGATGCTGTTGAAAAAAAATGGGTCTTTGGTTGGGAGAAAAAAGCATTTAAAGACAAAAAAAACCCCGATTTATGGCGCCGTTTTTTGTTGATCTATCGCAAACACACGGTTCATTTTCAATGGGTCAAAGGGCATAATCAACATCCTCAAAATGAGCGTTGTGACCGTTTGGCTGTCGGAGCTGCTAAAGGAAAAAATTTGATCCTAGACAGCTATTTTGAACAGCAAAACCCAAGAGTTCAATAGTTTTGAAGGATTCGTTAATTTTTATGTAAAATCTTTCGTATCCACAGCAGTACTCCCACAGGAGTTTCTTATTTTTGTACTATGAACAACAAGCTTTTAGTCGTAGGTACAATGGCCTACGATGCCATCGAAACCCCCTTTGGGAAAACCGATAAAATTCTAGGGGGCTGTGCTACTTACATTGGTTTAGCTGCCTCCCAGTTCCATACAGATTGTGCCTTAGTATCCGTCATTGGTGAAGATTTTGATAAAAATCACAAACAATTATTATTGGATCGAGGGATTGATTTAACGGGAGTGGAAACCATCAAAGGAGGAAAAACTTTTTTTTGGAGCGGGAAATATCACAATGATTTAAACACCCGCACCACCTTAGACACCCAATTGAATGTGTTGACTCAATTCAGACCGGTGGTGCCGCAACACTTCAAAGACGCTTCCTTTGTGCTTTTGGGCAATTTGGATCCCAGTTTACAATTGGAAGTTTTGAATCAAATGGAATCCAAAGACCGATTGGTGATTTTGGACACCATGAATTTTTGGATTGCGGATTATCGCGAGAAGCTGGATGAGGTCATTGCCCGCGTCGACGTACTTTCCATCAACGATGAAGAAGCGCGCATGCTAACCGAAGAACACTCCTTGGTGGCGGCTGCAAAAAAACTGCATCAGATGGGTCCCAAATATGTCATTATTAAAAAAGGAGAACACGGAGCATTATTGTTTTATCACGAACATGTTTTTTGTGCGCCGGCACTGCCTCTGGAGGAAGTGTTTGACCCCACGGGCGCTGGGGATAGTTTTATTGGAGGATTTGCAGGCTATTTGGCGCAAAGAAAATCTACAGCAGTTGCTGATATGAAATCAGCCATCATTTTTGGTGCCGCTTTGGCCTCCTTTACGGTTCAAGAATTTGGAACTACTGCCTTGGAGAATTTATCTACTCCGGCTTTGAATAGACGTTTAAATGCCTTTAAATCACTAACTGAATTTGAAATAGAACTCCAATAACACGATCATTATGAGCGATGCGATTAAGCACGAATGTGGAATTGCCCTCCTTCACTTAAAGAAACCCCTTTCTTATTACAAAGAAAAATACGGAAGCTCGCTTTACGGCATCAATAAAATGTACTTATTGATGGAAAAACAGCACAATCGGGGTCATGATGGTGCGGGTTTTGCCAGCATAAAATTCAATATGCCTCCGGGCTATCGTTATATCAGTCGTGTACGTTCTGCAGAGGCGCAACCCATTCAAGACGTTTTTAAGACCATCAACGAACGGATTCTTGCTGCCTGTGAAGCAGATGAAAAACTTTTGGAAGATCTGGAAAGACTCAAAGCTACAGTACCTTATGTGGGAGAGCTCATGTTGGGGCATGTGCGTTATGGAACCTTTGGCAAGAACAGCATTGAAAGCGTACACCCTTTCCTGCGGCAAAACAATTGGAAACATCGGAATTTGATTGTTGCCGGAAATTTTAATATGACCAATGTCAGCGAATTGTTTGCCAATCTTGTCAAATTGGGGCAACACCCCAAGGAACAAGCAGATACTGTCACGGTGATGGAAAAAATAGGTCATTTCTTGGACGATGCGGTGGCAAAGATTTATAAAAAATTAAAAAAAGAAGGGTACAACAAAGCCGAGGCTTCTCCTCAAATCGCAGAACGACTTAATGTAGCCAAAATCTTACGCAAATCTTCCAAGGATTGGGATGGGGGTTACGCCATAGCCGGACTTTTGGGGCACGGAGATTCTTTTGTGTTGAGGGATCCTTCTGGAATTCGGCCCGCCTATTATTATACAGACGATGAAATTGTGGTTGTAGCCTCGGAGCGTCCGGTGATACAAACCGTATTCAACGTGGATTACGACCGCATTAAAGAATTGCCTCCGGGTAATGCGCTGATTACCAAAATGAACGGCACCTCCGATTTACACGAAATACTCCCACCCCTCGAGCGAAAAGCCTGTTCGTTTGAACGAATTTATTTCTCGCGAGGGAGCGATGCCGCCATCTACAAAGAACGTAAGCAATTGGGCAGTGCGCTCTTTCCATCGGTGCATAAAGCGATTGAAGGGGATTTAGAAAATACAGTATTTTCGTTCATTCCCAATACGGCTGAGACTTCTTTCTATGGGTTAATTGGTGCCGTACAAGATCATATCAAAACCGAATTAGAAAATTTAGTTCCTGACAATGGTCCCATAGACAAAGTGGCGTTTCAAAAAATTCTTCATCTTAAACCCCGCATCGAAAAAATTGCGATCAAAGATGTGAAACTAAGAACCTTTATCACACAAGACAACAGTCGCGACGATTTGGTAGGTCATGTGTACGATATTACCTACGGAGTGGTGCAGCCTCAGGACAATTTGGTGATTATTGATGATAGTATTGTTCGCGGGACTACTTTGAAAAAGAGTATTTTGAAGATGTTGGATCGGCTAAAACCCAAGCGGATTGTGGTGGTTTCCAGCGCACCCCAAATTCGTTATCCGGACTGTTACGGAATAGACATGGCCAAGCTGGAAGAGTTTATTGCCTTTAATGCAGCACTTGAGCTGCATAAGGACAGGGGCACTTATGACATTACGATGGACTCGGTCTACAAAAACTGTAAAGCCAACCTGGAAGACGCCCATCAAGTTTCAACTAATTTCGTGAAAGCGATTTACGATCCTTTTACGGATGAAATGATTTCTGCCAAAATCGCCAGTATGCTCAAGAATGATACGATCCATGCGGAAATTGACATCATTTTTCAAAAAGTGTCTGCCTTGCACAAAGCGTGTCCAGAAAATTTAGGCGATTGGTATTTTACAGGGGATTATCCCACTCCTGGAGGAAACAAAGTGGTGAATAGAGCCTTTGTCAACTTCTATGAAGGGAAGTCCGAAAGAGCCTATTAGCCCATTAACGACAATATTTGCATTTCATCTAAATTTTATTGAATAAATCAGGAAGTATAGCATCTTTACATCACCAGAACATAAGTAGGTTAAGTTCATGGTAAGATTTGGGGCAAAAAGGAGGAATTTATTCCTCCTTTTTATTTTTACCCCAAATTGTAAGAAAATGCTACTTAGCCTTGTCGTAATTTTCGTTCACTTGATCCCAGTTAATCAAGTTAAAAAAGGCTTGGATATAATCCGGTCTTCTGTTTTGGTAATTTAAATAGTACGCATGCTCCCAAACATCCAGTCCAAGAATGGGTGTTCCTCCACATCCAATGCCTGGCATCATAGGATTATCTTGGTTGGCCGTGGAGCAAACATCGACTTTTCCTCCGGGATGTACACAAAGCCATGCCCAACCGGAACCGAATTGTGTTGCTGCAGCCTTAGCAAACGCTTCTTTAAAAGCGTCATAAGAACCAAAGGCATCGTTTATGGCGTTGGCGACTGCTCCATTGGGTGTTCCCCCTCCATTTGGAGCCAATACTTTCCAAAAAAGGGAATGATTGTAAAAACCACCACCGTTATTTCGAACCGCTTTGTTGTTCATATCAAGATTTTTGAGCAGTTCTTCGATGGACTGTCCCTCTAAATCAGTATTTGCAATTGCATTGTTTAAATTGGTAGTATAGCCGTTGTGGTGTTTGCTATGGTGTATTTCCATCGTCCGCGCATCGATATGTGGTGCCAAGGCGTCATAGGAATAAGGTAATTCTGGTAATTGAAAAGCCATAATTTTATGTTTTAAGTTTACGCAAAATTAAAATTTCTTTTCCGAATAGACGAACTCGAATCAATTAGAGTGCATTTAATGCTAACTTTACGCATGTCACAATCGCAATTTCATATTATTGATGCCGCTGCGGGGTCAGGGAAAACCTTTTCTTTAGTGTTTCGTTACCTCAAACAATTGTTGTCGTTATCGGATTCCATGCCCTATCGGAAAATGTTGGCGCTTACCTTTACCAACAAGGCGGTGAATGAAATGAAATCGAGGATAATTACGGCCTTATATGAATTGTCGCATCAGGATGAAAAAGGGCTCGTTCTTGAAAAAAAACTTTGTTCTGCCCTGGACATTTCCCCTGAGCTCCTTTCTCAAAGGGCGGGGGGGATGCTCAAAAGCATATTAAAAGACTACGGTGCTTTCGATGTGATTACCTTGGACACTTTTACGCATCGTTTGGTGCGAACCTTTTCAAAAGATTTAAAGCTGCCCTATGGTTTTGAAGTGGTGCTTCAGCCCGATGAACTTTTAAACGAGGTGGTTTTGTCCATTATTGATGAAGCCGGTAAGGATACATTCTTAACGCATATTTTAAGTCGTTTTAGTTTAGAAAAATTACAAGGGGGAAAAAGTTGGGATATTGAAAAGGATTTAAAAGATTTTATAAAAACCCTGCTCAATGAAAATGATCGTTTGCCTTTGATGGACTTTAAGAACAAGTCGCAAAAAGATTTAGAACAAGAATATCAATTTTTGAAGCAGGAGTTGGCAACATCCAAAGCTGCAGCGAAAAACCTTGCAATTCAAATACTGGAGCAACTTCAGCAACAGGGACTTTCAAAAAATGAATTTACGAGAGGGACGTTGGTGAATCATTTTACAGCCATTTCTGAGGGCGCAACCAAAGATTTGTATAAGAACCAATTGGAATTGAGTTTGTTGGGAGAGAAACCCTTGTACGCCAAAAGTGTTGCACCGGATATAGCTGCTGTAATAGAAGCGTTTCGTCCTCAATTATTAGAAGCCTTTCAAAATATTCGCAAAAAAATGGGATGGATTGAATTGTGCGAACAAATTCAAAAAGCATGGGTTCCCACGGCTTTGTTGAAAATGATGGAAAATCGATTGGACGAATTACAACAACAGTCCGAGCGGATGCTCTTGGGGCAATTTAACAACCGGATTCAAACACTTTTGAAAAATGAGCCCGCACCCTATATTTATGAACGGTTAGGGGAACGATTCAATCATTTTTTTATCGACGAATTTCAAGATACTTCTACCTTGCAATGGGAAAATCTACTGCCGCTGATGGGCAATGCTTTGGAAAGCGAAACGCTGGAGGGAGGGAAAGGATCGGCTTTGTTGGTAGGAGACCCCAAACAAGCGATTTATCGTTGGCGGGGAGGAGATGTTTTTCAATTTGTTAATTTATTGGAAGGAGCACAGCCTTTTCAAGTTCAATCTTCTTTAGAACGACTACCCGTCAATTACCGCAGTAAAGATGTGCTTGTGCATTTCAATAATGCATTTTTTAAAAATACGGCAAAATTTTTAGAGCATCCTTTGTACAAAAAACTTTACGAAACGGGTAGTCAACAACGCCCCAATCAGAAAGCGGGGGGCTATGTTCGTTTACAGCAAATAGCTTCGGGAGGGAACAAGGACGAAATGGACGAGAAATATGTTGCAAAAACCCGAGAAGTAGTAAATGAATTAACTGAAAAGGGTGTAGCACCCTCAGAGATTGCTATTTTGGTAAGAAAAAAGGATCAGGCGGCCAGTATTGCAAACGCATTGATCGCAGATGGGAAATTGGTTTTTTCATCAGAATCTTTAGCGGTGGCGACGTCTTCCTCGGTTCAGGCATTGTTGGCTTTATTTCAATTGACTCAAAACCCCAATACAGCCGAACACCACAAAATCTTTTTGGATCGAGTTTGGGAAACCACGGATTCTTCAATCACCGGTTATCACGCCTTTATTAGTCGTTTTGCGACCCTCTCAACTCGAGATCTTTTTAGGACGTTACAGTCGGAAACGGGGTATGATTTTAATTTTAAAAAATTTCAAAATTTACCCTTATATGAGGCTTTAGAATACGCAGAAGAACACCTCCCTTGTATCGATTTTAATAGTCATCATGTACTTTTTTTTAGGGAAGATGTTTATGGGTTTTCTAAAAGTCATTCTAATAGTATAGCGAGTTATTTGACCCATTGGGAATCTCAAGGAGATCAATTGCGGGTTGAGTTGTCGGAGACCGCAGAAGCAATACAAGTAATGACCATTCACAAAGCCAAAGGCTTGGAATTTCCTATTGTTATTCTTCCGTTTTTGTACACTCCTTTGCAGCCCAAACTTCTGGACAAAGTTTGGCTTTCGATGGCGGACACTCCTTTGTCGGCATTTCATTGGGCTTGGTTGAATTTCTCAAAAAAATTGACAACTTTTGGTCCCTCTGGGGAAATGCTCTATGAAAAACACCGTTTAAATAATCAACTCGATGCCATTAATGTGCTCTATGTAGCACTGACTCGTGCCGTATCATCACTTTACCTAATTACTGAAGAAGATACAGGGAGAGTAGAGGTCACCTATTCAAAATTGTTTTCTGATTTTGTTGGGAATCAAAATTCGGAACGTAGAGGAAATTTGTGCTGGGAGTGGGGCATTGAACTCAAATACAAAAAAAATAGCGAGATCAACGATACATCGGAAAAACCTTATTTTGTTCTTCCCAGATCCAGTATAAATTGGAGGCAAAAATTAATTTTTCAAGATAAAATCTTTAATCCTGCTATTGAAAAGGGAAATCAAATACATGAATTGTTAGCGAAAATTAGAACTTATAAGGATATTCCTACAGTAATTGAAGATGCAGTTTCGCAAGAAATCTTAAACAAGGAGGAAATTCCTTTCATTCAGGCGCAATTGGAGGAGATATGTAATCATCCCCAACTACAAGCCTGTTTTGACGATAAAGGAGAGATTCTTATTGAGCAAGACCTTTTAATCCCAGAGGGGGTTACCTTGCGTCCCGATAGAGTACTTCTATTAAAAGACAAAGCCATTATCATTGATTACAAAACCGGAGCACCAAATTCCAGCCACCATTCTCAAATTGAAGCCTATGCAACTGCCTTTAAAAAAATGGGGAAAATGCACATAGAATCTCATATAGTTTACCTTACAAATCCAATAAATTTAAAAAAACATCAATTTTAATTAAAATTTATTAAGTTAGTTTTATTATTATCGCTAACACCCTTATTTTACTGTAAAAACTTACTTTTTTGATACTTAAGAAACGTTTTTCTGCTTTCAGCACATTCCTTTTGTTTTTTTTCATTTTACAAATTTCTAATGTTTTTGCCCAAAACGAAAAGTTTCCATGGCAATTTAGTTTTGGAATTTATGCTGTAGATACCTTTACAACGAATACGGCAAAAAATGGAGCCTTATTTGAAGATTTTTTTAATGTGATAGATCACTGGAATTTTGGATCAATTCCGGGTTATTTGGGATTGACCAATCATCTGGGCAGAGGATTTTCCTTCGGGGGTAGATTTAGTTTCAATAAGATAACTCACTATGGTAATCTTCCCGGAGATGATAACTACTACAATTTAGATGTCCATTTAAAATATGATTTAAATAAAATATTTAAAGGTGAAAGATTCCATCCATATATGGATATTGGAGGGGGGTATGCCATTTTTGACACCACGGGTGCTGGCTATTTCAATCTGGGTGCTGGACTCGAATACTTGGTTGGTGAGAAACAACGAACCGCACTTCAACTAGGAAGTGTTTTTAAGAACACAGGAGAAAGTTATGGGGTAAAACATTTTCAACATTATTTGGGAATTGGTATTCTATTTGGGAATGGAGATAATGATGGAGATGGTATTTTAAATAAACAGGATGACTGTCCTGAGATCCCTGGATTGGAAGAATTTAATGGTTGTCCCGACACTGATGGTGATGGTATTCAAGACAGTGAAGATAAATGCCCAGACATTCCAGGATTGTTAGAATTTCAAGGTTGTCCAGATACCGATGGAGATGGAATTCCTGATAATGAAGATGAATGCCCAGATGTTCCTGGTTTAGCACAATTTAATGGTTGTCCCGACACTGATGGCGATGGTATCCAAGACAGTGAGGATAAGTGTCCAGATATTCCAGGATTGCAAGCATTTCAAGGTTGTCCTGACACGGATGGTGATGGAGTAATAGATTCAGAAGATGAGTGTCCAGATAGCCCAGGATTACCTGAAAATAATGGATGTCCAAAGTTAACTCAAGAAACAGAGGACCGAATTGTTGAAATTGCACAAAAAGTATACTTTGAATTTGATAAAACGACACTTAAACCCGAATCATTAACAGTCTTAAATGAATTAATAGGAATTTTTACTAAACATAGTAACTTAGACATCTTAATTGTTGGACATGCCGACAACATTGGTGCTGATGAATATAACTTAGACCTCTCTTTGAGAAGAGCTAAAGCAGTAATGAATTATTTGGTATCAAAAGGGATTGATCCGAAAAGGGTATCCACTGAAGGTTATGGTGAATCAAGACCTGAAGCATCCAATGAGACGCGAGATGGTAGAAAACTAAACAGACGTGTAGAATTTGATCTAAATAAATAACTATTGTTGAGGGAGATTTAATTGAAAATTGAAGGTTTTGCTTCTGTGATTTCATACTTTTAAAAATGCAAACGTTTTTAGATGAAGTTGCAGAAGCAATCTTCTCCTCACCGTATGAGTTAAGCCGAGTTAAGGTTATTTTACCGAGTATTCGAGCGACAACTTTTTTGTACGAAGCACTTAAAAAAGTAATTGACCAACCTGTCATAGCTCCCCGCTTGGTAAATATTGAAAGCTTCATTTCAGAACTGTCCGGTTTGGAACGGATGCCAACTTCGGAGGTTTTATTTCATTTTTACGAAGTTTATCAGCAAATTACTCCTGAGGAAGAAAGAGAATCACTTACTCAATTCATGAGTTGGGCACCGGGTTTGATAAATGAGTTTAATGAGATTGATGCGCATGCAGTGGATTCAAAATCAATTTTTGAATTCCTCGTCAATCTAAAAAATATTGAACACTGGGGAACCGCAGAAAGTAGTTCCGCTTCCCAAAAGCACCTTGCTTTTACAAAACGTTTGCGCAAATATCACCAGCACCTCTATGCGCATCTTTTGGAACAACAAAAAGGCTATCAAGGGATGCAGCTTCGTGAGGCACTCCAAAACATAGAATTTTACACCGCAGCAACAACGCAACATCATTTTTTTGTGGGCTTTAATGCCTTGAATAAAACCGAGGAGAACATCATTCAAGAACTGATGGCCGCCGAAAAGGCTACCGTGCTTTGGGATATAGACCACGCCTATTTTGCAGACCCTCAACACACCGCCGGGCATTTCATCAGAGGGTATTTCAATCAATGGAACGTCTTAAAAAACAGCTCTAAACCTTCCTTTCCAAAGCATTTTGAAAAGGATAAGGAGATAGAAATCATTGGGGTTCCCAAAAATATAGCACAGGCCAAAACCGCTGCCGAACGTTTGACCTCTTACAGTAAAGAAAATCCCAACACCAAAAGCGTTATCGTTTTGGGGGACGAGCAATTGTTGATCCCTACAATTTCGGGCGTTGCAACTTCTCAAAATGATTGGAATGTAACGATGGGCTATCCCGTTAAAGAAAGTAATGCAGCCGCTTTTTTTCAATCCTTCCTAAAATTCCATATCAAATATCCGACGGTGGATCAAATCGATTTCCCAGCTTTGGAAGCGGTGCTGTCTTTGTCATTTTGCAAAGAAATTTTCGAAGGGCAACAACATCCGATCAAAAAGGAAATGGCGCACTATAAAAATCAAAAAACTTTTTATCTATCGCGTTCAGAGGTGATCAAACAAAGTTCCGTCGCAACGCTATTTTTTGCTGTACCTGAACCCACTCAACAATTTGTGGAGCGATTGTCTCAGATATGTACTTTATTCATCACTTATCATGAAGCGCAAAATAACGATACGACTTTGGAAATTTATTTTTATAAAGCCATACTTGCAGTGATTCATAAAATGCGTGATTGGACAAGGCGTTTTCCATTTTTTAAACATATTTCTGATGTAGCATTGCTTTTCGACACCCTATTGAAGGAACAACGAGTCGATTTTTCGGGTTCGGCTTTAAGTTCTTGTCAAATTATGGGGTTGTTGGAAACGCGTTTGTTGGATTTTGATAATGTTATTATCACCAATGTAAACGAAGGGATATTACCAGGGGGGAAACAAACTGCAACGTCCATTCCTTTTGATGTTCGACGTAAATTTGGATTGCCTACTTTTTTAGAAAAAGATCACCTTTTTGCCTATCATTTTTTTCGGATTCTTCAAAGAGCGAAAAAGATTACCTTGATTTACAACAATAGTTTGGAGGGATTGAATGCAGCCGAAAAAAGTCGTTTCCTACATTGGTTAACATTTTTTAGTCCTCCCAATCACAAAATTAGCTACCCTTCCCTTTCACTGCCCTCGCCTAATGTGCAAAATTCCTTAAAAACCGTCGCTAAAACCGAGGAGGTAATGGAGGCATTGAAAAGATTGAGCGAAAAAGGATTTTCTCCTTCTTCCCTGTTGCAATATATCCGAAATCCCTATCAGTTTTATGTAGAGCGTTTGTTGCATATCAAACCTGTAAAGGCCGTTGAACAATCACTCTCTGCTTTAGACAAAGGAACCTTGATGCATGCGGTATTGGAAAAGTTGTATTTGCCTTACACAGACAAATTTTTAAAAACGGAGGACTTTGACCAGATGTTGTCACTATTAGAAACAACGCTTGAAGAAGGATATGATGAAATTTATGGAAAAGGTCACCAACGAAAAGGCAAGAACTTTATCCTCTACAAAATCCTGTTAGAAATTTTAGAAAACTTTATTAAAAAAGAACGACAAAGTGTTTTGGAAGGGAATGAAATAAAGATTTTAGGTTTGGAAATTACCTTTGAAAAGCAATTGAATTTCCCCAACCTCAATTTCCCAATTCAGCTGCAAGGCACCGTAGATAGAATCGATTTATTTAATAACCAATTTAGAATTATTGATTATAAAACCGGAGCGGTAAACAAAGCCGACTTGGCAATGGACGATTGGGATGTTTTGCAAAACGATCCCAAAAAAAGTGCGTTATTTCAAGTTTTGATTTATGCCTATGCCCTCAACGATCGATTTGATAGTACACATGGAATTATGGGGGTTGTCCCTTTGCGCACCCTTGATAATTCTTTTTTGCCAGCCTCTTTTAAGAAAACAAAAAGAAGCTCAGAACCGTTGCTAATTAGTGAAAACCTATTACAAAACATTGAAAACCAACTACATAAATTAATCACTGAAATTTTTGACGCATCTATTCCCTTTACAGAAAAGCCATAGACTTAATTTTTGTATTTTTAACTACTATATATTTTTGTAATGGAAAAAAACAAAGACCCAAAAGGCATAGACAAGAGGGAACTAAACTGGTTTATGCAAGTCATCACTTTAGGAGATCGATTTGACCCTAAAGATTTTTTTGATCGACTAAAAAAATCCATTGTTGAGTTTTCGGTGATCTTTTTCGGAATTCTGCTTTCCTTCTATGTGGAACAACAATGGGGGGAATCTGAAGAACGCGAAGACAGCATTGAGAACCTCACCAACCTTCAAGGAGAAATCGGGGAAATGATTGATTACACCATAGATTTCAAACAGAACTTAGAGATTGCTAAAGAGTTAATTAATTATCAATACGAGCGATGGGATGAGGATGACGATTTTGTTTTTATAGATTTAAGAACCTTCGATATTGATTCTTCGTATTCCATTCCACTAGACAATTATACCAATCGTCTACCTTTCAATCCCCCAAGAGTTACCTATGACGCCATCAAGCTGGATGGTACTTTTCGGCTTTTGGATGATGTGGTAGGAAGAAAAATGACCGAAATTTACGATGGCACCAATCTTAAGTTTTTGATTGAAAACACGAGTGAAATTGAACAGAAATTTATAGACCGTTTTAAAGGTAGAGTGACTGAATATTGGGTAAAAGATTTGGATTATGTAGATTTAGACAACCCTGCATTTTGGATAGAAAATAGAAAATACGTCCAAAATGACAGATTTCTAAAATACAACCTATTCGAACGCCTTGAGTTGTGGAACTATAGTGTATTCAAACAGTTGGATGGCTATACGGAACAGCTTAAAAGCGGAAAACAAATGATCGACTCCATACTTGACGTCCGCGAAAGTGAAATTCAAATTTTGTATTGGGTCATCAATAAGAAGGAGCGGGAGTAGGAGCAATCATCTCGGCGACCAATTTTCCAGAAATCAAAGCTGGAGGAACCCCGGGTCCAGGAACCGTAAGCTGTCCAGTAAAATAGAGACCGTTTACTTTTTTACTTTTTAGTTTGGGTCTTAAAAAAGCGGTTTGCAGCAGCGTATTTGCCAAGCCATAGGCGTTCCCTTTGTAGGAATTATAATCCTCTACAAATTCTTTAACACAAAAAGACTCTGAAAACAGTACATGCTCTTTTATGGACTGACCTGTCAATACCTCCATACGTTCGAGAACAATGTTCAAATATCGTTCACGGAGTGCTGGACCATCTTCAATCCCGGGGGCAATAGGGATCAACAAAAAACAAGCTTCTTTACCTTCAGGAGCCATTGAAGCATCTGATTTTGAGGGAAAATTGGCATAAAACAACGGATCCTTTGGCCATTCGGGCTGATCGTAGATCACTCGGGCGTGTTCTTCAAAATCGACATCAAAAAAGAGCGTATGATGACATATATTTTCCACTTTTTTATCCAAACCGATATAAAATAAGAGTGAGGAGGGTGCAAAAACTTTTTTATCCCAATAGGCTTCGCTATATACTCTGAACGGCTCTTCCAAAAGGGTTTCTGTATGGTGATAATCGGCTCCTGACAAAACAATATCTGCCGAAATTTGCTTTCCGTGAATTTCGATCCCTTGCGCAGTTCCCTTTTGATCCACAAGAATTTTTGTTACGGGAGATTCGGTGTGTAATGTTACTCCCAATGTCTTTGCCAATTGGGTCATCGCTTCAACGATACTGTACATTCCACCTTCCGGATGCCAAGTGCCCAAACCAAAATCAGCATGATTCATAAAGTTATAAAAAGCTGGGGTTTTGGAAGGTTTTGCTCCTAAGAAGAGTACGGGAAATTGAAGTATTTGACGCAGTTTGGGACTCTTAAAAGCCTTATAAACATCTCTTTGAATGGTGCTAAAAAAATAACGGATTTTTCGAATGGTCACGGGCGTAACCAATTCTAGGGGGGAAACTCCAGGACGTCGCACCAAATCGTTGATGGCAATATCGTAATTCTCTTTTGCGATCGCCATAAACTTTTTTAATTGAGCGGCACTTCCTTTTTCTTCGGCCTCGAAAACCGCACAGATTTTTTCCAAATCGTCACCAATATTGATCGTATCGTTTTTTCCGAAATAAACTTGGTAGCCCGGATCCAATCGTTCCAAGGCGTAAAAATCTGCGGTACTTTTTCCAAAATCTTGATAAAAAGATTCAAACACATCCGGCATCCAATACCAGGAAGGGCCCATGTCAAACGTAAAACCTTCTTTTTTGAGTTGTCTCGCTCTGCCGCCTAGGGTTTTGTTTTTTTCATAAACTTCCACCTCGTGTCCTTTTTGCGCCAAATAGCAGGCTGCCGAGAGGGAAGAAAATCCCGAACCTATAATTGCAATTTTCTTTTTCATAGAAGCTCAAAGATATTATAAAATTATTCGAGCCCTATCATTAGTAAAAAATTAATATACGGGATGCATCCAAGCCTCGGAAGCTTCGTATTTACTTTTGGAAGCCCAAAAAATTCCGCGGGTTAGGATTTCCCATACAGGAGCTACATCAAAAATCTCATCGGAATGCCCCAGCGATAAGTAGAAAACACGGCCTTTACCATGGGTTTTTTTCCAAGCCACAGGCATGACTGCATTTTCAATCCAATCATCGTGTTCCTTACTAAAAGTAGTGGTAGCCAATACATTGACATTGGGATCTACGTGCATATAGTATTGTTCGGTCGTCAGGCTAAAATCCGCGATGCCGTTTACTATGGGGTCATCGGGTTGAGTGATTTGAACACTGTGCGCAATTTGTCCCCCAGGGTGATTGACAAATTGTCCCCCAATCATATATTGATATTCTGTATTATTGCGAAAGGAGTCCCCCAAGCCACCGTGACAACCGGCAATTCCAACACCATTTTTCACAGCGTTCAACAATCCTTTGGCTTCATTCATTTTGATGTTGCTCATCGTGATGCTTTGAATGATTAGATCCACTTCAGCCATAACAGTTTCATCGGCATAAATGCTTGTGTCTTCAGCCACAATTACTTTTGCATTATGAGCTTCCAGCCAGCTATTCATGCGTTTGGCAAAAATTTCCGGAGTATGTCCTGGCCATCCTCCGTAAACCAACAACACTTTTTTCTGTTCAAAATCAATTTCCTGAGCTTGCAACGCACCAACGGTAAACACGAAAAGCAAAAGAATTTTACAAAGGACTTGTGTTGTTTTCATAGGGATGTTTTTACAATATTAATAAATTAAAAGATTTCGCCTTCATAAAAGAATATGCTTTTTTCTGCATCTTCGAAGATTCCCAGTGTGCGAAAATTCACTTTGACATAAAACAAGCACGATTTGATGAAAATAGTTGCTTTTAAGGGTGGATTCCGAATTAGATCCAAGAAAAAAGTTAAACTTTCTAATTATTTACTATTTTCATTAAAATTTAAGTAACTGTAAAACAGTAAGTTAGTGGTTTTCACTAGATTTTAATCATAATTTTGTTTTGAATAATTATTTTTAATTAACTTTAAACAAGTTTAAATTCAATTTGGTTTCAAACGTCTCTGTAGATTACTTCCAATAGTCAAATTCTAAAATCCTTCTCAGAGACGTTTTTTTATTCTTTTTTGTTGTGTTAAAAATTAAATAAGAATTACTTTACCACTATAATCTATAGCATTTTTAATGGCTGAAATTACTACGGTAACCTTCTTTAATTTTAAAAAAAATCGTTTTTGGGCCTTCCAGCAAATGGGTCGCGCCCCCTCTCAAATGAAAAATTTGGAGGGTTTGTCCTTTTTTAAATTTTTGGGTACCGGAGGAGGAAATGGATTTAGTTTATGGCCAGATTTTTCTACCTATGCTTTTTTGGGGGTTTGGGATTCGGCCGCTGTTTTTGAGCAGACTTTTCAGCAACACCCATTGTTTCAGTCCTATTTTTCTAAAGCCAGTCATACACGCACACTGGTGTTAAGCCCCATTGCTAGTCATGGAAAATGGAGCGGTCAAAATCCATTTCAGCCCATTTCTACTGCGGAGGATATCAGTCCTGTGGTTATCATCACCCGGGCAAGTTTGCGTTGGCGGAAGTTACTGTCTTTTTGGAAGCACGTTCCACAAGCTTCGCAAGCCATTGCCCATGCAAAAGGAGTACATTATTTTAAAGGAATCGGAGAATGGCCCCTGGTGCAACAAGCCACTCTGAGTATATGGGAAAATACGGAAGCGGTCCACACTTTTGCTTACAAAAGCCAAGATCACGCCCAAATCGTAAAAAAAACAAAGCAACAAAAATGGTATAAAGAAGATTTATTTGCTCGTTTTCAGTTGCTTTCAGATACTCAAAACTCAACATCAGCATGAAAACAGCAATCGTCATTGGTGCTGGGATTGGAGGTATTGCTAGCAGTATACGGCTAGCGCATTTAGGATATCAGGTCACTGTTATTGAGGCGAATGCCTATCCCGGTGGGAAGTTATCAACCTTCACGCTAGAGGGCTATCGTTTTGATGCCGGTCCTTCTTTATTTACCATGCCTCATTATGTCACTTCCCTTTTTGATTTAGTGGGCGAAAATCCGGCGGATCATTTTACATATCGAAGAAAAGAAATTGCATGCCGTTATTTTTGGCAAGACGGAACCATTTTTTCTGCCTATTCCAATACCGATAAATTTATTGCTGCAGCGGCAAAAACCTTTCAAGTGGAAACCACTCGCTTAAAAAAATATTTGGAGCGTGCCAAAAAGAAATATAGGCTAACCGCTCCATTGTTTTTGGAACGCACTTTACACAAAAGCAGTACGCTCTTGTCCAAAAAAACCTTGGCGGCCCTATTCCATTTACCCACCTATCAATTGGAAGAAACCCTGCATTCCGCCAATAAAAAAAGCTTTAATAACCCCAAATTGGTACAACTTTTTGATCGGTATGCTACCTACAACGGTTCCAACCCCTACAAAACATCGGGGATGATGACTTTGATTCAGCATTTGGAGAGCGAATACGGCACTTTTATTCCTGAAGAAGGTATGGTTGCTATTTCCAAAAGTTTGTGGGAATTGTCCAAACGCCAAGGGGTGTCCTATCTGCTTTCCACAAAAGTGGATCAAATTTTGGTGGAGCATGGAGTCGCCAAAGGGGTTGTAGTTGGTGAAAAAATAATGGCAGCGGATGTGGTTGTTTCCAATATGGATGTATTCCCCACCTACAGACGATTACTCCCGAATGAAAAAGCTCCAGAGAAGATACTGCAACAAGAACGCTCCAGTTCGGCGGTAATTTTTTATTGGGGCATTCAGCAATCCTTTCCCGACTTAGAACTACATAATATTTTCTTTTCTGACGATTATAAAGCCGAGTTTGAAGCGATTTTTTCTTCCTATAACATTGCTGCAGACCCCACCATATATGTGAATATCACCTCCAAAGATGTTCCTGAAGATGCGCCCCAAAATTGTGAAAACTGGTTTGTAATGATCAACACTCCGGCCGATATGGGTCAAGATTGGGAAATATTGGTGAAAGAATTACGGGCTGTGGTTATCGACAAACTCAGTCGTCAACTCAAATGCGATTTGGAAGCGCTCATTGTTTGTGAAAAAGTATTGACACCCCCAGAAATTGCACGCAGCACGCAATCTCATTTGGGGGCACTCTATGGCGCCTCCAGCAATACGGTGGGTTCGGCCTTTCTTCGGCACCCCAATTTTTCAAAGAGAATTAAAAACCTTTACTTTTGTGGTGGAAGTGTGCACCCGGGGGGAGGAATCCCCTTGTGTTTGTTATCCGCTAAAATTGTTGCAGAATTGATAGAAAAAGAGACCCCTTAATGCAAACGGTACCGTTTAATAAATTAAATGCATCCATTGGCTTACTTTGGTTGTTTCACGTTTCCGGAATTATCGGAATCATATATGGAAATGCCCAATGGTTTGTTCAGGCCACACCCATCAATTTAACGTTAAGCTTTATTTTATTGCTCCTCAACATGGGCTGGAATCGCAATTCACTATGGGTTATTTTCACCTGCTATTTTGTGGGTATGTTAGCCGAAATTTTGGGAGTGTATTATGGATTTATTTTTGGGTCCTATTCTTATGGAGCAACTTTGGGACCAAAAGTCTTTGAAGTTCCATGGGTCATCGGGCTCAATTGGTGTATTTTGATTATAATAACTGCGTCTATAGCCCGGGCTTTTTTCACGCATTTTTGGGCAAGCATTTGCTGTGCTGTTGGACTCATGCTCTTTTTAGATGTATTGATTGAACCGATGGCTCCGGTCTTGGATTTTTGGACTTTTGAGACAGGATTGGCCTCTTTACACAACTACTTGGGTTGGGCTTTGGTGGCTTTGCCTCTACAAGTTGTTTACCAACGATATGGGCTTCCTTATAAAAATGCCCTACCTTTTCACTTGTATCTATTGCAGTTATTATTTTTTGTCATTCTTTTGTTGAAAGTAAATTCAATCGGTATTCAATGACTTTTTTTACGAACGTTCGGTTTTCTCTTATTCTGCTGTTTACGCTGCTTTTTGCCTGCAAAAATGAAGTGCAGCCAGAGACAACAGCTACAACTATAGATACCATTACTGTAAAAACATTAGGCGAATATAAAGTCGATCTTAAGCTTTTTCCCGAATCCTTTTTACAAGAGGATGACCTCCAAAAATGGACAGAACTCATTGATTTGCAAAAAAGTATGGTCAGCCTGAAGGATTTAAACCCCAAAGGGATCACAGTAGATTTATTAGCTTTAAACACCCGTATCAAAAAGATGGAGGAGTCTCCCTTTCCCGCTCCTTTTGACACCCCACAAATCAAAAGTCGACTTCGATTGGTCGGCATGCAAGCCAACAAGACACGCTATTTTACCAACTATTATACCGATGATTCGCTCGGCCCAGCCTACCAAAACCTATATCGATTTTACAATGCTTTTGTAGATCGGATTTTAAGTCTTAAAGAAGAAGAGAACACCCTAAAGGAGGAAGCGGAAGATCAATAAAATTCTCTTTTATGGGCAATGTTTTCCAAATGAATCGCGTTTTTTTCAATCGCTAACTCAATCTTAGCGATATGCGCCGCAAAATTTTCCTCTATCCCAAGGGCTTCAATTTCATTGTAAATAGCAATCAAAGCTTTATCGGCTTCCAAACATTTTTGTAAGGCAGATGCTTTCAATGTTTTTATAGAACTGATGATTAATTGATCAAAATTAAAATTGCGAATCGATTGGATCGAAAAATCGGCATCTAAGGTTTGAAGTTTACTGAGGATGTCCTGAAAAATGCGATTTCTTTCAGTGGCTTGATGATTAAAAAAGCGTTTTTTTTCAGAGGAATTGGCTTGATCGGATGCTTTTAGATAGGATAACTTTGCATTTTTCAAATGCAACAGCAATTTTTCTAATTTGGCGATATATAAATTTTCCTTGGCCATCTCTACTTTAAAAGTAAGTGCTGTTGCCTTTTCTTTTTAAAGTTTCCTAGAATTTATATCAACAAATTATTCACAGTGTATTGAAAATTGGTATCGCGGATTATTTTTTCTGCTTTGATTATTCGGTGAATCCCCTCATTTCCAACAAAAATTGGAGGAGGGAGTTCTTTTTTTTGCGCCATGAACTCATAATATGTTTTTCGTTCCGGATGGTCGGGACTCACCAAATTATAAATGTCAGAAGTGTTTTTTTGAAGTAAAAGGGAGAGAATACCCTGCACCGCATCCTTTTGGTGGATAAAATTGATAGTGCTTTTGGGATGGGTGGTGGACTTTCCGCTCAAGGGGTGAATGGGATTGCGATTTTCGCCAATCAGTCCCCCCATACGAACCACTAAAGTGGTAACTGAGGAATTTAAAAACAACGCTTCCGAGTACAGTAAAGCTTGGCCAGCTGCTGTTTCGGGCACGCATCGGCTGTCTTCTGTCCAAACGCCTGCTTTTTTCCCATATACGGCAGTACTGCTTAAGAAGATTACCTTTTTAATTTTCGACGATAACACCAATTGCAAAAGCGATTCCATTCGTTTTTCAAAATGGAGTTGTGGATCTCCAGAATCTCGGGGGGGTAGCGAAATAATTAAACACTCCAAAGACTTAAAAAAATCGAGGTCTCCCTTAACGCTATCGTTTTTCAATTCAAAAGAATAGGGAAGTATACCGTGATTTTTTAAAAGGGCAAGACCCGCTTCTGATCGCCGTGTCCCGGAAACCATAAATCCTTTTTCAACCAGTTGTTCTGCCAGTGGAATCCCCAACCAACCACAACCTAAAATCCCAACCTTTTTCAATATGTTTTTATTTAAAACTTAAAATCGAACTCAGATTCTTCAAAAAAAGCATATAAAATTGAATATTATGTAAGTTTTTGAGTAAAAATTTATTAATTTCAATTTCAACCTCAAAACCGTTAGATTATGCCGATTAAAAGTTTTCAGGGACCAAGAGCCCAAGCCAAGAAAAAAACTGCTGCAAAATTAACTGTCGCAGATATTATGACCGTGAATTTGGTGTTGTTCCAACCCGAGCAATCCATACACGATGTGATGCAAGCCTTTATCAAGTATCGGATTTCAGGGGGACCTGTTGTCAATGAAGCGGGAGAACTCATTGGAATTATTTCGGAAGCCGATTGTATGAAACAAATTTCGGACAGTCGTTACTACAATATGCCCATATTGGATAAATCCGTTGCCTCTTTCATGTCCGCGCAAGTAGACACCATCGATGCTTCCACCAGTGTGTTTGACGCTGCCGCTTTATTCTCAAAAAGCAGCAGAAGACGTTATCCGGTGATGGACAAAAACAAATTGGTGGGTCAGGTCAGCCGAAAGGATATTGTTATCGCCGCCCTCAATATGACCAGCCACACTTGGCGTTAATCAAAAATTGATTGGGCTACTCGAAACGTATTGGCATGGGCTTCAAGTATGATTTTTAGGGTTTTAGAATACCCTCCTCCCATGCTACATTGAACCGGGATGCGGTGTTCTTTGCAAAGTGCAAAGACCATTTCATCCCTTTTTTTACACCCCTCCAAACTCAACGCAATCCGTCCCAACCGATCTGTTTCCAATACATCTACCCCGCTGAGGTAAAAAATAAAATCGGGCTGTTCTTGGTGAATTAAGGCCGGCAGCGTTTTTTCCAAAAGCTCCAAAAAAGTACTATCGGTAGTGCCATCGGGCAAAGGAATGTCCAAATCACTTTTTTCTTTATGAAAAGGATAATTTTTCGCTCCGTGCATGGAAAAAGTAAAGACGCGCTTTTCATTTTCAAAGATTGCTGCGGTTCCATTTCCCTGATGGACGTCTAAATCTACAATCAAAATTTTTCCCGTCTTTTTTTGATCTAATAAATATTGAGCAGCAATGGCTTGATCATTCAATAAACAAAAAGCTTCCCCATGGCCAGCATAGGCGTGATGCGTCCCTCCGGCTATGTTGAGGGCTACTCCGGTGTGAAAAGCTTTTTGACAGCCTTCCAAAGTACCCCCGGCGATGATGAATTCCCGTTCGATTAAAGCTGCGCTAAGGGGAAAACCAATTTTGCGAATTTCCGCCTTATTGAGGTTTAAATCTAATAAACGTTGCACATAGTTTTTCTGATGTACGGCTTCAACGATGGCTCGATCTACTGCTTTTGGGATAAAGAAATCACTTTCTTGACAACACCCTTCATGGAGTAATTGCAGTGGAAGTAGTTCATATTTTTCCATCGGAAAACGATGGTTTTCAGGAAGGGGGAGCCGGTAAAGGGGTGCATAGGCAATGGGGAGTTTACTGCCGGACTCCATCTAAGCAATGCTGCTACCACTGGAAGCATGGGCATCTTCTGGGCCAACAAAAATCAGTTTCCCGTCTTTGTTTTCTCCCAACAATAGCATGCCTTGACTTTCTATCCCTTTGATTTTACGTGCCGCCAAATTGGTCAAAACAGTCACTTTTTTACCCACCAAGGCTTCTGGACTGTAATGCTCGGCAACTCCGGAAATAATGGTTCTGGTTTCTTCGCCCAAAGCAATACTAAATTGCATGAGTTTATTGGTCTTTCGCACTTTTTCTGCACTCAAAATAGTTCCCACTCGAAAGTCCATTTTTTCAAATTGCTCGAAAGAAATATCCGGTTTTTTTGCTGCCAAAGGCGTTTCATGGGCAATATTTTCTGGTTTTTCTTGGGGTTGTAGTTTTAAACGCTGGGCTTCAATTTGTTCGTCTTCTATCTTTTTAAAGAGTAATTCTGGTGCAGCGATCTGATGTCCCGAAGGAATCAAAACCGCTGAAACGGCAAGATCATCCCAGTTTAAGTTAGGATTTAATTGTAAAAGCGATTTTAATTTTTTAGCGGTAAAAGGCAAAAAGGGTTCACTCAACACTGCCAATGCAGCACAGATTTGCAAGGCCGAATACAGTATACCTTCTACTTGCTCGGGTTGGTTTTTGATCCGTTTCCAAGGTTCGGCATCGGCCAAATATTTATTTCCCAAACGCGCCAATTGCATCAATTCCTGACTGGCCTCTCGAAAACGATAACTTTCAAGAGACTTTTCCAATTTTCCAGGAAAGCTTTTGATGGCACTCAAGACGGCTTGATCTTCATCACTCAAATTCTGGGCTGGTGGAACACTACCTTTGTAATATTTTTGAGTCAACACCATGACCCGATTGACAAAATTCCCATAAATGGCTACCAACTCACTGTTATTTCGCGCTTGAAACTCACTCCACGTAAAATCGTTGTCTTTGGTTTCGGGAGCATTGGCGGTTAAAACATAGCGCAACACATCTTGTTGATCGGGAAAGTCATCCAAGTATTCATGCAACCAAACCGCCCAATTTTTGGAGGTTGAAATCTTTTGTCCTTCTAAGTTTAAAAATTCATTGGCGGGGACGTTTTCCGGAAGAATATAGTCCCCTGTAGCATGCAAAATGACGGGAAAAATGATGCAGTGAAAAACGATATTGTCTTTTCCAATAAAATGTACCAATTGAGTGTCGTCGGATTTCCAAAAAGGCTCCCAGTCAATCCCTTGGGCGGCCGCCCATTCTTTGGTGGATGAAATATATCCGATGGGCGCATCAAACCAGACATAGAGGACTTTGTTTTCGCCCCCTTCCACTGGAACGGGGATGCCCCAATCCAAATCGCGGGTCACCGCACGCGCTTGAAGGCCATTGTCCACCCATGATTTTACTTGCCCATAGACATTGGGTTTCCAATCGTTTTTGTGTCCTTCGAGGATCCATTTTTGGATAAAATCTTGGTAGCGATCCAAAGGCAAATACCAGTGTTTGGTCGTTTTCAGACTGGGTTTTCCTCCACTAATGGTCGACTTGGGAGCAATCAATTCGGTGGCATTCAGACTGCTTCCACAACTTTCACATTGATCGCCATAGGCTTCGGGATGCTGACAAATGGGGCAAGTACCCGTCACAAAACGATCGGCTAGAAACTGTTGGGCTGCTTCATCATAGAGTTGTTCCGATGCATTCAATTCAAAGACGCCTTTGCTGTCCAAAATTTTAAAAATCTCTTGTGCGGTTTCGTAATGAACCGCTCGAGAGGTGCGGGAGTAATTGTCAAAAGCAATTCCAAATTCTTCAAACGATGCACGAATGACGCCATCAAAATGATCGATAATTTCCTGAGGTGTTTTTCCTTCCTTTTTGGCTTTTAACGAAATGGCTACCCCGTGTTCGTCACTTCCGCAAATAAAGGCCACGCTACGTCCTTTGGCTCTGAGATATCGGGTATAGATGTCGGCGGGAATATAGACCCCCGCCAAATGACCGATATGAATGGGTCCATTGGTGTAGGGTAAAGCGGCGGTAACAGTATAGCGTTTTGGATGTGACGACATGCTAAATTTTTGTCAAAAATAGCGAAATTCCTTCCGAATGCTGAAGCAAGGGTCTAACTTTAAATACTCATTTTATTGAAACTGGAAAAACATATGCTATTAAATCCTTACCTATGGCGACACATAATGCATTGGGAAAAGCAGCGGAAACCATGGCCGTCCGACTTTTGAAAGAAAAGGACTACACTCTACTGGAACGCAATTACCGTCATGGCAAAGCCGAAGTTGATATCATTGCCTTGAAGGAGGAGGTGCTCGTTGTGGTCGAGGTGAAAGCCCGAACCTCAGACTATTTTGGCGCCCCCGAAAGTTTTGTTACGCCCAAAAAAATTAAACTGCTCGTTCAGGCGGTGGATGCCTATCTTCAAGAGCGAGATTGGGACATCGAAGTCCGTTTTGATATTATTGCCTTTAAAAAAACGGGGCAAAAATGGGTACACGAGCACATTGAAAATGCCTTTTATCCTTTTGGTTAATGTTGTATTTAAAACAATTTGTTTTAAATTACTACTTTTGTATGATAAATCAACATTATGAAAACCATCGCTTCGGAAGTAACCGCCTATATCAAAGACAAACCTTTTTTAGCCTCTTCCTTAGCCCAAGGCATCATCAATTTGACTTCTTTGGCGCGTTTGATCCAACCTCAAATTGAAGCCACCCTCCACAAAAAAGCAAATCGCGGGGCAATCGTGATGGCTTTAAAGCGGATTTCCGATACCATGGAATTTACCTTTACCAAAAAGATCGTTAATGTTTTAAAGAACTTGGGAGATATCACAGTTCGTTCTTCCTTGGTGGATTACAATTTTAAGGTTTCCGAAAGTCTGTTGGTGGCACAAGCCAAATTATTGGCGGAAATTGAAAACAAAAAAGATGTTTTTTATACTTCCTCCCGAGGGGTAGCAGAATCCAATATTATTGTGAGTCAAAACATTGCCCCTTTGGTGGACAGTTTGTTTTCTAAAGAAATTTGTCATTATAAAGAAGAAGATCTTTCTTCCATAACCGTAAAATTACCCACCGAAAACGTTACCATTCCAGGGATTTATTATTTTATTTTTCAGCGGCTTTCTTGGGAAGGGGTCAACCTCAACGAGGTGATTTCGACTTCTAACGAATTCACCATATTGATGGCTGAAAGTCAGGTCAATACGGCTTTTGAAGTGATTAAGAATTTAAAGAAGTTGTAGGACGTTCCAACGGTTTTAGGGCTTGAATCAGTGCTTGTATCGATTGAATATGTTCGATCACCAACAACAAGCGCAAACCACTTTGCGTTTGTTTTTCTTTCAGTACCAGGTCGCCCCCAGAAGTTTGAACTTGCTGTAACAAATGGGTGAAGTTTTCCGATTGATAGAACGGGTGTTCCTGATCGGCAATAAAATACCCCAAACACTTTCCTTTTTTGATAATCAAACGTTCCAGTCCCAATCGAATGGCGAGCCACTTGAGTTGTACACTTTCCAGCAATCCCAGCGTTACTTGAGGAAGGACCCCAAAGCGATCTTGGAGTTGTAGTCGGAAAGCTTCCAAAGCTTCGGGTGTTTTTACACTGCTTAATTCTTGATAAAGACTCAGGCGTTCACTCACAATATTGACATATTCTTCGGGGATGTACAACTCCAAATCGGTGTCGATTTGTACCTCTTTAACAGCAGTTTGAAGACGGTCGTTTTCACTTCCTTGATACAATTCCTTGAATTCGGTTTCTTTTAATTCCTCGATGGCCTCTTGCAGTATTTTTTGATAGGTTTCAAAGCCCATTTCGTTGATAAACCCACTCTGCTCCCCGCCCAACAAATCTCCGGCTCCTCTAATTTCCAAGTCCTTCATGGCAATTTGAATTCCAGAACCCAACACGGAAAATTGCTCAATGGCTTGTATGCGTTTTTGGGCGTCGCTGCTGATAGCAGTCAGGGGAGGGGTGATAAAATAACAAAACGCTTTTTTATTGCTACGTCCCACCCGTCCGCGCATTTGGTGTAAATCGCTCAAACCAAAATTTTGAGCATTGTTGATAAACAGCGTATTGGCATTGGGAACGTCCAATCCATTTTCAATGATGGTGGTGGCCAAAAGGATGTCGTACTGTCCTTCCATAAACCCGAGTAAGGTTTTTTCCAAACGATCGCCTTCCATTTGTCCGTGTCCGATGGCAATTCTGGCATCGGGCACCAAGCGCTGCAACATACCGGCTACTTCGGTTATATTTTCCACGCGATTGTGAATAAAAAACACCTGTCCGCCCCGCTGCATTTCATACATAATTCCATCTCGGATTAAGGTTTCACTGAACCGAACTACTTCACTTGCAATGGGATAGCGATTGGGGGGAGGAGTCGCAATCACAGACATGTCTCGGGCAGCCATCAGGCTGAATTGAAGGGTTCTAGGGATGGGGGTCGCCGTCAGGGTAAGAACATCTACATTGGTCTTCATGGCGCGGAGTTTTTCTTTTACAGAAACACCAAATTTCTGTTCTTCGTCAACGATTAATAAGCCCAAATCTTTAAAAACAACATTTTTGCTCACCATTTGATGCGTTCCGATAAGGATGTCGATTTTTCCGGCTTTCAGATCGCTTAAAATTTGGGTTTTGTCTTTGGCTTTTCGAAAACGGTTGATATAATCTACCCGAACCGGCAGATCTTCCAAACGTTTGCTGAATGTTTTAAAATGCTGAAAGGCCAAAATGGTGGTGGGCACCAACACCGCCACTTGCTTACTGTTGTCAGCAGCCTTAAAAGCCGCTCGGATGGCCACTTCGGTCTTGCCAAAACCGACATCTCCACAGATAAGTCGATCCATGGGTTGCTCCGATTCCATATCCGCTTTTACGGCTGCGGTGGCTTTTTCTTGGTCGGGAGTGTCTTCGTAAATAAAAGAAGCTTCTAATTCGGCTTGTAAATAACTGTCCGGATCAAAAGCAAAGCCAATTTTGGTTCTCCTTTTGGCATAGGTTTGGATGAGGTTAAAAGCAATTTCTTTGACCTTACTTTTTGTTTTTTGCTTAAGATTTTTCCAGGCTTTGGAACCCAATTTATAGATTTTGGGCACGGCGCCATCCTTTCCGTTGTATTTGCTGATTTTGTGCAGCGAATGGATACTCAAATAAAGGATGTCCCGTTCGCCGTAAATCAATTTAATGGCTTCCTGCCATTTGCCCTCCACTTCAATACGTTGCAGTCCGCCAAAGGTGCCAATGCCGTGATCGATATGGGTCACATAATCGCCCACCTCCATTTGGGTGAGTTGTTTAAGGTTCAGCGATGCTTTTCGGGTACTTTCCGAACGCAGGTGGTATTTGTGATACCGTTCAAAAATTTGATGATCCGAAAAACAAGCCCAACGGGCTTCTAAATCTTCAAATCCCTCAAAAATGGACTGTACCCGAGTTTGATAATGGACAGGGGTTTCACTTTCATCAAAAATATCGTGAAAACGTTTGGCTTGTTGCGCATTGACACAAAAAAGCGTGTTGGTATAGCCGTCTTTTTGGTTGGTATTGAGGTGCTGGATCAGCAAATCAAATTTTTTATTAAAGGCGGGTTGGGGACTCTGCGGAATCAAAATTTGGTCGGTGGCTTTCAAGTGTTCACTGCGTTGCAGCAGCAGTACCGACTTGTTTTGTACCTCCTGCTGCCACTCTTGCGCATTGACAAACAGCGTATCTGGGGGATACTGTGAAGTGTCGTATAATTTTTGATAGGCAGCTTCCGCTTTTTGATACATTTTCTCCAAAACCTCCAACGTCAAATCCAAGTTTTGGAACATAAAACTGCTGTTTTTCGGAAAGAATTCGAGGATACTTTTCCGTTTGTCCGTAAAATGGATATGCGAAGTATTGGGCAACAATTCGATGCGTTCGTAGGCCTTGATGGAGCGTTGCGTAGTGACATCAAAACTGCAAAGACGTTCTACTGTATCGTCAAAAAACTCGATTCTATAAGGATGTTGATAGGCAAAAGAAAACACATCGATGATGCCCCCCCGAACAGCAAATTCGCCGGGACCCGTCACAAAATCCACTCGTTCAAAACCCATTTCAAACAAGCGTTCATTGATTTGTTGCAAGGGAATTTCCGTATTGATTTCAATAGGGAACGTATTTTTTTTTAGGGTGTGTTGGGAAATGATTTTTTCAAAAACAGCACGGGGATAGCTGACCACCATCCGAGCTTTTTTGGATTGCGTTAGTTTTTTCAACACTTCAGACCGCAATAGGATGTTGGCATTATCGGTCGTTTCCGGTGCATAGGGCTGCCGATAACTGGCGGGAAAAAACAAGACTTCGGAGGGGCTGAGCAGGGCTTCCAAATCATTGAGGTAGTAGGCTGCTTGTTCCGCATTATCGAGGATCAGCAGCAGGTGCTGGCTGTGTTTTTGGAAGGCCGCCGCCAAACGAAAATTTAGCCCCGAACCTACAATCCCTTTCAATTGGACACAACGCTCCTCAAAAAATGCTGCTTCTAGCTTTTTTTGAGAATCCAAGGAATCAAAAACCGTCAATAATGGGTTGATCGTATTTTTTTTTCAAAGATACATTTCCCGTTTTATTTTTCTGCTTTTCGGAGCTTTTGTTTTGACTTTGAATTTATGAGGATTTTTTCAATTGTTTTATCACTGAAATTCTTTTTTGTGGTTAATAACTCGGGATAAAACCTTTTTTATGCTTGATTGAAAATGGGTATTTTCGTCTCTATGTATTTAATTTTTGATACGGAAACGACGGGCTTGCCCAAACGGTGGAATGCACCTCTGTCGGACAGCGAAAACTGGCCCCGTTGTATTCAAATTGCCTGGCAGATTCACGATGCAAAAGGCACCTTGGTTTCACATCAAGATTATTTGATTCAACCCGAGAGTTTTACCATTCCTTATGATGCCGAAAAAATCCACGGCATCTCCACGGCATTGGCCGAACAACGCGGACATCCCTTGCAAACTGTTTTGGAGGAATTTGAAACGGCTCTGGAAAGGGTGGACTTTGTGGTGGGGCACAACATCTCTTTCGACCGCAACATTATGGGTGCCGAGCTGCTTCGTAGGGGGCGCAAAGACGTGTTGGAAGAAAAAGCCATCATCGACACCTGTACGGAAGAAACCGCCCAATTGTGTCAACTGCCCGGAGGTAGAGGCGGAAAGTTCAAGCTGCCCACCCTTTCGGAATTGTATCGTTTTTTATTCGACGAGAGTTTTGAAGAAGCACACAATGCCACGGCCGATGTGGAAGCCACCACACGGGTTTTTTTAGAACTGCTTCGAACCGGGCAACTCCATCCTCAAGCCTTTGAAAACCAAGAGGTTCAAACCGAGGATATCAAAACGCATGCGCCTTTTAGGTTGATTGGGCTGAAACACCTGAATCTTAAAAAAGCTTCGGAAGCACTCCAACAAGAAGAAGAAAAAATCCCTCAAAAACCGATTTCTACTGCTGTAGAATCCGTTTTGGAGCAAGCTCCTTTTGCGCATTTGCACAATCATTCGCAGTTTTCTGTACTCCAAGCGACTTCGCGGGTACAACAATTGGTGGCGGCGGCTGTCAAAAATCAAAATCCGGCGGTCGCCATCACCGATCACGCCAATCTGATGGGAGCCTTCCATTTTATCAAAGCCGTTAAAGCCAGCAATGCGATAAAGTTGGAACAGCCGGAAGGCGAAGCCATCGACAATTTTCAGGTGAAACCCATAATTGGATGTGAATTTTATGTGTGTGAAGATCGTTTGGACAAATCCCATCGGGACGACGGCTATCAAATTGTCTTTTTAGCCAAAAATAAAAAAGGCTATCACAATTTGGCCAAAATGACTTCTATTGCCTATGTAGAGGGTTTTTATTATGTCCCCCGCATCGATCGTGCTGTGGTGGAGCAATACAAAAGTGACCTCATCGTATTGAGTGGGAATTTATATGGAGAACTTCCTTCCAAAATTCTCAATTTGGGCGACCGTCAGGCAGAGGAAGCTTTGTTGTGGTGGAAGGAACAATTTCAGCAGGATTTTTATATCGAAATCATGCGCCATCAGCAAGAAGATGAAAGTCGTGCCAATGCGGTCTTAATCGAACTGGCAAAAAAGCATCAACTAAAACTGATTGCGACCAACAACACCTATTATATAGAAAAGGAAGAAGCCAATGCCCACGATATTTTATTGTGTGTCAAGGAAGGTGAAAAACAAGCCACTCCCATTGGAAGAGGGCGAGGTTTTCGCTTTGGTTTTCCCAATCACGAATACTATTTCAAATCGCCCGAGGCGATGAAGGCGCTCTTTTCGGATGTTCCCGAGGCCATTCTCAACATCGCCGAAATCGTCGAAAAGATTGAGTCCTATGAACTTTCTCGTGAAGTACTCCTTCCCAAGTTTGACATACCCGAAGCTTTTCAACCCGGAGCCGACGAGCCGGACAAGGACGGCAAAATGTGTGAAAACAACTACCTCCGCCATTTGACCTATTTGGGTGCCGAGCAACGCTATGGAGCTCTGAGCGACAGTATCCAAGAGCGTATTGATTTTGAGTTGGAGGTTATTGCCAATACCGGCTATCCTGGCTATTTTCTGATTGTTCAAGATTTTATTTCCGCCGCCCGAGAAATGGGCGTTGCCGTGGGGCCTGGAAGGGGATCGGCAGCGGGTTCCGTGGTGGCCTATTGTCTTAAAATCACCAATATTGATCCCATCCAATACGATTTACTTTTTGAGCGTTTTCTCAATCCCGATCGGGTGAGTATGCCCGATATCGATATCGATTTTGACGACGAAGGACGTAGTAAAGTCATGGATTATGTCATTGAAAAATACGGTTCCAATCAAGTAGCGCAAATCATTACCTATGGCACTATGGCAGCAAAATCTTCCATCCGCGATACTGCCCGGGTGTTGGATTTGCCCTTGGGTGAAGCGGATCGGATTTCCAAATTAGTACCCAATATTTCATTGGCAAAAATTTTCCAATTGGAGGAGAAAAAACTCAAGGAGCAACTGCGTGCCGATGATTTTATGAAAGTTATGGAGTTGTTGAACCTTTCCGAAGGCGATGATTTGGCGGGACAAACGCTGCAACAAGCCAAAGTTTTGGAGGGCTCATTGCGCAATACAGGAATTCACGCCTGTGGGGTCATCATCACTCCGGACGACATCACTCAATTTGTTCCTGTGGCCACTGCCAAAGATGCGGATTTGTATGTGACCCAATTTGACAATTCCGTGGTGGAAGATGCCGGATTGTTGAAAATGGACTTTTTAGGACTGAAAACACTGACCTTGATTAAGGACACGGTGTCCTTGGTAAAATACAAACACAACATCGACCTTGATCCCGATCATTTTCCGTTGGATGACGAAAAGACCTATCAATTATTTCAATTGGGGGAAACCGTGGGAGTTTTTCAGTACGAATCTGCTGGAATGCAAAAGTATTTGAAAGACTTGAAACCCACCGTTTTTGCGGATCTTATCGCCATGAATGCGCTCTACCGTCCCGGTCCTTTGGAATATATTCCGAGTTTTGTCGCTCGAAAAAATGGAGAGGAACCCATCTCCTATGACCTTCCGGAAATGGAAGGCTTTTTAAAGGAAACTTATGGGATTACGGTCTATCAGGAGCAAGTCATGCTGCTGTCTCAAAAATTAGCAGGATTTTCCAAGGGGGATGCCGATATGCTGCGCAAAGCCATGGGAAAAAAAATCTTTGCCCTCCTACAAAAATTAAAACCCCAATTTATTGATGGAGGGATTAAGAATGGTCATCCCGAAGCAGTTTTGGAAAAAATTTGGAAAGATTGGGAAGCCTTTGCGGCCTATGCGTTCAACAAATCCCACTCGACCTGTTATGCTTGGATTGGCTATCAAACCGCCTACCTAAAAGCGCACTATCCCGCGGAATATATGGCAGCGGTTTTGTCCAACAACATGAACGATATCAAGCAAGTGACCTTCTTTATGGAGGAATGTCGGCGAATGGGACTAAAAGTGTTGGGCCCTGATGTAAACGAGTCCTTTTATAAATTTACGGTCAATGATGATCACGCCATACGATTTGGTATGGGTGCCATCAAAGGGGTGGGTCGAGCTGCCGTAGAAACCATTATTGAAAACCGCAAGGACGGGAAGTACCAATCCATTTTTGATTTGGTTAAAAAAATAGATTTACGTGCGGCCAATAAAAAAGCGTTTGAAAATCTTGTTTTGGCGGGAGGCTTTGACTCCTTTACTGGGGTGTATCGTTCGCAATATTTTAATCCCGATGGCGATGGCATCACGTTTTTGGAAAAAGCCTTGCGTTTTGGTGCCAAATACCAAGAAAATCTGAATTCAGCCCAAACGAGTTTATTCAGCGATGCCACCAACGAAACCTATCAAGATTTGACCATTCCACCTTGTGAATCTTGGTCTACTTTGGTGCGCTTGAAAAAAGAAAAAGAAGTTGTTGGGATTTATATTTCTTCCCACCCGTTAAGTGATTTTAAACACGAAATGGAACATTTCATCAACCTCCCGCTCAATCGCCTTGCCGATTTACAACCCTATATCAATCGCGAATTGAATGTGGGGGGAATTGTCAATGACGTCCAGCATTTGGAAAGCCGCAACGGAAAGGGTTGGGCGCGTTTTATGGTGGAAGATTTTACAGATCAATACGAGTTTAGGATTTTTGGGGAGGAATACTTAAAGTATCGGCATTTTTTGGTGGTCAATCAATTCATTCGAATCCGTTTGATGATTCGCGAGGGCTGGGCCAATCGAGAGACCGGTAAGGTCGGGGCTGCCCGAATGCAGTATTTGCAATTTGAAATGTTGCAAAATACAATCGAGAATAATGCAAAAAAGCTCACGCTTCAAATGGATATTCATCAAATGGAGGAAGAACCGTTGGAGGCCTTGTATCAGACCCTGCGTGGATTTAAAGGCCAAAAGCCCTTGCTGTTTAATGTATACGATACCGATAAAAAAATAAAACTTACACTCAACAGCAAAAAGCAAAAGATTGCCATCACCCAAGAATTATTGAACGTATTGGACGAACAACAGTGGCATTACAAATTGAACTAAGGCGGTGTTAATTTTTTAATCGTAATTCTTTAATCCGCTTGTCGTTCATGTTTCTTCGGATTTCAAATAGGGCACTTTTGTCCTTCAGTTTTTGTTGCAATTTTATTTCGAGCACTTTGATGGCTTGATTCAGGCGTTTGATTTGAGCCTCATAGGACAAGTCGTAATTTAAAAGGTGCATCAACTCCGGATAAGTGACAAAGCTGGGATAACTGTTCAATAAAAGCTCAACGAGTTTGACTTCATCCTCAGTTAAATCAATCAATAGATCTTTGTCGCTTTTCAGTTTTTCTTTAGTCGATCCTTTTGATTTTTTTCTATAACGCAAAAAAACCATGCTTAACACTAAGACAAGACCACTGGCAAAGAGCGGCTTGAAGAAATCTACTTCTTTTTTGTAGAGGGGAAGAACTACCATTTTATTTTTTAATATTTCATTCTCATTTACAATTTTGAAACTAATTTGCGTAGCTCCTTGTGCCATTGCGATAATGAAACTTTTCGATGCTTTTTGGTAATGAATTTTAAGAATATTTTCCATCAAAGGGAAATTCCCCTCGAATTTGGTGAGCTCCTTTCGAATAAAATCATAAACCACTAATTCTTTGGTGTCAAAAATCGCTGGTAACTGATAATTTGCAATTTGTTTATAATCGTGATTGGGCGTGTAATTAATTTCCCCTTCATACTCCCATAACTTGGAGTCAAAGTTATACGACATGATTTTTGGATTTAAAGCCTCTTGATCTATAAGGTCATCGCTTTTGCCGAGTGCCACATAAAACAGTTCGTTAATCGAATCATATTGGGCTATGGTGTTGAAGTGGTTTATTTTATTGGCATTGTTGGTTTTTATTTTAAACCAATTATTCAAGGTATTGTCGAAATAAATCAAATTATTTTTCGTGGCAAATAATCCGTTACCCCCGTAGGCATGTATGGTGCCCTCCTTAATAAAATTATTCGCAGTGTATCTGGATTTCCAATCGAAACTTTTGTCGCGTCTTATTAAAACATCATTTGTCAGTTGATAAACTCTACCAATACCTTCACTCACCAAATAAAGTGTATCATTGAGAACGACACTCGTAAACCGGGCATCTTCTATATTTTTCTATTTTTTTTCGTCTCCATTGGCTTCCATTTTCTTTTATATATAGGCTTTCGGGAGTTAAAATATAAAATTTGTTTTGATCGGAAAAAACAGAGAAATTTGTACTAAACTCAATCGTTGGATCCGTAAGTAGTGATAACTGCGTGATAAATAATAGTAGCATATAGAGCATCCTCAAATGTATGTATTAGCACAGGTAATAAAGATTAACCGATACTGTATCGAATTAAATATATTCAACGAAAACCATCCCTATTTCCAAGGACTTGACAGCTGCATTTTTGCTCTTAAAAAAAAAGAAAATTATTGGGGCTTTCCGGTCTTTTGTAAGGCAGGCTATTTGAGGTCAATACTCGCCATTAATGGGGGTTATTATGCTATAGAATTGGTTTTTCTATAAATAGGACTGATATGGGGTATCCAAAGGGGCTGGGATAGTTAAAACTGATATTATTATAATATATTTTTAGACCTTGGATTTTTCCATTTCGATTATAACTGTACTTTTGTCAAACATTTAACATCAATTGGCGTAAACGTCAAATTTTTAACCTATAAAAAAATATTCATGGCATTAGAAATTACAGACGCTACTTTTAAAGAAGTAGTATTAGATTCAGACCAACCCGTATTGGTTGATTTTTGGGCAGCTTGGTGCGGTCCTTGTCGCATGGTGGGTCCCATCATTGAAGAACTCAGTAGCGACTATGAAGGAAAAGCCGTTGTGGGGAAAGTTGATGTTGATGCCAATCAAGAATTTGCTGCCAAATACGGGGTGCGTAACATCCCCACAGTGTTGGTTTTCCACAAAGGAGAATTGGTAGGCAGACAAGTGGGTGTGGCTCCCAAATCCACCTATGCGGAACAATTGGATGCGATTCTTTAGGACGCACAAAATATTTAAGTACAACCCACTTTTTTAGTGGGTTTTTCTTTTTAGGGCAGTTGCTCCCTCTCTGGAAGTATAAAGTCCTGCCTTCTATACCGTCTTTAGTCTTTTGGATTACTTTCTTGGACCATCATTCCTAGTGTTAAATGCCCCCTTTTATTAAAACACTGCTTGAACTAAATTATACTAAGTAATTATTTGGCAAATTCAAAATGCAGCGTATATTTGCACACGCTAATTAGGTCTGGTAGTTCAGTTGGTTAGAATACATGCCTGTCACGCATGGGGTCGCGGGTTCGAGTCCCGTCCAGACCGCTTAATTAAAGATGTTGTGTGTTGTTAGTTTGACAGTTGTCAATTTTAGCAGCTAATGAGAAGCTTTCCAGTGAAACGGAGGGCTTTTTTTGTTGGAGCAATCAACAAGGACTTAAGTTTTTCAAATAATTATTTTAAAATCAAAGCTTCATCAAGGCGGGCTTGCCATAAAAGCTTTTGACTTAGCTGGATATAGGAACATCCAAGTTTATTTTATTCCATCCAAGCATACACCCGTTTTTTAAAAATGTGATGGCAGAAGCGGACGGGTGCAATATCAATGCAATATTAAGATGAAAGAAAATGAAGTAATACGTTCAACCTCGCTGATGATAGGGTTCGTAATTTCTAAAAAAAGTTGTCGTAATTCGAACTCAATTCAAAACTCAACGCATTGATCGCTTCAACAATCTGTTTACTACTCGTATCATTGAGTGCTCCCAAATAGGTTTGACAGTATTTTAAATAGAGAATTTGCTCACTTTCAATAATTCCAAAATGACCCAAGGGAAGGGATTGATTGATTTTGACGATAACGTCTTTTAAATGAACAAGTTGTTCCTCTGTACGTTCCGAAATTTGATCAAAACCGATGTAGTACTGCAATACCGAAACGCCGTCGAGTTCTTTTTCGATATTGGGAATAAACATCAAAAAAAGCATTAAATCCGGGATGTGTGGATGGTCTTGAAAAACAAGTGATACGCGCAGTTGTTCCAATGCGTTTTCCTCATAACTGAACTTTTCGAGGGCTACGTCATAATATTCTTTTTCAAGTAGGCTTTTAATGGATTCCAATGGATTCATTCGTTTGATTTATATGGGTTGTTTTAAATAGGAGGGTGTTTTTACCAAAACCATCCCTTTTTTTCTTTTTTCTTCTCTTTCACACCGAGTCTTTCCATGGCAGCTTGTCGGGATTTCGTTTCCTTTTCTTCTTTCAATCCCTCGGTAGAAAGCCCTTGGGCAATCCCAATATCCACCTTGCCATAGTCTTTAGTTTGTGTTTTCCATGCTCCAGCCTTCATAGATTCAAACCAATTGGTTGAAGTTTTTGCGGCTTTCCCTTGATCAATTTCATCTCTATCCCATCCTTCATTACCATACTTTTGTTCTTTGGATGCGAGGTATCTGTCACGGCTTACTTGATCTTTATGTCCTTTCAATCCCAATTTTTGATCTTCTGATTCAAAACCAGTAGCCCGTGAGAGTTTGGCTCCCCAATTCATGGGATTATACCACGCTCCATCGGTGATGGTTTTATCGCGCGCTTTATTTTTTTTAATTTTATCGTCAACTATTTTATCTCTACTTCTTAACCTTCGAGCCTCTTTGTCTCTTGAAGATTGAACTGCCTTCCCCGTGAGGGAACTCACCCCACTTACCGCCATAGCAGCGCCTCCGAGTGCGGCACCCACCGGGGCTCCCACCCCAGAAAGTGTAGCTGCACCTGCAGCCACTTTTAATCCTCCAGACAAACCTTCACCCGCAGATTTGGCGAGTTTGTCTTTTTGAAGTCTTTTTTCTATACCAAGGGCAATCTGATCTTCTTCACTCAGCTTTTCTTCCCCATTTTGAACATTCTTTATTTTGCTCAAAGTGTCCATACTTTGATAGGCATGTAGCCCACCGGTGGCCAAATTTTTTGTTCCAGTGATCACATCCCCAACACCGGGTGCGGCGTCTGCCAAAGAGGCAATCCGTTTAGCAGTAAATTCAGCTGCTTTAATTCCCACTTCGGCTTTATTTTCTTTGGCATATTCAATTTTTTCGTTGACTTTGTCTTTTGCTGCGGAATAGCCTGCACTTGCCTTGTCTTTTACTGTGGAATAGCCCGCACTTGCCTTGTCTTTTAGCCAATCCCCCCAGCCTTTTTTCGCAGGTTCTGCATCAGGGCTTGCTTCCATCTCTGGAGCTACTACTTCAGGAGTTACTACCTCAGGGGCAGCTACTTCTGCGGGAGCGATTTCTGCAGGGGCGACTTCCGGGGCGGCTGCCGGAGCATTTTTTTTGCGATCTTCAAGCAAGAAAGGATTATTGGTGACTTTTTTCTTTTTTCGTAATTCTTCCAATTCCTGAGTGGCTGCCATTTGTACAACACGATCTCCAGCCAAAGGGGATGCATTGTGCTGCTCTAAGGAACTTCCACTTCCAGACTGATCTGCTTTGAGTTGAAGACTCTCCAATGGTGCTGAATCGGCACTTGCGCCCGTATCTTTTTGAGGAGCAGGACTCGCCTTTTTCTTTTTAGAATCTTTCGCTTGTAAAATATGTGCCATCTTGCAAGAATAATATAGTTGATGGTTAAAATTAAGCAATTAAGTCAAGATTTTGTATCAAAATGGAACATTTTAGAGGAAAGGTTCATAAAGTATCCTCAAACGCGCTGCATTAAAATCTTTGATTTATCTTTATTCAACTTTATTTTTTTGAAATAAAATCAATGCGTTCGTCTATTTGTTTGTTCATCTAATTGCTAGCTATGAAAATCTTCGATTTTTTTATTTTATTGGGAACTATTTTGCCCCTTCAAGCACAATTGGAGCTTACGGCTGTTGAATTACCTAAAAAATTAGAGGAAACTTCAGGACTGGAATACCTCGGAACCCACTTCATCACCCACAATGATTCTGGGGATGAACCCAAACTGTATGAATTTTCAAAGGAGGGTACGCTTCTAAAGTCCACGCACTTGTATACCATCAACGCAATTGACTGGGAGGATATTACACGCGACGAAAACTATTTTTATATTGCAGATACTGGGAATAATTTTGGAAATAGAAAGGATTTAACCATTTATGTGGTGGATTCTCATTTCACTCCCGTTGACAGTATTTTTATAAGTTATGCTGCGCAAACAGACTTTCATCTTCAAAACCACCATGCGTTTGACGCAGAAGCACTTGCTGTAGTTTGTGACAGCTTACTCTTATTCTCAAAAAATCGAGAGGACTTATCCACCCAATTGTACAGCATTCCCAAAAAGGGAGGAAGTTACACATTGGCTCCTCGGGCGCAGTGGGAGGTTGGTTCGCTCATTACCGCTGCCGACTACCATGCCGATTTGGATCTATTGGCATTGACAGGCTACGGCTTTGAAGGAGCACAATTTTTTTATACGGTGAGCGACTTTATGAAGAACCCTTGGAATCAACCCGATTTAAAAAAATATACGATCCCCATTGACAAAGCTCAAATAGAGGCTGTAAAAGTAGTCGACGCTCAAAATTTTTGGATAACGACCGAAAAAAGAGGCGGTGAAAAAGCAAAACTCATAGCACTCAAGTTGCTTTTAGAGTCCGATTAAGTATTGAAATTTGACATAAAACTGCGTCTCATCCACCCGAAACGGAGAATAAAATTCGGAATTAAAATCTTCCAAAGAATTTTGATTTCCTCCGATGTAAAATACTGTGGAAGGATTGGGATTCCATTGCATCAAAGGTTGTAGAAAAAAACGCTCCGTAAAGTCGTTATATTCCGATACCAAGCGAATACTCAAGTCGTTATTGAACTGATAGCGAATCGTAAAACGGCCAATGTAACCGTTGAAATAATAGTCCTTGCTGTCCAATTTTCTTAGTCGGGCATAGCGCAACGAGGGGGATAAACTAAATTTATTGCTCAACTGAAAAGAGGGTCTTATAAATAGGCTGAGGTCTTTGCCCACATCTGGAATGTCCTCATTGTAGGCAATATCCTTACCAAAAGTCATATTCATAAACAACGAAAAGGATTCCGAGGGTGTAGAACGGATGTCGAGTTGACTGACGCCCAAATTTTTATAATCCCGTCCTTTAAAATTTTTAAAAACATCAAAATCATAGGTATAGCTGATGTCCGTATTAAAATAGGTTCGGATTTTAAAAATTCCATCGATACTTGCAGACTTAAAATTATTGTCAAAGGTGTAGAGCAAGTCTGCTTTGGAGGCAAGACTAAAAAATTGTAAGGCTTTACGCTCAAAAAAACTTTGATATTCATGATATAAGGTGGTCCACCGGCGATTGTTTTTTACAACAAAGCCAACATCGGCTTGATAATCGGGGGCAATATTGCGAAAAGCAAAAAAGGATTTCCAATGTTCTGTACTCCGAAACGCCTCGACATAGAGGGCATCACCGCTGAATTTTTCACCGTCCAAGGCAGCTGTTTTAGCCCCCGCAGTTTCATCGGTTTCGATCCAGTCGGCGATGGGTTCTTTATTGAAATTCACAAACACTTCATAACTCAAACGCCATTTTTTGGAAAGTAAAAACCAACCGTCTGTTCCCACGAGATTGCCATAACCTCCGTCTTGATGAAAGCGACTGGTGGTGACCAATCCCATTCTGCTGTTTTTACTGAGTAAGTGCTGATAGCGAAATACATTGACAAAAGAATTTCCCCCTTGTCCAAAAAACGAGCGATCCTCGCCGGCAATTTGATAGGGAGTATTTTGATCCCAAGCAGTTAAAAAATAGAGTCTTCCTTTTTTTCCTTGACTCAACAATTTAGAGGAAACCAGCGGATTGTTGATGGAGCGGGAATAAAATGCACCATCCGAAAATTTGACGATATCGGTACCGCGATTGAAAAACGGACGGCGTTCTGGATATTCGAGGGCAAAGGAAGAGTTTACATCTATTTGAGTTACATCTGCTTCCACTTGCGAAAAATCGGGATTAAAGGTAAGTTCCAAAGAGCTGTTTTTATTGAGGTCTAAATTCATTCCTAAACCCGCATTGGGATTGATGGAATTGTAGTTAATGGGCTGGTCTGTGCTTGGTCGTTGTCCGGAAATATTCCCCGCCACATAGGGGAGCAATTCAAAACGTTTGTCGATTTCTATCCCCTTTAAAATCAATCGATCCGTGGTTTGACAAATTTCGCAAGCATTGTCTCGATCCAGAGGTTGGCTGCGCAAAAAGACTTCATTTCCCTGTTGATAGTTTTTTCGAAAAAGGGTAAAGTGCCATTCTTGGTCTTCTCCGTTGGGAAAAGGCAAGGAGGCAAAAGGAATTTTAAATTCTACTTGATAGCCATCGCCAACGATAGTTCCCGCAGATTCAAAGTCTACATTAAAACTAGAATCGAATTGTTCTTCTTCCTTGATGGCGTTTATTTGTCGAATATCGAGCTGGCTGCCCAAGGGATTCACCATGAGCAGATAATTGTTTCTTCCATCGGCATAGGTGTCCAAACGCAACATCACCAAATCGTCGCTCCAAACTCCAAAACTGTCCCGTTGACGAACCGAAGCACGAATGTTTTCGGTCTTGTCTTTTGCATAAAAACCAACGTAAAGGTGCGTATTGGTATAGGTAATGTATCCGGTAGTCTCCACCTTTGGAACCACGTTATTTCCAGGGGAAACTTCAAAATCGAGCACAACAGGTAAGGTATTTTCCCATTCTTTTTCGTCTAAAACACCGTCAATATTGATGGTTTGGACGGTTTTTTGGGGGGCAAAAACCTCTTGAGCAAACAGCACTAATGGGCAAAGCCAAAAAAATAAAGGAAAGAGCGTTCTGAAAATTTTCGCCATTTAGTGCAAGGGTTTAATGTGTAAAGATACAAGCAAAAAGAACTTTTGAATATTAGTAAAGATGTAAATGTTTATTTTTAAAATAGTTTTTGTAATCTAGCTGAAAAATAACTTTAATTTTAATGAGTGATTCCCAACTGAGTATCATAGGTAGCGAGGAGTGGTGTAGTTTTGAGGGATTGAAAATTCCCGCCATAAAAGCACGCATCGATTCCGGGGCAAAAACCTCCTCCATCCAAGCGACACACATCAAAAAATTTAATAAAGGAAAGAATTCGTGGGTCTCCTTTGAAATCAATCCGGTTCAAGACAATTTGAGTATTACCATTGAATGCCAAGCCCCCCTTACCGGAACACGGGTGGTGAAAAGCTCCTCGGGGATTGCAGAAAAGCGCTATGCCGTCAAAGCGGCAATCACCTTGGGAACAGAAACGTTTGATATCGAATTGACTCTTGCCAACCGCGATGGAATGGATTTCCGGATGCTGCTCGGGCGCGAAGCCATGCGCAATCGTTTTTTGGTCGATCCTTCGAAACGCTATCTAAAAGGAGCCATTTCTGATGAAAAGCTGTTTTCAATGTACAGCTACTTGATGCACAAAAAATCAGGTTTAAAAATTGGCTTGTTGGCCACCGACAAAAACTTATACAGCAACAAACGCATCATTGAAGCCGGAGAAGCGCGTGGACATGAAATGCATTTTTACAACATTCAGCAATGCTATATGCGCTTGGACACCAATACGCCCGAAGTGCGCTATCGAGGAGGAACAATTTTGGAAGATTTGGACGCGATCATACCCCGCATTCGACCCAGTATGACTTTTTATGGTTGTGCTCTTTTGCGACAGTTTAAATCCATAGGAACCTATTGCCTAAATACGGACACCGCGATTACTCAGTCTCGGGATAAATTGTTTTCCAGTCAACTTTTTTCTGCCAATAATATTGATATTCCAATCACCGGTTTTGCCAAGTCTCCCTTGGACACCAAAGATTTGATTTCTATGGTGGGCGGTGCTCCTTTGGTGATTAAACTTTTGCAAAGCGCTCAGGGAAAAGGTGTGGTTTCTGCCGAAACCAACAAAGCCGCAGAAAGTGTAATCAATGCATTTAAGAGTTTGCAAGCCAATATTTTGGTTCAAGAATTCATCAAAGAAGCTGCCGGAAAAGATTTACGGTGTTTTGTGGTCAACGGCAAAGTGGTTGCTTCCATAGAACGCACGGCTCCCAAAGGAGAATTCCGATCCAATATCCACATGGGTGGAACGGCCAAAAAAGTAAAAATCACTGCGCAGGAACGAAAACTGGCGATTAAGGCAGCCAAAATATTGAACCTCGCCGTGGCCGGAGTCGATATTATTCGATCCAACAAGGGTCCTTTGTTATTGGAAGTAAATTCTTCTCCTGGACTAGAGGGCATTGAAAACGCTACAGGAATAGATATTGCCAACGAAATGATTATGGCCATTGAGAAAAAATTAAAATACAGCCTGACCTCCACACTAGAAAACTAATTTTTTTTTCAATTTTTTTTAAAAAGAAATCAAAAGCGCCTTGTTCTATTTTGGGGCTAATTGTTTTGCTTTCCTTACTTTTAAAGTCTAAAATCACTCCTCATGGAAACGGTAGTTCTTGTTTTTTCGATACTTTCAGCAATACTCTTACTCTATCTTATTTTTAAGCTTTCCAGTTCCGGCTCGAATTCAGACTTAGAAGCCTCCATAAGAACCCAATTACAAAAGGAGTTTTTGTTAAATCGGGAGGAGCTTTCCAAAAATTTAAAAGAAAATAGGGATGAATTGACCCAAAGTATTCAACGACTGAATGAAACCCTTGCCCAAAAAGCCAAAGAGGATCGGGAGGAACTTCGAACCACCCTAAAGGATTTTGAGGAAACCTTCACCAAAAATGTCAATGCCTTTAATGTGCTTCAAAGAGAAAAATTTGACGCCATGAAAGTGAAACAAGAAGAGATGATTAAAACCACAGAATTGCGTTTGGAGCGGATGCGAGAAACGGTGGACGAAAAGCTTCATAAAACTTTGGAAGATCGATTGGGGAAATCCTTTGAAATGGTAACCAAACAACTGTTGAAAGTGCAAGAGGGGCTTGGCGAAATGCAAAATTTAGCCTCTGGTGTAGGCGACCTGAAAAAAGTGTTGAGCAATGTAAAAACACGAGGGGTGTTGGGCGAAATTCAATTGGGAAATATTTTGGAGCAGGTCTTGGCTCCCGATCAATACGAAACCAATGTAAAAACCAAACAGGGCTCCGATGCCATGGTTGAATTTGCTATCAAATTGCCCGGAAATACGCCCCATGGCAAACCGGTTTATCTTCCCATCGACGCCAAATTTCCCCAAGAAGATTACCTGCGCCTTCAAAATGCCTACGATGTGGGAGATCCACTGGTGATTGATGCTTCCATCAAAGCCCTGTTGCAATCCGTCAAAAAGTTTGCCAAGGACATTTCCACCAAATACATCGACCCGCCCAACACTACGGATTTTGCCATGATGTTTCTGCCCATGGAAGGTCTTTTTGCCGAAGTGGTTCGACAGCCGGATATGATTGCTTTATTGCAACGGGAATACAAAATTGTAGTAACAGGACCAACGACCATGGCGGCGATGCTCAACAGTTTGCAAATGGGCTTTAAAACCCTTGCCATTCAAAAACGCAGCAGTGAGGTGTGGAACGTTTTGGCAGCGGTGAAAAAAGAGTTTAACACCTTTGGAGGAGTATTGGAAAAAGCGCAGAAGAAAATCAACGAAGCCAATAACGAAATCGAACAACTGGTGGGAACCCGCACCCGGATGATGCAATCGAAACTGAAAGGGGTGGAACAATTGGAAACCCCTGCCATTATCGAGCCTCCCAAGCTTTTGGATACGGAGGACTAAGTCCTTGAGTTAAATGGCTTTGTATTCTTCGCTGATTATTTTCACACAATTTTGCAATGAGTGAATGTAATTTTCGATGTCGGTAATCCGATCGTTGAGAACCGCCAATTTGAAAACCAAGACATTTTTTAATTTTTGATTGCGATTTTTGATCAAAACTTCGTTAAAACTGATATCCGTATTGTATTTGTTTTGTTCGCTGACAAACCAATCCAAGACGTTGTTTCCCACCTCTCCGGTAAATAATGCCATGCCCTTAACGCGCTCAGATTGTTTGGTGTAAAGCGACTGAATCTCTTTTGCCAAAGCCGGATTTTTGATGCTCAACAAATCGCCCGAGTTGAGCATGGATTGAAAAAAGATATTATCGGGTTCGAAGGCCAACCAACCGCCCAATAATTGTTCTGTGGTGGAGGGGCTGTATTTTTTTATATAATTGATTTGATTGTTGAGGTCATATACGTGCAGAAATGGATTGTTGTCATGGATATTCTCCAACTCTTTGATGGTAAAGGTGTAAAAATTTGCTACCACAAACTCGTTCATATACCGAAGGTTTTTGACTTGCTGTAGATGCTCCTTGGCATAATCAATATTGGAATAAATTTCTTCGCCCAAAGTAATCACCGCTTTGTCTAATTCATCCAATTCTGCCAGATGATCCCGATAACCGTCAATTTGAAACGAAGCTACGATGGAAATAAAATAGAAAAAGGATTTTAACGCAACGCTCTTCATGATAAATATATTTATGATTCATAGAAATATATTACATTTTTTCAATAAAAGAAAATCTTCGCTTGAGAGTGTGCTTTGGGAGCGGTGTTTACTGCACGATTTTTTTGAGGGTCAACCCTTGTCCTAATATGGTGAAAAGTACTACGCCATAGGTAAGGATAAGGATCAAATCTTTGCCGGAACCATCACCGTCGGGTAGGTTCAGTGCCAAGGCGATGCTCAATCCTCCCCGAAGCCCACCCCATGTTAGGATGAGTGCCGTATTTTTTTCAAATGTTTTTTTGAAAGATAGAATTTTGATGGGAATATAAACTCCAATTGCTCTTGACACCACCACCAAAACAATGACGATGAGGACAATGAAAATGTAGTTGAAATCGAAGTTTTGCAATATGGGGATGATTTCAAAACCGATCAAGATGAACAGTATAGCATTTAGGGTTTCATCCAAAAGATGCCAAAATTTATAGACGTATTCGCCCATGGCTTTTTGCACCCCGTCTGTTTTTTTATCGGCATCAATATTTTGGTTGAGGAACAAGCCCATGACCACCACCCCTAGAACGGCAGAAAAGTGAAATTGTCTGGAGATGACAGGAAGCAACAACACCAATGAAAGGGTGATCAACACCTCCAATTCGGTATGCTCGTTTTCTATATACTTGACGATTTTTAATCCTAAAAAACCCATAATAGCCCCTAAAAAAACACCGCCCAAGACTTCTGAAGCAAACAAGCTGATTACACTTTGGGCACTCACTTGATCAATCCCTTCTGTTTTCACACTCAACAAGGTCAAAAAAACAACCACCCCAATCCCGTCATTAAACAGCGACTCCCCGGCGATTCGTGTTTCGGTTTCGGAGGATAAATTCATTTTTTTAACCATGGCCAAAACGGCAATAGGATCGGTGGGGGCAATAAGTGCTCCAAACAACAGGCAGTCCACATAGTCAATTCCCAAGTCGTTGACCCCGAGCAGGGGTTGTTCAATCAACCAATAGAGTCCGGAACCCACGGCGAAAGTTGAAAAAAGGATACCCACACCCGCCAAGAGTAAAATGGTGAGTTTATCTTTCAATAATTTGTGAACGTCCACACTGATGGCTCCCGCAAAAAGCAAGAACGGCAGCATGATGTTGACCAAAAGATCACTAAAATCGAATTGCTGCGTAAGGGTGGTCACAAAGGCTAAAAATTTTGGAGAAATCAATCCTCCCACCAAAACGGCCATGGACAAAGCGATCGCCAATGTCATCAAACCGATGGTTTGAGGCAGTTTGAGAAGCCTTAGATTGATGATTGAAAAAACGGCTGCAAGGGAAATTAGCAGGGTAGTAAGATCCAATAAACTCATGAAAAATTTTAGCCAAAGATAAAAATTAACAGGGAATAAAGATTAATACGGGAATTGCGTCTGAATCTACAAACTTGGGCTTTTTGTTTTATTGAAAAAGATAATTTTTATACGGTGGTTTTAAAAATCCTTGTGATGATTGTTATCTTTGATAGCGAGGCATTTTTTTTCTTTATTAAATGAATTAAATTTTTAAGCAATGACAACAATCAAAACCACATTAGGGAGACGTGCATTTATTCAAAACACGAGTTTAGCAAGTGGGGGACTTGTTTTGGGCTTTAGTTTTTTAAACTCCTGTCAATCCCTCTCCGACGGAGCTATGGAAAAAGAGTTGCCGGAGGAATGGTTTGAAATCAACAGTTATTTAAAAATAGGGGAGAACGGATTAGTCACCATTTTATCTCCCAATCCCGAGGGTGGGCAAAACGTAAAAACCTCCATGCCCATGATTGTGGCGGATGAGTTGGATGTCGATTGGAGTGCTGTGCTTGTGGAGCAAGCTCCATTAGACACAGCGGCTTTTAGTTTTCAATTTATCGGAGGAAGTCAGGCCTTGCGGAGAGGTTGGTCGGGCTTGAGGATGGCAGGTGCCAGTGCTAAAACCATGTTGATGGAAGCTGCGGCGGAACTTTGGAACGTCGGTCTAGACGAGCTGAGTACCCAAAAAGGCAGGGTATATCACCAAAACCAAGGAAAATCCATGGGCTATGGCGAACTCGCTTCTTTGGCAGCCAAAAGAGCTGTGCCTGAAAAAGTAAATTTAAAAGCAATAGCAGATTTTACGATCATTGGGAATTCTCAAAAAAATGTAGAAACCAAAAATATTATAACCGGCAAACCCCTATTTGGAATAGATACCCAACGTGCAGGGATGCTCACCGCGATGATTGTTCATCCTCCGGCTTTTGGGCTACAGCTCAAAGCCATCACAACGGATCGAGTGAAATCGATGCCGGGGATCAAAGATGTGTTTATTATCAAGGTTTTTAATGATGACTTTGAAAAACAATTTTTTGATACCAGAACGTTTAATGAGGTTGCAGTAATTGTTGGGGATTCCACTTGGGAAGTGCTGCAGGCCAAAAAGGAATTGCAAATCGAGTGTGCACCCATTAAAAGTTCCACCGAGACCCGAAGTCGATTTGGGGTGAAGTGGGAACAGCATACACCAGCCGGATTGGAAAACACGGACGATCACTATCGTCAAATGGAAGCGAGAGCGCAACAGCCCGCACAAGTAAGAAGAAAAGACGGGAATCCAGAAGCGGCCTTTAAAAGAGCAGCAAAAGTGATAGAAAGCACCTATACGGCTCCTTTTTTGGCGCATAATTGTATGGAGCCTATGAACTTTTTTGCCGATGTGAAAGGAGGCAAAGCGGAATTGATCGGACCACTTCAAAAACCGGAATTTACTGAACAAACCTTGGCTGCCCGATTGGGGATTCCTTTAGAAAATATCGATATTAAAATGTCTCGTTTGGGTGGAGGTTACGGACGTAGATCCTATGCTCATTGGTTGGTGGAAGCCGCTTTGATTTCTCAGAAAATGGAAGCCCCTGTCAAATTGGTCTATACCCGAGAGGATGATATGACCGATGGGATATATCGCCCTTCCTATCAAATCAAATACAAAGCCGGTTTGGATGCCCAAGGCAACTTGATTGCATTTCATGTTAATGCAGGGGGGATCCCAGAGAGTCCTTTGTCGGAAAATCGATTTCCCGCCGGAGCCGTTCCCAACTATTTGGCAGAAGATTGGACGATAGACACCAATATAACCGTAGGTTCTTTTCGGGCCCCTCGCTCCAATTTTATGGCTAGTGCCGAACAGTCTTTTTTGGATGAGGTGGCTGCTGCCGCCGGGAAAGACCCAATTGATTTTCGTTTGGAGTTACTTCTAAACGCACAAACAAATCCCGTTGGAACTAATAATGATTACGACCCCAAACGCTATGCCGGGGTATTGGAATTGGTTAAAGTAAAATCCAATTGGGGAACGTCAACCGATCAAAAACACCGTGGAGTCTCTTCCTATTTTTGTCACAACACCTATGTGGCACAAGTTTTAGAGTTGACCGTGGAAGCAGGTGTTCCAGTGGTTCATAAAGTGATTTGTGGCATCGATTGTGGAATTGTAGTCAATCCCGACAGCGCCAAAAATATGGCCGAAGGCGGCGTAGTTGACTCGATTGGTACCGCCTTATACGGCGAATTGAGCTTTGAAAACGGAGTTCCTAATAAAGATAATTTCCACAATTATCGAATGATTCGTATGAAAGAAGCACCCAAAGAAATTGACGTCTATTTTGTCGAAAATCAAATCGCTCCCACCGGTTTGGGCGAGCCCACCTATCCTCCCACCTTTGCGGCTTTAGCCAATGCATTACACAAAGCCACCGGAAAACGGTATTATAAACAGCCGTTTCTTTCTTGACAAGGGTCTTATTTTTATGTGATTTTATTTAGTGAAAATTTTCCAAAGGTTATTTGGGTAAACACCGGAAGCTCATAAGTGATTGATTTCCAGCTGAACTTTCGGCTTATCCTCACTGTAGGTTACCCCGAACCATTTCGCATTGGATTTCAACGTTTTTACTGTTGCTTTTCCTGATTTTAATAGTTCATTGACAATTGAAGGCAAATAATACTCTGCTTTACTATTTGATTTATTTTCTTCCAAAAACTGTTCAAACAATTCTTGTCCAAACTCAAAACATTTTGGAGTAAGCCCCCAAAAGTTCATGGAAACCATCGTATTTCCTTCTATAGTTTTGAAATTGTTTTGTCCATCTTTATAAATGAGTTTCTCTTTTGATTTCTCAATTTGGGTTATTTCATTTACGCTTGCAAGGTAGTTTTTTGAGTCCAGGACACATTTTCCTCTTGAAACAAAGCCATAGTCGGATACCGTATTTTCCAATAAATAGGCAATCATACCAAAATTATAGGTAGTTGAATCCGTTTGTTTTAAAAATGAAGCCATGGATTGAAAAGCTTGTCTCCTATAAAAATCATCAGCATTAATTATGGCAAAATTATCATTTATGGCATTTTTGCATAGTAACATCGCATGACCCATGCCCCAAGGTTTGGTCCGTTCATGATTTATATATTTTTTCGGTGCAGACTAGATTTTACTTCTTCCCAAGAAAATCTATCATCGCTAGCATTATCCGCTTCTTCTTCGCGTGCTTTCAATATTCCAATATGTTCCTTTGAAAGCTCCCAACGCTCATTCATCATTAAAATTTCGATCTGAAACTCCTCAATACTTTTGAAATGTGTCTTGGATAAATTTAATTCGTTATCTATTGTAATGGTCGTCATTGGTTGCAGTTTATACTTAAAGATAGAAAAAATCAAATTCAAATGATTTTTTCGTTTAATTTTAGCTTGTTGAACTGGAAATAATTCCGAAAAAATTGTCTCCCTAAAATAAAACCAACCTTGTTGGGAGTTATTCTATTTCAATAATGCCGCATTCAGGGTTTCCAAAGGCACTCCTTTGGCAAGTGTAATTTTAGCGAGAAACGAAAGTTTCCGGTAAAATGAATGCGATCTTTTGGCTAAAAAACTCATAAAATCAAAACTCGAATTTTTTGAAATTAAAAAGCCTCTGTTTTATAATTTTCACTTATTATTTTGATTGATATTCAACCAATACCTAGCACTTTTAAAATTTCCTGTTTTATTCAAAATTTCTTTTTGAACTAAATCTGCTAAATCTCTGGTAGCGGTTGATTCAGATGTTTTAGCAATTTTTACATAGTTTTTTGCACTTAATCCACCTTTGAAACCTGTATAGCCTTCTTCAAAAACTCGTTTAACTACTGTAAGCTGTCGGTCATTTAACTGTGCTTTATAACGGTCAAAAAACTTGGTTTTTTCTATAAGAAAATCGATGTGTCTTAATGTATTTTGCTGAGCATCTACAATGGTTTTTCCAAAATAAGAAAGCCACCCCGTTATTTCTAAAGTCTTGTTGTTGTTTTCTAGAAAATCATAGTAATTTTTTTTACTAGCCTCTATGGTGTGAGACAATGAAATCAGCGTTGGTTTCTTAATGCTTAACGCAATAGATTTTTCAGCAATGGCACGTCCAATTCTTCCATTACCATCTTCAAAAGGGTGAATACTCACGAAATATAGATGAGCAATTCCCGATTTAATGAGTGGAAACCGATCTAACTCATTTTTTGTCGTATGTACATTATTAAACCACGTAATAAATTGTTCCATTTCTCGCGGGATTTCCTTTGAAGGTGGTGCTACAAAATGTACTGTTGGTCGGTCTAATCTTCCAGAAACCACTTGCATAGGTTCTATATGCGTTCTATAAGCCCCGATGTCTGTTAAGTCACGTCTGCCGTTGGTGATCATTTTGTGCCAATCAAAAAGTTGGTCGTGTGATAATGGTTTGCTGAAATTCAAATATAAATCAACCATCATTTCAGCAATGCCAAATTCTGCAGGGGGTACTTTTCGTTTATCAACAGTTAACCCTAAATTTCTTTTGATGGAGGATTGAACACTATCTCTATTTAAAAATTCGCCTTCAATTTCAGAAGTCTTAATAGCTTCATTACTCAATATTTCTACTAACAAATTATCTTTAGAATCATTGGTAATATGCTTTAATGCACCAACCATTGTGCCGCTATTTTCAATAAATAACTGCTCTAATTCGATCAGACTTTCTTTATCATACGTGAATTGAGGCCATTTTTTCAGTAACCAATTCCAGAGAATATGTGTCATTTGGGCTGTATTTTAAATAAATATCGCTCAAATTTAATCATGTTTTGAGCGATAAAGCAAATTTAATCGGCTCATTTTTATGTGAAATTAAAATTTGCTGATTTTATAATTGCTTGTTGAACTGGAAATAACTCCAAAATAATTGTCTGCCTAAATTAAAACCAACTTTGTTGGGAGTTATTCTAATTCAATAAGCCCGTAGAGTCAGTATAATTGGGTGATTAGATAACAAAGGATTATAAATAGTGGAAGAAATATTTTCCGATGTATTTTCCAATGTAAAAGAAAAAACCCTCGATTAAATTAGTATTAATCAAGGGTTTGTAAATTTAAAAGTGGTACCTCCAGGAATCGAACCAGGGACACAAGGATTTTCAGTCCTTTGCTCTACCAACTGAGCTAAGGTACCCCGCTTTTAAGCAGTTGCAAATATAATTGCCTTTTTGGATAGCACAAATCATT
>Ga0181605_10000066_pt1 | contig 95343 bp, 89 predicted proteins | sample 041ome_11_FD_148676 | JGI IMG/M metagenome (GOLD analysis project Ga0181605, IMG submission 148676) | Coastal salt marsh microbial communities from the Groves Creek Marsh, Skidaway Island, Georgia - 041411US metaG (spades assembly) | ecosystem: Environmental > Aquatic > Marine > Intertidal zone...
CAAGCGTCTTTAAGAAACCTGTCAGGCCAGCTCGGGCGGTATTCGACAGAATCAGCGTGCCGATCGGTTCACGAACCGACAGCGATGTAATCGCAACAACGCGACCCCATCCGCGCTGTTGCATCGCCGGAACAAGTGCTGAGCACATCGCGACTGTCGAAACAAGATTCAACTGCAACGCTTCGCCGTAGGAGTCGAGGCTCGTCGATGCAAAGTTTCCAGGCGGAGGGCCTCCTGCATTCGCAATAAGAATGTCAACCCCTCCCATCGCTTGTTCAGCTGCGGCGGCCATCGAGGCGATCTCCTCATTACTCGTCACATCAACTGGAATGACATGGACAACAGCGGAAGGCACCATTGAGATGATCTCTGACCGTGCAGCCTCGAGTTTCTCTCGAGAGCGCGATGCGATCGCTATTTCAACACCCTCCTGGGCAAGTGCAAGAGCGGTGCTTTTACCAAGACCGGTTGACGCACCAGTAACGAGTGCTCGGCGACCAGCGAGATTGAGGTCCATCAGGCCTGCCACTCAAATTGCACGGCGGCACGACCTTCAATCACGTGCGACGTGCGGGCGATGACATCTTTGTGTTCTGGGTGGTCCCGGTAGGTCGTGTAACCGTCGACATCGGCGAAATCTGCAGTGACGACGTAGTCAAAGTTGCCCTCGTTCACACCGAGATCGGAACCATGTTGATAATTCACAATCACATCAATCTTTGGCACCATCTCTGACAGGCCATTCGAAAATGAAGCGATCTCTTCGGGTGTCGCAGACTCTTTAAATCTGAACATCACAGTATGACGAATCATCGCAAACCCCTTTTTTGCTGAGGGCCACCGAGCGTGGCCTTCACCCCCAGCGTAGAATGCTCGGTCGTCCCTCGGTGACTCGGGGGTTCCCAGATCAATGGAGTGAACATGTTGTACACAAGCCCCCTTCCTTCAGTCGAGATTCCGCTCGTTCCGATCACAGAATTCGTGCTTCGTCGCGTTGAGGACCACCCTGACCGCCCAGCACTCATTGATGGAGCCTCGGGCCGTACGTATTCGTTTGCCGAACTCAGTGATGTCATCCACCGCCTTGCCGGCGGTCTTGCCGCCCGCGGCTTTGGCCCTGGAGACACTCTCGCGTTGATGGCACCCAACCTCCCCGAGTACGCAATCGTCTTCCATGCCGTTGCCGTTGCCGGCGGGGTGGTTACCACAGTGAACCCCACCTACGGCGCTGAGGAAATCGCATATCAGTTGCGCGATGCTGGAGCAACCGAACTGATCACCATTGGCATGTTCGCCGAGGTCGCCGCAGCAGCAATTGCGGAAACACCAATCTCTGAGGTGATCACCATCGACGGCGCGGACGGAACGACCGCTCTCGACAGCATATTTGGCAACCCCATCGAACAGTCGCCAGTGAACCCCATCGACGATGTCGTCGTGTTGCCGTACTCATCGGGCACCACCGGGCTGCCGAAGGGCGTGATGCTGACCCATCACAATCTTGTTGCAAATATCTGTCAATGTGACCATGCGATCGTTTACCAACCTGATGGAGAGGTGGCGCTTGCCTTCTTACCGTTCTTCCACATCTACGGTATGCAGGTTTTGATGAATGGATTGCTTGCAAACGGTGTCACCGTTGTGACCCTTCCTCGATTTGACCTCGAGCAAGCCTTGTCGCTCGTACAAGCACATCGCATCACCCGATTCTTTGCCGTACCTCCGGTCGTCCTTGCATTAGCGAAACATCCTGCGGTTGATTCGTACGATCTCTCGTCGCTCGTGCAAGTATTCTCTGGCGCTGCTCCACTTGGTGCTGAAATTGCCATGGAAGCCGAGAAGCGGATCGGCTGCGAGGTTGTGCAGGGGTACGGCATGACAGAGCTGTCCCCTGTCAGTCACACCACACCTCCTGGAATGTTTAAGGCGGGATCATCTGGTGTCACCGTGTCAAACACTGAAAGCCGCATCGTTGATCCTGACACCGGCGAAGACCTACCGTTTGGTGAACGCGGCGAATTGTGGGTGCGCGGCCCACAGGTCATGAAGGGCTACCTCAACAACGCTGAGGCAACGGCGGCCACCCTCGACAGCGATGGTTGGCTCCACACCGGAGATGTCGCAATCATTGATGAGGATCACCACATGACGATTGTTGACCGAGTAAAAGAACTCATCAAATACAACGGCTTTCAGGTTCCGCCCGCCGAGCTTGAGGCTCTGCTGGTCACTCACCCAGAAGTTAATGATGTTGCAGTGATCGGCATTCCCGACGAGTCAGCGGGTGAATTGCCGAAAGCGTTTATCGTCCGATCACCTGGTTCCTCCATCGCGGCTGAGGACCTTCAAGCCTTTGTCGCTGAGCATGTTGCGTCGTACAAGCACATCCGACTCGTCGAGTTTGTTGACGAAATTCCGAAGTCAGCTTCAGGCAAAATTCTCCGACGCCTCCTGCGCGATCAGGGCTGACTCGATCACCATGTCGTTGACCGCAGTTCATACAGAAATTGAGAACCGGGTTCTCACCATCACGATCGATCGTCCGGAGGTGAGAAACGCTGTTGATGGCCCCACGGCCCAGGCGTTGCACGAAGCGTTTCTGCTGCTTGACGAGTGTGATGCCGTGGACGTCGGCATTCTTACCGGCGCTCACGGAACCTTTTGTGCTGGTGCGGACCTCAAGTCTGTGGCTGGAGGTGAAGGTCCGAGGGTGCACGACGATATGTCACTGCCCGGCCCACTTGGACCGACGCGAATGATGACGAAAAAACCGTTGATCGCTGCGGTTGAGGGTTTCGCTGTTGCAGGCGGGCTTGAGTTGGCGCTGCTGTGCGACCTGCGAGTTGCTGCATCGAACGCCGTATTCGGCGTGTATTGCCGGCGGTGGGGCGTGCCGCTCGTCGATGGAGGAACAATTCGCCTTCCTCGTTTGATTGGCCACTCTCACGCAATGGATCTCATTCTCACAGGCCGAGGAGTATCAGGGGACGAAGCACGACAGATGGGTCTTGCAAATCGAATCTGTGATCCGGGTAACGCTCTTAATTCGGCGCGGGCTCTTGCCGACCAACTCGCTGCCTTCCCTCAAGGTTGTTTGAGGTCTGATCGAGAGTCGGCCTACGCACAGTGGGACCTTGAATTCAATGCTGCACTGGAACACGAAACCCGGCTCGGCCTGCAGGTCATTCGCTCGGGTGAAACTCGTGAGGGTGCAACACGATTCGCGAACGGCGAAGGTCGTCACGGAGCGTTCTGACACCGAGAAAGCGTTTGCCGGCCTCAATCTGGGCGCTGGCAGTACATTGAACGGCGTGCACTTATTGAGGACTCGCACCATCGCATCCACTCAGGCAACTCCGAACTTCCGGAAGCAATCGCATGGCTGAGCAGACTCGAAGCAAACAACTCGTATCTAACTTTCGGCAGGTGCTGAAGGCGTTAACCGGCAAGCGCAATGACTGGTGGCCAAGTGGATTTCTCGCTACTGGGCGCCCAACTCTTCGTCTACCAAGTATCGGCGTTGCGATCGCTGTCGCGTCAATTGCCATTGGATGGTGGGCGTTTTCGGGAGCAACTGGCGTGGACGATCATTCCCGCCAGACATTCGATGCCCGCCCTGCGCTGTTCGCTGGAGCGGTTTCCGTGATGGCGATGACCTGGTCGCACCTTCTGTCGACACGACTTCGGCCACTCGAATTTCTCTTCGGCGGGCTCGACCGCATGTACCGGTGGCACAGGTGGAGTGGAGCGCTTGCAGTCGCAACAGTCTTTTTACACACTCAAATTGTTGATGATGTGAAAGGGATACCTGGCGCCTCTCGTTCAATCGCCAAAGCGGCCGAAGAACTCGCTGGAATTGCAGAAACCTTTCTTTACATTCTCGTCATCGCAAGTTTCATTCGGTGGGTGCCATATCGCTGGTGGCGCCACACCCACAAGTTGATGTATCCCGCCTACATCATCTCTTGCATCCACTTTTACACCTCAGAAAAGCCATTCGGAAACGGCGAGGCGTGGGGCCGCTTTTACTCCACTGCAATGATCATCGGAATCGCCGCCGGGGCACATCGACTGGTGTGGCGAGACATGATCAAGCGCGGGCGCCCGTACATCGTTTCGTCGGTCAATCGCGGATCTCGTTTTCTCGATCTCACGTTGTCGCCAGTCGGAAAACCCATCAAACATCAAGCCGGCCAATTTGCATTCATCAAACTTGCCAAGAGCGGCCTGACTGAACCTCACCCGTTCACTATTGCGTCAGGACCGTCCTCGAAAAGTCTTCGCTTTGTGATGAGAACCGACGGAGACTGGACGAGACGCGTCAACGAACAACTTGTGGTCGGCGATGAGGTGATTGTCGAAGGGGCATTCGGACGCTCTCATCCGATTCCACGAAATGCTGAAGCTCCGGTGCTCTGGGTCGCTGGAGGCGTAGGGATCACTCCATTTCTTGCTGCCATCGACCTGCTATTCGAAGACCCACGTCCGTTACCACCCCATCTCTTCTACTCTGTTTCTTCTCGAGAGGAAGCGATTGGGCTCGACGAGTTTCAACGAGCCCACGAAGGTGGCCTGATTCAACTGCATCTGCACGTGACATCTGACGGCTCACGACTATCTCCTGATGATGTCACGAGAGAGTTCGGCGAAGGCGGTCTCGTCGGGGCCCACGTCGTGATGTGTGGCCCCCACGGTCTGCTCCGCTCGATTTCCACAGCGGCACGTGACTGCGGAGCATCAACGATCCACGTTGAAGAGTTCGATATCCGATCGGGAATTGCACCTGACCTCACTCAAGAGGTCGATGACATCATCGGTGAGGTAGCGACTCGTCTACGAGCACGCAAAGAGAATCAGAGCGCTACTCAGTAATTGGCTCTAACAACTTGCGAAGTTCTGCCTTTGCGATTTTCTCGAGCGTCGATCGAGGAAGCTCATCCACCACTCTGACTGTCCGAGGAACCTTGAAATCTGCGAGATCACGCTGGCAGGCCGCTATCACCGCGTCGGCGACATCATCAGATGCTGAATCAGATGGAATCAAGAACACCGCTGGGACCTCATCGAGCATGTAGTGCGATTGCGCAACCACAGCACACTCACTCACAAGTCCGGTTGCCATGATCACCGCCTCAATCTCGGATGCAGCAACGTTCTCTGCACCGACTTTCAGCATGTCTTTCAAACGGTCTCCAAAGATGAGATCACCAGCATCGTTCATGATGATCGAGTCACCGGTTGCGAACCACCCATCTTCATCGAAGGAACCTTGTGTTGCCTCAGGATTGCCGGCGTATTCCTTAAATAGTGAAACTCCTCGAATCCCGCGAATAAACAATTCACCGCTTTCGCCGGGTCCGATATGGGTTCCATCAGGTCGTCGCACATTGATCTCATATGCCGGTGACGCCCGACCAATGGTGTAGGGAGCGCAAGGCTCATCTTGGTCACCAACGATTCCTTGAGTGATGGTTTCTGTCATTCCCCACCACCCAAATGTGGTGACACCGAGACGCTCTTCCACCTCTGGCATCCGCACTGCGCAGCCCCAAAAACGGAAGTGGTGTTGTTCGGGGATGTCTCCGCTGAGGAGAGCTTTTACGCAAAATGGAATCGTCGAGGCCCACGTCGACTTATTCCGAAGGGCAACGTCCCAAAAGCGTGATGCTGAGAATCGAGGCTGAACAACCATTGTTCCCCCGGACCACAAGGTCGACAACATCGAGTACGACTGAGCATTGGTATGAAACAGCGGTAAGAAAATCTGAGTGATATCTGCAGAGGTCAACCTCATATGAGCGCAGTTCATCTGCATTCCCCACACCACATTTGCATGCGTCCACAGCACAGCCTTCGGACGAGATGTCGTGCCCGATGTGAATTGAATTCCCAGATCTGCGAGCGGATCAATATCTCGCTCAGGTGCACGCCCACCTTCGGCAATGACATCATCAAACTTCTCGTAGTCAACGCCAGCAGGAACATCGTTAGGGGTTCCGGCATCGGTTGATGTCACGATGAGGAAACGAATCATTGGCGCGGAGTCACGCACAAGTTGAGCGAATCCCGGAGAGGTGATCGCGCCTACAACTCCAGCGTGATCAGCGAAGTACTCCATATCTCTCGCTACGGATCGAGTATTCGTGGAGACCGCCACTGCGCCAATTCGGGCGCAAGCAAACCAAGAAATCAAGAACTCTGGTGAGTTGTCGAGGTGAACAAGCACTCGATCACCAACCTGCACCCCTCGAGAATGCAGAGCCCCAGCAGCTGCCTCAACTGCCGCTCCGAATTCACGATACGAGTACGTCGTTGCCTGCCCTTCGAACGGCTCCCACACAATGAAGGGCTTCGACCCATACTTCGCCACGCGAGATGCGAGGACAGATGGAACATCGCGGCCTTCGACCATCGCCCACTTTCCGGCATCGATTCGATTTTTTAGGTCATCCATGTCAATAGCCCCCACATCAGAGGTCGCTCCCCTGCGAACTCGGTTGTGAACGAAGCGTAGAACGATGCGCCGATATTGTGAGAATCAGAACCAATGGCGTGCATCTGCGACAATGCGATATGACAACTCCATTCTCTGGCGCCATTCAACGTGAGGGCGACCTCATTCAGGGCGACTGGCGAGCTCCACGCCAGATGCTGCACGACCAAACCTACGACGGTCACGCAAGTGTTCATGATGACACTATGGCTGAGGGTCTCGGCCTCCCCGGTGCCCCAATTGAGGGACCAACACATTTCAGCCAACTCGACCCTCTCGCCCATGAGCTGTTCGGAGATGAGTGGTTTATCACGGGGTGTGTGAGTTCTCATTTCGAAAATATGGTGATCGAAGGCGAGCTCGTCAAAGCCTTTGCCCAACAAACTGGCGCTCATACTGCGGAGGCGTGGGCAGAGAAAGAGAACGGCGACCGGATCCTTACCGCCTCTCTGACGATCAAAGGTGCCGAAACCCTGTTATCAGCCCGACTCGCTTCCGCCCAAGCAAAAACACCCGGAGATCTATTCATCATTGACCGACTTGAGATCGGAATGGTGACCGGCCCCGATGATGCGACCCTCACGATGGCCGATCGAAATGGAGACCTCTACCCCTTCTCTCTTCAAGAGAAACTCGGCAGTATCACCGAGCCTTGCGAGTGGTATTCCGATAGTGACTCAAGTCCCTGGGGCCATCCAGTTGTCCCATCAGAGATGTTAAGTGTCATGGGGCACCGAGGTGGCTCGCACCTGCCGGTGCGGGGTCCCTCTGTTGGATTGTTCGTTGACCTCGAAGTGTTGCGATATCAGCCAGTTCTCGTCGGTACCACATATTCGGTAACGCATGAGGTCATCGCAATTGGTCAAAGCAAGCGGGTCGAGTCGTATTGGACGCGTTCCTCAATTGTTGATGAACATGGCGAAGCAGTTGCAGATGTTCTCCTCCATCAAGGCGTCTTCAAGGCCTCCTACGCCGACTACCCAAAGTCAAGTCACTGACACTCCATCACGTCACGTAAAGAATAAACCACGGCAACGTGAGCACCGACAGCAGCGTTCCCGCCATCACCATCGTCGCGGTCTCATCAGGGCGTGCATCAAGTTCGATTGCGATCACTGCAGCAAAGACTGCTGTCGGCATCGCGGCTTGAAGCACAATCGCTCCAGCCGCATCACCGGAAAGCCCAAGCCCTGAAGCGATTGGAACAGCCACGAGCGGTTGCACCAGCAATTTCGCCGTGACCGATCGGAGCACATCAATATCGAACTTCGGGCGACCAATCGTGTTGAGTTGAATCCCAAGGGTGACGAGCATTACTGGGATAATTGCGCCCGCGAGCAAACCAACCGGCCGATCGACAACCAGTGGCATATCGAGATCGAGCGAATTCACAAGCAAGGCGGGTGGAATCATCAGCGTCATCGGTGATCGAAGTGCTCGGCCAAAACCTGCGAGACCACCTTCGGCCAATGTCACAGCAAGAATGAGACCAAGACCGTTGACAACCACCATCGCAACAGCGGCAAATGGTCGCGCCGAGTCATCAAAGCTAAATAAGACGATTGCTAAACCGAAGTTGCCAACGTTGCCATAAGCCCCGGTTGTCACCACTGCCGCACGACGGTCACGGGGAAGTTTCCACGACATCGCATACGCGATCAGTGCTGAGACCGAAAACGCAGCAGCGGCCGCTAATGAGAGACGGCCAAGTAATTGTGGGGCAAGGCTGGCATGGCTCAGGGCATCAAACACGAATGCTGGGCCGATTAACCAGTAGGCAAGTTTTGCAAGCGGCTGGGCCGGGATTTGAAGCCATCGACCAATTGCGACACCGGAGATCACCAAGATGAGCACAGGACCGAGGATGTCGAGGAGGATGCGCACAATGTCGGTCACGCGGCACACCGTACCGACCGTGTTAGCTCGATAAACCTTTGAGGGTTTCGACACCCACCAATACTCGCCCGTATCCTGTCGGGCAATGAGCGAAACAATTCATGTTGCAGCGGGAAACGAATGGTGGCGAAATGCTGTCGTTTATCAGGTGTACCCACGGTCCTTCGCTGACGCCAATGGCGACGGCACTGGCGATGTCGAAGGAATCCGATCTCGGATTCCTTATCTCGCTCAACTAGGGGTGAACGCGATCTGGATGAATCCGTGGTACCCGTCGCCGCTGCTCGATGGCGGCTACGACGTTGCTGATTATCGATCCATCGCTCCGATGTTTGGGACTCTTGACGACGCGAAACGACTGATTGCAGACGCACATGACGCAGGTATTCGAGTGATTGTTGATCTCGTTCCCAATCACACATCGTGGGATCACAAATGGTTCGTTGAAGCCGTTGCCGCAACTCCGGGTAGCGCCGCACGAGACCGCTACATCTTTCGGGATGGTAAAGGTGAGAATGGTGAGCTGCCGCCAACGAATTGGTCCTCAGTGTTCGGTGGCCCTGCGTGGAGTCGATGTGAGGACGGACAGTGGTACCTCCACCTGTTTGACATCAGCCAACCTGATCTCAACTGGACCAACCCAGAAGTTCGCGCCGAGTTCTGCGACATTTTCCGGTTTTGGGTTGACCTCGGCGCAGACGGTTTCAGAGTCGACGTTTCGCACGGGTTGATCAAAGACCCCGATTTTCCTGATGTCGATCTCGCCAGCGAGATTCTCACGGTTGGCCACATTGAAAACCATCCGCACTGGGACCGAGATGAAGTTCACGAGATCAATCGCGAATGGCGCGCCGTACTCGATGCAAAAGAAGTTGAACTCGGACGTGAGCTCATGATGGTGGCAGAGGCCTGGGTGAAGCCCGAAAGTGTGCCGCTCTATCTTCGCCCCGACGAGTATCACCAGTCATTTAACTTTGACTTCCTTGGTTGCCCTTGGGATGTCGGTCAAATGCGTGCTTCGATCAATCGTGCTCTTGTCGATGCAGCCTCTGTCGGTTCATCAGCGACGTGGGTGCTGTCGAACCACGATGTCGTGCGCCATGCAACCCGTTATGGACTTCCAGGAGGCACCGACTATCAAGAATGGCTCATGCACGGTTCTCCTGAACTCTGTGATCACACGCTTGGCGTACAGCGTGCCCGGGCCGTCACGATGATGCTGCTTGCCCTTCCGGGTTCGACCTACATCTATCAGGGTGAAGAACTTGGTCTGCACGAAGTGCATGGTCTCCCGCACGAGGTACTCGATGACCCGGTGTGGCGGCGTTCAGAACACACCCGGAAAGGACGCGACGGGTGCCGAGTGCCAATTCCTTGGACGACAGCTGGTTCCTCGTTCGGGTTCGGGAGCGGTGGCTCGTGGCTCCCACAACCAAGTGACTGGGGTGCACAATCTGTCGAAGCACAAGACGGTGTACCAGGTTCGGTCCTCGAGCTCTACAGATCTGCTCTCGCGTTGCGTGCATCGTCGTGGGTCAACAGTGGCGACCTCACCTGGGTTGAACTCGACCCGTACGCAATCGCGTTTGAGCGCAACGGCTACCTCTGTATCACCAACTTCGGTGACAGCGAGATTCAACTTCCCGATGGCGATCTCCTGCTTGCCTCAGACAATTCAGCAGATACGACGACGATCGCTGCAAATACGACCGTTTGGATGAGGCGCCCCTGAGAAACCTTCTGGCAATCTGATGGATCTCAACTCAAGATGCTGGTCAACCTCAGCCAAATGAGTTGAGAGCATCAACGGTGATATCCACAATGCGATCAATGTGCTCATCGGTCACCACCATTGGCGGAGCGAACAGCAGCGCATCTGCGACTGCGGGGCCAGAGCCAGCTGGATACACCCACATTCCACGTTGCACGCATGCCTCCACCGCTTGCACGGCAGACACACCTGCAAGTTCAACTCCAATCATGAGGCCTCGACCACGTATTTCAGTGACTCGTGAATGACCGCTCAGAGCACTTGACAGAGCTGCCTGCATCCGGTCCCCCATCACCCTTGTTCGGTCGACCAGTTGTTCGCGCTCCATGATGTCCAGCACCGCAAGCGCCCCAGCACACATCGCATCTGGACCCGAATAGGTAAAGAACATCACATTGCCACCTGCATCTGAAATAGAGCCGGTGACCTCGTCAGAGGCTGTCACCATCGACATCGGCACATAACCGCCCCCAAGACCCTTCGCTGACACAAGGATGTCAGGCTGCACGGGGTCGTGTTGATGCCCCCAGGTCAGGCCGGTTCGGCCAAATCCGGTCATGACTTCATCTGCAATGAAGAGCACCCCATAGTGCTGACAGACCTCCATTGCTTGCTGCCAGTAATCCTCATTCGCTACAAGAGCACCTGCAGATGCGCCAATAATCGGTTCTGCCATGAAGGCCGAGACCGTCTCAGGGCCCGCTGCTTCGATAGCCGCAGCAAGGGCAGATGCATCATTCCACGGGACCTTTGGCCACTCGGCAAGCAGGGGGTCAAGACCCGACCGACGAGCCATATGTCCGCCAATCCCAAGCGTTGCGATCGTTGCACCGTGGTAACTCGGCAAACGGGCGATGACCTTGTACCTCTGATCATCTCCTCGGCTGAGGTGGTATTGCCGCGCAACACGAACCGCTGTATCGGTCGCTTCAGAACCACCTCCCGCAAAGTACACATGCCCGAAGCCCTCTGGCAGCCAGTTGTTGACGAGTTTGTCGACAAGTGCCACGCGGTTGGGGGTCGCCCACGTTGGAACGACATAATCAATCGATCGCATCGCTGCGGCAACGGCATCAGCAATCTCGGTGCGCCCATGTCCGATATTTGTGACCACGGCACCGCCAGCGGCATCGATTACTCGTCCACCATCTTCGAGGATGAGCTCAACCCCGTCTGTCTGAACGACAACAGGAGGTCGACTCGCAGCGCGCGTAAATGGATAGCGGTCAACCGAGGATTCCGGAAGAGTTTGCGACATGCACGACATTCTTTCATAAGAGTGTCCAAAACATAAGGCCGACCGATTCGTCGCCGACATCCCTTACTGCCTGCCTCGTAGGAGACCCGACTTGAGGTAGCGAAAAATGACGAATACCCCTTAGGAGAGATTTCGCGTGGAACGGACGCCGACAGCGAACCACCTACCCACCGAGGTTCAGCGCTGTCGACGGCAATACTCGCTCGCAAACCCGGAACGTCCGGCTCACGTCTTCACCACTCGATCTGGCACACTCACACCATGAGCAACAACGAATTTGCAGGCCGCGTCGCCATTGTCACAGGATCATCTTCCGGTATCGGTGAGGCAACAGCCCACCGACTCTCAGAGCTTGGTGCCACGGTCGTCGTCAACTCGGCGAACTCTGTTGAAGCTGGCCAGCGCGTGTCGGACGCTCTTCCTGGCGAATCGTGCTACATCCAAGCCGACATCTCAGATCAAGCCCAAGGCCATGCGCTCATCGATTCGACAATTGAGCGCTACGGCAAACTCGACTTTCTCATCAACAACGCGGGATGGACAACTGTTGTCCCGCACGATGACCTTGAGGCACTCACCGATGAAATTTTCAAGAAGACCTTCGACGTCAACGTCTTCGGCACCTGGTGGCTCACGAAGTACGCAATGCCGCATCTCAAGAAATCAGACGATGGCAACGTCATCAACGTGACCTCGATCGCAGGGGTACGCCAAGTGGGTTCATCAGTGGCGTATGCGATGACAAAGATCGCTCTCAATCACATGACTCAATTGCTTGCCAAAGTTTCCGGTCCAGTTCGCGTGAATGCAATTGCTCCCGGTCTCGTCGCAACCCCATGGACCGACGACTGGGATGAGCAACACGCAATGATTTCGAAGACCGCACCGCTCGGGCGGTCCGCAACCCCCGACGACTGCGCGGAATCGATGCTCGGCCTGCTTCGCTCAAAGTACGTAACCGGAGCGGTGCTCGTTGTTGACGGTGGCACCACACTTCGCATCTAGGCGAAGCAACTCACCCGGTCGCTCCTTGCCGTAATCGGCAGGGCGGTCAGACGGATTACAAACCGAGTGACTTCGAGATGATGGTCTTCATGATCTCGTTTGTGCCTCCATAAATAGAGGTCACGCGAGCATCGGCGTAATTCCGGGCGATCGGATATTCGACGGTGTAGCCGTAGCCACCAAAGAGCTGAAGGCAACGATGAGCCGCATCGTGCTGCAAATCGGTGCACCAATACTTCGCTTGGGCCGCTTCGGTGGGGCTGAGTTCGCCGGCGATCAGTTTCATGACCGACTGATCAACGTATGCCTGGGCAACCTCTACGGCCGTCTTCACTTCTGCGAGTACAAACTTGGTGTTCTGGAATTCTCCAAGAGATTTTCCAAAGGCGGTGCGTTCCTTCACGTATTCAACCGTTGAGTCCAGTGCAGCGCGAGCCGATGCAACACCGGTGATCGCAATGGAAAGCCGTTCTTGAGCAAGGTTTGACGAGAGATACCTAAAGGCCTCACCCTCTTCGCCGAGACGGTTTGACACCGGAATTCGCACATCGTCAAAAAACAACTCGGCAGTGTCTTGAGAGTGATTTCCGATCTTCTCGAGGTTCCGGCCTCGTTCAAACCCCTCCATCCCGCGCTCTGCGACCAGCAAGGTCATTCCAGAGTGCCGTGCGTTCGGGTCGGTCTTCACGACAACAATCACAAGGTCAGAGTTGATGCCATTCGTGATGAATGTCTTCGACCCGTTTACTACGTATACGTCGCCATCTCGTACAGCTGTCGTTCCGACGCTCGCAAGGTCTGAACCCGTTCCTGGTTCGGTCATCGCGATAGCGGTGATCAATTCACCTGACGCAATGCCGGGCAGCCAGCGTTGGCGTTGCTCCTCATTGGCGAGTTCTAGATAATACGGAATGGTGATGTCGTTGTGCAGCGTGATTCCAAGGCCTGCACCTCCGATGCCGGCGTAGGCAAATTCTTCCGCAACGATCTGATTGAAGCGAAAATCGTCCGACCCTCCTCCACCAAACTCCTCAGGAATCTGCATACCCAGGAAGCCGTTGGAGCCAGCTGAGGTGAAAATCTCGCGCGGAGCGATGCCAGCTTCTTCCCAGAGCATGTAGTCAGGGGCAATTTCTTTTGCCACCCATGAAGAAAAGGAACGCCGAAACTCGTCGTGGACATCATCAAAAATTGCACGCATCTCCTTAGCCTACGAATTTGGGCCGGCTGACGGAAAGTCGTCCTCAACGGCCGCTTCTTCCCGCATACTGTTGTGGTGAGTAACGGGGCAGACCAACCTCTGGACGATTTTGTTCGAGAGCTCGTTCGAGATGATGCGGCGAATGAACGATTCGGTGGGCGTGTGCAAACAAGGTTCCCTCCTGAGCCCAATGGCTACCTCCACATCGGTCATGCGAAGGCAATCACACTCGACTTTGAACTCGCGAAAGAATTCGGCGGCGTCTGCAATCTTCGCTTTGACGACACCAACCCCGATACCGAAGACACAGCATTCGTTGAGGGAATCCTCGAGGATCTCGACTGGCTCGGATATCAGCCCAACGGTGAGCCGCTCTACGCAAGCGACTATTTCGAGCAGTTGTACGACTGGGCGGAACACCTCATCTCACAGGGACTTGCGTATGTCGATGACCAAGATGCCGAAACCATCTCTCAACAACGTGGTGGATTCGGGCAACCCGGCACCGAAAGTCCGTTTCGATCACGGACCGTCGAAGAAAATCTTGAGCTCTTCCGAAAGATGCGCGACGGAGCATTCGACGAAGGGTCTCGGGTGTTGCGCGCCAAAATCGATATGCAGCATGAAAACATGCAGCTCCGTGACCCCGTCATGTACCGCATTCGCCACGAACCTCACCACCGTACGGGAGACCGTTGGCACATCTACCCGACCTACGACTGGGCTCACGGGCAAAGCGATGCAATCGAAGGTGTTACACACTCGCTTTGTACGCTCGAGTTTGACAGCCACCGCCCGCTGTACGACTGGTATCTGGCTCAGCTTCCGCTCCCCGGTGACACCCCACGACAGACAGAATTTGCTCGTCTTGAACTGACCCACACCGTTACCTCAAAGCGGCGACTCGCGGCTCTCGTGCAGGATGGGATCGTCGACGGGTGGGATGACCCACGTATGCCAACACTGCGCGGGTTACGTCGTCGGGGTTATCCAGCAGCGGCGATCAAAGAATTCTGTTCCTTCATTGGCGTGTCACGAGCGAATAGTCGACACCAGATTGAACTTCTCGAGTCGTTTGTCCGTCAGCACCTCAATGCAACTGCTCAACGCAAAATGGCAGTTCTCGAACCCCTGCGTCTCGTCATTACCAACTGGCCCGAGGGTCAGATTGACGAGGTGGAGGTCGTCAACAATCCCGAGAATGCTGACGATGGAACACGACTTGTTCCATTCACCGGTGAACTCTTTATTGAACAAGACGACTTTCGTGCGGACCCACCGCCGAAATACTTCCGCTTAACTCCTGGTCGCGAGGTGCGACTTCGCGGCGCCTACTTTGTGACTTGCACCGGATTTGATGTTGACGAAGCCGGGAATCCGACGACGGTGTACGCAACCTACGACCCTGAGACCCGCGGTGGTAACGCTCCTGATGGGCGGAAAGTGAAGTCGACGATGCACTGGGTCTCCGCTCAACATGCGGTTTCCGGATCAGCGGCACTCTATGAACGCCTATTTGCTGCGGAAGTCCCCGGCAACGAGACCGGGGATCCAATGGATGATCTCGAACCAAACTCGGTGACAAGGCTGGAGAACTGCATGTTTGAGCCGTCGTTGTCTGAACTCGCGCCGGGAGAAGTTGTCCAATTCGAACGGCTCGGCTACTTCGCTCACGACCCTCGTACGCCCCTGCTCTTTCACCGAACTGTTGGCTTACGAGATGAATGGGCACGCATTCAGCAACGCAACTGACCCGGGTTCCGCCAGCGGCAATTGCTGTTCGACTTCGAGAACTACGCCTCAATGTGCCCCCAGGGAAACGCCTGCTCCAATTGCGCTGCGAGGCTGATCAGTAGGTCGTCTCGGCCATAGTCGGCAACAAACTGCACACCGACGGGCAAACCATTCTTCGCCATGTGAAGCGGCAAACTGATTGCGGGCTGCCCAGTGGTGTTAAACGGAGGGGTAAACGGGATCCACTCCGCAGCCCTGCGCATTGGGTCCATCGGCCTCTCAGGGTTGTTGTCGTGCTCACCAATCTTCGGCGGGGTCTCACCGAGCGTTGGGGTGACCAGAATGTCAAAACCATCCGCCCACCACTGCAGACATTCACGGCGATAGGTCGCGACTCCGGCAAGTGCGCTTGCGTAGTCAACTCCGGACATGTTCTGTGCAAACTCTGCCTGTACCCAGTTCATGAGCTCGATATCCGAAGAAGTGATCTCCCGGCCAAGCATCTCCGAAAAACTCTTTACATTCATCGCAGCGCCAACCGCCCACAACGCCATGAAGCGAGAAACCGTATTTGGGTCGGTTAGCACCTCCGGGAATGCGTACTCAACCGAGTGACCCAAGCTTTCGAGCATTCGCCCAGCCGACTCCGCTGCCGCAATGCAATCATCACCGATCGTTCCGCCCCGAGGATGATGCGCCAGTACGCCAACACGAAGCACACCCGGGTCACGGGTCAGCGCCTCTTCGTAGGTACATGGTGATGGAGGAGCGATAACGGAGTCTCCGACACCTGGCCCTGCAACAGCGTCGAGAAGCCTTGCCGTGTCGCGCACCGAGTGAGAAACCGCAAGTTCGACTCCGAGGCCAGTTTCTGCACGATGCGGACCGGTTGAAATTCGACCCTGAGACGTCTTTAGCCCAACCAGCCCCGAGCAAGCGGCCGGAATTCTGATCGACCCGCCACCATCAGAGGCATGAGCCATCGGCACCATCCCTGACGCAACTGCGGCAGCCGCTCCACCCGATGATCCACCCGGAGTGTGGTCGGTGTTCCAAGGATTTCGTGTTGGGCCCCAGGCAGTTGGCTCAGTGACTGGCACGGTACCCATCTCGGGGCTGTTTGTTCGGCCGCAGATGACGAGACCGGCTGCCTTAAAACGGCTCACGATTGTCGTGTCAACCGTCGAGTGATAATTCGCATCCTTCAATGCCGACGACCCATTCGACATTGGCATGCCAGCCATGTGCGAATGAAGGTCCTTCAACAAGAATGGGACACCTGTAAAGGGCCCGTCTGGAAGGTCGGGTGATGACGCAATTTCGCGGGCCGTATCGAACCAGGTATAGGTGAGGGCGTTGAGATCACCATCGAGCGCCTCCATACGCTCAATCGCAGCGTCAAGAAGCTCAACTGCCGATACCTCGCCGCGAGCGACAAGTTCTGCCTGAGCGGTTGCATCCATCCAACGGGTTTGCTGCGCAAGATCCTTCATCTACTTTGCATATCACATTGACGGCAGAGCAGTGTTCAGTGGGGCAACCCAAAATGAAAACCGAAACTGGGCCACCCTGAGGTGACCCAGCAACATCTTCGGCAAACGCCGACTTGGCAGCCCGTACGGGATTCGAACCCGTGCCGCCACCTTGAGAGGGTGGTGTCCTAGGCCACTAGACGAACGGGCCAAGTAGCGGCGCAAACGCTATCAGCCACGAAGGAAGACGACACGCCGAGAAATGGCGATGGCCGGTCTAAATGACCGGCCATCGACGTGGTTGGGGTGCAGGGACTTGAACCCCGAATAGCAGAACCAGAAACTGCTGTGTTGCCAATTACACCACACCCCATTGGGCAACTGGATTGTATCGCTCGCCTCGTTTGAGCCAACCCCAACCCGCCCGGACTCAACCCCGCCCGCTGATCTGTTCGAATCCGATAATTCTGCCAACGGCAACACCAGCTGTTTCGACCAGATGGCGGCGAACAGAGGTGAGACCACTCACAACCGAATGTTGAACTGGTGCCACTGCGACAACATTGATTCCAGATCGTTTTGCGATGAGAGATGCTCGCATCGCATGGTAGGGGTCGGTCACGAGCACAACTGAAGAAATCTCATGACGCTCAACAAGTTCGGCAACTCCCTGCAACGACTCCCACGTCGTCGTTCCCTGATCTTCAAACAAGATGCTTGATTCAGGGACCCCGCTCTCAATCGCAACATTCATCGACGTTTCGGCCTCAGTGAACCTGTCACCCTCTTGGCGCCCACCAGTCACGATGAAGTACTGCGGTGTCTGTTCTCGCCACAGCTCAATGGCAGTCGTGAGGCGCCCCTGCAGTTGCGGAGATGGCCGACCGTCGTATTGGGCGGCGCCCATGACGACGACAGCATCAGCGGTGGTGGAGACCTGCTGCCGACCAGCAACTACGACCTGAACAAAGGTGACCGTGACATACAGCCCGATGACGACGAAGAGCCAGAACGAAAACCGGCGCAACGATTGACCTGTCACGTCGAAATACGACCCCTTGCGTGACGCAGACGACTCAGAGTTTCAGATTGCCCGATCACTTCGAGAGATTCGAATAATGGCGGGCCAACTGTTCGTCCGGTGACGGCGACGCGCACGGGTGCTTGGGCCTTGCCAAGTTTGAGACCGAACGGCTCCATCACCTCCTCCAAGATCACCTTCAGGTTGTCCGCCCGCCAGTTATCGACCTCGGAGTATCTGAGAATTGACTCGTCCAAAAGCGGAGCCGCCACATCTGTTGTCATCACCTTTTCCCAAGAGGCCTCGTCGTATTCGACATCGGTGAAGATGAAGTCAACAACTCCTGAAACCTCTGAGAAGGTGACGAGTCGCGGCTGCACATGAGGGGCAATAGCCGCAAATGTTGCACGATCCCAATCGCCTGGCAACCACGGGTCGCAGGCGGCGACGAACTCTTCTTCTGACATCATTCGGATGTATTCGCCGTTAAATGCCGCCAGTTTCTTTACATCAAAAAATGCCGGAGACAAATTGACGTCACTCAATGCAAAGAGGGATGTGATCTCATCCCACGGAAGAATCTCTCGGTCGTCACCGGCGGACCATCCGAGCGTCATCAAATAGTTCACCATTGCGTCAGACAGGATTCCCTCATCGCGATACTGCTCGAGAGCGACCTTGTCTCTGCGTTTCGAGAGTTTCTTGCGCTGTTCATTGACGAGCACTGGCACATGTCCCCAGATCGGAGGCTCTCGGTCAAGAGCAGTCCAAATCATCTGTTGTTTTGGGGTGTTTGGCAGATGTTCTTCGGCGCGGATGACATTGGTGATACCCATCGACATGTCGTCAACGACATTTGCAAGGTTGAAAACTGGAGTCCCATTGCTTCGAACCAACACAAAGTCTTCGATCACTGAATGATCAAATTCGACATCACCGCGAACTTGATCTCGAACGATCGTGCTGCCTTCTGGAACCTTGAATCGGAGTACCCGGCCCGGCCCGGGGTCAAGCCCAAGGTCGCGAGACCATCCGTTGTAGCCCGTTACGCCTTCTGCCTTCGCCCGCTCCGCAATATCTTCTGGGGACATTTCGCAGTAGTACGCATGTCCGTTCTCAAAGAGCTGAGCCGCAGCGCGTAGGTGTTCATCGGCATAGGAGCTCTGGAAGTACGGACCTTCAAACGTTGGGCTTGAGGAATCGATTCCGAGCCACTCAAGAGCTGAGAGAATTCCATCGGTCCATTCAGGCCGGTTGCGAGCCTCGTCGGTGTCTTCAATGCGGAGAACAAACGTGCCTCCGGTTGACGTGGCAAGTGCCCAATTGAACAATGCAGTCCGAGCCCCACCCACATGAAAGAACCCAGTCGGAGATGGAGCGAATCGAAAGCGCGGACCAGAAGAATTCATTACTTCAAGACGCTACCGGCACGGTGTTGTTCCGTCGCCTCACCCGATTACCATCGAGGGCATGGCTGCTCCTGCTTCCCACGAAGATCACCGCTCAGTATCTGGCGGACTGGCTCGAGCTTCAGTGTTTGGTATTAACGATGGACTCGTCTCGAACGTCTCGTTGATTCTCGGATTTGCTGCAAGTGGAGTTGACTCCACCATTGTCCGCCTTGCCGGACTTGCAGGGGCTGTGGCCGGCGCCATTTCGATGGCGGCCGGCGAATGGGTAAGTATCTCTGCACAAAACGACCTCGTACAGCGCGAACTTGATATCGAATTACGTGAGCTCGAACACAACACCGAACACGAGACTGCTGAGCTCGCCGCTATCTATGAAGGGCACGGCATGGAGCCCGAAAGTGCGGCCCAAGCTGCAGCAGAAGTGATGAGGTCTCCGTCGGACGCACTTGCGGTGCACGCCCGAGAAGAATTTGGAGTTGACCCAGGCTCCCTACCGTCTGCATTACAAGCAGCGGTGCTTTCGTTACTTTCATTCATCGTGGGTGCTCTACTGCCCCTTATCCCTTGGTTCGTTGGCTCAGGAACCGCTGCAACCATCTCATCGCTTGTGATCGGTATGACTGCTGCCGGCATCGTCGGTGCAGTTGTTGGGAAGTTCGCCGAACGTCCTCTTGCCTGGGCCGCAATCCGCCAAGTGCTCATCGTTCTCGTCGCTTGCGGTGCGACCTACCTCATCGGCCAGATATTCGGCATCACGCTGAGCTAGCAACAAGGCATATCTTGTCGCTCAGTCACTTTGCAGGGCAATCGACATGGTGAGATATATCTGTGACGCAACTCAACGTGCTCGGAACTGAGCTACAAGAATGTTCAATTGACCCGCTTACCGGGTATCGGCGAACCGGATGCTGCGACAACTTTGGTGACGACCCTGGAATGCATGTCATCTGTTGCATTGTGACCGATGACTTTCTTTCATTCTCAGCTAGTTGCGGGAATGACCTGTCAACCCCAATGCCGATGTACGGATTTCCCGGACTCCGTTCCGGTGACCGCTGGTGTGTATGTGCCTCTCGATGGGTTGAGGCCTACGAAGCGGGTCATGCCTGTCAGGTCGTTCTCGCCGCCACGCACATGTCAGCTCTTGAGTACGTGGATCTTGACGTCCTGAAAGCTCACGCCGCCGACCCTGCATAGCGGTGGCAAGTCAGGACGATGACGAAAAGATCACTGCAGGGTTCAGAATTCCATCTGGATCGCATACCGACTTCAGCCCACTCATGAGGTGCAGTTCTGCTGTCGATCGCTGCATTGAGAGATACTTCGCCTTTGCAGTTCCGATTCCATGTTCAGCGCTGATGGAACCGTTCATTGAGATCACCAGTTCGTAGATCGACTGGTCGAAAGAGTCATCCCCAGTCAGTCCGGTGACGTTTACATGAAGGTTGCCGTCACCCACGTGGCCGAAAATCCAGGTAGCCGCCTCGGGAGCCAGAGCAACGATGTGCTGCTGAACTGTCTTCGTGAATTCCGCAAGTCGATCATGTGGAAGCGTGACATCAAACTTGCGCGGTACCCCAACTCGATTGATCGCCGTCGTGTGGTCATCGCGCAAACGCCAGAGCAATTGTCGCTGCCGCTCATCCGAAGCGAGGGCGGTATCAACAACGCCTGCTAACTCGGAAAGATGATGAACAAACGTGTCAAGGGCATCGACATCTGAAGCCGACTCAACAAGCAAGAACACTGGGTAACCGAGGTCAAGTGGAGAGCTGAGTTCAAACTCATCGCAGACCAGTTGAACCCCGCTCGACAACATCAACTCAGCCGCTTCAAGACCGGGGAGAACAATTCTGAGTCGAGCAGTTGCCTCGACTGCAGCCTCGATAGTGTCAAACGCGAGCAGTGCGGTGTGACGGAACGCCTGTTGAGGTACGAGTCGAAGGCGAGCTTTTGTGATCACTCCGAGAGTCCCTTCTGAACCGCACATCATGTCGGGAATTGAATACCCGGTGTTGTTCTTCACGAGGCCCGACATGAGGTCGATGATCTCGCCAGTTCCTAAGACGACCTCAATTCCAACGAGTTGCGAGCGGGTCATCCCGTGTCGAAGCACGTTCAGACCACCAGCGTTCGTTGCGATCGTTCCCCCTACGGTTGCTGACCCACGCCCTCCAAAGTCGACGCCGTAACGAAGTCCGCTCACTGAAGCGACGCTCTGAAGCTGCTCGATAGTGACGCCGGCTTCCGCCGTCACCTGCAAAGCGAGCCGGTCAACCTCACCAATTGATGTGAGCCGCTGCAGGCTCAGCACGATCTCGCCATCTAGCGGAACGCTGCCGCCAACCATTCCGGTGTTTCCTCCCTGAGGAACCACGGCGACGGCATGCTCCCGGCAGATAAGGATGACCCCCGCGACCTCGCTCGTGTTGCCCGGGCGAACCACCGCAGGAGTCGAACCCACGTAGCGTCCAGTCCAATCAACAACATGGCGGGCGGTGTCGTCGCCGACGATGACGTTATGGTCCCCAATAAGTTGCCGTATGGCGCTCAGGGCAGCATCAACACCCATGGGCTTGACCTATCGCCAGAATCAGCCGAGGGCTTTCAACAGTTCTGTAGGCGTGTCCTTCGGGCTGATCTTCGGCCAGCAACGTTCGACTTTGCCTTTCTCGTCGATGAGAAATGATGAACGTTGCACTCCCATGTACTTGCGCCCGTACATTGACTTCTCGACCCACACACCAAACTGCTCGGCCACGGCATGGTCCTCGTCTGCCAGCAGTGTGAACCCAAGCGAATACTTGTCATCAAATTTTTTTAACTTTGCTGGCGCATCAGGGCTGATGCCAACGATCACAGTTTCCCCGATATCACCGGCGATGTCTCGAAGCCCGCAAGACTGCGTAGTGCAACCCGGGGTGTCGGCCTTTGGGTAGAAGTAGACGAGGACCTTGCGTCCCTTCAACGACGAGAGCGCCACGCTCTCACCGTTCTGATCTAAGAGTTTGATCTTTGGCGCAGATGTTCCTACTTCAATCATGGCCTTAGGTTAGACGGCCACGTTGACGATGTCTCAGGCGTGATCACCCTGGAATGCCGATGCCCCCGACAGGACCTTCCATTGCGCTGGGTACAGCAGCGAAATTTGATCTGGTGTTGCCCGCAACGTTGTCTCGGGCACCGCGTCAACAATGGTTCTCGCTGCGCCGTAATGATGACCGAGGTTGCGAACCCCCGAGAACACGCGCGAGCGAATGGCAACGAGTTCGGCCGGCGGGTCCGTGTCAAACCATCCCCAGATTGTGAGCGCAATCGTGAGGTCATGAATCACAGGTGCTCTACTCATCATCGATGCCCGCCGAAGCGCGATTCCGATGCTGCCCTTGATTGCATCGTCGATGTGCTCACCGGTCTGCGTGCAGATGCGTGGACGAAGACGCTCAGCAATTTTGAGAATGAAACCTTGATCAGGCCCCGGGTAGCCAAGCGCAGGGCCAGTTGGTTGAAGGCCCTCAATCTCTGCTGGACGATCTGTCGTCCAAGCGTCTGGAACTACATCGGGTGAAACGTAATGCGGATTACTTCCGCGACGAGATGGGGCGAAACGTGGGGCAGCCATGACAATGTTCTAGCCGCGCAACAGGCCGTACACGATGCTTTCGGACAGAGCACGCCAGGAGGCCTCAATGATGTTCGGGCTCACCCCGATGGTCGTCCAATCGGTTCGGCCATCTGTTGCGCTAATCAGCACCCGAGTGACTGCTCCGGTCGCTTCTCCCCCATCGAGGATTCGTACCTTGTAGTCGGTGAGATGGACCTGTTCCAGTTGCGGATAGGCACCGCTCACAGCCCGACGAAGCGCAGTGTCGATCGCGTTTACCGGACCGTTTCCTTCGGCCGTGTGGACATGACGCTCACCCTGCACCCACACCTTCACCGTGGCCTCAGTATTGAATGGCCCGTCGGTTGATTCGTCAGTGATGACTCGCATCGATTCGACTTCGAAGTAATCCTGTTCCCAGCCGGTTGCACGCCGCATCAACAACTCGAGCGAGGCATCAGCAGCCTCGAACTGGTACCCCTCGTGCTCAAGGCGTTTCAGGTCGTCAATCACATTGTTGATTGAAGGTCCATCGAGTTCGATTCCAAGTTGCTCAGCCTTGATTTGAATCGTTGCTCGGCCGGCCATTTCTGACACCACAAATCGCGTGCCATTTCCAACCTGCTCAGGATTGACATGCTCGTAGGCATCCCTTGCTCGTGCGATTGCACTGACGTGTAGGCCTGCTTTGTGAGCGAATGCAGAACTTCCGACATACGGGGCCTGAGGATTGACGGCTCGGTTCAGGGTCTCCGCAATGCGATGCGATACCGGAGTGAGTCGAACAAGTCGGTCTTCCGGAAGGCAGTGGAAATTCTGCTTCAACTGGAGGTTCGGAATGATCGTTGTGAGGTTCGCATTACCGGTTCGTTCGCCAAGACCGTTGAGCGTTCCTTGAACATGTCCAGCTCCGGCTAGCACTGCAGCCATCGAGTTCGCCACTGCGCATCCGGTGTCGTCATGACAGTGGATTCCGATCGTTGCATCAGTGCCGATATGCGCATACACCTGACTGACGATGTCCTGCACCTCGTGCGGAAGCGACCCACCGTTCGTGTCACAGAGCACCACGTGAGTAGCGCCTTTTACGATGGCGGCCTCTAACGCCCGAAACGCGAATTCGGGGTTGTGTTTAAACCCATCGAAGAAGTGTTCCATGTCGACAAGGACTCGACGGTCGTTGCCGACGAGATACTCGACCGAATCGGAAATCATTGCAGCTCCCTCGTCGAGGGTTGTCTGCAGAGCCTCGGTTACGTGGTAATCCCAACTCTTCGCAACGATGCACACCGCTGACGTTCCAGCTTCGAGAAGATTTCGCAATGTCGGGTCGTCGTCAACCTTGCCGAGCGGACGACGGGTTGAACCAAATGCCACGAACGTGCTCGTCGAGAGATTCAATTCGTTGGCTGCACGTTGGAAGAACTCAATGTCTTTCGGGTTTGCTCCCGGCCAGCCTCCCTCGATGAAATGCACACCAAGTGAATCGAGTTGTTCTGCAATCGCAAGCTTGTCATCGACCGTTGCGGTGACGCCCTCGACCTGCAAGCCATCGCGGAGCGTCGTGTCGAAGATTTCGATGCTGCGTCGTTCGGTTGTCGTTGGAGTGCTCATTGGAGATGTCCTCTTCTGATGATGGATGTCATTATCGGCCTGAAAACTGAAAATGCCGCCCAAGGGCGGCAAAACGAGCACACGGAGTCGTGTGCTCTAACGAATAATAATTTCTGGGACGAAATGACGTGTCATTGACCTTTATTTAATACGACCCTGCGACAAACGTCAACTCGAAGCGATTGGGCTCACTCAACCCAAACAACTCCCCCTCTGTGGATAATCAGTGGATAACAACTGGACAACTTGTTGAAACATCGACAAATTCGGTGGATAACCGATCGAACCAGATAGTTCGCCGGTAACAAAATCAAATTCGAGATGGAAGCGAAGTTTCCTTTAGTGCGCCTTATCCGCAGATGCCAATTACCCTCTCCCTATGGCAGAAGAACATCCGAACAGAGACGAACTTCTCTCCCCCGGGATGAGAGAACAACTCGAACTGGGATACGTCTTTGGCGGGCTCTCGACATTTGCACAACAACCTTTCGTTCCAGATCTCGAGGATCTGGACCGATGGAAACCAGATGCCGCAATCGTCGGCGCCCCATTCGACATCGGCACCACTAATCGTCCCGGCGCCCGATTTGGTCCGCGATCGATTCGAACCTCTGCCTATGAATCAGGCACCTACCACATCGATCTCGACCTAGAAATTTTTGACCATCTCACAGTGGTTGATGTTGGGGATGCTCATTGCCCGCATGGCGACCCTGATCGCAGCCTCGCAAACATCAGGCACCGAGTTCATGAAATCGCACGACGTGGAATTGTTCCCATCACCCTCGGAGGGGATCACACCATTACTTGGCCTGCTGCAACTGCTGTCGCTGATGTATACGGCTATGGCAATGTCGGGATCGTCCACTTCGATGCGCACGCTGATACCGCGGATGTGATCGATGGAAATCTCGCGAGCCACGGAACACCGATGCGTCGGTTGATCGAATCAGGCGCAATCCCAGGTGACCGATTTGTGCAGGTAGGCCTACGTGGGTACTGGCCCCCAGCCGACACATTTGCCTGGATGCGCGAGCAGGGCATGGTGTGGCACACGATGCAAGAAATTTGGGATCGCGGGTTCAAAGCGGTGATGGCTGACGCAGTCAGCGAAGCGCTCTCGTCAGCCGACTACCTGTACATCTCGGTTGACGTTGACAGCCTCGACCCTTCATTCGCACCAGGAACCGGTACCCCAGAACCTGGCGGAATTGCAACGAGTGACATTCTTCGAATTGTTCGGCAACTCGCCCGAGAACACAACGTCGTCGGAATGGACGTTGTTGAAGTCGCGCCAGCGTATGACGTGAGCGATCTCACGGTGAATGTCGCTCACCGACTGGTGATGGAAACCCTTGGCGGGATCGCTGCCCGCCGTCGCGACCACGCGTCGTGAGTTCTGAAGCCAAACCGCGGCACACAAGTCACCTAGTCTCAGCACCTATGACCGAGCGCCGACCCTTCTTCATCGACACCGACACCGCAAGCGACGATGCCGTTGCACTTGTCATGGCGTTCGCCCGTGACGACGTCAACATTGTCGGAGTGAGTGTTGTCGCCGGCAATGTCCCACTCACGTCAGCCCTTCAGAATGCGCTGTACACCCGTGAGATATGTGGCCGTGAAGATGTTCCGGTCTATGCCGGCGCCGATCGTCCTCTGGTATACGAACTTGGCACAGCTCAGCATGTTCACGGAAACGACGGCATGGGTGATATCGGGCTTCCATTGTCCGGTCGAATGCCAAACAAAGGTCACGGTGTCGACGCGCTCCTACAAGCCTCACATGACCATGCGGGGGAATTGACGTTGGTAACACTTGGCCCACTAACCAACATCGCTCTCGCAGTTCATCGTGACCCAACGATTGCTGAACGCGTTACGCGGGTGGTGATCATGGGGGCAGCTGCGGACCACGTTGGCAATGTGAATCCAGTAGCGGAATTCAATATGTGGGTCGACCCACACGCCGTTCAGGTCGTGCTTGATTCTGGGTTGCCGCTCGAATTTGTGGGCTGGGATATTTCTCGACGCGATGCAGTCATCGTCCCCGAGGAGGCACAACGCCTGCGCGCAATTGGAACGCCTCGCGCGGAATTCACGATCGACATTCAGCGAATTGTGGCTGAGTTCTGTGCGAACGACACGAAACTTGCAGGTTTCGATATGCCCGACCCAATCACAATGGCGTACGCAATCGACCCAACGGTTGCAACCGAAACCCGCCGCCTCAACCTTGTTGCTGAGTGCGGCGACGGCCCCACTCGGGGAATGGTCGTCATGGACCTACTTGGATTCACTGGAAGAGAGCCAAACGCTCTGGTCGTCATGCACGCCGACCACTCAAAGTTCATCTCTCAACTTGAGGCAGCAATTTCGTAGCGCTCGCAAACGCCGTTGCTCTGGCAGGTGAAGTTGTCAGCCGACGAGTTCGCACCAGTGGCGATAGCGGTCAATTTTGCCGCGAACTGCATCACCGTAAGCCTCAGCAATCGCGCGAGTCATTGGTCCCGGACAAGGGATCTCGCGATCATCCACTGAATTTACCGACGACACTTCGGCGGCCGTGCCCACCACAAATGCCTCCTCGGCGATGTACAGATCGCTACGAGCAAGGTTGTCGGTCCGAGCCTCAAACCCGAGATCGGCTGCAATCGTCATGACCGTGCTTTGCGTGATGCCTTCAAGAGCGCCAGCGGAGAGCGGAGGTGTCAGCAACTTGCCATGGCGGGCGACAAATAGGTTCTCGCCAGAACACTCAGCGACCAATCCGTTCGGCGCGAGCATGACAGCCTCGTCATATCCAGCGTTTAACGCTTCGACCTTCGCAAGAGAGGAATTCACGTAGTTACCCGTCGTCTTCGCAGCCGGGGGCATCGTGTTGTGATCGTGACGAGTCCACGACGAGGTCTTGAGCCGCACGCCCTTCTCCACAGCGTCATCACCGAGGTACGCACCCCATGGCCAACATGCGATTGCAACTTCAACTTTGCAGGGCAGCGTGTTGAGACCCATCTCCCCATACCCGTAGTAGGCAATGGGACGGATGTAGCACGAGTCAAGACCCGTTGATGCCACTGTCTCTTTCGTCGCCGCAATGAGTTCGTCAACCGAATACGTCATTGGCATTCCAAGAATCTTTGCCGAGTTGTGGAGTCGTTCAATGTGCTCGGTCAGACGAAACACCGCTGGGCCATCGGGGGTTTCATATGCACGGATACCCTCGAATACGCCCATCCCGTAGTGCAAGGTGTGGGTGAGAATGTGAACGTTGGCATCTGCCCAGTCGACGAGCGAACCATTCATCCAGATTTTTGGTGTTGGGGTAATCGGCATGTAAGCAGTCTTTCAGACGTTAATGGTGTTGTTCGGAGCGTCGTTCACGAAGAGACGCGTGAGGCGATCATGTCACCGATCGCAACAGTTCCTTCAGTCGGAACCTCAGCACATGCGGCCTCGATTCGACGCGCGGCATCGGATTCGCCGAGGAAGTCGAGCATGAGAGCCGCCGACAGAATCGCCGCTGTCGGGTTCGCAACCCCAGTTCCTGCAATGTCTGGAGCTGAACCGTGGACCGGTTCAAACATCGAAGGCCCAGACCGGCTCGGATTGAGGTTCGCAGATGACGCAAGCCCAATTCCGCCCGAAACGGCACCGCCAAGATCGGTGAGAATGTCACCAAATAGGTTGTCGGTCACGACAACGTCGTACCGATGCGGGTCTTGCACAAAATAGATGCAAGCCGCGTCGACGTGGTTGTACGCCGTCTCAATCTGCGAATACTCGGCAGCAACTGAGTTGAACGTACGCTCCCAGAGATCACCGGAAAACGTCAACACGTTGGTTTTGTGAACAAGAGTGACGTGTTTGCGTTCGCGCTGCATTGCAAGTTCGAATGCATACCGCACACACCGCTCAACACCCATCCTCGTGTTCACAGATCCTTGAGTGGCAACCTCGTTCAGCGTTCCTTTACGAAGTACGCCGCCCTCTCCGACGTACGGCCCTTCGGTGTTTTCGCGAATCACTACGAAATCGTGCGGTCGACTATGACCTGGCGCAGTGCCCACGAATGGACGCTGGTTCACGTAAAGATCAAGCTCGAATCGCATTTTGAGCAACAGGCCACGCTCAATCACACCAGGGGGAACACGAGGATCCCCGACAGCACCAAGGAGAATTGCGTCAAAGTTGCGAAGTTCGTCAAGGGTTGCATCCGACAGAATTTCTCCGTCGTTGAGATAGCGGGCGCCGCCAAGATCGAAGTCTGCTGTTTCGATCTCCGTCCCTGAGGCGCGGACGACCTTCAGCGCCTCAGCAATGACCTCCGGGCCAATGCCATCTCCCCCTACAACTGCAATGCGATAAGCCATACACGAAGGTTACGCCGACATCGATCAGTCGCGTACAGGAAACGAGACTTCTCGGCTCCGATATCGTGGAGATATGAGCGAGCAACTCTCACGTGATGCCTATGAGCGCCTGAAGGCTGAATATGACGATCTTTCGACGCGCGGACGCATTGAAGTCGCCGAGGAGATTGAACTTGCCCGGGCCGAAGGCGACCTGAAGGAAAATGCGGGTTATCACGCAGCCAAAGACAAGCAAGGCCACATGGAAGGTCGTATTCGGCAACTCGAACACCTTCTCGAACATGCAATCGTTGTCGAGGGAAGCCGACAGGTCTTTACGATGATCTACGAGGGCGATGATGTCGACATGGCGGAACGATTCGTCATCGGCAGCCAAGAAGAGCGCGACGGGCTCCCCGCAGATATCACGATCGTTGGCCCTGGCTCCCCACTCGGCGATGCCCTCGCCGGCACCTCTGCACCTGGCCCGTTGGAATACGAAGGGCCAAACGGGGTGTTGAAGGTAGAGATTCTCTCAATCGACGATCTCTAACACCGACGGGCGGTACCTCGCGTGACGACAATTGATAACGGGCACGAAGCGGACGTACAAGCACCTCCACTTCCTCCTACCCGAACGGTTGTCGTAGAGGGCCTCGGCGAACTCAACATTCGTCACGTGGAAGGACCAGACAACGCGCCCACTATTGCGCTGCTTCACGGTTGGACAGCCACCGCCGACATCAATTATTTCTCTGCCTACGACGCCCTATCGCAGCACTTCTCCATCATTTCTTTTGATCAACGCGGACACGGAACAGGCCTCCGATCAAAGAAGTCATTTCGACTGGAAGATTGTGCAGACGATGTCGTCCGCGTCGCCGATGCCCTTGAAATTCAAGATCTCATCGGTGTTGGTTACTCCATGGGCGGAACAATTGCTCAACTGCTCTGGAAACAGCATCCCGAAAGGGTTCGCGGGCTTGTCCTTTGTGCAACCGCTCCGTATTTCTCTGAACGTCGTGAAGAACGTCTCAGTTTTATGGGTCTGAACGGCCTTGCAGCTCTTGCGAGGCTGACGCCAGGTCAAGCGCGTGATTGGTTCAGCGAGCAGTTCTACCTTCAACGCAAGTCAGAAAGCTGGGGGCCTTGGGCGATCGCTCAAGCCGCCCAACATGATTGGCGCATGGTTCTTGAGGCAGGCCACGCCGTCGGACAATTCTCCTCGCTCGAGTGGGCTCACACAATCGATGTCCCAACCTCGGTCATCGTCACGCTCGACGACCCTGTTGTTCCGAAATCACGTCAGGTGAAGTTGTTTGATCTCATTCCTGATGCCGACGTCTTTCGCGTGAAAGGCGAACACGATGCGATCGTTGCGCAGGCGGACCATTTTGTCCCCACCTTGGTTCGAGCGATCGACAGCGTTGACCAACGCGCAAGCGCAGTGTCATGAGCCGGCTCACTGGTCCGTCGAGCACCAACTGGATAGGTCGCTCCGCCAGGGTTGCGCGACTCGGCGCAAAGGTGGGAGCAACGCACATTGGCACCGCTGCAAGAAAAGTGTTTGCCGATGCTGACAGGCGCTCGGAGCTCGATACCCGAAAGCAGATTGCGACCGCGCAACACGTCACCGAAGAACTCGGGCAGATGAAGGGCGCCCTCATGAAGCTTGGTCAAATGGCTTCTTACCTTGACGATGCCCTTCCCGAACCCCTTCGAGCGGCGCTAGCCACATTGCAGAACAACGCTCCGCCGATGAGCGGTGATCTCGCCAGTGCAGTGATTACCGAAGAACTTGGGTCACCGCCTTCAGAGTTGTTCGTTGACTGGGACCCAACGCCGATTGCAGCTGCATCAATCGGACAGGTTCACCGGGCAATCATCGTCGATAGCGCCACCGGAAACGAGCGAGCCGTCGCAGTCAAAGTGCAGTACCCGGGTGTAGATACCGCAATCGCATCCGATTTAAAGAACGCCAACATTCTTGGCACCATATTGAAACAAGGTTTCGGTGGTCTCGATCCAACCGAAATGGTGGAAGAGATCAAAGAACGCCTCACTGAAGAGCTCGACTACAGACGCGAAGCACAGAACCAGCAGCGGTTTGCTGATTTCTATCGAGGACATCCCACTATCTCAGTTCCAGAAGTTGTTCCCGAGTTCTGCTCGAGCAGAGTTCTCACCACCGAACTCGTAAGCGGCCATACCTGGTCTGACGTACTGACGTGGGACCAAGATGAACGCAATGCCATTGCAGAAACCATGTTCCGATTTGTGTTCCGGAGCCTCTACACGATGCGCTCTTTCAATGGCGATCCTCATCCGGGGAACTACCTCTTCCACCGCGACGGAAAGGTGACCTTTCTCGACTTTGGTCTGGTCAAAGACTTTTCTGACGACGAGATGACAACATTCGAAACCATGGTGCGGCTCGCCGCAGTTGACCACGACATTCCAGGATTCAGATCGGTACTGGAACATGCCGGAATGCTCAAGCGAGACGCACCAGTTGATACCTCTGATGTCGGAACCTATTTCTCGCGGTTCTACGAACCTGTTGCGGCCCGGCGAGAAATCACCTGGACACCCGAGTATGCGTCCGGGATCGTTCGCCATACCTTTGATCGCAGTAGCCCCATCTCGCAATACGCGACCGTTCCGCGAGCATTCGTCTTCATTCAGCGAATCAACCTTGGCCTCTACGCCCTACTTGGAGACCTCAACGCCACCGGCAACTACCGCGAAATTGCCGAGGAACTCTGGCCGTTCATGCAGTCATTGCCAAGTACGGCAATGGGTGAAGCCGAGGCCGATTGGCTGAAAACACGGACTTCAGGAACAAAGTCGTAACGGCCGGCGGTACGGTCGAAGGTATGGTCCCATCGATTCGCACCGCTCTCGCTGCCTCACTTGCCACACTCGTGCTCGTGAGTTGCGGCGGCGACTCAACTCAAGAGCCAGTTGAAGATGCTGACGTAACCGACGTCTCGCTTGAGCCACTCAGCAACACCTCAACCACCGAGGTGGTGCAACTCAATCGACCCCCTCTCGTCGCTCCCTCAGTTATCCCGACCGAACTCATCATCACCGACATTGTCGAAGGAACTGGCCGAGCAGTCTCCGAAGGTGACACCGTCTGGGTTGATTACACCGGTGTGCGCTCTGAGGATGGACTCGAGTTCGACAACAGTTATCAACGCGGTGAACCCATCGCATTCACTGTCGGCATCGGATCGGTCATTGATGGGTGGGACAAAGGGCTGATCGGAGCAAAAGCCGGTGGCCAACGTCGACTCGATATCCCTGCTGACTTGGCCTACGGCGACAATCCGCCTGGGGGTGTGATCGAGGCTGGTGATGCGCTGACCTTCATGCTTGAGGTCCGGGCGGTCGTCGCGACCTCGACGTCCGACGATATTCCTGCGATCGATACCGCTGCATATCCCCCAACAAACGAGTTACAGCTCACCGATCTCTCGATTGGTGACGGAGCCGTCGTTGAGGTCGGAGGGAGCGCAATTGTGCACCTGCTTATCGGAAGTGCAGAATCTGGAGAGATCCTGTTTGAAACGTGGTCTCAGGGGCAGCCAACGCTGATACAGGTTGTTGAGGGATATTCGATCCCGGGGCTGTTCGAGGGTCTTCAAGGAATGGCGGTTGGCGGAACCCGGGCAATGTCGGTTCCTGCTGAGCTCGCATTCGGGGATGAAGGCCTACCCGAACTTGACCTTGCCGGCGGCACGCCAATCCTCCTCGTTGTCGAACTCGTTGGCACGTACTAGCCCGACCACCTCACGGCTCGTGCCGGTATCCGGGTAGATTCGACACGTCCACAAGAGCGCGGGCCGACCGCTCAGTGATCAGCAAGACAGAACGGAACCAACCATCATGACGACCGAACGACCGATGACATTGCCTGAGAAGATCTGGCATCGTCACCTCGTGACATCCACACCTGGCGAGGCCGACCTTCTTTATATCGACTTGCATCTCATCCATGAGGTGACAAGCCCGCAGGCATTCGATGGCCTCCGGATGACCGGACGCACGGTTCGCCGCCCGGAACTCACGGTCGCCACCGAGGACCACAATGTTCCGACCGAAAATATTGATCAGCCAATCGCTGATCCGATTTCTGCGAAGCAGGTCGAGACACTTCGAGTCAACACGGCTGAATTCGGAATCGTGAATTACCCGATGGGCAATTCGGATCAAGGAATCGTTCATGTGATCAGTCCCGAGCAGGGACGCACCCTTCCTGGAACAACAATTGTGTGTGGCGACAGCCACACCGCAACTCACGGTGCGTTTGGCGCTCTCGCATTCGGAATTGGAACCAGCGAAGTTGAGCATGTGCTCGCAACCCAGACCCTGCCACAAAGCCGTCCGAAGTGGATGTCGGTCAGCGTCGAGGGCGAGCTTCAACCGGGCGTCACCGCCAAAGATGTCGTTCTGGCCATCATTGGGACCATCGGCACCGGCGGCGGAATTGGCCATGTCATCGAATACCGGGGCTCCGCGATTACGTCCCTGTCGATGGAAGGCCGAATGACGGTCTGCAACATGTCAATCGAAGCGGGTGCCAAGGCAGGCCTTATCGCCCCAGATGAGACAACCTTCGAATATCTCAAAGGGCGTGATCATGCGCCATCAGGTGCCGACTGGGAGGCGGCTGTCGCCGACTGGGTAACTCTCGCGACCGATGAGGGTGCTGTGTGGGATAAGGAAGTGGTGATCGACGCTGCATCGATTCGTCCGCAGGTCACATGGGGTACAAATCCAGCACAGGTGACGTCAATTGATGGCAACGTCCCGTCTCCCGACGATTTCACCGACCCAACCACCCAAGAAACCGTCCGCCGGGCGCTCGACTACATGGGCCTTGAACCCGGAACAGCAATGCGCGATGTTCCGGTCGACACCGTGTTCATCGGATCATGCACCAACAGCCGAATTGAAGACCTTCGAGCCGCTGCTGCCGTACTTGAGGGCAGGACCGTCACTGTTCCTCGTGTGATGGTGGTGCCAGGCTCGCATCGCGTGAAAGCACAAGCGGAAGCCGAAGGACTCCACCGGGTCTTCACTGCCGCTGGGGCAGACTGGCGCGAACCAGGGTGTTCGATGTGCCTCGCAATGAACCCGGACAAACTTGCACCAGGTGAACGATCAGCAAGCACGTCAAACCGAAATTTCGAGGGCCGCCAAGGACGCGGTGGCCGCACACACCTCGTATCCCCTGCCGTTGCCGCCGCAACCGCTGTTGCAGGCCGATTTGCCCTTCCGGAGGATCTTTCATGAAAGCCGTTCACGTCATCACCGGAACTGGTGTTCCACTTCGTCGAAGCGACGTTGACACCGACCAGATCATTCCTGCTGAATGGTTAAAGAGGGTTGAGCGCACAGGTTTCGAGAAAGGACTCTTCTCGACCTGGCGTGACGATCCATCATTTGTATTGAACGATGAGCGGTTTGCCGGCGCAAACATTCTTATTGCAGGACCTTCATTCGGAGTTGGTTCGAGCCGAGAGCACGCAGTGTGGGCAATCCAACAGGCTGGTTTCGAAGCAGTGATCGCCCCAAGTTTCTCAGACATCTTCAGAAACAACTGCACGAAGAATGGGCTCGTTCCTGCTGTTCTACCGCTCGCTGAAGTCGAGGCAATTTGGGCAGCCATCGATGCCGATCCGTCGACCTCCATCGTCGTCGACATGGAGCGGCTTATCGTCGAGGTACCGGCTGCCGGAATCTCGTCCGCATTCCCAATCGACCAGCCAACCCAGCATCGATTCCTCGAAGGCCTCGACGACATTGGCATCACCCTTGGACATGCTGAAGCGATCGATTCCTACGAGGCGCAGCGCCCGGCTTGGCTAAAGGCCTAACACGTTAGAGCGCCGTCAACCGCGTATCCCTCGGCGCTTACGCCGGAAAATACGAGACCTGTAGGCATTGCTGAAACAGTAAGAGCCTCAACGACAACTGAACGCTCTGCGATCTCGAATTCTCCGACCCAGGAGCCCGTCGACGAAGAAAAGGCCAACATCGCTCCAGTGAGCCCTCCCACCGGCTGATCCGCATGTTCGACAAACCATCGGTCAGCTGTTCCCTCAAGGGTCGTGGGACACGTCTGATCTGTTGAAGTTCGTAGTCCGAGCCTTCGAACCAGTTGAACATCACTGCCATCAGACTTCACCAATCGAATGGATAGTTCGGTGTTGACATCGACCTGCGGCGTCGTTTCATCGAAGCTTGCAACACATTCGAACTCGCCGGAAACGTCGCGACCCTGATCATCGTTGCCAACAAATGATCCAGAGGCTCGGGCCTCGTCGATGTAGACGGTGACCGCTGCCTCAAACGAGATGTTTTTCGGGGATTGGTACGACAGTTGACCATCGATCGCCGTAAATCCATCCGGGATTGGCGCTACCGAGGCCAGCCTCAGAAACGACTCACCAGATGCAACGATCTCAAGCGGAAACCAACTTCCACCTTCACCAAGCGAGCACGTTGCAACCGGTGAAAAGATCCCGATAGCACCGTCATTGCTGATGACCATTTGCTCGTCGAGGTTGAGATCCTCATTCGTCACCGACATCGATACCGCTTGGACTAGGCCGGCCGGCGCAATGATTTGCTGAACAGGTGCCTCCGTTGTTGCAGGTGACGTGACAACGACTTGCTCGACAACTGTCTCAGACTGTTCAGTTGAACACCCCGCCACCGCAAAAAGCGCAAGAACTCCGAAGAGCAAACGGTGTAGCACAACTCCACGTTAGGTGCTGTATGACTTGTGTGCTCGTCAGGGGTTAGTCAGTTGCATCAGTCGTAACGTCAGCGTTAAACGACGCAAGGTCACGCAACCGTGGATCATTTGAAAACACTTCAATCGGCTTATTCGATGGCAGCCGCAACATGCGCTGCAAGACACGCATCTGGGTGTGTTGGTTGTACTCAACGAACGTAATCGCCCATCCATCGCGGCCGGCGCGAGCGGTTCTTCCCGACCGGTGCAGGTAATCCTTAGCATCGCCAGCAGGGTCGTAATGGATGACTGCGCCGATGTCGTCAATGTCAATGCCCCGAGCCGCAACGTCTGTCGCAACAAGCACATTCAACCGGCCCTCTGCAAACCGCTGGAGAGCCCGTTCACGTGCCCCCTGGGAAAGATCACCATGGATTGCTGCCGCATTGACACCATTGTCAACAAGGGCGCTCTCAACCTTGTCACACAGGCGCTTTGTTTGACAGAAGACAACAACCTTCGAAATTGATTCACTAATCGCACCCACAACTCGCGCTTTGTCCATGTGGTGTACTGCGAGAAATAGGTGGTGCATCGTTCCCACGGTGTCGGTAGCCGCATCAATCGCGACTTCGACTGGGTCCTTCAAGTAATGCCGGATGAGGTGCCCCACATCGCCATCGAGAGTGGCCGAAAACAGCATTGTCTGAGATCGGCCGGTGCAGTGCCTGAGAATCCATTCGACCTGTGGCGTAAATCCGTCATCGGCCATTCGATCAGCTTCATCAAGACAGACAATCTGTACATCACCAAGATCAACCTCGCCAGATTTGATGAGATCGATCAGGCGTAGCGGAGTCGCAACAACAAGTTCGACCCCACCTTGCAGCTCTCGCACTTGATGTTCTCGACTCGCCCCTCCGTACACCGGAGTGACCGTGATTCCCGCTGCAGCGGCGACCGGTTGCAAGACCTCCGCTACCTGAACCGCAAGCTCACGCGTCGGAACCAACACCAAACCTAGAGGGGCGCTCGGTCCCGCCGATCCTTCGATTCTCGAAAGCATCGGGACCCCGAATGCGAGGGTCTTTCCTGATCCAGTTTTTGCTCGGCCACACACATCGCGACCATCCATTGCAACCGGAATTGCCTCAATCTGAATTGCGAAGGGTTCTGCGAAACCTGCAGCGGCCAGCCCAACGTCGATGCGCTCAGGCACCCCCAGTTTTGAAAAACCAGTCGGGGGCTCAACCGCCGGCAGAGAATTTGCGGTCGTCAACTTTCCAGTTCGTTGCTCTTCATTCGATGTTTCAGTGCGACGTTGCGGTGCGGACCGTCGCCTATTGCGGTTTCCGCCGCCTCGACCGCGACCGCTGTGTTGCTCTGACATGATGTGTGCAGGCTACCGCCAGACCCTCTCGAGAAGTGGTTGACATTGCTCAGCGCTCCTTGGGGGGCTATCGTTAGCGACGTGGAAAACACCTTGCGTCCGCTTCTGCTCCTTATGTAGGGCGAGCGCGCTCCAAAACGACGTTCGCCCGCCCCCGCCGCCCCGGTTGGGGGCGATTTCATTTTTCATACGACATTCGACGATTTACCACTTGCAATAAGGAACACAAATGCCTCCAACACCTGTCACTCCGAAGAAGATGCCATTCGATCGCTACGAACCCTTCGTGCCAATTGTGCTCACCGACAGGACGTGGCCAAATAAGGTCATCGATAAAGCACCAACCTGGTGCTCAGTAGACCTTCGAGACGGGAACCAAGCGCTCATTGATCCAATGGATCCGGTGCGCAAATTGGCGATGTTTCGTGAACTCGTCAAGATGGGATTCACCGAAATTGAGATCGGGTTCCCCTCAGCGAGCCAACCTGACTTCGACTTCGCTCGTCAACTGGTAACCGACGATCTCATACCAGAAAATGTCTGGATCCAGGTGTTAGTTCAATGCCGTCCGGAATTGATCGCCCGCACCTACGAGGCGTTGCAAGGAGCGCCTCGCGCAATTGTTCACTTCTACAACTCAACGAACCCGCTGCAGCGCGACGTCGTCTTCAACCTTGACAAAGAGGGAATCAAGCAGGTCGCAATCGACGGGGCAAATCTTTGCAAACAGCAAGAGGCCACACTGTCGGGAACGCAGATTCGCTACGAATACTCACCAGAGAGTTTCACCCTCACCGAGCCCGAATACGCGATCGAGGTCTGCGAAGCGGTGATGGACGTCATCCAGCCCACCCCAGACAATCCGCTTATTCTCAATTTGCCAGCCACGGTTGAGTGCTATTCACCGAACGTCTACGGCGACGTCATCGAGTGGTTTGGTCGCACCATTCGTGATCGTGACTCAGTCATTATCAGCCTCCACCCTCATAACGACCGTGGTTGCGCAGTCGCTGCCGCGGAGTTCGGTGTGATGGCCGGTGCTGATCGAGTTGAGGGAACGCTGTTTGGTAACGGGGAACGAACCGGCAATGTTGACGTCATCAACCTTGCGATGAACTTGTTCGCGAACGGAGTTGATCCTGAACTCGATATCTCCGACATTGATGCCCTTCGTCGAACTGCCGAATACTGCAATCGTCTACCTGTCCATCCCCGGCATCCGTACGTCGGTGACCTCGTCTACACAGCGTTCTCCGGGTCGCACCAAGACGCAATTAAGAAAGGGTTCGAGCGCCTGCCCGAGAATTACGAGCGTTGGGGGGTTCCGTATCTTCCGATTGATCCGAAACACGTTGGACGCAGTTACGAGGCCGTCATCCGTGTGAACAGCCAATCAGGCAAGGGCGGCGTCGCTTATGTAATGAAGGAAGAGTACGGCTACGACCTTCCACGACGCCTACAGATCGAATTTTCCAAGACGATTCAGCACATCACAGAGGACTCAGGGACCGAAATCTCACCCGGGATCATGTGGGATGCATTCAGCGCCGAATACCTGCCTGAGGAGCCTGCATTCAAACTTCGCAGCCATGAACTCCACACCGCAACAAACGATGGCAAGGGTCGCACAAAGCTCACTGCGCAGTTGTCCGTCGATGGCGAGGCAGTGACGATCGCTGGCGAGGGAGATGGCCCAATCGAAGCATTTGTTGCCGCATTGCGCAGCACATGGCCGATTGAATTCGATGTCCTTGACTACACCGAACATGCCATCGGCCGAGGAGCTGATGCTCAAGCCGTTGCGTATGTTGAAACAGCGTCAGATACATCGACTCGGTGGGGCCTCGGGACAGACCCGAACATCACGACCGCTTCGATGAAAGCGGTGCTTGCAGCATTCGAACGCCAACAACGCTGATCGCAAATCACTCCCACGAGTAGCATCGGCATCATGTTCGTCACAGTTGATCGCGAGTCATGTGCAGCAACTGGCGGCTGCGCTCAGCTCTGTCCGGATGTCTTCTCGATCGGAGCAGACGGCATCGTCGTGGTGACGCAGGCGTCACCACATGAATCGCTTCAGTCACTCGTACTTGATGCCGCCGACCTCTGCCCTACCGCAGCGATCTCTGTTGAGTCATAGAACGATGGGCTTCTTGCAGCGACTCGAACATGCATGGAATAGCAGTGGTTCAAACCTTTGCGTCGGGCTTGACCCGGATATCTCAAAGATGCCGGAACAATTCGCCTCGCAACCGAACGGAATTGCTGAATTCTGTATTGAGATCGTGGAGGCAACCGCTGATCTTGTCTGCGCATTCAAACCACAGATCGCCTATTTCGCAGCACAGCGAGCAGAGGCTCAACTTGAGAGAATCTGCAACCACATTCGTTCTCGCCATCCAGATGTCGTACTCATCCTTGATGCAAAACGTGGGGACATCGGCTCAACAGCGGCAAATTACGCAGTCGAGGCATTTGACCGCTTCGCGGCGGATGCCGTCACGGTGAACCCCTACCTTGGCACCGACTCGGTTGAACCATTCTTTTCCGCTGGCGGCGGCGTCATCGGACTCTGTCGCACGTCAAACCCAGGCGGAGACGACCTCCAGATGCTCGATGCCGGCGGAGCGCCACTCTTTATCCGAGTTGCAGAGATGATCTCTCAGCAGTGGACCCAACTTGGTGATTGCGGACTTGTCGTTGGAGCAACGTATCCCAACGAGTTGGCGCAAGTGAGAGCAGTCGTCGGTGATCTACCCATTCTTGTACCAGGAGTCGGAGCCCAAGGTGGCTCCGCTGACGAGGTGAAATCACATGGTTCTCGATCAGACGGTCATGGCCTTATTGTGAACTCATCACGAGCAGTCTTGTACGCAAGCCGTGGTGATGACTTTGCAGATGCTGCTCGAGCGGTTGCCGATGAAACTCGCCGCAGTTGCTCTCCTTGAGTTCAGCCGTCGAGCGCAACAACGCTTGTGATGCCTGGTGATTGACGCAGAACGTCTAACACCTCGCTCGACACCACTGAGCTTGTCGCAATAAGCATCACGGCGGAGTCTTGGCCATCTACTCTGCCAACATCCATGTCAGCGATGTTGACTTCGGCATCGCCAAGCACCGTGCCCACGGTGCCGATGACACCTGGGCGATCGTCATTCGAAATCAGCAACATGTGCGCCGCTGGCGGTACGTCAACTCCGTGGCCATCGATATGGACAACACGCTGTTGAGCGCTGCGACCGGTAAGCACGCCTGAAATCGTGTGCGATCCGCCAGAGACGGTCAACATATTGAGGTACTCGTCAGAGACCGAACGCTTGACCTCTTCGAGTTCGACTCCGGCTGCAGCGGCCAACTTCGGAGCGTTCACAAAGCTCACCTGCTCCTCAGAGGTCCTCCCGAAGAAGCCCTTCAATACGGCAAGGCCGAGGATTCTGGTGTCGTGCACCGCAATGTCACCCGCAACCTCGAACGTGATCGTTGAAGGCGAGTCAACGGAGAGTGACGAGAACAGACGACCTAGACGCTCCGCCAAGCCGAGGTACGGCCGCAAGTTGTCGTCCGCTTCCGCAGCGTCGACATTCACTGCCCACGGAACAAATTCCCCCGCAAGGGCGAGCAACATCATGTCAGCAATAGCGTCGCCGGCCTTGTCTTGCGCTTCGCGGGTACTGGCTCCGAGATGAGGAGTAACAACGACCTGTGGCAGACCAAAGAGCGGGCTTTCTGTGCATGGTTCAGAGTCGAACACATCGAGAGCCGCACCGGCAATCGTCCCTGAGGAGATACATGCTGCCAGGTCTTCCTCAACCACGATTCCACCGCGCGCCACATTGATGACACGAAGGGAGGGCTTCGCAGTTGCGAGCAGTTCTGCATTGATGAGACCAATAGTTTCCGGTGTCCGGGGCAGGTGGACGGTGAGAAAATCACTTGCCGCAACGAGTTCTTCGAGCGACAGCAATTCGACACCAATTTCTTTGGCGCGGTCTTCTGACACGAACGGATCGAATGCCACGATGCGCATCTGGAAGGCGCGGGCTCGATCTGCAACCAACTTGCCAATACGACCAAGTCCGACAATGCCAAGTGTCTTGTCGGCGAGTTCAACACCTTCCCACTTCGATCGTTCCCAACGCCCATCGACGAGAGCCGAATGCGCCTGTGGAACATTTCGCGCTTGAGACAGCAGCAGCGCCATCGTGTGTTCCGCCGCAGAAATGATGTTCGACTGCGGAGCATTGATCACCATCACCCCGGACTCTGTCGCTGCAGTCACGTCTACATTGTCAAGTCCGATACCTGCTCGTCCGACTGCAATGAGCGAATCAGCCTTCGCCAGCACATCTGCTGTGACCTGGGTTGCAGACCGGATGATGAGAGCGTGAGCGCCAACAATTGCTGATTTCAGCTCCTCATCTGATAATCCCTCCTGGACATCTACGTCGTGACCGGCTGCGCGCAAACGGTCAAGCCCACCTGGGGCGATCGATTCAGTCACAAGAATGCGTGCCATAGATGGTCATCGTTACCCCGCAGATGTCTCTCATCCAACTGAAATCGGGAGTATGTACAAAGTGTCACACCCGGTCTACGCATGGGTGGCTGACCGCTCGGAATGACTACCGTTGGGATATGGCGTCAAATCTGAAGGAAGCGACTTCCGACGATGTTGAGGTTCGCCTCCTCTCAACCCCTGAAGAGTTAGATGAGGCATCAGAGGTTCTCATGCAAGTTTGGGGCTCAAATACACCGATCGTGACTCGTGAAATGCTTCGGGCAGTACATCATTCCGGGGGATATATCTCCGGGGCATACGAACAGCGACGACTCGTTGGGGCATCATTTGGTTGGTTGGCTCGACACGATGACGAGCCCGCACTACACAGCCATGTCACCGGCTTACTGCCGGGAACTCGGCATTCTGGGCTTGGACGGAGGATGAAGTTCCATCAGCGAGACTGGGCATCAGCTCGCGGTATCTGCTGGATCACTTGGACCTTCGATCCCCTCGTTCGAACGAACGCATGGTTCAACATTGAGGTGCTCGGCGGCAACATTGCCGAGTATCTGCCGAATTTCTATGGTCCGATGACCGACGCGATCAACGCGAACGATGAAAGCGACCGAGTTCTCGTTGCCTGGCGGGTGGATGATTCGCCCTCATCATTGACGACAGATCCGAGTACCCGAAAAGAAATTGCAACGCCTGATGACATCGTCTCGTTGCGTAAAACAGACCCGCAGGCAACCCTACGTTGGCGTCACGAAGTGAGGTCGGCACTCAGCGGGGCGCTCGCTGATGGGTACGTCGTCGTGAGCTTCACCAAAGACGGGTCCTACCAACTTGAGAGGCCAGCATGAAACTCACCCAACTCGAACTGAGACGAATCCATCTCGAACTGGTCACTCCATTTCGAACAAGCTTTGGTGAACAAACCGCACGGGAGATTCTGCTGGTCGGAGCCACGACCGATGACGGCACAGTTGGTTGGGGCGAATGCGTTGCCATGAGCGAGCCGCTGTATTCACCTGAATACGTATCGGGTGTTGAGACGGTGATTTCTGAGTTCCTCGCTCCGCGCCTCACCCAGCATGGCGACTTCAGCGCCGCAGACGTTGCCCATATTCTCAAGCCAGTCAAAGGCCATCAGATGGCTAAAGCGGCACTCGAAATGGCTGCCCTCGATGCCGAACTCCGTTCACAAGGAATCAATCTTCACACGAGGTTTGGGGGCTCACGAGCCAGTGTCCCGAGCGGGGTGTCGGTCGGTATTTTTTCATCAATTGACGCTCTTCTCACCGCAGTACAGGGCTACGTCGACGATGGCTACGCGCGAATCAAACTGAAGATTGAGCCCGGGTGGGACCTAGAACCAGTCCGACTCGTCCGCGACCTCATCGGGCCCGATTTGGGTTTGCAAGTCGATGCGAATACGGCCTACACCCGCCACGACATTGATCACCTTCGACAACTCGATGAGTATGACCTACTCCTCATTGAACAACCCCTTGATACTGACGATCTTCTTGGCCATCGTGACCTTGCCCGAGCGATTGAGACCCCTATCTGCCTCGATGAGTCGATCGAGTCGCTCACTCAGGCTGAGGATGCGATCGCAATAGGGGCAGCGGAAATCATCAACATCAAACCGGGCCGAGTCGGTGGTTACCTCGAGGCAGTTCGGATTCACGACCTTTGCGTTGCCCATGACATTCCCGTGTGGTGTGGAGGGATGCTTGAGACCGGAATTGGTCGTGCCGCAAACTGTGCCCTCGCGGCTCTTGACGGTTTCGTGCTGCCCGGCGATATCTCCGCATCACGCCGCTTCTACTCTCGCGACATCGTTCAAGACCCAATTGAAGTTGTTAATGGTGAGGTGGCGGTACCAAGTGCTCCAGGACTCGGATATGACCTTGACATCGACTTCCTGGAGTCAATCACAACATCGGTGCACCGTCTCTCGTTGTGACCAGGCCAGAACTATTCTCACAACGTGAGTTTTGCCTTCCTATCACCAGAGTGGATTGAGGCCGCGAGAGAAATCCGCGAGCGGTATTCATCTCAAACAGCCCCGATTGAGGTTGCGGTACGTGTCAACCAAGTGGTGACCGACGTTCCGTTTGGAGATGGTGAACTTCATGCCCATATCGATACATCGAGTGGGGATGTCGATCTTGAACTTGGGCACCTTGATGAACCGGATGCAACCATCACGTTGAGCTATGAAACCGCGCGAGCGCTCCTCGTTGAACGAGATCCAGCAAAAGTGATGCAGGCTTTCATGTCTGGCGGAATCCAAGTTGACGGAGATCTCATGAAGGTCATGGCGATGCAGGCCTCAACCCCGCAAGACGATCTTGCCCTCCAGGTTGCGGAAGAAATCCTCGCAATTACTGATCTCGACTAACCGACCCTCGAGCATTCTCGACACCGTCAGGCTGCGACAACGTCAACCTGTGTGCCGTTTGGAAACTCGTCTCCGGGGGAAGGAGTTTCTCCGTCAATGGTGATCTCTTCGACGTTGCCATCTGCAGCGCCCAATACAAGCTCGACTGTGAACCCGGCGTCGGTCAAGAGTTGTTGAACGTCTTCAAAACTTGAGTTGCGAGGAACTGAAGGAAAGGCAATGAGATTGGGTCCCAATGACACTGAAACCTCAATTTCCCCGCCCCGATCTAGAAGTTCGCCTGGTTGAGGTGACTGAGACAGGATGAGCCCGGTTTCGGTCTCATCGTCGTAAACCTCTTCGACCTCGACGATGCGTAAACCTGTGCCGACAAGTTGAGCCCTGGCGACTCCAACGATGAGTCCAACAATGTTCGGCACCTCCCGCGGCGCTGGGCCACCCGATAGGACCAGCCGAACAAGGGTCCCTGGTTCGACTGAGTCCCCGGCTTGAATTGCTGGGTCATCAGGGATTTCCCAACTGATGACCTCACCAATGTCAATGACCTCGTTGTAGACAATTTCCGTGAACGGCTGGAAGCCAGCGTTGTCAAGAAGATCAAGGGCGTCGGTGCCCTGCATCGCAGTGACCTCTGGAAGCTCCCTCAACACTGGCCCTTCACTCACCACGAGTGTGAACATGCCGCCCTCCCGCAGTTGCTCGCCACTCGCTGGACTCGTGCGGATCACAGCCCCAACGACGGGGTACTCATCTGATCGCTCTGAGGTAACCGTCACCTGCCATTCGAATGGGGTAACGATGTTCATCGCTTCAGCCTCTGCGATCCCCGACAGTGCAGGTACGTCGTAGATCGGAGTTGCGAGCAATATTCGTGCTCCAAGGAGCGCAACAGCAACGGCAATGACTGCCGCAACGGGCACTAACCACCGCGGACGTGATGCTGGCTGCGCATCTGATTGCGTTGTTGCAGTTATCTGTTCGGCAGCCACCGGAGGCTGATCTTCGCTGTCCATTTCGGACGAGCGAGGAGGATGATCGGCCTGAGCATCCTTCGACACAATGTCATCAACCTCAAGCGACTCAACAGTGTTGGGTTCAGAACTTGCATCATCTGCACTATTCAGCGCAGGGGGCACGGATGGAACTAGCTGTGTCTCTGCACCGGGCGTTGATTTTTGCTGCCCTAATTCGTTGGGATCTGGCTCGAACGACAGCACGAGCGCAAGCGGTTCGGGCCGCGGGAGGCGCCGAGCAACACCAACAAGTTCGAGGCCGAATTCGACAGCTGTTGGTCGCTCATCTACTTCGGGGCGGGCTGCATGCTCAAGTACCTGCGCTAGCGGCCCCAGATCGGCCGTGACGGGCAGGAGCCGGCCAATTCGAGCCCTGAGTGTCGCTGCGGCAGAGTCGGTAGAAAATGGCACCTCCCCCGTCAGCGCTTCGACCATGACAAGGCCAAGTCCATAGACATCAGAACGTGATGTTGATGATTTGCCTTCAGCTACCTCTGGTGATGTGTACAGCACCATGTGGTTCTCCGGGCCACCTCCGAACGACCAGAGCGCTGACTGAATCGGGGCTGCAAGTCCAAGGTCGGCAAGTCGGGCACGGCCATCGGCTCCAAACACGATTTTTGATGGCGTAATCTCACCATGGACATGTCCATTTCGATGTGCTTCAGCGAGTCCGTGGCAGAGGTCAAGGCCGAGCTGAAGCGTCTGCGAGTACGACAGCCGGCGACCGCGGTCAAGGATGTCTCGAAGACTTCCTCCCTCAAGCCGTTCGGTGACTACGTATGCCGTTGATGGCGTGCCGTCGGCTCGATCGTGGACGCCCCAGTCGAATACGGCGATCAGGTTCGGGTGTGAAACCAGAGCCGCTGATGACATTGCTGTTCTGAACGAGTGAGTGAAACCCGGCGACTCCATGATCCGGCGACGGATCAACCTGATGAGAACAGGACGATCGTCGATGGTGTCCCATGCATCAGCAATCGAGATCGCAGAACCTTTTGCAACGAACGATGTCAGCCTGTACCTACCGCCGATCATTTCGTGCAGACGCGTCTCTGGTTCAAGGGGGTCTAGTTCCACAGCGGACAAGACGCTATCTCGGATTGACCTGCGGTTGGGGTCGACCCCAGATTGATGGCACGATGAGGAGGTGACATCTGACGACACATCTCCGGCAGAACTGGAAACCACACCGAAACGTCAACGTTCTGACAAAACTTTGATCATTGTCAGCCTGTTCATTGCCATTGGACTTGTGCTGGTCACTCGCGGGATTCTGGTCAGCGTCACCGGCGATGAGCGGGCGGCACTGCCAAGTTCAATCGAGTCAGTGTTGCCCGTACCTGACGCAGAGCAAGCGCTCGCTCAAACCGACGTGTTCGTCGACCTCGCTGCGGGGCTCACCGGAGTGCTCGTGATCGACGGAATTGAAATCGACACCGTCGACCTTTCAGAGATTCAAACCGAAAGCGTCGAACCGGGCGAACAGGTTGCCGTTCCGGTTGTCACTGTCTTTGAGCCTGGTAACTACACCCTGACATACGCTCCATCTCCTGATGGCCCGATCGATCGATTTGGCTCCGGGAGTCACAGGGTTGATGTGATCTTTTGGCCGATCGAAGAAGGCCGGGAACGCGCCCGAGTATTCACCTGGTTCTTTAACGTTGTCTAATCAGCGGTTTCTGGAAGTTGTCCCGAAGCGAGGAACTGCTCAAAATCGTTGGCAGCAATAATCGGAATTCCGAGGGATTCTGCCTTCGTTAACTTTGACGCCCCTGCACCGTCGCCGACCACCAGCGCAAAGGTTTTCTTTGACACACTCCCAGGTGAGGCCCCTCCCCGAGCAACTACCGCCGCTCCTGCCTCATCGCGGGTATAACCCGGGACAGTGCCGGTGATGACAACCGCCCGACCCTCAAGAGTCTGTTCAAGCATCTCATCAGCGCTTGGGCGTGTCTCAAGAATGTCAAGTGCGACACCACCTGCTTCGAGCCGGTCAACAAGATTGCGGTTCTCGGAGTTTTCCCACCAACGATCGATCGACTGAGCGATCACCGCCCCAATTCCATCAACCATCGATAATTCTTCCTGCGAGGCTTCAAACACCTCCCGCACCGACTCGTAACGAGAAAGAAGTGATTGGGCGACGGTGGGCCCGACGTGCTTGATTCCAAATCCGGTCAACACACGCCAAGCAAATTGCCGACGCGACGCGTCAATGGCTGTAATCAATTTCTCGGCGCTCGGGCGGGCAAACCCTTCGAGTCCCTCAACCTCATCAACAGTGAGTTGGTAGAGCCCAGCAACATCACTAACGAGATCACGCTCCGTCAGTTGCACCACAGTGCGTTCGCCAAGGCCTTCAATGTCCATCGCTCCTCGACTCGCCCAGTACATCAATTTCTGGTCACGCTGGAATGGACACTTCGATTCAACACAACGAGTATCTGCCTCTCCGTCGAGGCGGACAAACTCGCTTTGTAACGGACACTCGCAATGCTTGGGAAAGGACCACGGACGCGCGCCGGATGGACGTTCGCTGAGCACAGGCCCAACGACCTCAGGAATGACGTCGCCAGCCTTGCGGACGATCACTGTGTCGCCGGGACGAACATCTTTGATCCGTACCTGGTCTTCGTTATGCAGAGTTGCCATCGACACGGTGGATCCATCAACGAAGACCGGTTCGAGCACCGCATATGGAGTAGTTCTTCCAGTGCGTCCGACCGACACTCGAATGTCGAGAAGCGTGGTCATTCGCTCTTCCGGCGGGAACTTGAATGCGATTGCCCAGCGCGGAGCCCTTGACGTGAACCCAAGTTCCTCTCGCTGCCTCAGGTCATCGACTTTGATCACAACACCATCAACGTCATAACCAAGGTCGTGTCGACGATCAATAGCGGCCTGACAGAAGTTGACCACATCATCAAACGACTCAACTACCGTGACTTCAGGATTAACAGGGAACCCAAGATCAGCGATGTATCTCAACGCTTCTTGGTGGGTTGTGTGCTGTGGCCCACCTTGCCGATCGCCCATCTGGTACGCCCAAAATGAAAGTCTGCGGCGCGCCGTTACTGCTGAATCTTTCTGTCGCAATGAGCCAGCTGCGGCATTGCGCGGATTTACCAGTTCGCGTTCACCTGTCCTAGCCGCTTCGGCATTCAACTCATCGAATATTTCGCGAGGCATGTAGACCTCACCACGAACCTCAATCACGGGAGGCGCATCGGTTAACTGCTGTGGGATAACTGAAATCGTCCGCACATTCGCAGTGACATCTTCGCCCACTCGGCCGTCGCCACGTGTTGCAGCAGTCACCAGTTCGCCATCAACGTACCTGATGCTCATCGCAAGGCCGTCGATCTTGAGTTCACAGACGAACCTCACGCTCTCGCCGTCGAGAGATTTCTGCACGCGTTCGCCCCAAGCTCGCAACTCCTCAACGTCCATTGCGTTATCAAGGCTCGTCATTGGGATCGCATGCTGCACCGGTGAAAAGGTGGCGCTCGGCGCTCCGCCCACGGTTTGGCCAGGAGAGGTTGCCTTCGCGAACTGAGGAAACTGCTCTTCCAGACTGCGCAGTTCGTTCACCAATACGTCGTATTCACTGTCTGGGATTTCCGGGCTGTCCTGCTCGTAATACAGAGAGTTGTGTCGTGCCAACTCGCTGCGCAGTTCTTCGATTCGACCTTGGACATCATCAAGTGGTGCCCCGGGTGGAATCTCCTCAGCCATGTGTCGAGTGTAGAGAGAACCTGTAGGTCACGCCGGCTATGCGCCAAGTACCAATTTTGCAGCCGAGGCCTGATCTTGGACCCGTAACGAAATGTCGTGAAGTGACTGGCAAATTTCTTCCGCGACGCTCGGAGAGTACGACGCAAGTCCGCTTTGGGGCGACAGCAAGCTCTGCGCCCGAAGCATTCCGGGATCGGTACCACGTTGCACCATCTTGCACCAGATGCTGCTGAGGGCTTTCCAAGAGCGTGCGGCTGACACGCCTACGGGGCCCTCGGTGCCGACAGCGCCCCAGGCGATGCGACCACCGTTCTGCATAAACCTGTCGAGGTATCCGCTTACCTCGACAACTGCCTCGGTGGCCGGCATCGAAAGGACCTGCGGGCCAGCTTCAAGGAGTGACGGCCAGTCAGCTTCAAAACAACAGTGGAGGCCGACCACACCAAACGTCTGGGCAGATGCCATCACGCCAGACAACATGTCGGCAACGACATCGGGTGCAAGGGGAAAATCGTTCGACATCAGATCGACCATCAACGGCTCGTCAAACACGATGAGCTGAGTTGAGTTAGGAAGGACACCTGCGAGTACGGATCCAAGGGTTGCAACATGCTCGTTGATGGCCTGCGTTGCGACACGGAATGCGAGATGAGCGGGGGCCCCAGCACGAAGCAACGTGAGACCGAGTGTCACGGGTCCAACGACCTGCCACTTGAACGTCCGGCCGTCGACACCCATGGCGGGAGCGAGCTCGGTGAATGCCCTAAACCCCATGAAGTTGTCGGTCAAAAGGTCGGTCGTCACCGATGCCTCTGGGTCAAGCCGAGCGACATCAATCGCAAGGGTTCCGTAGGGGCCCATCTCTACACCGGGGACGCCGACGAGCGCCTGATTCGCGAGCGACTCAGCGCCCGAGCGTCGAGGGAGCCTCGGGACGACCGGCAAATCAAAATTGTTCACCGAAAATTCGACGGCGGCAGACGCGCTTCGATGAGGAAGGCTCCCCACTCCCAAGGTCGCACCTGGGGCTACTCCGTCGAGTGACCTCGTCATATGGCCATCGTTGCACGATGAGTTGACCTTTCACGACTCGTACGTACCCTCCGGCACAGATACCCGACAGAATGGAGGGTGATGTCTTCCGCTGCCCGACAATCCCGTCTCCAAGTCGCACTGACGTGGTCGACACGATTGAGCTGGATCATTGCTTCAGCTGCATTGATCCAGGCGTTCAGTGCACTTGACGCAGGAATCACCGTCACCGTTTCGACGTGGCTCTTATGGGTGACCGGAGCGGTCTCCATCTTTGTTGGCTCACCACTGACATTGACGTTGGCACGGGTTTCTCTCCCGCTCGCTATTCCTGCTGCAGCCATCGGAATTGCTGCAGGCGGAGATGTCTCACTCGGCGTCATCGGGCTATCGGCGGCACTCATTGCCTGCTATTCGGTGTTTACCGCCGAAGTTGGTCAACATTGGGTGCAGTCCGCCGCTTACGGATCCGAGCAACGCTTTCCTCTTCGGCCCCCGATCGGGTTCGCCATTCCGGCCGTCATCTTGTGGGTGCTCATCGCATCGGTTGCATCGTGCGCGGTAGTTGCAGCTGAAACATCCCGAGTCGCTCTGTCAATTCTCCTTGGCATCGTTGCTATCGCTCTTTCGACGTTTGGCTCAACACGATGGCATCGGCTGTCATCTCGCTGGCTGGTCCTCGTGCCCGCTGGCGTCGTTATTCACGATCCTCTGGTGCTACTCGAGACAGCGATGTGGCGATCCCATGTCGTCGCTGGTGCAACGCTTGCTCGAGTGGAGACTGAAGCGGCTGATCTCACGGGCCCAACCACCGGACCAGCAATCGAAATCTCGCTTCGCAGCAGTGAAACTGTTGTCCTAGCTGCAGGCCGTCAAACCCCTGAAGGTCGAGCAATTCACCTCACGGCTGCGTTGGTTGCCCCCAGTCGCCCCGGAGCAGCACTCGACGCGCTTCAGCCAAGTCATTAGATCTGAGCTCGACGTTTACAGCGGGGACCGCTCTGCAATGCCACCGCCAATGACCCACGTATTCGTCGGGTCGTACAGCACCACGCTTTGACCAGGTGCAATTCGAGTCGATCGCAGGCCCCATTCGATTCGCACTTCACGTGTACCCGTTGACACCACATTGCAGGGTCGAGGATCGCCATGTGCACTCGTCTGAGCCAAGGCTTCACCTTCGAATGGTTCATCGACCCAGGTCATCGAATGAACGTTTTGCGAGCTCACGAGCAGGTCCTCAGCATCACCGACGACGACTGTCGGAGTTTCACTTGTTGCGTCCACTCCAATCACGTAGCGCACAGGTCCGCCGCCGGGCACCCCGAGACCGCGCCGTTGACCGAGTGTCACCATCTCCACAGAGGGAACTTCGCCAACTTGCGTTCCTTCTCGGTCGACCACACGCGCTGTTCTCAATGGAATTCGGTGGCCGAGGAAGTGTTCGCGCCCGTCGGCTCTGCTGATGAAACAGACGTCTTGGCTATCTGGTTTCATCGCTGTGCGAAGGCCGAGTCGCGACGCATGCGCCCGAACCTCCTCTTTTGTCATGTGACCGATCGGAAAGCTCGTGTGCGCAAGTCCTGATGCCGTCACCATATGCAGCACATAGCTCTGGTCCTTGGCGAGATCAGCTCCACGTTCGAGACGTAACCGGCCATCACGATGAGCGCCGATGCGAGCATGGTGACCGGTCGCAACCGCATCAAAACCGAGTTCATCTGCTCGTTCTGCGAGCCGTTCGAATTTGAGATGACGATTGCATTCGATACACGGGTTAGGTGTGATTCCCTTTTGATGGGCGTCAACGTAGGGCTGAACAACGTGTTGATTGAATTCATCCGAGAAGTTAAAGACGACGTGTTCAATGCCGATCTGCTGAGCAACGCGCCGAGCGTCGTCGACATCAGACACGCTGCAGCAGCCGGTATCGCTTTCGCCTCCCCACAGTCTCATCGTGACGCCAACAACGTCGTGGCCCTGTTCATGCAGTAGCGCGGCCGCAACCGATGAATCAACACCTCCGCTCATACCGATCATCACTCGCACGTTGCACGCTGCTTTCTTGCCGCCCTGCGATTGCGGAGCGATGTGATGCTGTTTGTGATTGCACGCACCGCCCGATCGATCTCGCTTGCCGAGGTGGAGTGGCCGAGGGACAACCGAAGTGCACCACCTCGCAATTCATCGGCCACACCAATTGCGGACAGCACATGTGAAGATTCCATCGCCCCGCTGGCACATGCCGATGCTGCGCTCGCATACACATCAGCTTCATCGAGCATGAAGAGTAAAGCCTCACTGTCGAGGTCGTCGACGCAGATATGAGCGATTCCGGGCGCTGTTACCGACCGCGAGACTGTTTCGTGGACACCATCAATTTCGAGTAGGGCATCAAGCAGGTCATCTCGAAGCAACCGAACCCGATTAGAAGTCTCAGTTCGTGTCAAGGTCGTCACGTTGAGCGCCGCAGCTGCACCCACAGCACCCGCAACATCAATTGTTCCCGATCGTCGACCACGTTCTTGTCCCCCGCCGAGCAGGATCGGCTCCGGAGTTGCCCCGTTGCTCACCACCATCAGCCCAACACCCTTTGGACCACCAAACTTGTGGGCGCTCAATGAGAGCAAGTCGACGTGCTGGGTGATTTTGGGCAGATCGATCCAACACGCCGCTTGAACTGCATCGGTGTGCAGCCAGGCATCCGGTGCAAGTTCGCGAACAATGGCAGCAACCTCCGCAATATCGTTCACTGAACCAACTTCGTTGTTCACCGTCATGACCGACACGACTGAGATTTCCTGACCAGTTGACAGAGCTCGGTTCAGAACTGCTCGCAGATCATCGGTGTCGATTTGTCCATCGCAGGAGACTGCAACTGTCGTTCCGCCATGGTGTTGAACCGGGTCAAGGACGGCATGGTGCTCAATTGCAGAACACACTGCGAGTCCTCCTCGAGAGCGCACCGATCCCGAAATCGCATAGTTGTCAGATTCTGTGCCACCCCCGGTGAACACCACATCACCCGAATTCACTCCGAGACTCGATGCAATCACCTCACGGGCTTCGTCGACCGCCTGCCGAGCAAGACGCGCCGCACGATGACTCCCACTGGGATTCGCGAAATGAGTTTCTTGCCATGGGCGCATTGCATCCAATGCCTCAGGGTGCATTGGCGTCGTTGCTGCATGGTCAAGATATGTCGACAACACGTCCACGTCCATCAGGCTAGACACGTTGCCGCCAACCTGTCGCTAACTTGCAGGTGTGAAGGGTTATGAATCTCACACATACGGCGATGCCTTTGCTGACGTCTATGACGACTGGTATCGGGATCTCAGCGATGTTGATGCCCTCGTCGCGTTGATTGCAGAGTTCGCCCCCGGCCGAACCTTGTGTGAACTCGGCGTTGGAACCGGCCGTCTCGCTATCCCACTATCAAAGAACGGTTTTGCCGTCACTGGAATCGATTCGAGCGACGCGATGCTTGAGCGTCTGCGCGCTACGGATCAACAACAGGTCATCACGACAGTCTCTGGCGACATGGTTGACGACATGCCCAAGGGTCCCTTCGATGTGGTGCTGATCGGCTTCAACACGTTGTTCAATCTCGAGTCACAAGAACGTCAGCAGCAGTGTTTACATGCATGTTCACGTGCTCTTCGCTCCGGCGGAATTGTGGTGGTTGAGGGGCTTGCACCAACGGGCCAACCCGATGGTGGAACCGTCGATGACGTGTCATTGAAGTCGATGACTGCGACGAACGTCGTGCTGTCAGTGTCTCGGCATCTCAGTGCCGAGCAATTGGTTGAAGGGCAGTTCATCGAGTTCACCGAACAGCACGGAGTTCGGCTCCGACCTTGGAGCATTCGGTATTCGACAACTGATCAACTCGATGAGATGGCAAGTGCCGCAGGGTTAGTGATGACTGCTCGATTTCACGACGCAAACCGAGCTCCATTTGACCCGGCAACCGGCCGGCACCTCACCGTATACATGCTCGACAAGTGACCGTCTGGCACAAAAGTCGCCAATCGTGACTCTTTCGCTCATATCCTGATGTCATTGTGAGCGAACTACGACTCAACCAACTCACCGGCCGCTGGGTCACAATCGTCCCCGGACGAGCACAGCGCCCGACCGACTTCGCCCCTCGCACGACTGTCATCGACGGCCCTGAAGACCGGCCTTGTCCATTTTGTCCCGGTAACGAGGAGTCAACTCCTCCAGCTCTTGAGACAATCGATAAGACCGGAGCATGGACAATTCGAGTTGTTCCAAACCTTTACCCAGCATTCACGGGAGACGACGGGTTTTCGGTGCATAACGATGGTCCAATTCATGTGACAGCCGAGGGAACTGGCTTGCATGAAGTCTTCGTGTATAGCCCAGATCACACATCAAATCTTGCTGACCTTGACGACGAAGCAGCAGAGCAATTCATGGACTCCCTTCGCCGCAGATTTGAAGCTCACGCTGACATGCCGCACATCCGTTACACCCAGGCGATTGTCAACCACGGACGAGAAGCGGGTGCTTCACTCGCTCACCCGCATGGCCAGTTGATGGGTCTGCCCTTCGTGCCAGGTGAAATGCTCGAGGAAGAGCGCGCCTTTGCCCGATTTGCAGGCGGTTGCGTTGCCTGTACCACCATCGAGGCCGAACGAACCACCGAAGACCGAGTCGTCTTTGAGAACGACTCCGTGCTGGTGGTCTGCCCATATTGGAGCGGCACGCCATACGAGTTGCTCATTTTGCCGAAGCAGCATCATGCTCATCTCCAAGACAGTTCAGAGAGCAGCCTCGCTGGCATCGGCAGAAGTTTGCGGGATGCAATGAAGGTGTTGGGTTCAACCCTTGGTGACGTGGCGTACAACGTTGGCTTCCACAGCGCCCCACACCAGCACGAGGGCGAGTATCACTGGCATATTCATATCTGGCCCAACCTTGTGACACAGGCAGGCTTTGAGCGTGGAACTGGCGTGATGATCAATGTCGTTCCACCGGAGGCAGCAGCGTCGGCGCTTCGCGAGACTGCTTCGTCTCTTTTGCTCAACAAGTAACAGTCACTTCACGCTGCGAGCCCGGCTGCGCGAGCCAGAGCAGTCACTGCCGCCCCAGCCATGATCACCACGACAAGTGGCGCCCGTTTTGCTGCCAACAACATTGCTGCAGCGACACCAATTGCTCTCGCATCAAACACAATTCCATCATCGCCTCCCAATGTGGAATTGACGATGAGTGCTGAGACAAGAGCGGCGGGGATCAAATCTAGGCAGCGATTGACGGCCCCTGGCAAATGGCGACCGCCAACGACGACCAGACCTGTTGCCTTGAAAAAGTACGCAATCGCCGACAGCGCGAGGACGAGGGTCCAGCTCATGGCCGCTTCACCCCCACCAGCACTCCTACAGCGGCACACAAGATCGGCACCCCGGGTGGCAGGAACGGAATAGTGAGGGCGCATGCAACAGCACCGATTGCAGCTGCCCGCCGACCGTTCTGATGACGCAAATGCGGAATCACCATTGCAACAAAACCGGCCGGAAATGCGGCATCAAGCCCGAATTGCTCAGGATCAATGGCACTTCCAGCTAAGGCTCCGATCAACGTGCCGAGGTTCCAGAACACATAGACCGAGACTCCAGTCCACCAGAACGCTGTTCGTGCGGCTCGAGGGTGCGTCTGTGCGGTTGACATGGCTGTCGACTCGTCAATGGTGATCTGCGCAGCAACCAGCCGTGAGAAAACAGAGCCCTGCAACGTTCGCGACATCGCAAGTCCATAGACCCCGTTACGCGCCGCGAGCAACGATGCTCCCCCGAGAGCGGCTGCAGTTGATCCTCCAGATGCGATGACACTCACCGCAGAAAATTGTGATGCGCCGGTGAATACGAGCAGTGACATCACGCAGGTCATCGCGATTGAGCCGCCAGCTGCCACCGACCCAACACCGAATGCGATACCAAACACCCCGACTGCTGCGCCGAGCACAGCACAACTCATGACCAGTGAGCGCTCGTTCTCGTTTGTATTTGACAGAGTTTCTGTCACGTTGTTGCCTCGGACAGCCACAACATTGAAAGTGGTGGAAGATCAATAACAACTGAAGCTGGTTGCCCCTGCCACTCAACCGATTCGGCGGCGATCAATTCAGGACTGTTGTTGGTTGCGCGGTATCCACTCCCACCAAATCTGACGGAGTCAGTGTCGAGAATATGCCGCCAGCTCGTGAGGCTTGGGACGCCAATGCGGAATGCCGGTCGTGGAACGGGGGTCCAGTTCGCTATCACCACAATCGGTTCGCTGCGTTCAGGCGACCACCGAATAAAGGAGTACAGAGAATTCTCAGCATTCTCGTTGTCGATCCAATCAAAACCCTCGGGCTCTCGGTCGAGACGCCAAAGGGCAGGGTGTTGCTCCGACAGGGCGTTAAGGGTGCCGACAAGTTCAGCCATTCCTGCATGCGGAACATGGTCGTTCAACCACCACTCAACACCACGAACATCGTTCCATTCTGACCATGGCGCAAACTCTGACCCCATGAACAACACTGGCGGACCTGGTATCGCCCATTGCCACCCGTAGGTGAGTCGGAGCGTTGCGAACTTTTGCCAATCGTCGCCGGACATTCGCGCCAACAAGCTGCCTTTGCCGTGCACGACCTCGTCGTGACTGAGAGGCAATACGTATCTCTCTCCGTAGGTGTACAACATGTTGAATGAGAGCTCACCGTGGTGATACCGCCGATGTACGGCCTCTCGATGCGCGTAGTTCAGCGTGTCGTGCATCCATCCCATATTCCACTTGTGGCTGAACCCGAGTCCTCCGGCATCAGCTGGACGGGTCACTCCGGGCCAGGCCGTCGACTCTTCGGCGATCATCAACACATCGCCAAATTCAGCGCCGATGACAGTGTTGAGTTCCTGCAAAAACGACACGTTCTCGAGGTTCTCGTTTCCGCCATGGTCGTTCGGGACCCATTCGCCATCTTCACGCGAGTAGTCGAGGTAGAGCATTGATGCGACCGCATCGACTCGCAGGCCATCAACGTGAAATTCATCTAGCCAGTACAGAGCGTTACTGATGAGAAAATTTCGGACTTCTGTGCGCGCCGTGTTGAAAATGAAGGTTCCCCAATCGGGATGTTCACCTCTCCGAGGATCAACATGTTCGTAGAGCGCCGTGCCATCAAACTGACCGAGCGACCATGAGTCCTTCGCAAAGTGGGCAGGTACCCAATCGAGGATGACACCGATTCCAGCTTCGTGTAACCGATTGACCAGCCTCTTCAGTCCGTCAGGGTCTCCAAGCCGGGCTGTCGGTGCGAAGAATCCAGTTACTTGGTACCCCCATGACCCTCCAAAGGGGTGCTCCGCAAGCGGTAAGAACTCAACATGAGTGAACCCAAGTCGTTGAACATGACTGATGAGTGGCTCACATATGTCATCCCAGGTTGTGAGGTCGGGTCTCCATGACATCGCATGGACCTCATACACGCGCAACGGCTTCTCTCCAGTAAGGACTGATTTACGAGAAGCCATCCAGTCATGGTCGGTCCATCCGAACGCAATGTCGTCACTCGGAATAATTGATGCGTCACCGGGAGGAAGTTCACTGCGGCGCGCCATCGGATCAGCCTTCATAACCTCTCGACCGTGAGCCCCAGTTACACGGAATTTGTAGAACTGGCCCGCAACGGCATTCTCGGCGATACCAACCCACACCCCTGATGACCCAACCGGACGAAGTTCATCTCCGCTCCAGCTGTTCCAATCGCCCAACACCTCAACGCGCTTCGCATTCGGTGCCCAAACTGCGAAGCGGATATCTGCTCCAATTCGCTGAGGTCCGAGCATGCGCCATAAACGCCGATGGGTGCCTTCATTGAACAGGTGCAGGTCAATTTCGCCTGGCACAGGCTCGACATGTCGGACATTGGTCACCCCTAAAGACTATGGTGCGCGCAAGTGCGCATCCTCATGTTCTCCTGGGAAACCCCACCGGCAACATCTGGTGGACGGGCCGCGCACGTCGATGGACTTGCGCATGCGCTCGCAGATGCCGGCCACGAAGTAGTCATCGTCACTCGGAGAACTAGCGGGACGACCCGTTTTTCAGAGACAGGATCGCTGCGCATCATCCGTGTGGATATCGATTTACCATGGTTGCCCGATCGCGCTATTGCCCGTGTTGCGTCAGCAAACCATGCGTTTGTCATGGCAGCGAATGATCTCGGAGAATGGGCTGCCGACTTTGTGCACGCCCACGATTGGGAGGTCGCTTGGGCATCACAGGTGCTTGCGCAGCGCTACCAATGTCCTCTCATCACCACATTTCACGGAACTGAACGCAGCCGCCACGGTGGTCATGTCCCGCCAGGGGTGCCGACAGATGTCAATGGAATTGAGTGGTGGCTTGCATCGAATTCGCGCCGGGTCATTACGATCTCAAAAATTCTTGGGAGACAGGTGACCTCAGATTTTGAGCTCGATCCAGCTGCGGTGAGAAGTGTGCCCGGTGGAATTGATCAGATGTGGTGGGCAGCTCCACAACCTGATATTGATGAGCGACCGGATGAGAATTTGGTGTTCGCGTGGGGTCGAATTCAGTACGAAAAGGGTTTCCATGTCCTCGCAGCGGCCATGGCGGAAGTGCGATCAGCCCATCCGAGCGTGCATTGCGTCATCGCTGGTCGAGGGTCGTATTTGGCTGAACTGCAGTCGCAGATCGATGTCATTGGCGTGAGTGATCTCATCGAACTGCCCGGATATATCTCCGATAATGAACTTCGCGCCGCTTTACATCGCTCCGCCTGTGTCGTTATTCCGTCCCTGTACGAACCGTTTGGGGTTATCGCACTCGAGGCACTAGCTGGTGGCTCTCCACTGGTCATCGCAAAAACTGGAGGGCTGTCCGAGATTGTTGAGGGAACAGAGGCCGCATTGACCTTTGAGCCTGGTAACACCACCCAGCTCGCAGAGTGTCTTGATGCAGTCCTTCGCGACCGCGATCTCGCCCACTCACTCAGCCAGAACGGCCGCGCACTTATCGAAGAGTCCTACTCGTGGCCGGCGATTGCTGGGCGAATGATGGATTGTTATCTCGATGCGCTCGGCTCAAGCGAGGTAAATCGGTAATGCTGGAGTGATGTCCAGCGAATCAGTTATCAATCTTGAACGCCGCGATGACGGAGTTGCCATCATCACTCTCACAAACGGCAAAGTAAACGCACTGTCCACTGCAGTACTCGATGGTTTGCACTCGATCGCAAACGACCTTGCCGCCGATCTCCCAGGGGCAATCATCGTGACCGGTGGCGAACGCATCTTTGCGGCTGGCGCCGATATTTCTGAGTTTGGTGGGCCGGAGGAGGGTGCAGCAATTACCCGTAAGTTTCACGATGCACTCGGCGCTCTCTCTGCCCTCCCTCGTATGGTGATCGCTGAGGTCGCCGGATACGCGCTCGGTGGCGGATGCGAACTGGCGATGGCATGTGATTATCGAATTGCCTCCACGAAAGCGGTGTTTGGCCAACCGGAAATCTTGCTTGGGATCATCCCAGGAGGTGGAGGCACACAGCGCCTTCCTCGCATTGTCGGCGCAAGCCGAGCCAAAGAAATTTCTCTGTCGGGTCGTCAGGTTGCAGCTGATGAGGCACTGCGTATTGGGCTTGCTGATGAAGTCGTTGAGCACGACTCACTCCGCGATCGTTCACTCGAACTTGCGACAAGCCTTGCAAAAGGAGCATTAGTTGCGCAGGGGCTCACCAAGGAGGCCATTGATCGAGGGCTGTCGATGTCACTCGATGAAGGGCTTGCCGTAGAACGTCACGTGTTCACAGAGGTATTCCGTTCGGAGGATTCACAAATCGGGGTTAAGAGCTTCTTGGAGCACGGACCAGGTAAGGCTGAGTTCACAGGGCGCTAAACACCTTCCTGTCATGCCGAGGGGTTAACCACCCTTGGCGCATGCATGACTTTTTCAGATACCTACGTGAACATGACGGTGTTGCAGGCTCGGCTGTTGCCAGAGAATTCGGCGTCACCTGGCACAAAGAGCGTCGCCTCATTGACCTCGGTGTCCTCGATCGGCCTGCTCATCGCGTGTTACGGGCAACGGCGGTGCCCGAGACGTGGCGTCAGCGGTGTCGCCTTGCCACCATGGGCCCCGGCAACGGTGTTATCTCTCATGCGGCCGCTATTCGGCTCCATGGACTTGACGGTTGCGAAGACGATGACCGAGTCCATTTGCTCTGCCGCAAGGGATCATGGCCAGGAGCGCCGGGAGAAATCGTCACCCACTTCACACGAGGTCTTCGTGACGACGATGTCGTCGATATCGATGGCATTCCCGTTCTGAGTGTGCCAAGCACACTTGCACTACTCCGAGCCCATGCATCTGAGTCAGCGACGGCGACAGCGCTCATTTCAGCTCTGAAAAGTGGATGGACAGTTACTGAAATCCAGAGTGCCGCAAGCCGGTGGCAAACACGAGGCAGGCCTGGACCCTCATTCGTTATCGATGCGCTTCAGCGGGCGGCCAGTCACAGTCCCGTGGCTCGTTACGCCTCGACCGGAGCGAGCATCTCATCAGCAGCTGACCATGGATCTCGCCGGTGCTCAACCACGTCACCGGTCACTTCATCCCAGCGGTCACCGGTACAGATCTGACGAGCCCGTTCACGCAAGCGATTCGCAACAATCTCTCGAAGTTCTTCAGAGGAGCGGAATCGTCGACGTTCTTCGAGGAGCCCTGACTGTTCAGCAAACTTGCGGTGCTCAAGCACAGCATTCCAGAGATCTGGTACACCCTCACCGGTGCTTGCAACGGTCGAAATGATCGTCGGCCGCCACGCATCATGCGGAAGATCTGAAAGGTCGAGCATTTGCTCAAGATCTCGTCGAGTTTCCTCAACACCTTTGCGGTCGGCTTTATTTATCACGAATACATCAGCGATTTCCATCAGTCCGGCCTTATTCGCCTGAACGCTGTCACCCCAGCCTGGATTCACGACGACGACTGTTGTGTCGGCCTTGCCAGCAACCTCAACCTCGACCTGGCCAACACCGACCGTTTCGACAAGAATCCATTTTCGGCCGAGCGCATCTAGCAGCCGAACAGCCTCGGGGGTTGCTAGGGATAGTCCGCCAAGGTGACCACGCGTCGCCATCGACCGAATAAACACTCCTGGGTCTGTCGCATGGTCCTGCATGCGAACTCTGTCACCAAGAATCGCTCCACCCGTGAACGGTGACGACGGGTCGATCGCCAACACCGCAACTTCGAGTTCGAGCGAGCGGAGGTGTCCGATTGTTGCGCTGGTAAGAGTGCTTTTGCCAGCACCGGGCGCACCGGTGAGACCCACCGTGTAGCCACCGCCACTCAATGGGTATGCCAGTCGACCGACGACACGGCCCGGCTCACCACCACGTTCGATCAATGAGAGCAAACGTGCGGTCGCCGCACGGTCACCTTGGGTCGCGGCGGCAAAAAGGGCTTCCGGATCTGCTGCTGGGCGACCCATCAGATCACGTTTTCTGCTGCTGCGACGTCAACGACCTCGGTTACGCCATCAACGCGGTCCCGCATAATTCGTTCGATGCCACCTTTTAGCGTTTGTGTTGAAACCGGGCAGGTACCGCACGCTCCAATAAGGCGCACCGAAACGACACCTGTTTCTTCGTCAACGCCGACGAGTTCTACGTCTCCACCATCTGCCTGAAGGACGGGACGAATGACCTCGATAGTTGCAAGAACTTTTTCTAACATGACGCCTCTATTCAACCATTCGAGCGTCGGATTACTCCCCTCGAGCGATGTGATCGCTCGCAACATCACCTACGCTCAACCCGTGAAGGTGATTCGGGATGATATTCCGACTGTTCTTGCGCACCAAGGCGGTTGGGATGAACTTCTCCTCATTGCAGTCCCAATCGTGATCGTGATTGGGTTACTTGCGATCGTAAAGCGGCGAGTTGAGCGGGCTGCTCACTCGGCAAACTATGCACCTGAGTCGTCAGTCTCTTCGGATTCCGGCACCGATGCCTCGAAGCCGTCCGACTAAGTCGTCGTACCCGCGGTCGATGTGACCAACTCCGCCGATCGTTGTCACTCCGTCTGCTGCCAGTCCAGCAACAACGAGAGCCGCGCCAGCACGAATGTCATGCGCTGTGACGTTGGTTCCCGACAGTCGAGATACGCCGGTGATCTCCGCGTGGTGCTCGTGCATCGTGATGTTGGCGCCAAGGGCAACCAGTTCATCAACATATTTGAAACGGCCCGGATACAAGTTCTCTGTGACGACGGCAGAACCGTTCGCTACTGACAGCATCGCAATCACCAACGGCTTGTAATCGGTGGCGACCCCCGGAAAGGGCAACGTCTGGACATCAACTGCCCGCAGACGGTTCGAAGAGGCAACTCGAAGCCCAGTTCTGTCGAGATCAGTGAATACGAGCCCCATCTCGGTGCAGCGTCGGAGAAACATCTCCATATCGCCCCGCTGGGCATCGATCATGTCAACCTCGCCACCAGCAACTGCGACCGATGCAACATACGTCGCAGCCTGGATTCGATCTGGCACAACGCGGTGGGACGCTGAGTGCAACGCTCCGCGAGGAACGCCGGTGATTCGGAGTGTTGATTCACCGATTCCTTCAATATCGGCTCCCATTGCAACAAGGAACCGGCAAAGATCGACCACTTCTGGCTCTCGGGCTGCGCCGTCAATTGTTGTTACACCATCTGCGAAGATCGCAGCTGTTACTAGGTTCTCGGTTGCCCCAACGCTAGGAAATGAGAACCGGATGTTGGCCCCGCGTAGACGAGAGGCATGCACGGTGAGGACGCCGCCAGCAAAGTGACATGTTGCGCCCATCGACTCAAGGCCAGAAATATGCATGTCAATCGGACGCAATCCAAAGTCGTCACCACCGGGCAGCGCAATTTGAATTCTGCCAAATCGTGCGACGAGTGGCCCGAGCAAGTTGATTGATGCCCGAAGTCGGCCCGCAAGTTCGGCGGGAACTTCCGTCGATAAGTCACCCTCGTGTCGAATCAATAACGAATCACCATCGACAGGCTCAACACTCGAGCCAAGCGACGTTAAGAGCTGCGACATGATCTCGACATCAACGATTCCCGGAACATTGCTGATCACAAACTCACCATCTGTGAGCACTGTTGCCGCCATCAGTTTGAGCACAGAATTCTTGGCACCGGGTACTCGAACTTCGCCCTCGAGCGGTCCGTTGTGATCTATCCGAATAACCGGTTCAGCAACCTCTCCGTTCTTATCCGTCCTGCGATGTGGCACTGCAACAGTATGCTCCCGCCGTGACGGTAAGTCGGGGCACTCGAATAGTGACACGGTCGTGGGCGCTCAACCCACAGGCGCTCTCGACACTGACAACCCCACGAAATGACATTGTTCGCGAGGCTGAGCCCACAATCGAAGATGGTGGAACGTACCTATTTCTCTCTTGCGAGGGGCCATTTTCGCATTGGGAACGCAGGGTGACATCGACCGATGACACGATCACCGAACACACCAACTATCGCATTGACATTCCTTGGTTTGGCTGGGTGTTCTTCCTTCCCATTTTGCTATTCGTTCGCCGATCGGGTGCACCGCCGACATCGACACACCAATCAGCTACATCGCTCCCGTGGTGGGCTCCTCCTGATCGCCTGAACGCTCGCCAGGTAATGATCCTCGGCCTCCTCGCCGCTGCAGCGATGAGTTCAGCGTTCACGAATACGGTCTTCACCCAGACTGTTACTTTTGCGGCCGACGATTTTGGAGTTGGTAACACCGGTGTCGGAATCGCCGGAGCACTTGTGCGGGCTGGGATTCTCATCACCATTCCTCTTGCGATTGCAGGTGACCGAATTGGTCGACGGAAAGTTGTCGTCGCAATGGCTTGGGCTGCACCTCTCGTGACTGCCGGTGGCGCCCTCGCCCCGAACTTTCCCCTGCTTGTTGCCACGCAAAGCATTGGGCGACCGCTTGGGCTCGCCCTTGACTTTCTGATTGCCGTCATCGCTGCAGAGGAGATGCCGCGCGGCTCGCGCGCCTACGCCGTTGGAATTATGGCGATGGCCAGCGGACTCGGAGCTGGTGTCGCCGTCATGGCCCTTCCGCTTACCGATCTCGGCCCATCTGGATGGCGGTGGGTATTTGCAATCACCCTCGTCTGGCTGGTCATCGCCGTCGACATCGCACGGCGGCTACCAGAATCGCAACGTTTTAGCGCTCCGCATGCAGAACACGTTCGATTACATCGTCAGAGATTTGCGACGCTCGCAGCAATTCTCGTCGGGGTCAACCTATTGGTTGCCCCTGCAAGCTTCTTCCAAAACCGTTACCTCAGCGATGTCCGTGAACTTTCAGGCACATCGATCTCTCTCTTCAGTCTCGCGACCGCAACACCAGCCGCAATCGGACTCATTCTTGGCGGCCGAGCAGCCGATCGACGCGGCCGTCGACACCTCATTGCTGTGTCACTGCCATGCGCTGCAGCCCTCATCGTTGCCTCGTTTAGTGTTGGAGGCGTTCCAATGTGGATCACTGCGTTTGGAGGTGGGCTGCTTGGTGGAGTCGCATACCCGGCCCTTGCGGTGTATCGAGCTGAACTCTTTCCGACCGGTAACAGAAGTAGAGCCGCCGGGCTCTTGACCGTTGCTGCATTGCTCGGAGGAATAGGTGGGCTCCTTGGTGCAGGAGCGTTACTGGACCAAGGATGGGACTACCGGTCGGTCATGGGTGTCCTCATGGTGGGGCAGTTCATTGCAGTCGTACTTGTACTTACAGGACTTCCCGAGACCGCTCAGAAAGAACTCGAGGACATCAGCTGAGCCGCAGTGGCACCAAGTGCATCAGGCTTTGGTCAAAATACGACGAGCCTCAGCAAGCTCGCGAATTGCAGCGCTGGCATCTTCGTGAGCGCCCCCATGGTCAGGATGCACAGTCCTCATTTGCTGACGGTAACGACGAGCAACCTCACGAGAGGATGGGTCTTTCTCAGACTCAGGAAATCCAAGTCGATCGAGCGCCCAGGCACGAGGGTCAGCAAGCGCAGCCAACGACGAACTTTGGGCTCCCGCCAAAAATGCCACCATTGCAGGGCCAATCGGCCCCTTCCATCGAAGGGCAGACATAAGAACATCAGCGATTGGGGCTCGATGCTGCTGATCTACTCGCTCCACCGCGTAAATCGCTCCAAGCACCTGAGCAAGATCTCCTCCTCGATCAGCAAACTCGAACGACATCTCATCGCCTTCGCCAATGAGCCGGTGAACACTAGATGTCAGGCCATGGCGATCAACCTGATAGCGATTCCTCATTCGCGGCTGGATAATTCGACGACGATCTCCAACCTCTCGAATGAGATGCCGAAGGCCGATGACATCGTCGTCACTGAGCTCGCGGGCGTGTTTTGCGACAACAGCACCAAGAAGGATTCCCCCAAGGCCCGGGGCGGGTTCAACAGGCAGAACAATATGCCCGAGCGCCACGCGCCGAGTGGGTTGCGCCTGCCGAGAATGGAAAATTTCCAGTTCGGCGAGCAACATGGTGGTCAGCGTACCGACGCCCGGCGACCACGTCCTTTCGTGCTCTTAACTCACACCCAAGGACGGCATCGGTCACGTAAATCCCGTGCCGCTGTTGCAATATTCTCAGGATCGAATGGTTCCTCGGTGAACGACCCTGCCAATTGCTGAACAGCAGCAAACACAGCTTCCCAAGTGTTGCGAGCAACCCCATAGGGCGGTGCCGTTTCTGAAAGCTGTGGCATCAAATCGAACAACTGCATTCGTGCAGTCGCATCATCGACCGATCTGGCCAGGTTGTCACCAACTGAGAACAGCAGATTGAGTGCACCATCCGGAGCAGAACTGTCGAGCACCGCAAGATCACCCGATTCAATTACATCAAGCAAGTCATCGACATCATCTGCGGCGTCAGCAATCACGAATAGCGACTCACCATTCCAGCGGTGCGGAATCTCTCCTGCTATGAGTTGCTCCACGAGCACGCCTCGCTCGGAGAGCGACCATTCATCAAGTTGGAATTCAACGGCCTCTTCTTCATCGTCAAGCGGGATCGGGAATGGTCCAACTTCACGTTCTAACCGATCAAAGATCTCATCTGTGGCATCCTCGGCAACTTCAGGGACAACGAGTTCATTGCCACGCCAACCATGCGGGATTGAGGCCGCCGCAAGAGATTCAACGAGCGCACTGCGTTGGTCAGCATCCCAGACTGTCAAGTCGTAGAACACATTGACTGACTCGTCATCATTCGCATCAAACTCTTGATCGTTGGGCACGCGATGACACTACCCGTTGTTGTGGTGCCGTCATTTCACCCCGCAGCGATACGAGAAAGGAATGCCCCAACCAGTTCATACTCGCGGTATCGATTCTCAGGCTGGCGAAAGCCATGGCCTTCGCCATCAAATTCGACATATTCGACTGACACATCGTTGCTTTCAAGGGTCTGGCGCATGACACGGCTTTGCTCGACGGGCACGACCGGATCATGAGTTCCATGCATCAGCAGGATCGGTTGTGTGATGGAGGCCGCCCGATCAACCATTGAACGCTCGGCATAGCGGCGGTCGCCGTCAGGACCGATCAACGAATAGTTGTAATGGGCTTCGAAGCGATGAGTTGCCCCTGCTAACGCTGCTGCATCGCTCACCGGGTAGAGCGCTACCCCGCCAGCCGTGATTTCTGGATGATCGATAAGTACGCCAAGAGTGGCCATTCCACCTGAGGACGAGCCCATCACTACTGTCGACGAAGGGGTTGACCATTTGCGACGGTGGCACTCCTTAATAACTGCTGCGACATCATCAACGTCGTGTCGACCCCATCCCCCGTGCAATGCCTGCGTGTAGGAGCGGCCGTGACCTGTTGACCCTCGCGGATCGGGAATGATGACGTCCCACCCCTGAGACTGCCAGTAGGCAACGCGAGGCATGAATTCAACCTGCCATTGATCTGTTGGGCCGCCATGAAGATGGACGAGACATCGACCTTGACCGGCTGCATATCGACGAAACGGCACGTTCGCTCCGCCCGCATCGGCGACCTCAAGCGTCGGCTCCGAAAGCTCAACGTCCGACCACTCATGCACCGGGCCAGTTGCGAGCACCGTTCGGCTCCAGCTCTCAGCGTCACCTGGCGATGAACCGCTGTTGAGTCGGTAGATAACGAGTTGATTCGGAGTGCGTGCCCCACTTCGAAGGGCGCTAATACCTTCACTTCCCCAGTGCACTTGGTGGTGCACTCCACGACCGATCACCGCTACCTCGCCGACGTCAAATGACAGGACACAAAGTTCACCGAACCCGCCAAGATTGCGAGTGAATGCAAGTTGGCGGCCGTCAGGCGAAATTGCGAACGATCGCTGAGATGCTCCCCACGACGGGCCACCGTGTTCAACCTCTTCGGCAACCATCACCTCGTCATCGCACCACAGGTTCAGCCATCCGGTGTCGTCTCGTAACGCAAACACTCCACGATCTGATGGTGTGATCTGCTGCAACTGACCCGTGCCCTCGACGATGTCATACGTCCTCTCATGAAGGTTGTACCGAACCTGCACAGAGCGATCCCACGGCATATGTGGAACCGACCACGCTTGCCAGAACACCGTTAACCCATCTCCATGGCAGGTCACTGCTGGATCAGCGCAAAATTCGTGACGGCCATCATCGAGCCGCTCAACACGACCCTCGCCGACCGGCACCATCCACACCGAACCACGGTCTGACGTGACAACGACGGCATCTCGCCCCGGAATTACTACCGGGCTTTCTAACGATTCGCCGGGAGACGCCAACTCAATGGTTGCGGGAGTTGTTCGGTCGGGCCACAGGCGAAGGCTTCCGTCGGCGCCAACGTAGACGACCGCCCCATCATCGGAGTACCAACACCACACACCGCCACTTCCGCCTCGTCCTGAGGCTGGCGGTACGTCGACGGTACGGACAACCTCGCTGGCACCGTCAATACCAACCTCGACAAACGCAGTCGACTCGCCAGATACTCGAGAGAGAAACATCACCGTTGACCCGACTGGTGATGGCCTAGGTTCAGTGATCTCTCTCCCAGCGATGCACATGTCGACGGTAGGGGTAATGCCCATAGTGACGACGGTACCTTCTCGCACTACCGTGTGGGTATGTCTGATACGAGCGGCCAGCGACCAGATCGAAACCTCGCCCTTGAACTTGTTCGTGCGACAGAGTCCGCGGCAATGGCCGCTGCTCGCTGGGTTGGTCGTGGTGACAAAGAGGGCGCCGATGCAGCAGCAGTTGACGCTATGCGTCTCAGCCTGTCGACCGTGCAGATGAACGGCGTTGTCATCATTGGCGAGGGCGAGAAGGACGATGCTCCAATGCTCTTCAACGGTGAGGTCGTCGGTGACGGCAGCGATCCTCAGGTCGATGTAGCCGTCGACCCGATTGACGGAACGACCCTCACCGCTCTTGGACTCAACAATGCCCTCTCCGTTATTGCTGTTGGCGAGCGGGGATCAATGTTCGACCCAGGTCCTTCGTTCTACATGAAGAAGATTGCTGTTGGACCCGAGGCCCATGGGTGCATCGACATCACCGCAAGCGCAACACAGAATCTGCGCTGGATCGCAAAAGCGAAGCAGACAACCGTTCGCGATCTCACCGCCGTCATCCTTGACCGACCGCGACACCAGGATCTCATCGACGAAGTTCGCTCAACCGGTGCGCGGATTCGTCTCATTCGCGATGGCGACGTGTACGGCGCAATCGCGACCTCATGGCCTGACGCAGGGGTCGACGTGCTGTTCGGCGTCGGCGGCACTCCAGAGGGAGTTATCAGCGCCGCAGCCCTAAAAAGCATGGGCGGCGAAATTCAAGCAATGATTGACCCGCAGTCAGATGAGGAACGCGCCAATGTGACCGCCGCAGGACTTGATCTCGGACGTGTTCTCAATCAAGACGACCTCGTCCAGGGAGACAACTGTTTCTTTGCGGCCACAGGCCTCACCGATGGGCAACTACTTCGAGGTGTGCGCTTCGACGGGCGCGGTGCTCGAACTCAAAGCCTGGTGATGCGCTCCCGCTCAGGAACCGTTCGGTTCATCGATGCCCGTCACCGGGTACAGAAGCTTCAGGAATTCTCAGCGATTGATTACACCTGAACGCCGGCTGCGCTGAGACGTGCATTCGCTCGTCCGAGAGCAGCAACAGCATTGGCGTCATGCTCACCGCGGAGTTGAGATTCTGCACGTTCCTTGGCGGCACGGGCACGATCAACGTCAATCTGAGAAGCAATTTCAGCAGTATCTGAGAGGATTGACACCTTGTTATTGCTGACCTCAACGAATCCGCCGTGGACTGCAATGTCCTCAGTTGAGCCATCAGCAAGAAACACCCGGGTGTGGCTTTGCGTCAAGGCTCCAAGAAATGCTGCATGACCGGGCTGGAACGCGATCTCTCCACCACCGAGGGTTCGGGTAATCACCATTGTGGCCTCGCCCGAATACAGCACCGCCTCAGGCGATACAACCTCTACCTTCATGGTGGCCGACATTGATCAGCTCTCCCTCAATGCCTTTGCCTTCGCCTGCACCTGATCGATGTTGCCAACGTTCAAGAATGCCTGCTCAGGAAGGTCATCGAGTTCACCGTCAATGAGTGCTTCGAAGGATTCAACCGTCTCCGCAACGGGCACATACTCACCCTTGAGGCCAGTGAAGACCTCAGCGACGTAGAACGGCTGCGACAAGAAACGCTGCACCTTACGGGCACGGTTAACGGTGAGACGGTCCTCTTCTGAGAGTTCGTCGAGGCCGAGAATGGCAATGATGTCCTGCAGTTCCTTGTAGCGCTGCAGTGTTTCCTGCACCCGGCGAGCCACGGTGTAGTGGTGATCACCGACGACCTCAGGCGAAAGGATCGTTGAGGTTGACGCCAGTGGGTCCACCGCTGGGTAGATACCAAGAGCAGCAACCTGACGGGACAACTCTGTCGTCGCATCGAGGTGCGTGAAGGTCGTGAACGGTGCCGGGTCGGTGTAGTCGTCAGCAGGGACGTACACAGCCTGAAGCGAGGTGATGGAACGACCACGTGTCGAGGTAATGCGCTCCTGCAGCTGGCCCATTTCGTCAGCGAGAGTTGGCTGGTAACCCACAGCAGACGGCATACGGCCGAGCAGTGTCGACACCTCGGAACCGGCCTGAACGAAGCGGAAGATGTTGTCGACGAAGAGCAACACGTCCTGGTTTTGGACATCACGGAAATACTCAGCCATCGTGAGGGCCGAAAGAGCAACGCGGAGGCGCACGCCCGGTGGCTCGTCCATCTGGCCGAAGACCAACGCAGCTTTTTCGAACACCCCTGATTCCATCATTTCAAGACGGAGGTCGGTTCCCTCACGGGTGCGCTCGCCAACACCGGCGAACACCGACACACCACCGTGCTGTGATGCCACACGGTTAATCATCTCGGTGATGAGCACCGTCTTGCCCACGCCGGCACCACCGAATAGGCCGATCTTGCCACCAGCAAGGTACGGAGTGAGGAGGTCGATGACCTTAATACCCGTCTCGAACATGCGTGCCTGCGGCTCGAGTGAGTCAAAAGAAGGAGCCTCGCGGTGAATCTCCCAACGGTCCATCTGGTCGAAGCCCTCTGGATCCTCGTCGAGGGCCTCACCCCAAACGTTCCACACGTGGCCAAGCACCTTGTCGCCAACTGGCACGGTGATACCGCGGCCTGTGTTGCGAACGGTGGTGCCACGGGTGAGACCGTCCGTTGGCTTCAGGCAGACAGCACGGACTCGGCCTGAACCAAGCTGCTGTGCAACCTCTGCCAACACTGGCTGTGGTTGTCCATCGACGATGATGTCAAACTCGACTGCCGTGTTGAGCTCTGGGAGCGCCCCACGAGGGAACTCAACGTCGATCACCGGTCCGGCGATTGCGACGACGCGTCCTGTTGCGAGTTCGGTTTCGGTCATACTCATGTCAGTTGTCTCCGTGCTGTGCTGCTGGGACGGGCGACTCTCCGAGGAGGTCGACATATTGGGCGGTCGAGGATTTCCCCGATCCGAGGGCTTCGGCACCACCAACGATCTCCATGATCTCGGTGGTAATTGCGTCCTGACGGGCGCGGTTCATGACGATGCTGAGGTTGTTAATCAATTCTTCAGCGTTGTCGGTTGCGGATTTCATGGCTCGCTGACGGAACGCGTGCTCAGATGCTGCTGCGTTAAGCAATGCGGCATATACACGAGCCTCGACATACCGAGGAATCAGCGTGTCGAGAATCGTTGATGGGTCTGGCTCAAATTCATAGTCGCCACCGCTTCCATCGGTCGAACCGGCCTTACCGTCTCCGCCTTGAATGGCTTCAGTGGTGAGCGGAACGAGTGGACGAAGGACGACTTCTTGGCTGCCCGGTGTGATGAACCGTGTGTACACGAGTTCGATGCGGTCAACTTCGCCAGATTCGTACATGGCAACAGCTGCCTGAGCGATATCACGAGCATTGTCATACGACGGGCTGTCACTGAAACCACCAAATGATGCCGCAACGTTGTAGTTCCGGAACTTGAAGTAACTCTCAGCCTTGCGACCAGCGGTCACGATGCGGTAGTCCTTGCCGCCCTTTGTGTCAGCTTTGATCTCGCCTTCAGCAGCACGCTGCACTCCGGCGTTGTACCCGCCGCACAGTCCACGGTCGGCCGAAATCACGACGTAGCAGGTTGTGCGAATCTCATCTCGCCCAAGCAACAACGGCGAATCTGATGAGCCACCAGCAGCAGCGAGGTCTTTGACGACCTCGGTAATCTGCTCCGAGTACGGCACAGCGGCCTGCACTCGTTGCTGGGCTTTCACGATTCGTGAACCCGCAATCAATTCCATGGCGCGCGTGATCTTCTTGGTGGCCTGCATCGACTTGATGCGACCGCGAAGAATGCGCTCCTGACCTCCTGCCATCTAGATCACTCCGTGGCGAGGGTCTTGTCGGAGTTTGCGTCGCCAACCTCATCGGCATCAACTGCTGACGGATCGACGCTCACGCCAGATTCGGCGCTCGCTGCAACGAATGAATCTTTAAACGACTGCACGATGTCGGCAAGGCTGTCTGGGACACCCGAGGTCCGAATCTCCTGCAACAGACCTGCATGACGGCTGCGCATGAACTCGAGGAGTTCCTGCTCAAAGCGAATCACGTCGGCAACCGGCACATCGTCGATGTAGCCCTTCGTGCCGGCGAAAATCGACACGACTTGCTCTTCAACCGACATTGGGCTGTTGAGGGGCTGCTTCAGCAATTCAACGAGACGGTAGCCGCGCTCAAGCTGGGCTTTTGACACTGCGTCAAGTTCGGAACCGAATGTTGCGAATGCCTCGAGCTCACGGAACTGAGCCAGGTCGAGCTTCAAGGTACCGGCAACACCCTTCATCGACTTGATCTGGGCTGCGCCACCGACTCGTGACACTGAAATACCCACGTCGACTGCGGGGCGAACACCTGACTTGAACAGGTTGTCCTGCAAGTACACCTGGCCGTCAGTAATCGAAATCACATTGGTCGGAATGAACGCTGAGACGTCGCCAGCCTTTGTTTCGATAATCGGAAGAGCGGTGAGCGAACCTGCACCGTTCTCGTCAGAGAGCTTGGCGGCGCGCTCGAGGAGGCGGCTGTGCAAGTAGAACACGTCACCCGGGTAGGCCTCACGGCCCGGCGGGCGGCGAAGCAGCAGCGACAACTGGCGATATGCCTCAGCTTGCTTGGAGAGGTCGTCATACACCACGAGGGCGTGCTCGCCCTTTTCCATCCAGTGCTGACCCATCGCGCAGCCGGCGTAAGGGGCAAGGTACTTGAACGGAGCCGAGTCAGCAGCAGGAGCCGTCACCACGACGGTGTACTCCATTGCGCCGGCATCGCGAAGCGTCTGGACAGTCTGTGCAACCGTCGACCCCTTCTGGCCGATTGCGACATAAATGCACTTCACGCCCTGTCCCTTTTGGTTCAGGATCGTGTCGATTGCAACAGTGGTCTTACCGGTCTTGCGGTCACCAATGATGAGCTCACGCTGTCCACGACCAATAGGGGTCATGGCGTCGATTGCCTTGATGCCAGTCTGCAGCGGCTCGTGCACCGGCTTGCGGCCCATAATGCCAGGAGCCTGAATTTCCATACGGCGCATCTCGACGCCGACGAGGTCTCCCATGCCGTCGACCGGCTCACCAATCGCGTTGACGACGCGACCAAGAACACCATCACCTGACGGAACCGAAAGAATTCGTCCAGTAGCGGTAACCGACTGGCCCTCTTCAATCTGGTCTGAGGATCCGAGTACAACGGCACCAATCGAACCCTCATCGAGGTTGAGCGCAAGGCCAAGAACCCCGCCTGGGAATTCAAGAAGCTCGTTCACCGCGGCGTCAGGCAAGCCGGCGACACGGGCAATACCGTCACCAACTTCGGTGACTCGTCCGACGGTACGAGCCTCAACCGACGGCTGATAGCCATCGAGGTTCTTAGTGATTGCTGCCGCAATATCGGCAGCGGAAAGTGTGAGTTCAGCCATGACGTGTTCTCCTAGAGACGGCTCTTCAACTGATCGAGACGGGTACGAACGCTTCCGTCGATGACGCTGTCACCTACGGTTGCGACGACTCCACCAATGACGGTGGGATCAATAACAACTTTGAGGTTCACCTCATGCCCTGACGAATTTGTCAGCGCTGCTTTCAGGCGGTTGACCTGGTCGTCAGAAAGTGCGACCGCAGTACGAACCTCAGCGACAGCGAGATCCTTTGATGCAGAAGCCCTGGCAACAAGGCTGTCGATGATTTCAGGAAGATCCCGACCACGGCCGGAGCCGATCACCATGGAAACGAGTTGCATGGTTGTTGCTGTTGCCCGATCGCCGAGAAGGCTCTCAACGATCGCCTGGCGACGATCGGCAGGCACCATGTCGTCGGTTAGAGCAGCACGGAGTGCATCACTCGACTCGTATGAGCGAGCGAACCGAAACAGTTCGTCCTCAACCTCGTCGAGATTGCCTTCGGCCCGAGCAATTTCAAACAGGGCTCGTGCGTAGCCCTCGATACGTGCGTCACTCATGATCCTGCACCTACCTTCTGGATGAAGTCTTCAATGAGCGCCTGCTGGGTAGCGTCATCGAGTGAGTCTGCGACAAGCTGATCAACAACCGAAGATGAGATTCGAGAAACCTCTACACGAAGTTCGTCACCCATACGACCAGCAAGACCTGCTGCTTCAGCCTGGGCACGTGCGTCGAGATCAGCGATCTCAGCGGCAAGGCGCTCACGGCCTTCAGCGAGAAGCGCTGCTGCCTGCTCATCTGCCTCAGCGAGAAGGCGGGCACGCTCAGATGCGATATCGCCAGCTGCCCGGCGAATCTCTTCGGCTTCTGAACGGGCAGATGTAAGGGCCTCTGCGGCGCCATCAAGCTCAGCTTGGATCTTCGCCGTGCGGTCAGCCATGCCCTTCTTTGCTGCAGGACCAGCGAACTTATAGATAAGGGCAAAAATAATGATGGAAGCGAGACCGCCGTAAATGAGCTCTGAGGTTGCGGGGAGCAACCAGTTGACACTCTGTGCGGGATCGATATTTCCTGCTGCAATCAGGTTCATCGTGTTGCTCCTGACGTCATTGTTCCTTCAACGGCTGACGAGACTGCTGTCGCATCAGGCGTGCGGCCAATTGCGAGTTCAACTGTCCGCGATGCAACCGACGCTGCGGCTGAACCAATATCACCTCGGATTGCTTCGTGTGCAGCAGCGGCCTCAGCAGCAGCAGCGTCACGAGCACTCGAAATGCGAGCATTTGCCTCTGCGAGTTGCGAAGCACGCTCTTGTTCCAAGGTTGCACGAGCAGCCTCAATACGAGCGGCTGCCTCTGCTTTCACCTCGGCGAGGGCTGCCTCGTAAGTGGCAACTTCTGCCTGTGCCTCGCTCCGAGCCTGATCCGCCTCGGCATGCGCACCACGAATCGAGTCGTAGCGGGCATCCATGCTTCGGCGAAGCCGTGGATAGAGGAAGAAGCGCATTAAGAGCGCAAAGAGAACAAAGGAACTTGCGCCCCAGTACAACTCTTTTGCTTCAGGCATGATCGGGCTTGGGCCCGGATCGCACTCCTCTAAAGATTCGATCTTCTCTGAAGACTCTTTGCCCTCAGGGATGATCGAACAGTCCGCGTACGTGTACTCGGAGGAATGGCCCTCCTCGCCTTCGCTGGCGGAGAGGAGCACTTCAGGTCCATTTGACCCGTATGTCACGACGGCTGTCAGCACGTCAACTCCTTGATCTGCAGTTATCGGTTACGTATACAAGACCCGGTCGATGCCGGATCGGGCGATCAGAGACCGATGAGGATGAAGACCACGAAGCCAATGAGGGCGAGCGCCTCAGTGAAGGCGATGCCGAGGAACATCGTGGTACGGACCATGCCGGCAGCCTCAGGCTGACGAGCCATTGCCTCAACGGACTTACCGACCAAATAGCCGATGCCGATACCGGGGCCAATTGCGGCGAGTCCGTATGCGAACCCGGCCGAACTAGCGGCGGCTGCAGCCTTGTCGGCTTCCTGAGCGAGAATGGTGAATGCTTCCATGTTGGGATTGTCTCCTGGTTGGTTTGTAGTGGGAGAATTCGGACCTGAGTGTTAGTGCTCAGGATGGGCGGCGCCACCGATGTACACGGCAGCGAGAATCGTGAAGATGTAAGCCTGCAAGAACGCGACGAGAACCTCGAACGCGGTGAGGAACACCAGCATGAAGAACGGCAAAATGCCGACGGGAACCAGGGCGATATTGCCACCCTGAACCAATTCCTTCGTGAGAAGGGCGAAGGTCACGAGAAGGATGTGACCGGCGAGCATGTTCGCAAACAAACGGACTGTCAGCGAGAACGGGCGGACCAGGAACGTTGAGATGAACTCAATCGGGGTCACCAAGATGTACAGCGGACCTGGGACGCCTGGAGGGAACAGCGAGTTCTTGAGGTAGCCGAGACCCTGATGCTTGAATCCGACGCCGATGAACACGACCCAGACGAGCAGCGAGAGGAACAACGGAATCGCCATACGAGCCGTTGCTGGCATCTGTAGGACTGGGATGATTCCCGGCACGTTGCATAGGTAGATGAACGAGAAGATGCTGAGAAGGAACGGGGTCCAGCCAAGTCCGTCGCGACCCATGGTCGGCATGATGATCTGGCCTTCGATGAATTCGACAATTGCCTCAGCGAAGTTACGAACGCCCTTCGGCGCTTTCGATCCGTCGGCGTTTCCAGCGAGCAGGAAGATCAGCGAACCAATGAGCGCCGCTGCAACGGTGATGATGGCGATTTTGTTAAACGAAGGGAACAGGTCACTCCAGCGGAGGATTTCGTTAATTGGTGGAAATTCGAGTGCGAACACGTTGTTTCGTTCCTGTTGTTTCTACGGGCGGGCAGGTTTTAAGCCGGCGTGAGCCAGCGAGATTGCTACGTACTTCAACTCCCACACGAGGAGTCCTATATGAGACACAATTATGGTCGCTCCGAGTGCTGGACGCGAAATCCACGACGCATCACGCACGAGAAGGAAGGCAACGAGGATCAATCCTAGACGAATGAGATAGCCGAACAACGTTGCAGCCATCACTAATGCAGTGGAAATTTTTGCGGCACCCGAGACGAGAGCAGCGGCAAGCAAGAAGTTGACAAACACAAGGCCGAGTGCAAAGGCCGCAGATAGAGCACCGGGACCACCCCAAGGCATCGCCGCAACCGCAATCACGAGCGGCGTGATGTAGAGCCCGCGCTTTACCATGTCAAGCGAAATACGGACCTCAATCGGATTTTCGTCTAGAGGTGAATCGTTCGTTGTCGACATGTCTGCAGAGGTCATTTTGACGCCCTCGATGCGGAGGCATTGCGTCGCTCTTCCTCAAGGCGATCCATACGGCTGTCGTAGTCAAACTTCATTTTGACAAACGATCCTGCTGCTCCGAAGAGCACCAAGCCGATCATGAACAACGGTCGCGTTCCGAGCCACTGATCGAGCAACCAGCCGATTCCCAAAAAGAACGCAAGCAGAAGTGCTGTCTCCATACCACGACCAAGGTTGTCATCGGCTCCGCCAGCGCGGGCAGTTCGGGCTTGGGTGAATAGCAACTTCATGGGAGGTAGGTAGGGGATTTCGTTCACATCACACAGTGCTTGTGAACGCCTGCACAAACTAGACCAACTTGACTCCTCGATGCAACCACCAAATGTTTCAGTTTGTTGGCAATCACTCACCAACGTGTTGATGGGTCTCTAGTCGTCAGAGACAATCTGCTCTGATGCAGGTCGAAGCAATGCGGCCTCGATCTCTTCGGCTCGTTTGCGGCGAACACTCGGATGCAACACCGTAAATAGCACGATCCCAAGCGCCCCCATCCCGAACGGGAGGTAGGTCGGATTCGTATCGGTGAGCACCGGATACAACACAAATGCAGACAACAGCGAAGTCCACGCCCACAAAATCGCGACGCTTCGACGATGGCCGTGGCCAAGGTTCATCAAACGGTGATGCAGGTGACCTTTATCTGCCACATCGATTGCTTGCCGTTGGGACGCTCGTCGGACAATCGCAAACAAGGTGTCAAGAATGGGCACACCAAGAATGAGGATCGGAATCGCTAGCGGGGCAAGGAAGAAGAACGTCTGCCCAACAAATGCCTGCGTCAGCGGGTCAGCTCTTCCGCCAACCATTCCCGTTGCGACCGCAAGTAACAACCCGAGCAGAAATGCCCCGCCGTCGCCCATGAATGTCGTAGCCGGATTGAAGTTGTGAGGAAGAAACCCTGCCGCAACTCCAGCGGCAATGATGGCGACCAAAGGACCCAAATTCGGCTGACTCAACAAACCGATATCCGAAAGCTTGAACGCATACAGAAAAAACGCCCCGGCACCAATCGCAACAATGCCGGCTGCGAGCCCATCGAGACCATCAATCAAGTTGATCGCCTGGGTCATGCCAAGCAGCCAGATCACCGTCACCACCGGCTGCCAATCTCCCGACAGAATGAACACATCGAGGTACGGCACGCGGAAGTAGTACATCGTCGCCCCGAACCAAGTGAGAACCATCGCGGCGACAACAATTCCCGTCACCTTCGCCGGTGGAGCGAGATCTCTTGTGTCATCAAAGAAACCCACAATCCCAATCGCAAGTGCAGCGAGCACGATGCCGACCTGCTCAATGTTCCCCTCAAATAAAGTCTCAAAGCGGCCTAGCGACTGCGCCGTGGCGAGAGCAAACAACAATCCCAACAACATGGCAAGACCGCCAACATTTGGAATTGCTGAAGTATGAACGCTGCGGTCATTCGGTTGTGCAACCCAGCCTCGGCGGACTGCAACAATGCTGACGACCGGGGTAGCAACATAGGTGACGCCCGCCGCCACAAAGCCAATGATCAGATAATCAAACAGGCTTGGCATGGCGAGACTTTAGACCCGATACCTCTCAGTACGCCGGGAACCTCTCGCACAATGCAGCAACCTCGCTCCGAACCTCGGCGACTGCGGCAGGATCCCCTCGGTGACGCAATGTCCGCGCGATGAGATCCGCAATGACCGGCATTTCATCGGCTCCCATGCCCTGAGTCGTTACCGACGGCGTGCCAATGCGAACGCCGCTCGTCACGAATGGGCTGCGCGGATCATCTGGGACGGTGTTCTTATTGAGCGTGATACCCGCATCATCAAGCACAGCTTGAGCCTCTTTACCAGTCAGCTCTTCATCAAACGGTCGAAGGTCGACCACAATCATGTGCGTATCAGTGCCTCCCGACACCATTCGGAATCCGTGGCCCGCAAGAGACTCAGCAAGTTGAGAGGCATTGGAGACAATGCGATGGGCGTACTCTTTAAATTCGGAGGACATTGCCTCTCTAAACGCAATCGCCTTTCCGGCAATGACGTGCTCGAGCGGGCCACCCTGCCAACCCGGGAACACCGACTTATCGATCGCTGCGGCATGCTCAGCTTTCGACAAAATGCACCCGCCACGAGGTCCTCTCAATGTCTTATGAGTGGTAAATGTCACCACATCGGCATACGGAACCGGGTTTGGGTGAGCGCCGCCGGCAACGAGTCCCGCCAAGTGAGCAATGTCAAACAGCAGTAGAGCGCCCACTTCATCGGCGATCTGTTTGAACGGCTCCGGATCAAGTCGACGCGGGTAACTGGTCGTACCTGCCACGATGAGCTTCGGTTGATGCTCTCGGGCGAGATCTCGAACGCGATCCATGTCGATTCGTTCTTCTGCCCCTACTCCGTACGACACAAAGTTGTAGAGCAACCCACTCGCGTTCACCGGAGAACCGTGGGTGAGGTGCCCGCCATGATCAAGGCTGAGGCCGAGAACGGTGTCACCGGGCGAAAGCAAGGCCTGGTAGACGCACATGTTCGCATTTGCGCCGGAATGCGGTTGAACATTCGCGTGATCAGCCCCAAAAAGTTGCTTTACACGCTCGATTGCAATCGACTCAATTGAATCAACAACCTGGTTGCCACCGTAGTAGCGCTTACCCGGATAGCCCTCGGAGTACTTGTTCGTCAGCACTGAACCGACGGCTTTCATCACCGCCGGCGATGTGAAGTTCTCGCTTGCGATGAGTTGGAGGCCGGTCTGTTGGCGATCGAACTCGGCCGACAACAACGCCTCAACCTCAAGATCGGGCTGCGCATCGGATGGAAACGGCATGTCAGAACTCCTCCTCTAAAGCGGTGATCTGGTCGACCCTTCGAGCATGGCGGCCACCCTCAAAATCGGTTCCTAAAAACACATCAACAATCTCTTCAGCAAGCCCCACACCAACAACCCGGGCGCCAATCGACAGCACGTTTGCATTGTTGTGTTCGCGTGCCATCCGCGCCGTGTATAAACAGTTGCATAGCGCTGCTCGAACACCGCGAACTTTGTTCGCCGCCAACTGCTCACCTTGACCACTACCGCCGAGCACAATGCCAATGTCTGCTTGTCCGTCTCGGACCGACCGACCTGCTGCAGAACAAAACTCTGGGTAATCAACGCTGTCAGTTGAGCCGGTGCCATGGTCAATCACGGTGTGACCCGCTGCTTCAACGTAGGCAATGAGGTGCTGTTTAAGTTCAAAGCCGGCGTGATCAGAGCCGAAGGAGATGGTTGCCACGACTCCAAAGTGTACGGGCAGACTTGCGTAGGGTCTCGGTCGTGACAACAATCCCTCATCCAAATACCCCTGTCATCATCGGCGTCGGCCAAGTTGAACAGCGAGTTGATGATCCGACCATCGCAGAGGATGCAACCTCTCTCATGGCAGATGCCATTCGAACTGCAGCCAGTGACTCCCAGGCATCGAACGATCCGATTGTCTCAGCAAACATGCTCGCTGTCGTCAACACCCTCTCATGGCGGTACGGAGATCCGGCACGGATTGTCGCCGATCGTCTTGGCATCACTCCTCAGAGGGTGGTCACTCCAATGGGCGGTAACTCTCCCCAATCGCTCATCAACTCAGCATCGCTACGAATCCTTCGAGGGGAACTTGACTGCGCGCTATTGGTCGGCGGTGAGACATGGCGGTCCCGCATGCGGGCAAAAAAACGTGGAATTGACCTCTCGTGGCCAAAGGTCGATGCTGAGGTGCTTGCGAATGAACCTCCTGAAACCTGGGGGTATGACCTCTACATGTCGAGCCCACAGGAGGAAGCACTCGGGCTCGTGATGCCCGTGCAGGTCTACCCGATGTTCGAATCTGCGATCAGGGCCGCCCGAGGAGTCAGCCCGGAACAGCACCTCTCAGACGTTGGGCGCATGTGGTCGGCATTCAGCAAAGTTGCCGAACAGAACCCACACGCCTGGTTGAGAACGTCGCTCACCGCCGAAGAAATTACGAACGCCACAGATTCGAATCGAATGGTGGGCTATCCGTACACGAAGTCGATGAACTCAAATAACGACGTTGATATGGCGGCAGCGGTCATCATTTGCTCGGTCGCTCATGCTGAATCTCTCGGTGTTCCCCGAGAGCTGTGGGTATTCCCTCTCAGCGGAGCTGACTGCCACGAACATCTCTTCATCTCAGATCGCGATGATTTCGCCCGCACGCCTGCCGTCGAGTTGGGAGGTCGTCAGGCACTCGAACTTGCGAACCTCAGCATCGACGACATTGCACATCTTGATCTGTACTCGTGCTTCCCGTCGGCGGTGCAACTCGGGGCGAAGTCACTCGGCATTGACCCGTATAACGAAACTCGATCACTCACCCAAACCGGTGGTCTGTCATTCGCAGGAGGCCCATGGAATGAGTACGTCATGCACTCGATCGCAACAATGGTTGACACACTTCGCTCCGATCCTGGCTCGACCGGATTGGTCTGGGCAAATGGCGGATTTGTGACAAAGCACGCATTCGGCATCTACTCAACGACTCCACCTGCGCAAGATTTCCGCCACGCGGAACCACAGGAGGAAATCGATGCCCTTCCACGAGCAGGGTGGGCCGATGCCTCCGACGCTGTAGGCGACTCCAGCACGCAGATCGAGGCCTATACCGTGATGCACGGCAAGACATCTCAGCCCGAAACCGCATGGGCGGCAATTCGATTGGCTGATGGTCGTCGCACGTTCGGCAAGAGCACCAACCCTTCAGTGCTGTCGCACCTGCTTGAAGGAGAGCACGTTGGCGAGGTTGTGCACGTCAATTCCGACCACGACTTCGAACCTGTCGCATAGCTCTGCGGTGAACTGAGCTTCGGCTAAATGGCATGATCAGTCCATGACAAGTTCTCCTGCCAAGCCCCGGATCATTCTCGACTGCGACCCCGGCCACGATGACGCCGTCGCAATAGTGGTGGCGGCTCACACCTGCGAGATCCTCGGCATCACCACGGTGGCGGGGAATGCCCCACTCGACCGAACCACTCATAACGCTCGAGTACTTCGCCACATGCTCGACCTTGACGTCGAAGTTCACTCCGGTGCCGGCCGACCGCTCGTTGTCGAACCGGCATTCGCAGGGTACGTGCACGGTGAAAGCGGTCTCGACGGTGCTGACCTTCCTGAACCGACACGTGCGCTAGAAGGAACAGACGGAGTTCAGTTCCTCATCGACACGACTCGAGACAACCCCGGATGCCATCTCGTCGTGACCGGGCCAATGACCAACATCGCCCTCGCATTGCGGAGCGACCCGTCACTTGGTGATCGCATCGCCGGAATCTCGTTCATGGGCGGTGGCACATTCGGAAATCGAACTGCGATGTCAGAATTCAACTTTTGGGCAGATCCCCACGCAGCAGCCGTAGTGATCAACTCCGGACTCCCGCTCATCATGGCTGGGCTCGACGTCACGCACCAGTTTCAAGCGACAACCCCCCGAATCGAACAGGTGAAGTCGATCGATGGCCAACTCGCAGGCGTTCTGTCGGGGTTGTTTGACTTCTTCTCTGCCAACTACAGCTCACGCCATGACGACATGGAAGGCGCCGCCGTTCACGACCCACTCGCCGTGCTTGCTCTCACCCACCCTCAATTGTTCACCACACAGGAACGATTCGTCGACGTCGTCATCGACGGAGAGCACACACGCGGAATGACAGTTGTCGACCAGCGCACGCTTATCGATCGGCCTGCTGCAAACTGCACTGTTCTCACAACAGTCGATGCAGATGCTGCATGGGCGGTCACTGTCGACGCGATCGCCGCTGGAAGCACTGACCGTTGACAACCGACACCTTCCCACGCCAATACGCTCGAACAAGGAGATTCACTCTCGGGGAACCTCGTGACCTACGAGTTAGCCCAGACCACACAACGGTGTTCTTCGCCCGGTCGCGAAGTGGAAGTGACCCAGTCACATGCCTGTGGGCCTGCGACACGAGTTCGGGACAAGAACGCCTCATTGTTGACCCCAGCAACCTCAACTCTGGATCTGGATTGTCAGCGGCCGAACGCGCCGTTCGTGAACGACTTCGCGAATCAGCCGAGGGCATCACCGGCTATGACACTGATGCAACATGTTCAACGGCGGTATTCACGGTGTCGGGACGCACCTTCCACGTCGACCTTTCATCGGGTGAAACAACCGAGATTGACATCGGCAGCGAGGCCTTCGATCCACGTCTTTCACCAGATGGAACACACCTTGCCGCTGTTGTCGGCCCATCATTTCGGGTCGTCACTCTCGAGCAACCCCAGTCGCCACTTGTCGAGCTCATAGCCGAATCAAATGAGGTTCAGTGGGGAGTGGCAGAGTTCATTGCCGCGGAAGAGATGGGACGCATGCGCGGCTTCTGGTGGTCACCCGATAGCACGAAGATTCTCGTTTCCCGTGTCGACAACTCGAACGTCTCTGAGTGGTCGCTGAGCGACCCGGCTCAACCGTGGGTCCCTCCTCGAACAACTCGATATCCCGCTGCCGGCACAACTAACGCGTCGGTATCGCTCCACATCGCTGACCTCGCATCGGGTGATCTCATTGAGGTTGTCTGGGACAACGTCAGATTCGAGTACCTCGCTCGGGTGTCATGGGATGCATTTGGTCCTCTCATCACCGTTCAATCACGTGACCAGCGCTCGCTAGAGGTACTACGCGTCGATCCCACGGACGGCTCAACGACCTCAATCTGGCGTGACGAAGATGACTGCTGGGTTGAACTTGTTGCTGGCGCACCCGTTGGTACCGGACCAGACCAGATCATCACTACCGCGGACCGCGATGGGGCACGTCGGCTCATCGTCGATGGCGAGCCTGTGACCCCGCCAGACCTGCAGGTGCGTTCAATCGTTCACGCCAACCGTGACGGAGCCGTGTTCACTGCCAACCCCATCGATGACAGCACAGTTCAACACGTGTGGAGATGGCACCGACATAGTGGATGTAGCCAATTCAGCTCTGGTGATGTCGTTGTTCAGGCAACTGGAACCGTCGACTTCACCATCACACGAACAGCCAGCCTTGAGGTTGCCGATCAACCATGGGTGCTTCCTGGCGGCCAGCACCTCACCTCGCAAGCTGAGGTGCCACTCTGCGAGCCGAATGTGACGATCACTCGCGCTACATCTCCCGAAGGACACACGCTGAGCGTTGCCATACTTCTGCCATCAGGACCGATCGATGGCCCTTTGCCGGTGCTGGTCGACCCCTATGGCGGACCACACGCCCTTCGTGTCATTCGCTCACGCCGCGCCCACCTCAGCTCGCAATGGTTCGCTGATCAGGGATTTGCCGTCATCGTCTGCGATGGCCGAGGAACGCCGGGGAGAGGCGCACAGTGGGAGCGCTCGGTGCATGGGGACCTCGCAACGCGGGTGCTTGCCGATCAGGTAGCCGCTCTCGACATCGCAGCTGAACATTGCGAGAACCAACTCGGCTGCCAACTCGATCTTTCACGGGTAGCGATCAGAGGCTGGAGTTTCGGCGGCTACCTCGCTGCCCTCGCAGTGCTTAGAGAGCCCCGCCGTTTCCATGTCGCCGTCGCAGGAGCGCCCGTCACCGACTGGCGCTGGTACGACACGCACTACACCGAGCGATACCTCGGCAACCCCAACATTGACGACACTCCGTATCGACGTTCGTCACTCATCGATGGTCTTGAATCTCTCGAACGCCCGCTTCTGCTCATCCATGGGCTTGCTGATGACAACGTCGTGGCAGCGCATACTCTGCAACTCTCATCCGCTCTGCTTGCAGTGGGTGCGCAACACTCTGTGCTTCCACTCGCTGGTGTAAGTCACATGACACCGCAGGAGGTGGTGGCGGAGAACCTTCTGCACCTTCAATTGTCATTTATCAACGAGCAATTTCCGAGTTCAGTCGACAGTTAACCATTCGGGCTTGCCAAGGTCGTTTCACTCACTAGCAGGATCATGCGAAATTCACCTCAACTCATCACCTATGCCGATCGCCTCGCAGGCGACATTCAAGGTGTGCTGCAACTTCTCAACGGACCATTTGCCGGTGCATTTGGTGGAGTTCACATCCTCCCGTTCTTCGACCCAATCGATGGCGCAGATGCCGGGTTTGACCCTCGCGACCACACGAGCGTTGATCAGCGTCTCGGCACCTGGAACGACATCGCCAACATCTCAGCACATTTTGATGTAATGGCCGACCTCATCGTCAACCACGTATCGAGCGATTCAGAGCAATTCCAGAACTGGATACAACTTGGCGGCGAATCCCAATGGGATGACATGTTCCTCACATTGAGTTCAGTATTTCCTGACGGGGCAAGTGAGGAAGACCTCGCGAGGATCTATCGTCCTCGCCCAGGGTTGCCATTTACAACGACAACAATGAGCGATGGAACGAACCGACTCGTCTGGACAACCTTTACACCTCAGCAGATCGACATCGATGTTGAATCGCAATCGGGGTCGGCATATCTCGACTCGATTCTCGATGCCTTTGCATCAGGTGGGGTAAATCTTGTTCGACTAGATGCCGTCGGGTATGCCATCAAGCGGCCCGGAACAACCTGCTTCATGCTTCCCGAAACCTATGAGTTCATCGAACAGCTTGCCGAGCGATGCCGGTCGCGTTCGATGGAGGTCCTCCTCGAGATTCACGGCTTCTACGAGGACCAAATCTCGATTGCGAAACAGGTTGACCTTGTGTACGACTTCGCTCTTCCTCCGCTCGTGCTGGATGCGATCTACACGGCTGACACCAACCCGCTGAAAGAGTGGATCAAGATCCGGCCCACCAATTGCATCACCGTGCTCGACACCCACGACGGCATCGGTGTCATCGATGTTGGAGCGCACCCTAACGATCCGGCCCGCCCAGGTTTGCTTCCGCCAGAGCGAATCGACCAACTCGTGAACGAAATCGCCCGACGATCCTCGGGCGAAAGCACGCTCGCAACTGGAGCGGCAGCGTCAAACCTTGATCTGTACCAAGTGAACTGCACCTACCTCGACGCCCTCGCAAGTGATGTGAACTCGTACATCATTGCCCGCCTCATCCAAGTGCTGCTACCAGGAGTCCCGCAGGTGTATTACGTCGGCCTGCTCGGAGGTCGAAACGATCTCACATTGTTGGAAGAAACCCGAGTGGGGCGAGACATCAATCGCCACTACTACACACCACAAGAGATACTTTCAGCGCTCGACACACCGCTGGTTGAGCAGATGCTCAACTTGCTGCGTTGGCGGTCCAATCACCCTGCCTTCGGCGGCAACTTTGAACTCATCCCCCACTCGGATCAACACCAACTGCGCGTTCGCTGGACATGCCCAGACGCTGAGGCGGAGATCACTGCAGAAATCAATCTCGCCAATCTCACGTTCTCTATTGTGGATCGCGTTGGCGATGTAGAAGTGATCACAACCTCGTTCGAATCGAACTCAACACACTGATGTCGTCCATCGACCTGCTCGTCATCGGTATTGCGGTCATCGCAGGCGCACTCGTGAAAAGCGTCACCGGAATGGGCTTGCCACTCATCGCACTGCCGATTATCTCGCTATTTGTCACGCCCGAGACTGGAATTGCAGTTCTTGCCATACCGGCAATTGTCCAGAACGTCGGAATCGTGTCAACAAACTGGCATGCGCGTCACGACACCCGGGGCCTCGTCTCCTTCTGCATAGCCGGAGGCGTAGGAGTCGTGATCGGGACCCTCTCACTCGGCGCGGTGCCAGAACAAGTCACACTGATCGCTCTCAACGTAACCGTCATCGCCTGGCTGTACCAGCGATTACGGAATCCTGATCACCGAGTACCCGAACGCCATGAAACGAAGATGTCTCCCCTGGCTGGAATTATTGCTGGAGTGTTCCAAGGTGGATCCGGGGTGTCAGGGCCAGTGGTCGCTGCTTGGCATCAAGCGCTGCGACTCCCCCGAGACGCATTCGTATTTTCAATCGCTACAGCGTTCGGCCTTATTGGAGTCGCCCAAACCGCAACACTCGCAGCAAAAGGACATCTCGAAGGGCGACTTCTCGTCTCACTACTGATCTCGGCTGTCGTGCTCGCATCGGTTCCCCTTGGGCCACCATTGCGTCGACGGCTGTCTGGGACAGCATTTGATCGAGCAGTGCTCACCCTTGTTATCACCTCGTGCATCAGCCTTTCGATCGACATCATCGTTTCATTTCTCCGCTGACAAAGCCCCACCCCGTGAATAACTAGGCTGGGGACACACTCGTCGGCAAATGGGGGCATCGGCACATGACGATTGATGAATACGCACTAAGTGATAGGTACACCAAGGAACAAACAACTTCGTTTCTTTCCGGTGTTCAAGCGTTAGCGCGGTTACCTCTTGAGCAACTCATGGCCGACCGCCGCGATGGCCACAACACGGCGGCCTTCGTAAGCGGATATCCAGGTTCTCCGCTTGGCGGCTACGGCGATGAGGTCGATCGAGCAACCTCAATCGCAAACGATCTGCCGGTTCGCCATATTCCTGCCATCAACGAGGAACACGCCGCAACCGCTGTAATGGGTTCACAACTTGTGACGACTCGCTCTGACGCGCTTCACGACGGTGTTGTTGGCGTGTGGTATGGAAAAGCACCCGGCCTCGAACGGGCAAGTGATGCAATCCGCCACGCGGTCCTTGCAGGAACCGGTGCACTTGGCGGGGTTGTCGCTCTTGTTGGCGATGACCCCGGCGCAAAAAGTTCGACAGTGCCTTCAAACTCGACGGATATTTTGGCCGCACTTCGCATTCCGGTTCTCGTACCAGGTGACCCTGCCGCATTGCTCTCGCTTGGTCGCCACGCAATTTCAATGAGTAGGGCGGCAGGGCTGTGGGCTTCGGTTCGAGTTGTTGCCGATGTTGCAGACGGCACCGCTTCTGTTGCGCTTGATGCGTTCGACCATCATCCGGTGTTGCCGGAACGCCCAGCCAACTTGCTCGCCCCAACCGGTCGGGTTATCTCGCCGTTCAACCTTGAACTCGAACGCGAACTGATTGAAGTTCGTCTACCAATCGCACTCGAATACATCCGTTTGAACAGACTCAACCGTGTAACGGCTGGCAACGACCAAGCGGCCGTCGGCATCATTGCTTCTGGAAACACCCATCGCCAGGTACATGAGGCAATGAAACGGCTTGGCATGAAGTCGAATGACGACATAGCGGCGAGTGGAATCAGAATCCTTGAAATGGCAGTGACGTATCCCGTCGATACGGCGACAGTGAGAGATTTTGCCTCCGGACTTGAAGAACTCATCATCATCGAGGAGAAGCAACCGATCGTCGAAACCGCCGTTCGTGAAATTCTTTCAGGACGATCGAACGCTCCACGAATCATCGGAAAATCGATCCACCATGGCGATCCGATCCTTCCCCATCACGGAACGATCGATACCGGAACGATCGCTACAGCCCTTCGCCAGCAGCTCACGGATCGACTGGGAGATCGACTCGCACCAGCAGCACCTCAGCAAATCCGACATATCGAACTCACGGTCGAACGGAGCCCATTCTTCTGCTCAGGATGTCCTCATAACTCATCGACGGTCGTACCCGAAGGTTCGGTCGTCGGAGCAGGAATTGGCTGCCACACGATGGTCATGCTCGGCGAACCTGGCCGAGGTGGTGACATCGTCGGAGTAACCGCCATGGGCAACGAAGGGTCGCTTTGGATCGGGATGGAACATTTTGTCTCCACCGACCACATGATCCAGAACATTGGCGACGGGACGTATTTCCATAGCGGTCAATTGGCCGTGACATCAGCGGTGGCTGCTGGAAGCCACATGACCTTCAAACTCCTCTACAACGGTGCTGTCTCGATGACAGGCGGTCAAACACCTTCGGGTCAACTGTCGCCAGCCGCCGTCGCTGCCAACCTTCTTCGCCAGGGAGTGACCCGTGTGATCGTGACCACCGACGACACCGAGCGCCACAATGACTGGCCGGCCGAAGTTGATGTGTGGCACCGATCGAGGCTCATCGAGGCTCAGGAGGTTCTCGCAGCCACCCCTGGTGTCACGGTGCTCATCCACGATCAGCCTTGCGCCGCCGAGCTACGACGAGACCGCAAACGCGGTCGGGCGCTCACCCCCACTGACCGAATTGTGATCGATCACCGGATCTGCGAAGGGTGCGGTGATTGTGGCCGAACAAGTAACTGCTTGTCGGTGCAATCCTTCGATACCCCTTGGGGCCGCAAAACTCGTATTGATCAGAACTCCTGCAACCTCGACCAGTCGTGTGTCGATGGAGATTGCCCGTCATTCATTGCAGTCGATACCGAGCCGAGCCTGTTCGCACGTCTCTCGTCACGCGTGTTCGATCCAACCCCACGGCAAAAGAAGATTCAACGCTCATCAGTCGCGCCAGACACCGAGCCACCTGAACCCGCAGTTGCGGGTCCTCGAGATGAACTCGCAGTTCGACTCACCGGCGTAGGCGGTACCGGTGTGATCACCGTCGCTCAGGTAATCGGGACAGCAGCGATGCTCGACGGCTGGAATGTGCAAGGGATCGATCAAATCGGACTCAGTCAAAAAGCGGGGCCGGTCGTCAGCGATATCCGACTCTCGCGAGGAAGCGCAGTGCAAGCGAGTCGATTAGGCCAAGGAGACGCCGATGTCCTCATTGCGCTGGACAATCTCGTCGCTGCAGGTACTCATGGGCTCGGTGTCATTTCACCTCACACGATGGTGATTGGATCATCTGCAGAAACTCCGACTGCATCAATGATTGCCCACCCCGAGCTTCACCTTCCAAGCGCTCACGACATTGAGCAAACCCTGACAGACGTTGCCGGCGGCGAGGTCCAACTGTGGGCAGATGCAACCAAAATCACTACCCACTTCCTTGGTGATTCCACGACAGCGAATGTGTTTGTAGTTGGCATGGCGATTCAAATCGGTGCATTGCCAATCTCGGTGAGTAGCTTCAGCGAGGCAATTCGGGTTAACGGGGCTGCAGTCGAAGCCAATTTGACCGCTCTTCGACTCGGTCGGCTCTACGCCGCAGGTCAGCTACCGGTTGACGTTGCTGAGTCATCACCCACGAGTGAGTCCGTTGAACACCTCATTGAACGACTTGCCAACGACGTCAAACAGCACAGCGGTTCGCGACGGGCAACAGAGTTCCGTTCAGCAATCACACAGGTTCGCGATATCGACAACCAACCCGAACTGAAGCTGACGAGCACCGTTGCAACCCATCTACATCAGCTCTTCACCTACAAAGATGAGTATGAGGTCGCACGACTCATCACCACCGGTGGCGGAGCTGGAGCCGCGGATTTAATCGCTGGAGGAAGGGGCGTTCGTTATCGCCTCCTCCATCCACCAATTCTCGCGTCGATGGGAGTGAAGCGGAAACTGCGCTTTGGGCCAGCATGGATCCCGATGTTCAGACTGTTGAAGCACGGACGCGTTCTTCGGGGAACCCCACTTGATGTGTTTGGCTACGCAAAGATCCGCAGAATCGAACGATCACTGCCGGGCGAATATCTCGAATTGGTGGAAGCGATTTCGGCGTCAATCTCAACCGCGTCGTACGAGCGCCTCGTTGAAATCGCTGCATTGCCCGATGTCATTCGCGGGTACGAGGAACTCAAAGAGCAACGTGTTGCCATGTTTCGGTCTCAGCGAACCGCAGCACTCACCGAATTGGCGTAACGCAACACCAACCTAAGCATCCTCGTGAACCGAGGCGTAGAACTCACGGTTCGCAGCAAGCACATCGAAGACATCGCCAGTCGGCTCAGGGAGCACAGCATCGCTTGTTGCCAATCGGGTGACACGATCGCCCCATCGGAAAATCACCGAACCCCATGTCACCCCTCCCCCAAACGCAGCGATCGCAATCGTGTCGTTCGGGGCAACCCGGCCCTGATCGAGGGCGTCGCACAGCGCCATCGGGATCGAGGCTGCTGAGGTGTTTCCGTGGGTCTCAATGTTCACCATCACCTTCGCTTCGGGTACACCAAGTCGCGCTGTTGCTGCACGAATGATGCGGAGGTTGGCCTGATGAGGAACGACGAGGTCAATGTCATCAGCAGTGAGCGAGGCGCGCTCTAAGGCTCTCGTTACTGAATCTGCCATTCCTTTCACCGCGATTTTGTACACCGCTTGACCCTCAAAATGCAGTCGATGAACCGCAGGGTCTCGATAGGTCGACAATTCTCCACGCGTACCTAAGGTAGGAATCACCATTGTCGAACCCGCTGGGCCGTCTGCACCAAGATCGACCCCAAGGACACCAACGTCAGATGAGTCAGACTGCTCGATGATGACCGCACCCGCCCCATCACCAAAAATCACACAGGTATTTCGATCGCGGTAATCGAGGACGAAATGGAGTTTCTCGACACCGACGAGCAAGACACGTCGTGCGACTCCTGATGCCACCATTGACGTTGCGGATGCGAAGCCATACACAAAACCGGAGCACGCTGCGTTGAGATCGAACGCTCCGGCATTCACCGCTCCGAGGCGTTCTTGCAGGACACATGCGTTACTTGGGCAACTAATTTCCGGCGTCACGGTCGCCATCACTATGAGGTCAAGGTCGGATGGCGAAAGCCCAGCCGCGGCAAGTGCATGACGAGACGCAACTTCGGCCATATCGGTTGTCTCAACATGGCAAATTCCACGTTCAGAAATTCCGGTCCGTTCGCTAATCCAGTCGTCGTCGGTATCGACGAGAGTTGAAAGATCAGCGTTCGTTAGCGATAGCGGCGGTCGACACTTCCCCCAGCCAGTTACTACTGCCCTCATTTGTTCCCCCAGTTAGTTGCTTACCTCACAATGGTGCATCAATAACTAAAAGGTAGACGATCAGCGCAAGTGCAAAACCAATAAACGACACTGTGGCAACGCCAACGAATCTCACCATGGTTGGGTGAACCGGATTCTCTCCTGCCCGAAGCGGTCCGTGAAGTGCGTCGTATCGAAACTCAGCCCAGAAAATCACCACCCCGCCAACGGCAACCCACAGCACACCAAAGACACCCAGCAAATAGTGAGCATTTGCAGCTGCTGTTCGAGCAAGGAGCCCTCCGGCAATGATCGTCGCCAGTCCGGTGCGCTCCCAGGCAAGGGATGTCCGTTCATGCGGCAACGGTGGATCAAAGGAGTTCAACGGGCGCTGATAACGCCTCCCTTGACGTTCCTTCATCGTGAATCAATCACCAGCAAGATGACTGCTGCCACGCCGATCAACGCAACCCCAATCGCCGTCACCCTTGGAAGGTTCGAGGCCGGTAACGGCTGTTCGAGGCGCATGGCACGCTCATTAAGCGACCAACGGCGAAACGCTGTCGACGCGGTAACGAATGCAAGTACCAGAACCATGATTCCGATGACCTCAACGCCTTGAATGTCTTTGAGGACCACAATCGATCCGAGGCCGCCTGCAACAAGGGCGAGAGAAGTTCTGATCCACGACAAAAACGTGCGCTCGTTAGCGAGCGTGAATCGGTAATCGGGATCTACTCCCCAACCTCGCGGATCCGGTGGAAACAAATATTCACGAATCTTCACTTCACCACTCCTAATTCTGTGATTGCTGCAAGAAAGCGATCGTTTTCAACGGCGCTACCGATTGTTACGCGAATCCCTTCTCCGTCAAACGGTCGGACGACCACACCACGCTTCTCAAGTTCGGTTGCGTAATGCATCGTGTTTACGCCAGTCGACAAGTACACAAAGTTGGCTTGGTGGTGGGGCATCCACCAGCCAAGAGACGCAAGTTGAGATTCGACCCGACCGCGTTCTCTGACGATGACTGCGCAGCGCGCCTCAATTTCGTCAATATTGTCAATCGCCGCAATTGCGGCTGCCTGAGCCGCTGCATTGACGTGAAACGGAACCGCAACCTTGTCGATATCAGCAATGACCTCGGCATCACCGACTGCATAACCAACTCGAAGCCCGGCCAAGCCATGAGCTTTTGAAAGAGTTCGCGTCACCATCACATTACGAAAACGCGGCACTACCTCTGCGACAGGGTCAGGGGTATCAGCGTCTACGAATTCCCTATATGCCTCGTCAATCACAACGATCACACCATCGCCAGCTGCCGATGCGATGCGAACGATGTCATCGGCTGCAAGCAACGTGCCGGTCGGATTGTTCGGTGTCGCCAACATGATGACCTTCGTCGCCGGCGAAATCGCCGAAATGATGCCGTCGACGTCATATGTGAGGTCATCAAGAAGCGGAACTCGAACCATCTCGGCACCCGTCAATTGCGAGAAAATCGGGTACACCTCGAATGATCTCCAGCCAAAAATGATTTCGTCGCCGGCATCGAGATACGTGAGGAAAATCTGCTGCAACAACCCAACCGAGCCATTTCCAATCGTGACCTGTTCTGCGTTAACGCCCAGCCATGAAGCGATGTGAGAACGCAACTCTGCTCCACGATGATCGGCATATCGGTTCGCTCCGCGCACCGCGTGGAGAACCGCATTCTCGATCGCCGAGATTGGGGCCTCAGGGTTCTCGTTCGATGCAAGTTTTACTGCATCGACAACACCGTGATCTTGCTGCGCCTGTTTTGCGTCGCGTCCAGGCCTGTAGGCGGGAAGCGCCTCAACAGCAGATCGTGGGCGACCGGGTCGTGCTAGTTCGTTCACATCAGGAACGGTAGCGCCCAACGACCCCTGAGTTCTCGAGTTCATCGATCTCTTCTTCGGAGTACCCAAGCTCGGAAAGAACCTCGCGGCCATTCTCGCCAAGTAATGGCGCAAACCTCCGAGGTTCAGCGTCGGTGGGAACTCCGGGTGCAAGCGATGGCGTGATTCGATATCGACCGAGGCGCGGGTGTTCGGTCATTGGAAGTGAGTTCGTTACATCGTCGAGACTGACAACTTCATGAACTGGGACACCTGCTGATGCACATGCGTTAACAAACTCACTAGTGGTGAGTTCTCCCGCAATCCGCTGGTACTCGCGGTACAGCTCATCAATATTGTTCAACCGCCCGATGCGAGAAACAAATCGATCGTCATCGAGCATTTCAACCCGCCCACCAATACGAATCAGCGCCTCAAAATGATGTCGCTCGTACGCCAGAATTGCAACCAGTCCACCGTCGGAGGTTCGGAGTGGGCGACGCTCTGGGCTCAACAGCCGTGGGTAACCAGCTCGGGAAAATTGCGGCTCTGGAATTGCTTCTGCGCCATGTTCGACGAGGAGAAATGCTCGCATCATGTCGTACATCGCAAGCACCGTTTCGGTTCCCTCACCGGTGCGCTCGCGATGGAACAGTCCCGCTAATACAGCCTGCGCGAGCGCCATGCCCGACACCTTGTCGGCGATAAGAATTGGTGCCATCACTGGCGGAAGTCCGGCACGTTCATTCGTATCGACGAATCCAGTTGCTGCTTGGATGATGTCGTCGTACGCAGCAGCGTCCGCATGTTCAGAATTCGGGTCGTAGCCGGCTGCTGCAACCCAAACGAGATCTGGACGTAACGGCCTCAGGTCAGCAGGGGTGACCCGGGCACGCTCACGCGACCCTGGGCGAAGGTTGGTCACGAACACGTCGCTCTCTGCGACAAGTTTCTCGAAAATCGCCCGACCCTCGTCACTACGCAGGTCAAGAACAATGCTGCGCTTGTTGCGCATCAGGTTCAACGTCACCCCAGAGACATCTGGGTGCGGACCCCTGCCCATATGACGATTTGCATCGCCGACGGTGGTCTCCACCACCGTCACATCGGCACCCATGTCGGCAAGAATCTGGGTGCCAAACGGACCCATGATGACTGCCGTCAGGTCGAGGACTTTTACACCAGCAAGCGGTTGATAATGGCTCATCGGCTTCTTAGTCGAGCAGGTCGACTGGCATGTCAACGAATCGTGCACGCAGCCACTCGCCGAGGCTTTTTGCTTGACCATCAGTACGAGTTGATGCCGCAACCCCTTCAGACAGCAGCCCTCTCACAACGAAGTTCAGCGATCGAATATTTGGGAACGCGTACCGATCTACTGTGAGGTCGGCAGTTTCAGGAAGCAGTTCCTTGAGCCGCTCAACCGTAAGAAATGCGTCAAGCCAAAGCCACGCGTCATCACTTCGGGCGAACATCCCTAGATTCGCGTCTCCACCCTTGTCACCTGAGCGCGCACCAAACAGGGTTCCTAGCGGGACACTTCGAGTGTCGCCGTCGGGAGTTGACCCCTGAGGGCCGGCGGTCGGTTCGACGATCACCGGATCGCAATCAGGTGCAATCGATTCGACTTGGCGAGTCGAGCCATTCACATGCACATACGCCGGAACAAGATCTGCTGGAACGAGAGCCGGTCGATACACCCCAAATGGCGAGCCTGCGGATGGGCCGCCAGAAAGCGAGTAAAACCCGGGAATGCTTGAGAGTCCCGTTTCTACGAATGCATTTGAAAATGCTCGACCAACTTTGCGTTCATCGCGATCTTTCACGCTGATACGGAGTTGAGCAGTCGCTGCCTCGTTGCTGTTCGGGTCGACATGGTCGGTCCTTACCAGCCGGACTTCGCACTCTTCGAAGTCGCTCGCTGCGTACGGCGAGGCTTCCCAGAATGCTTCAAGAGCCATCGCAGATTTTTCCTCGATGTCAAGCCCTGTCAAAGCGAGCACCATGTCGTTGCGGTAACCCCCGAGCTCGTTCATCGCAACCTTCAATGACCCGGTCGGAGGTTCACCCTTGACGCCTGAGA
>Ga0181605_10000070_pt1 | contig 93001 bp, 88 predicted proteins | sample 041ome_11_FD_148676 | JGI IMG/M metagenome (GOLD analysis project Ga0181605, IMG submission 148676) | Coastal salt marsh microbial communities from the Groves Creek Marsh, Skidaway Island, Georgia - 041411US metaG (spades assembly) | ecosystem: Environmental > Aquatic > Marine > Intertidal zone...
TCACTGGCAATGTCAACTTCTGCACCGCCGCCAGCACTGGCCGACAGGTCAAGAAATGGCACCGCAAATTGGCGAGGCCGGTTCGGGCTGGCACCGGTGATGAGCGTGTCGCCAGTCGATGGCGTTTAACCTTGGCAGGCCGCGTCTTACCGGATTTCGGCGACTGCGCGTGGCGGTTAATCGCGGCAATTGGCATGGTGCGGCTGATGAGGCGGTAAACAGCCTATGGGCGCGTCAGATACGGCATCGTGCCACTGAAATTGCTGCAATTTTGCGCGGCAATCATTGCGACTAATTCTGGCGGGCGGCGGAAAACCTGGCGGCGGCGGCAAGTGCGCTGATTAATTCGGCCTGATCGGCGCTGGTTGACGACAGGCGCGATAATGCGTCAATGGCGGCATTTGCATAATCACCAGCGATTGTAATTGACCGGTTGAGGGCGTCATGGCGCGTTAGGATCGCCTGCGCCATCGCAAGGTCACCATCGGCAAAATCGCCATCACCCATCGTGCGCTGCCAGAATTTGCGATCATTTGCATCGCCATCCTGCCATGCCAGAATCACCGGCAGGGTGATTTTCTGATCGGTGAAATCATCACCCACATTTTTGCCCATTGTGCTGCTGGAAACTGCATAATCCATCGCGTCATCCATGATCTGAAAGGCAAGGCCAAGCTGCATTCCATAGTCATACATCACAGTGATATCATTGTTGTTTGCACCGGCTAGCCGCGCACCTGCGGCGGCGGCGGCGGCAAACAGCACGGCAGTTTTGCCAGTGATCACGTCGAGGTAATCAGCCCTTGCCGTGTCCGGCTGTCCGGCGATGGTCATTTGTTTGATTTCGCCCTCGGTAATCCGCGCCGACGCGTTCGCCAATTGACCAAGAACCGCAATATCACCTGCCTCGACCATCAATTCAAAGGCGCGGGCAAACAGAAAATCCCCAACCAGAACCGATGCCTCATTCCCCCACAGCGCATTCGCCGTTTCACGGCCACGCCGCAAATGAGACTGATCAATCACATCATCATGCAGCAAGGTTGCCGAATGGATAAATTCGACCGCTGTTGCCAGCCCGATTGCGTGCGGCGTGCCACCGGCAATGCGCGCCCCGGCGAGGGTCATCATCGGTCGGATACGTTTACCGCCAGCCGCAATCAGATGTCCGGCCAATTCAGGGATCAGCGGCACGTCACCGGCAAGCCGCTCGAGGATCATCGCATTGACCGCCTTCATGTCACCCGCAAGCAGCCCGGCCAACGGATCAAGTGACGCCAGCTCAGACTTGGTTTCAACGTCTAAATTCGAACTCATAAACTCATCTCATCCGTGGCAGCGCGCCATCATTGTAATGTAAGCAGGCATATAGGTATTGTCCGCCGAAACAGATTAGCAGCAAAATTACGAACACCCAGCATTTAGCGCCGACTTATATTGAACATAAAAGGCGCAAACATCAAACAAGGGGGCGTCAGCGTGGTCTTTGCCTACCAAAAAACTAGTTACTCAATACGATGCTGGGCGATAATCGGGCAAGGAAAAAGCTGGATTACGGCGGAATTTACGAGGCCTGTGCTTGGTAATTTAGCGAATATGCGGCATGATAGGGCGGTATGGAACATCTTGTTAGCACGACAAATGGCGTTCGCCTGTCATTTTTGCTGGCGTTGCTGGCTGATGCCGGTATCGAGGCAGTTGTGTTTGACGCAAATATTTCGGCGCTTGAGGCCGGTATTGGTGCCTTTCCGCGCCGAATCATGGTACCTGCAGAGCGGCGTTTAGCCGCAAAAACGCTGCTTGAAGATGCGGGCGAGTTCTTTGACGATTAACCGGTGAGATCATCAATCTGGCCGCTGACCACTTGTCGCCAAATGGCTGGATCGTTGCGGTAATGTAAGGCCAGTGGTTTTGGAGGGTGAGGGCAGTATGACCCGGGATTTAACAACGGATGATGACGCCAAAACTGGCAATGATAAGGCTGGCGATAATAGGGCTGATCTGTTGGATAATCTGGCGGTAACGCACGACCATCTGCTGGCAAAAACCGTTTCGGTGATGCAGCCCAAAAGCGGCTTTCGTGTAGGCAGCGATGCGGTTTTGCTGGCGGCAGCGGTTGGGGTAAATCGCGGCCGAATATTGGATATGGGGGCAGGCGTTGGCGGCGTCAGCCTGTGTCTGGCCCAAAGGCTTGATAATGTGCAGATTACCGCGGTCGAGATTGATCCGGTGATGGCGGCGTTAGCCCAACGCAATGTCGCGGCAAACGGCTTTGATGCACGGCTGCGCGTCTTATGTGAAGATATCGCCAAGATGCCGCCAGTTCTTGCTGGCAGCTATGATCATGTTGTCAGCAACCCGCCCTATCATTATGCGGCTGGCACAAGGCCGCGGGATCAGCGGCGCGCGCTGGCGCATATTGGCGATGGGCTGGAACTCGGTGACTGGGTTACGGCGGCGCTGTGGGCGGCCAAACCACGCGGCCGGATCAGTTTTATCTGCCGCGCCGACAGGGCGGCTGAATTGATCCATTTGTTTGCCGCGTCGGGGGCATCTGAAACGCTGCAATTTCCACTATGGCCGCGGCCGATGGTGCCGGCAGCGCGGGTGATTGTTCAGGTGCGTAAAGGCATTAATGGCCCGGGTGCGATTTTACCCGGCCTTGTGCTGCATAATGATGATGGCAGCTTTACCGAAGCGGCCAGCCGGATTATGAATGGTGATGGTCTTTATATTATGCATCCGGCACGCAAAGCCTAAATATTTCAGGTCTAAATATCTTGGGGCTAAAACCAATAAAGGGAATTTGAGTGAAAATGGGGCTGTTCTCCAAATTAATGTTCTGGCGCCGCCACAAGCCGATTGTGCCGGTGGTGCGGCTAACAGGTGTGATTGCCCAATCAGGCAGTCTTGGGCGGCGCGGATTATCGCTTGAAGCGATTGAGCCGCAATTGAAAAAGGCCTTTTCGGTCAAGCGGGCCAAGGCGGTTGCACTCATTATCAATTCGCCGGGTGGATCGCCGGTGCAATCATCATTGATCGGTCAGCGTATCCGCGATCTTGCCAGCCGGGCTGATGTGCCAGTTCTGGCTTTTTGTGAGGATGTAGCGGCGAGCGGCGGCTATTGGTTGGCAGCATCGGCAGATGAGATTTTTGCCAATCCTGCGTCGGTGATTGGCTCGATCGGGGTTATCTCGGCTGGTTTTGGGTTTGATAAGGCGATTGCCAAGCTGGGCATTGACCGGCGCGTCTACACAGCTGGTGAGGCCAAAATGACGCTTGACCCGTTTCAGGCGGAACGTGATGAAGAGGTGGGCCGGCTGAAGGCGCTTCAGGCAGATATTCACCAACAATTTATCACTCATGTTGAAACAAGACGCGGCTCGCGGCTGAAAGGCGCAGCTGACGAGCTTTTCAGCGGTGCCTTCTGGACGGGGCAGCGCGCGCTTGATCTTGGGCTGATTGATGGGATTGGCGAATGTCGGCAAACCCTGTTGCAGCGATTTGGCGAGGATACTGAGATAATGCAAATCGGGCCAAAGCGCAGTTTTCTGTCGCTTGGCTTGCCCGGGATGAGCAGTCATCTGGTGCAGGAAACCGCAGGTCTGGCGGTTGAACGTGCCTATTTTTCGCGTTTCGGGCTGTAAAAATGCGCGGGCTTGTGCAAGGGTTATAGGCCTGTCGATGATCGAGGGCGCCCAGCGCTTTTCTTGCGTGCTTTTTTGCTGAAACCAATCATCTCAATGATGAAGGATTTTTGAACGATGGTTCTCTCACTCCCGAAACTGCTTGGTCTTTTTGCCGCGATCTGGCTGGTCTGGACGGCATTTCGTTTTTTTGAGGCGCGTCAGAAAAACATCGCCAATCAGGCGGCAGATAAAAATCAGGATACGGGCGGATCAGCAAAACAGAACAATGATGGCGCATCTGTCGATTTGCAGGAATGCACGGTTTGCGGGGCATGGGTCAGCGGCGAGACTTGCGATCGGGAAAACTGTCCTTATTAGCGGCAGCGACGGCTTGCCTTTTGGTGCGGTTTCCGGCTAATTTCGGCGCATCTTTTGCAATAGGATGCGTGACGGATGCCAACATCACCAAGTGACGAAATTCGAACTGATTTCCAGTCGATTATTTTGAATCTTCAACGCCATTGGGCGCAGCAGGGCGCGGTTGTTCTGCAGCCCTATGATATGGAGGTTGGGGCTGGCACATTTCACCCGGCAACGACCTTGCGCGCCTTGGGTCCGGACGAGGTTTGGCGGGCCGCCTATGTGCAGCCATCACGCCGCCCATCTGATGGTCGCTACGGTGAAAATCCGAACCGTATGCAGCATTTTTATCAGTTTCAGGTGATCTTCAAGCCGTCGCCCGCAGACTCGCAGGCCCTGTATCTGGACTCGCTAAAGGCCATTGGGCTTGATCCCGCGAAACATGATATCCGGTTTGTCGAGGATGACTGGGAGTCGCCGACGCTTGGCGCTTGGGGGCTTGGCTGGGAGGTCTGGTGCGATGGGATGGAAATCTCGCAATTCACCTATTTTCAGCAGGTTGGCGGCATTGAATGCAATCCGGTACCGCTTGAGCTGACCTATGGCTTGGAACGATTGGCGATGTATATTCAAGGTGTGGAAAATGTCTATGACCTTGACTGGGACGGTGTGCCAGCCGAAGACGGCGGGAAAACCTATGGCGATATTTTTAAACGCGCCGAGGTTGAATTTTCCGGCTGGAACTTTGAGCAGGCCGATACTGATATGCTGCTTGGCCATTTCCGCGATGCCGAGGCCGAATGTGGCCGCCTGCTTGCGCTGGAAACGCCATTGGCGTTGCCGGCTTATGATCAATGTATGAAAGCTAGCCATCTGTTTAATATGCTGGATGCGCGCGGGGTAATTTCGGTTACCGAACGCGCCGCCTATATCGGGCGTGTGCGCAGCCTTGCCAAGGGATGCTGTGAAGCATGGATGGGACTAACGGAGAGTTCGACGAATGGCTGATCTGGTAATCGAACTGGTTTCGGAAGAAATTCCTGCCCGCATGCAGGCCGCGGCTGGCCGTGATCTGGCGCGTCTTGTTCAGGCGGCGCTAACAACGCTTGGCGTCTGGGGTGAAAACAGCACCGCAACCGGCCTTTGTGCGCCGCGTCATCTGCTGGCTTATGTCACAGATATCACCGCATCGCAGCCTGACCGGGTGGTCGAAAAACGTGGCCCGCGTGTTGATGCACCAGAGGCGGCAATCAATGGCTTTTTAAGCTCGGCCGGCCTAACCCGTGATGAACTGGTGGAAGAGGACACGCCGAAGGGCAGGTTCTTCTTTGCCCGCAGCGAAATAGCTGGCGTGAACACGGCCCAGTTGCTGGCGCCGGTTATAACCGACATTTTAACCCATTTTCCATGGCCAAAGAGCCAGCGCTGGGGCGCGGGTAAGTTTCGCTGGGTACGGCCGTTGCACCGGATCAATGTCTTGTTTGACGGCAAGCCACTTGGCGGCACGCTGGATCTTGGTGGCGGCAGTGCTATCCAATTTGGTGCGACAAGCTGTGGTCATTATTTTGAGGCGCCCGCTGATATCGACCTTATTGGCGTCCGCAGCCTTGATGATGTGAAGGCCCGCTTACGCGCCGGTTATGTGATGCTGGATCAAGACGAACGGCACGCCGCGATCATTGAGGGGGCCAAGGAACTGGCAGGAACATATTCCTGTCACGTCAATGAGGCGCAACTTGGCAGTTATCTAGACGATATCTCCGGTTTGGTCGAATGGCCGACACCATTGCTGGGCAAGATCGAAGATCGCTTCATGCTGTTGCCGCCAGAATTGTTGCAAGCCACCATCGCCACGCATCAGAAATACATTACCCTTAGTGATGCCAAGGGGGCGTTCTCGCCCTATTTCATCCTGCTGTCAAACCGGCTTGCTGAGGCTGCACGTGATCAGGTAATCGTCGCAGGTAATCAGCGCGTGCTGCGGGCACGCCTTGCCGATGCCGAATTCTTCTGGCAACAGGATCAGACCCGACCGCTCGATAGCTATTTGCCATCGCTTGGCGAGGTCACCTTCTATGAAGGGCTTGGCTCAATCCTTGATAAAGCAAACCGTATGGAGGGTTTGGCTAGCGCGATTGGACAGCATATGCCGGCAGTTGATATTGCGGCATCGGTGCGGGCTGCCCGGCTTGCCAAAGCTGATCTGGTCACCGGCATGGTTGGTGAATTTCCCGAGTTACAAGGTATCATGGGTGGGTATTATGCGGCCGCAGGCGGCGAGGATACGGCCGTCTGTGCCGCCATTACCGCGCATTACCGGCCGCAAGGGCCAGCCGATGATCTGCCCCCAACGCCTGAGGCTATGGTGGTTGCGCTTGCGGATAAAATTGATACGCTTGTCGGGTTTTTTGGCATTGGAGCCAAGCCAACCGGATCGAAAGACCCGTTTGCACTGCGCCGTGCGGCCTTGGGCGTTATTCGTATTATTGTTGATGCAAAGTTAACCATTCCGCTTGGCAAGATCCTTGATGAGGCTGCCAAGGGATATGGTTTTGCTGCGGTTGATGCTGATCTGTTACCGTTTATTCGTGACCGGCTTCGCGGCTATCTTCGCGATCAGAATATGCGGCATGATGTCGTGGCGGCGGCGCTGGCCGGTGATGATGGTGATGATGTCTGCCTGATGGTGGCCCGTGCGTTGGCGCTGGCTGGGTTTCTTGAGGCAGCGGATGGCAGTGGATTAATGGCGGGCTGGCGGCGGGTCAGCAGTATTCTTGCTGCCGAAGAGAAAAAGGCTAAAACGTCTTTTGCGGCGGCGTGTGATCCGGCATTATTCACCCCGATTGAGAAAGACCTTTTCGCCCCATTATCGACAATGCCGGCGAATACAGGCACTATCGACGCGCAGCTTGCCGCGCTTGGTGCGTTGCGTTCCCCCATTGATGTGTTTTTTGATAAGATTGTCGTGAATGATGATGATCCGGCGATCCGGCTAAACAGGCTTGGATTGTTGGCAATGATCCGTGAGAAGATGCTATCCGTGGCTGATTTCACGAAAATAGAGGGCTGATTAAAGACATGACAAAATGGGTTTATAGTTTTGGCAAAACCGGCACTGATGGTGATGCGTCATTTCGTAATTTGCTGGGCGGTAAGGGTGCTAATCTGGCCGAGATGAGCTCTATTGGCTTGCCGGTTCCGCCCGGATTTACCATCAGCACCGAAGTTTGCACCCATTTTTATGACCATGATAAAACCTACCCCGATACGCTAGACGCCGAGGTGCGCAGCGCGATTGCGAAAATCGAAACAGAAACCGGTACCCGCTTTGCCGATCCGGCGAACCCGTTGCTTGTTTCGGTGCGCTCGGGTGCGCGCGCATCAATGCCCGGCATGATGGATACGGTGCTTAATCTCGGGCTGAATGATGCCACCGCCGAAGGGCTGGCAACCCGGGCTGATGATGCGCGTTTTGCCTATGACAGCTATCGCCGGTTTATCCAGATGTATAGTGATGTCGTGCTTGAGGTTGATCACGGGCTGTTTGAGGACGCGCTCGAAGATATGAAGCTACAGCGCGGTGTTTTTGAAGATACCGAACTTAGCGGCGATGACCTTAAAACACTGGTCGCAAGCTACAAGGATATTGTTCTGGACGAGGCGGGCATTGCCTTTCCGCAAGACCCTTGGGAACAGCTATGGGGCGCTGTTGGGGCCGTTTTTACCAGCTGGATGAACGCCCGTGCGGTGACGTATCGCCGGTTGAACAATATTCCGGCCGCGTGGGGAACCGCGGTGAATGTTCAGGCGATGGTGTTTGGCAATATGGGTGAAGATTGTGCGACCGGCGTTGCCTTCACGCGTGACCCGTCAACCGGTGAAAACAGTTTTTATGGCGAATTCCTGATCAATGCGCAGGGCGAAGATGTGGTGGCAGGTATCCGCACGCCATTGCCGCTTACCGCGGCGGCGCGCCAGATTGCGGGCGGTGATGCGCCGTCAATGCAAGAAGCAATGCCCGAAGTGTTTGCCCAGCTTGATGCCGTTCGCAAAACGCTTGAAGCGCATTACCGAGATATGCAGGATCTTGAATTTACCGTGCAGCAGAACGTGCTTTATATGCTGCAAACGCGCAGCGGCAAACGCACTGCCGAGGCCGCGCTGAGGATGGCTGTTGAGATGGCTGATGAAGGGCTGATCACCCGAGATGAGGCGTTATGCCGGGTCGATCCGAATGCGCTTGATCAACTGCTTCACCCGACGCTTGATCCTGCTGCTGAAAAAACCATATTGGCACGCGGCCTGCCGGCCTCACCCGGGGCTGCTTGCGGAAAGATTGTGTTGAACGCTGACCGTGCCGAGGAAATGGCGGCTGCCGGCGAGGATGTGATTCTGGTGCGTCTTGAAACCAGCCCTGAGGATATTCACGGGATGCACGCCGCCGTTGGTATTTTGACGGCGCGTGGCGGGATGACCAGCCATGCGGCGGTGGTGGCACGTGGCATGGGGCGGGCGTGTGTTTCGGGTGCCAGTGATGTGCGCTTTGACGAGGTTAGCGGCAAGGTCTTTATCGCTGATCATGTGTTGGTCGAGGGCGATATCATCACCATTGATGGGACTAGCGGCGAGGTTTATGCAGGCAAGGTTGATACAATTCAGCCAAAAATGTCTGGGGCGTTTGCCAGTGTTATGGGCTGGGCTGATGACGTGCGCCGCATGGAAGTGCGCACGAATGCCGAAACCCCGACCGAGGCGCGTGTTGCGCTTGATTTTGGTGCACAGGGCATCGGTCTTTGCCGCACCGAACATATGTTTTTTGACGCTGACCGGATTATTGCGATGCGCCAGATGATTATGGCCGCTGATACAGCAGGCCGCGAAATAGCGCTTGCCAAGCTATTGCCGATGCAGCGTCGTGATTTTGAGGAATTATTCACCATCATGGCGGGTTTGCCGGTAACAATAAGGCTGCTTGATCCGCCGTTACATGAGTTTCTGCCGCATTCCGCCGATGAATTGGCCGAAGTTGCGGCGGCGGCAGGGGTGACGATTGAAACGGCACGCCAGCGCGCAGTTAAACTGGCTGAAACAAATCCGATGCTTGGCCACCGTGGTTGCCGGCTAGCAGTCACCTATCCAGAAATTTGCCGGATGCAGGCAACGGCAATTTTTGAGGCAGCCTGTGCGGTTGCTCAGAAAACCGGCCACGCGCCAATCCCTGAAATTATGGTGCCGCTGGCTGCAACGGCCAAGGAAATCGCGCTTTGTAAGGCGGAAATTGATACAGCTGCAACGGCGGTTATGGCGGCAACAGGCATCACCATATTGTATCTTGTCGGAACCATGGTTGAATTGCCACGCGCGTCAATCTGTGCCGCTGATTTGGCCGTTGAGGCAGAATTCTTTTCCTTTGGCACAAATGACCTGACGCAAACCTCGCTTGGCATCAGCCGTGATGATGCTAGCTCGTTCCTGCATGACTATGCCGATAAAGATATTTATCCAGTTGATCCGTTTGTATCGATCGATCTTGAGGGGGTTGGCACGCTTGTCGAAATGGGTGTCGAGCGTGGCCGGATAACGCGGCCCGATATCAAGCTGGGGATCTGCGGTGAACATGGCGGTGATGCCGATTCAATATTATTCTTTGAAAAGGTTGGCCTTGATTATGTGTCCTGCTCGCCTTACCGGGTGCCGGCGGCACGCCTTGCCGCGGCGCAGGCAACAATCAAATCACGGCATAGCTGACCCCTCATAATTGGCCTCTCATAGCTGGCTCGGCATGACTAATAGATCCGCGCAAGAAAAAAGCCAGCGATAAGCTGGCTTTTGTCGTATTGCAAGATTGCTCTCGCGTTATCTTGGCCTCGGTCTTATTTGATGCCGAGTCCACCGAAACGCTTGTTAAAGCGAGCCACCTGGCCGCCAGAATCAAGGATACGGTGCTGACCAGTCCATGCTGGGTGTGTCTTTGGGTCAATGTCGAGTTTCAACACATCGCCGGGCTTGCCCCAGGTTGAGCGCGTCGGATGTTCGCTGCCATCGGTCATTACAACGGTGATTTCGTGGTAATCTGGGTGAATATCTTTTTTCATGCCGGTCTCCGGTTTTACACTTTACTGCTTGTCTTTAATGCTTGATTTGCCATGCGGCAGAATGATCCTCGCCAACAAACAGCGCTGGTGGTATATCCCCTATAGCGACGAGAAGCAAGCCCTTCCGGTCTAAAAATAGATCACTGATGGGCTGATCGATGAAAAGTTGGGGTTAGAACATGACAACAGGGCAAAAAAGTGATCAGGGAGCAGTATTTAACCATGATCAGGCAGGAGCGCCGGCCCGCAGCTACAGCAGTCGCCAATTATTGGCGGTGTTCTGGCCCTATCTATTACCGCATCGTTTCCGAATCGCGCTGGCGATTCTGGCCTTGACGATGGTTGCTGGCGCCTTGTTGGGCATGGGGCGCGGGCTTGCTTATCTTGTTGATGAGGGTCTTGGTAAACGCGATCCGGCCTTGCTGGATCGGGCGGTCTTGGCGACGGCGATGATCGCTGTCGTGCTGGCCTTTGGCAGTTATCTTCGGACCAGCATGGTGAATAAGATTGGCGAGATGGTTTTGGCTGATATCCGCCGCGCCATCTTTGGTCATGCGATTACGCTGTCGGCGGGTTGGTTTGAAAATGCCCGAACCGGTGATGTGCTATCGCGAATTACAACCGATACGAGCATTGTGCAAACAGTGATGACCTCGACGCTGTCGATGGCGGCGCGTAATTTCCTGCTGTTAATCGGCGGCTTGGTAATGGTGGTTCTGTCCAGCCCGAAAATGTCGCTTGTTGTTTTGGTGGTGGTGCCGTTGGTGGTGGTGCCGCTGATTTTCATGGGGCGACGGCTGCGCACTGCATCAAGGCTTGCACAAGACCGGCTTGCCGATGTTGGGGTTGAGGCCGAGGAAACGGTCAGCGCAATCCGTACGGTTCAGGCCTTTGGCCGCGAACAGTTCGTGAAAGGTAATTTTGAACGGGCGGTTGATCTATCATTGTCGGCAGGCCTTGCCAGAGTGCGGCTTCGAGGGTTGCTCAGCGGAATTGTTATTTTTCTGGTGTTTAGCGGTATTGGCGTCATCCTATGGATTGGCGGGCAGGATCTGATGGCCGGACGGATCAGCGCCGGTGATCTGTCTTCGTTTATTTTCTATGCTTTCTTGGTGGCAAGCTCGACCGGCTTTCTATCCGAGCTTGCCGGTGACCTTCAGCGCGCCGCCGGTGCGGCTGAACGGATCGCCCAGCTGCTGGATACCGAGGCTAGCCTGCCCGCGCCAGCGTGCCCACAACTGATTGATCCGGCTGCGGCGACGGCGTGTGAATTTGCTGGCGTGCAATTTGCCTATCCGGCGGCACTGAACCGGCCAGCAATCAGCGACGTTGGCTTTACCATTAAAGCGGGTGAGCGGGTCGCGATCGTCGGGCCAAGCGGGGCTGGCAAATCGACCATTTTCTATCTTTTGTTGCGGTTTTATGATCCGGTTGGTGGTGCGGTGCGGATAGGCGGCATTGATCTTCGTGATTTATCGCTTGCCGATCTTCGTGCGCATATCGGTTTGGTTCCACAAGAATCGGCACTTTTTTCTGCATCGCTGCGTGACAATATTGCCTTTGGTCAGCCGGATGCTGATGATGCTGCCATCATCGCGGCCGCAAAACAGGCGCAGGCGCATGATTTCATCATGGCGATTGAGGGTGGTTATGATGCGTTTGTCGGCGAAAAAGGTGTGCGACTATCAGGCGGGCAGCGCCAGCGAATTGCCATTGCACGGGCAATTTTGCGCAACCCGCGTCTATTGCTGCTCGATGAGGCCACAAGCGCACTTGATGCGCAATCAGAGGCGGCAGTCCAGCACGCATTGGAAAATCTGATGACCGACCGCACTAGCCTTGTTATTGCGCACCGACTGGCGACTGTGGTGCGCGCCGACCGGATTTTGCTGATGGATCGGGGCAGGCTCATTGCCGAGGGCACCCACGAAACGCTGATGGCTGAATCCGCACTCTACCGAACCCTTGCTGAATTGCAATTTTCAATTCCAAAGGTCTGATAAAGACGAGAACATGAATTTTACGGGGTTCCAAAGCGCCCGATCATACTCGCATCCCCGCTATCTTTTTGGGCGGTGAAATGCCCGTTGACCAGTGTTTCTAGCGAGGTTTGAAATGCGCCTTTCACTGTGCCACCCCATTGTTGCCCGATATTTTCATTCAACCGCATCCAGATTTGCGCATCATCATCTTCAAAGCTGTTAATCTCGTTGCTAACTCGAAAATTAATGGTGCCCTGAAGGCTATGCTGTTGCCCGTCCTCAAGGTTGATTTCGCGGATTTGAGCGGTTTCAGCGGTGAAATCTATGTCGATCAAGCCGCCACCAGAAAAGCGTGCGATGTCACCATCGTCAAAGCAGTGGCACAGCACGCTAAGCTCAATAGCGTGCGTCAGGCTTGTGACCATCGGTTTGGTGAATGTGGCGGTCGGTATGATTGTTTGCAGGCTATAATAGCCCAGCGACGGCAGATTTTTATCATCGTAGAAAGGGGTGATGGATTGATCAAACTGTAACCGGCGTGGCGCTATGAAATACGTGGTGACAAGGTTGGGCAGAAACAATCCAGTTTCGATGCCAACTAGTTCATTAAAAACTGGCCGGTCAAAGTCTGCGCCCACAGGCGGCGGGATAACCGCCTGATGAATAGATGGCAGTTGGAGCTCGTCGCCGTCAACTGGTATCGCGGACGGCACCAGCGATAGATCCTCAAGATTTTCGGCAAATATAACGGTTTCAAACGCCGTGCTCTGCCGCCGCGGTTAGGCAATGATGCAGCCGCCCATAATGCCCGGGCTGATAAATAACAGGCAGGCAATGAAACCGCGCTTGCGCCCCGATATCCACCGACAGCTTGATATCCTTTTTAGGCGCAATCTCGTCATATCCGAAAGGATAGTCCTAAAGCGTCAAAAAGCGCAAATTACATGGCTTTGAGTCCAGATGGCGGCATGATTGATAATGCGGAAATGGGGTAGGGCTAGATTACTTTATCGCCACACGCTGGGTGATTTTCAACTCAATCCGGCGGTTCTTGCGGCGGGCATTGGCGCTGTCACTGGCGTCAAGCGGCTGGTATTCGCCGTAACCGGCAGCCGCAAGCCGGTTGGCAGGTAAACCCTGCTGATTGAGATAGCGCACCACTGATAGAGCGCGTTCGGTCGATAGATCCCAGTTATCGGCATAGCGGCCAGCACGAATTGGCACATTGTCGGTATGGCCGTCGACCTGCAAAATCCAATTTATGTCGCCCGGAATTTTCTGCGCAATATCGGCAAGGGTAATTGCCAGCTTGGCAAGCTGTTCTTGACCTTGCGGGCCGATTTCAGCCTGACCTTGCGCGAAAAGAACTTCGGACTGGAAGACGAAACGGTCACCGACAATCTGTACATCATCACGGCCTTTTAGCACGTCACGGAGGCGGCCAAAAAATTCCGAACGGAAACGCTGTAATTCCTGAACACGGGTCGCCAGCGCATTGTTTAATGACCGGCCAAGATTGGCAATCGCGACTTTGTCACGCGTTGTCTCGCGTTCCTTTTCGGCAAGAAGGTTGGTTAGGTCTTCGATGCGCAGTCTCAAAGCGGCCAAGGCTCTGGTCATTTCAGCGACTTCAGCGCGGGATGCCTCGGTCTCGGCCTTGGATGCAGTGATCTCTGCTGACAATGTCCCGATCTTATTTGTCGCGCTTTGGTTTTTGGCTTGGGCCATTGCTAGCTGCCCCTCGGCAAGCTGTAAGGCGCCAAGCCTCTCTTCTAAACTGGCCCGCGCTGCGGCAAGGCTGGCCTCGATATCTGCCTGTCTTGCGGCCAATTTTGCTATCTCACTATTGCGCATGGTGAGTGCCGCCTGAACGCTGCTTAACTCTGCCTCAAGCTCGGTACGACCGGCGTTGCTGCTGTTCAATTGGTTGGTGATTTGCGCTAGGTTGGCGGCAAGGTCGGCACTGGCGCGCCGTTCGATATTCAATAATTCGCTAAGTGAGGCAAGCTGTTGGCGCATCTCGCCAAGGGTGGCATCCTGACCTGATACCCGATAGGCGAGGTTCACTTGGATTAGCACAAACACCATCAGCACAAAAATGATGACCATCAGCAAAGTTGCTAATGCATCAACAAATCCGGGCCAGGTAAAATTTTCGACCCGGCGTGCATTGCCAATCCTTGCCAGCGCCATTGCCGCTAGTCCGCTTTGCTGCGACGGGTTTTTAAATCCATCATCGTGGCAATTGATGATGACAGGCCGCGCAATTCACTGGCAACAATATCTGTTCGCTGGTTTCGATCGGTGCGTAAATCTTCGGATAGCTGGAGGATATTGGCGTTTAATTGAGCCAATTGGTCACGGATCCGCCGATCGTCAAGCAATGCTTCATGCATCTGCGCGATCGTACTGTTCAAAAGTGATACCTGCTCGAGCACACGCTCGCGGTTGGCCTCACCTTTTTCGATCGATTGCGACAATGCCAAAAGGGCGCGGGCGGCCTCTTCGCTCATTCCACTCGCAAGCGGGCTTTGCGCTTGCGCGGCTGATGGGCTGCTATCATTAAAGCGGGCAAATGCTGACAGCCAATCTTCCAGCTCGTTAAAAAACCGGCCCATTGCCTGACCAAGCTGGAGGTCCAGAAAACCGAGGATCAAAGAGCCAGCGAGGCCAAATAATGATGATGAGAATGCGGTCGCCATGCCGGAAAGCGGTGCATCAAGCCCAACACGCAACTGCCCCATCATCGCTTCAAAATTACTGCTATTCGTGTCGATCGAGCCAACAACATTGCCCACGGCACCAATTGTCTGAAGCAACCCCCAAAAGGTACCAAGAAGCCCAAGAAATACAAGCAATCCAATCATATAGCGCGAAATCTCGCGGCCTTCATCAAGGCGGGCAGCGACCCCGTCCAGTACCGAGCGCAATGATAATGCCGATAATTGTGCGTCATGGCGCGAATCTGCCAGCATTGCATAAACCGTTGCTAGCAGAACCGGCCGACGTTCCGGTGGGTCCAGCTTGCCGGTAGACTTTACCGCGAGCAGCCAATTGCGCTCGGGCATCAGCCGCAATGTCTGCCGCATGATATATAGAACGCCAATAGAAAATGCGCCAAGGATCACGCCATTTAATGCCGGATTGCCCATAAAAGCGGCTTCTAATGGCGCTGCCAGCAGCCCAGCAATTGTGCCAACCGCAAGCAGGAACATAAACATTCTGACAAGATATCGTCTTGGGTTGGTTTCCATGATTTTATCTCCTAGGCGACTCTGGCGGCGACTCTGGCAGCAAATCTGGCGGCAAATCCGATGCTACATCCACTTCCGAAATGACACTCTAAACCTCATTGGCATAAAACAATGGCAGGATTGTGAATATTCGCAAGCATTGAAGCAAACGGTTGTCATTGAAGATTTCAATCAAACGATGCTTTGCCGGCCGCGCCGTGCAAGCAAGCGCGCCCGCATTTCGGCGCGAAAGGCGGCTTACCATGCGACGTAATAAACTGATTATATTGGTGAAAAACCTAAGAGCGTGCTTTTGCCAGATGTTTTAACAACTCGGCATGAAGCGCCGGATTGGCAGCAACAACATCGCCACTTTGCAAGACCCGGTCGCGCGACGCAAAATCAGATACAAAGCCACCCGCCTCGCGCACCAGCAATATACCAGCAGCAACATCCCAGCTTTGCAGGCCATGTTCCCAGTAACCGTCAAACCGGCCCGCCGCGACATAGGCAAGATCAAGAGCTGCCGAGCCAAAGCGGCGAACACCGGCGCTGACACCCATGATATTATATAATTCACGGGAAAATAGCGCATGATCTTCGTCGCTGCCGCGGCCGATAAACGGGATGCCGGTCGCCATGATGGAATCGGCCATGTTCCGGCGGCCGGAAACGCGCAACCGGCGATCGTTTACATAGGCTCCCGATCCGGCTTCGGCAAAGAAATACTCATGGCGCAACGGGTCAAAAACCAGCCCAGCGGTAATTTTCCCTTTATCGCGAACGGCGATCGAAATAGCAAAATGCGGAATCCCGTGCAGGTAATTGGAGGTGCCGTCCAGTGGATCCACGATCCAGCAAGGGGCATCGGGATCGGCGCCAGCGGTAATCCCGCTTTCTTCCATTTCAAAGCCCCAATCCGGGCGCGCCTTTGACAGCTCTGCCTTGATGATGCGCTCGGCATTCGTGTCAACGCGCGAGACAAAATCGGCCGGACCTTTGCGGCTAACCTGCAAATTCTCGACCTCGCCAAAATCGCGGAGCATATTGCGGCTAGCGGCTGTTGCTGCCTTGTGCATAACATTGATAAGGGCCGAACGGGTTGCCATAAAAAGTCCTGTAACTCTAAAATTCAGTTTTTTGCACGCTCTACATAGCTTGCATCTTCGGGGCGCACAACAATGCGTGTTCCCGTTTCAATATGCGGAGGCACCATCACACGTTCGCCATTTTCCAGCACGGCGGGCTTGTAGGATGATGATGCAGTCTGTCCTTTGACCACGGCATCAGCTTCGACAACTTCCATAACAACAGTGTCAGGAAGCTCGACAGAAATCGGGTCGCCTTCATGGCTGGACATGGTGACAATCATGCCATCTTGCAAATAGGCGGCGCGATCACCAACCATATCTTTGCCAATGCTGATCTGCTCAAATGTTTCGGAATGCATAAATACCAGATGGTCGCCTTCGTCGTAAAGAAAGGTACATTCAGCCTCATCAAGGATCACCCGCTCAACTGTTTCTGATGACCGGAACCGCTCATTAAGTTTGGTGCCATCGCGGATGTCGCGCAGCTCGATCTGGGCAAATGCGCCGCCTTTGCCGGGCTTAACATGCGCAACCTTCACGGCGGTCCAGAGGCGGCCATTATGTTCGATTACATTGCCGGGTTTGACGGCATTTCCATTTAGTTTCATTGCTAAACCCTCATTAACCTTTTTGCCAAACCTTGTTGCTAGGCGTTAGTGTCCGTCGCAGGCTAGGTCTCTATGCCTACAGAAATTTGCCAATGGCGGCGGCGTTGTCCAGCATCCGGCAGGAAAAGCCCCACTCATTATCATACCATGCCAGCACCCGTACCAAACGATTGTTCAATACGCTTGTTTGGGTCAGGTCGGCAACCGAAGAATGCGGATCATGGTTAAAATCAATTGAAACAAGCGGCCGCTCATTCACGCCAAGAACGCCTTTCATCGGCCCGTTTGCCGCCGCACTCAACAGCTGGTTGATCTCGTCAACGGATGTATCGCGGCTTGTTGTAACGACAAGATCGACGACCGATACATTTGCCGTCGGCACCCGAATGGCCGATCCGGTCATCTTGCCTTGCAATTGCGGCAATACCTCGCCAACCGCCTTTGTGGCTCCGGTTGATGTTGGGATCATCGACATGGCCGCAGCGCGGGCGCGGCGCAAATCCTTATGGCTGGAATCCAGCGTTGGCTGATCGCCTGTGTAGGCGTGGATCGTTGTCATATAGCCAGCCTCGATGCCAACGCTGTCGGCCAGAACCTTGGCAACAGGGGCGAGGCAGTTGGTGGTGCATGATGCGTTTGATACGATGTCGGCGGCCGCGGTCAGCAAATTGTCATTCACCCCAAACACAATCGTTTGGTCGGCATTTTTACACGGTGCAGATACCAGCACCTTTTTCGCGCCAGCGGCAAGATGCGCGGCTGATGCGTCACGGCTGTTGAATTTGCCGGAACATTCCAGAACGATATCAACACCTAGCTTGGCATGCGGGATATTGGCTGGATCGCGTTCACGGCTCATATGAATCTTGCCGCTGCCGACATCCATCCAGTCATCACCATGGGTAACGCTGCCGGTTGCGCGGCCATGAACGGAATCAAATTCATAAAGATGCGCCGATGTTTCAACTGGTCCGGGGCTGTTGATAAGCACAACCTCCATGTCACTGCGCTTCATTTCCTGAACCGCACGAAGTGTCATCCGGCCGATACGGCCAAACCCGCTGATTGCCAATCGTAATGTCACGAAACTGTCTCCTTGGTGTCTAATTCGATATGTTTGCTTTTGACGGCCTTTGATCGGGCGGCCGTAATTTGATGATATTAGTAATTTGATGATATTATTTGCGGTCTGGGGGGTCCCACCTTTGCCTAGGCGATTTGGCTCTTTGCAGCGGCAACAACTGCCTCAGCGGTAATGCCGAAATGATTATAAAGATCGTCAATCGGTGCAGAGGCGCCAAATCCGCTCATGCCGATAAAATGGTCATTCTCGCCCAGCAACCAATCCCAGCTTTGCCGCAGGCCGGCCTCGACTGCAATCCGCGGCGCAGTGCCCAAAACATCCTTTCGGTAGCCCGCATCCTGCATCGCAAATAAATCAAGGCACGGCATTGACACAACCGCCGCTTGAATGCCGCTATCAGCCAGCATCTTCTGCGCTGCGATGATGATGCCGACCTCGGATCCTGATGCCATCAGGGTGATCTGGCGTGTGCCATTGCAATCAGCCGCGACATAGCCGCCTTTGGCGGTTTTGTTTTCGCGCATATCGCCGCTGCGGAACTGGCCAAGCCCTTGCCGGCTAAGCGCCAGAATTGATGGGGTTGTTTTGGCCTCAAGTGCGGTTTGCCATGCCTCGGCAGTTTCCACCGCGTCGCCCGGGCGGAATGTCAGCAAATTCGGAATTGCACGCAAAGCCGCCAGATGTTCAACCGGTTGATGCGTTGGCCCGTCTTCGCCAAGCCCGATCGAGTCATGCGTCATCACATAAATGACACGCTGGCCCATCAGCGCTGACAGGCGAATGGAGGGGCGGCAGTAATCGGTAAAGACCATAAATGTGCCACCATAGGGGATCGCCCCACCATGCAGCGCGATGCCGTTCATCGCGGCGGCCATACCATGTTCGCGAACGCCGTAATGAATGTAGGTGCCGCCATAATTGCCGTGATCAAAAATGCTGTGATCAGCGACGCGGGTATTGTTTGATCCGGTCAAATCGGCTGATCCGCCAAACAGGGTCGGGCAGACGGGTAAAATCGCTTCAATGGCTTTCTGGCTGGCAACCCGGGTTGCCAGTTTTTGCGGGTTGCTGGCCAGCGCTTCTTTCCATGCGAGAACCGCAGCGGCGACCGGCTGGTCAAAATCATTCTTGATGGCGGCGTCAAAGGCGGTGCGGTGCTGGCTTGCGGCATGACGATCTTGCCACGCCTTGTGGGCGCGTGCCCCGTTGGCACCGACTGCCCGCCATGCAGCCAGAATATCGGCCGGAATTTCAAAGGCAGGATGCGTCCAGCCCAGATGTTCTCGTGCCAGCGCAATTTCGGCATCACCAAGCGGCGCACCATGAACGCCGGATGTGCCCTGCTTGTTCGGTGCGCCAAGGCCAATGATGGTTTTGCAACAGATCAGGCTGGGTCGGTTATCGTCTTTGGCCGCGCTGATCGCGGCGGACACGGCATCCATATCATGCCCATCACAGCTTAATACCTGCCAGCCATAGGCCGCAAACCGGCCAACCGTATCATCAGATGTGGCAAGGTCGGTGCTACCGTCAATTGAGATGCTGTTATCATCAAACAACACAATCAACCGGCCCAGCTTCATATGGCCTGCCATCGACGCGGCCTCATGGCTGACCCCTTCCATAAGGCAGCCATCACCCGCGATAACATAGGTATAATGATCCACAAGATCATCTCCATAGCGCGCGGCCAGATGACGTTCAGCCATCGCCATCCCAACCGCGTTCGCAATTCCCTGACCAAGCGGGCCGGTCGTAGTTTCAATTCCATCTGCGTGACCAAATTCCGGATGGCCGGCCGTGCGCGCACCAAGCTGGCGGAAGTTGCGAATCTCATCGATGGTCATGTCTTGATAACCGGTAAGGTGCAACAGCGCATAAATCAGCATCGAGCCATGACCCGCCGACAGCACAAAACGATCACGATCCGGCCAGTTCGGGCTGGCAGCATCAAATTTCATATGATCACAGAACAGTGCGGTCGCCGCATCAGCCATGCCCATTGGCATGCCCGGATGACCGGAATTTGCGGCCTGAACAGCGTCCATGGCCAGTGCCCGAATCGCATTTGCCATAGTTTGACGTTGAGACGAATTCGGCATCCTAGCCTCCAAAGACCGCTGTTTTGAATGTCCCCGTGAACGCGCCGTTTTCCAGCCCAATCACGAGAGAAATGATGAGCCGCAATTTGCCCTTGTTGGGCGCGTTCGTCAATGCACCAACAGTAAGATTACGAAAGGCATAAGGGCCATCTTTATGGGATTAGTCACATTTTGCGCTTTATTTCGATTCGTGAATCAGGCAAAGTTCATCTCATAACATATTATGTTCAAGAGAAAAAATAAGTCTAATCCCATGCTAGTTGGCGGCCAAAGTGAGAGCCATATGTCAGGCGCGGCACTTGCAGTATAGAGAGATGTGACGGTTAATGACGCGATTGCAAAATGCCGAAAAACAACTAGCCGATGCGCTTGCAGCCTTGGAATCGGCCTTTAAAACGGCATCATCTGGGGGGGCACCCGCCGATAGCGCGTCATCAAAACACCTCGCGGCGCTTGTGGATGAGGTAAGCGAAATCGAAGCCAAGCTTGGCGCGGCCATCGCAATGGTTGCTGAAATTGATGCTGCCCAAATCGCTGCTGCCCAAAATACTGCGGCTCAAAATACTGCTGCCCAAAATACTGCTGAAGCCAGCGGGAAAGGCGATAGCGAATGAGCCAGTCAGTGGTCACCATCCGGTTAAATGGACACCCCTACCAGATTGGCTGTGGGGCAGGCGAGGAAGATCATGTCGCCAATTTGGGCGCTGAGGTCGAATCGATCATGCAGTCGCTAATCGGTGCCGTTGGCCAGATTGGCGAGGCGCGATTACTGGCAATGGTGGCGCTTATTCTGGCTGATCGTGCCAGTGCGCCAGCAACGGCAAATAATGGGCAGGCCGCACCGGCAGATAATGAACAGCCAGCAACACCCGCCAGTACCGAAAGCGAAGACCGGGCTGCTGCTGCACTGGAAGATGCGGCGCTGCGGATTGCCCGGCTAACATCAATGCTTGCATCTGACGTAACAAAACCCTAAATGATCAATTAGGCGACGACTGCTTTTTCGCGTTTGGTTTTTCGATCCCTGGGGCCATAAATTTTCTCTCGGGAGCTGCCTCTGGCCGGGCCGTGGTTTGGTTATGTGGCACCCACCTGCAAAGCAGGTCACAGAGGATGAATACACCGACGGTTACAGGTGGTTTTCGCCGCTTTCTTCTTGCGTGTCCAAGAGGCTTTAATGTCACCTCCCTCATCTCCCTCGGCTGGTTTTTCCAGCGAAGATCCAGCCGCCGCCAAAGCTGCTTGTCGGAAACTGACAGCACTGACCCGCGCGAAACTGGCCGCGGCCGAACCCGATGCGGCGCGCGCCCTTGCTGATCATGCTGAAACATTGATAAACCGCTTTGGCACGGGTATCTATGCCGCGTATTTTCCGATCCGCAGCGAATTATCGCCGCTTGACCTGCTGGGGCGTCTTGGTGGTCTTGGTTGCGTGACATCATTGCCGATAACGCCCGCCGAGGGCCAGCCTTTGCGCTTTCATCGCTGGGCGGTGACCGATCGTCTGGATGATGGCCCCTATGGCACAAAACAGCCGCCGGCAGATTGTGCATTATGCCGGCCAGATGTGATTCTGGCGCCGATGCTGGCCTATGATCAGGCTGGGTGGCGGCTGGGTTATGGGGGCGGGTTTTATGATCGCACGATCGCAGTTTTGCGTGGCGCGGGGTACCAGATTACGGTGCTGGGCATCGCCTATGAGGGCCAAAAGCTGGACAAAATACCGGTTGGCCCCTATGACATGCCGCTAGATGGGGTGCTGACGCCGTCGGGTTTGTTGCCGCCGGTACCGCACGAAAATGGCGGTTTGACAGCTGATTGATGATCGCTGGTCAATGGTGATTAATTAACGAGGGTAAACCACAATGCGCGTGTTGTTTTTGGGAGACATTGTTGGCCGGACGGCGCGCAATGAGGTGATCGAGCAATTGCCCGGTCTGCGTTGCGAGCTTGGGCTTGATTTCATTGTCGTGAATTGTGAAAACGCGGCCGGTGGCTTTGGTATTACGCCAAAAATCTGTGAGGCATTGTTTGCGGCTGGCGCGGATGTGCTGACCACGGGTAACCATGTCTGGGATAAAAAAGAAATCATCGATTATATCGCTGCGGAGCCGCGTCTGTTGCGGCCGCTGAACATGGCCGAGGGCACCCCGGGTAAAGGCATTGCAAAGGTTACAAACGCAAAAGGCCAGAGCCTAGTAGCGGCAAATTTGATGACCAATCTTTTTATGGCACCCAATGACCCGGTTTTTGCCGCACTGAATGATGCGCTGGTTCGCAACAAGCTGGGCCGAGACGCCGATTTTATTCTGATTGATGTGCATGGCGAGGCAACATCAGAGAAGATGGCGCTCGGGCATTATGCTGATGGCCGGGCATCGCTCGTCGTGGGCACGCATACCCATGTGCCAACCGCCGATCATCGGATCCTAGCCGGCGGTACCGCCTATCAGACCGATGCCGGTATGTGCGGCGATTATGACAGTGTGATCGGCATGGATAAAGCGGCGGCAACTGACCGGTTTATCGGTCGGGGCAACAGCCGGCTTTCGGTTGCGCTGGGGCCGGTTACGCTTTGCGGTGTTATTGTTGAAACTGGCGAGACCGGACTTGCCAGCGCGATTTACCCGTTGCGCCGTGGCGGGGTTTTGGCCGCCAGCTAAATTGGCGCAAAAGCCGCGATGGGCAACCCTATCTGGCGTGGCGGTACGCATATGATGAAAAATCACCGGCCGTTATGAAAGCGGGCCGTTATGAAAGCGGGTCATCATGAAAAATGAACCGCAAGGCTGGCTCCTAAAGACTTGATCTGCTATACCCTGTTCGGGTTGGAGCGTGCCATTGCGGTGCGCCCAAAAACACGTGTCACAGCAGATAAAGCATTTAGAGATCATGGCAGGCCATTCCAAATTCAAAAATATCATGCACCGCAAAGGGGCGCAGGACAAAAAACGCGCAAAGGTTTTCGGACGGTTGATCAAAGAACTTACCGTTGCCGCACGCAGCAGTACCGATCCTGACTCAAATCCGCGGTTGCGCTCGGCACTTTCGGCGGCGCGCGCTGCCAATATGCCCAAAGACAATATCGAGCGTGTATTGAAACGTGCCGAGGGCGGTGAGGGCGAAAATTATGATGAAATCCGCTATGAGGGCTATGGCCCGGGCGGCACCGCTTTGATCGTCGATGCAATGACCGATAACCGCAACCGTACCGCATCAGAAGTGCGCGCTGCGTTTAATAAATTTGGCGGCTCGCTGGGTGAAACTGGATCGGTCAGCTTTATGTTTGATCGTGTCGGGCAGATTATCTATCCGGCTGATGTGGCCGATGCCGATACAATGTTTGAGGCGGTTCTTGAGGCGGGTGCGGATAATGTTGACTCTGACGATAGCAGCCATGAGGTGATCTGTGCGCCGGATGATTTCAACGCTGTGCGTGAGGCGTTGGAAACCGCCTTTGGTGCGCCAGAGGAATCAGGCCTTACATGGAAGCCGCAAAACCTCATCGCCGTTGACGAGGCGCAGGCTGCAACCTTGCTAAAGCTGCTGGATGCGCTGGACGATAATGATGATGTTCAGAATGTGTCATCAAATTTTGATATCTCGGATGATGTCATTGCCAAGCTTACCTAAGCAGGGCAGATGATGCGGATCCTCGGTATTGACCCCGGATTACGGTCTACTGGCTGGGGCATTGTCGCGGTTGACGCTGGGCGTTTACAGCATATTGCCAATGGCGCTATTCAGCCGAAACCAGCCCTTGCCGATGCCGCCCGCCTAAAAATTATTTATGACGGGCTGTGTGATGTGATTGGCCAGCACCGACCGGATCAGGCCGCGATTGAGCAGATTTTTGTCGCAAAGTCAGCTGGGTCGGCGTTACGCCTTGGCATGGCGCGCGGGGTTGGCTTGCTGGCATGTGGGACTCATGGCCTTACCGTTGGCGAGATTTCGGCGCGCGCTGTCAAAAAAGCCGTTGCCGGCACAGGGGCTGCAGATAAAAAACAAATTCAGGAAATGGTGACACGATTGCTGGCGGTGACAGCAAAGAACGCTGATGCTGCTGATGCGCTGGCAATTGCGATTGCAGCAAGTAATGAGGCTGGAACACTTGCACCAGTCGGGGTAGGATTAACCAAGGGACAAGCGGCAAACGGCCTGTCGGCGGCGATTGCTGCGGCGCTTGCCCGAGATGATGCCAATAACGGGGGCAAGAGATGATTGCGCAATTGCGTGGTACCATAGTGCATAGCGGTGACCAGCAGGCGGTTCTTGATGTTCAGGGGGTTGGCTATGCGGTTCATGTTTCAGGCCGAACACAAGGCCAGATTGCCACGATGTCAGGTGAGGTCACATTATTGACCGAGATGCAGGTGCGCGAGGACAGCATGACCCTGTTCGGGTTCTTGGATCTTGGCGAACGTGACGCCTTTCGACTGCTAATCACCGTGCAGGGCGTCGGCGCAAAAGCGGCGATGGCGATTTTGTCGGTTCTGGCACCACATGACCTGACCACTGCAATTATCGCTGGCGACAAGGCGATGGTGGCGCGCGCCGATGGTGTGGGGCCAAAAATTGCCCAGCGTGTGGTGAATGAACTTGGCGAAAAAATTGGCAAAATATCCAGTCTTGGCGGCGCTTTGGCGATCGGTGATGCTGGCGGCGGTGCTGGCGGTTTATCTGGCGTCGGTGCTGGTGCGGCGGCATCTGGCCTGTTCTTGGATGCGGTTTCGGCTTTGGTCAATCTTGGCTATGGACGAGCCGAAGCGCATGGCGCGGTGATGCGGGTGCAGGCAAATGCAGCCAGTGATAATCTGTCAGATGTGATTGCGGCGGCGCTGCGGGAGATGGGAACATGACCCAATCGGATGATGCCGGTCGCCTCGTTGCTGGGGAACATCAGGATCGTCATGATAATGCGCTGCGGCCGACCTCGCTTGTCGAATTTATCGGGCAGGGCAATGGGCGGCGCAATCTGGAAACATTTATCCATGCGGCGCGTGATCGCGGCGATGCGATGGATCATAGTTTGCTGCATGGCCCGCCCGGTCTTGGCAAGACAACATTGGCACAGATTATCGCCGCTGAATTGGGGGTTGGGTTTCGGGCTACCTCGGGGCCGGTGATTGCGCGCGCTGGCGATCTTGCTGCGCTATTGACCAATTTGCGCCCGCGCGACGTTTTGTTCATTGATGAAATTCATCGCCTCGCACCGGCGGTCGAAGAGGTGCTCTATCCGGCGATGGAGGATTTTCAGCTTGATCTGATTATCGGTGAGGGGCCATCGGCGCGTTCGGTGCGGATTGATTTGCCGCCCTTTACGCTGGTTGGGGCGACAACGCGTTCGGGATTATTGACAACGCCGCTTCGTGACCGGTTCGGCATTCAGATGCGGATGCAGTTCTATAACGCCGATGAATTGTCACTGATCCTGACCAAACAGGCAGCAAAGCTGGGGCTTGACCTTGGTGCAGATGGTGCTGCCGAAATTGCCCGGCGCGCCCGCGGTACGCCGCGGGTGGCTGGTCGGCTATTGCGGCGGGTGCGTGATATTGCGGCGGTTGAGGCGGCGGGGACGGTAACGGCGGCGGTGGCGGACGCGGCCTTGCACCGGCTAGAGGTTGATGCTAGCGGCCTTGATCAGATGGATAGGCGTTATCTCTCTTGCTTGGCAGAATCCTATGCTGGCGGGCCGGTCGGGGTTGAAACCTTGGCGGCGGTATTGTCGGAACAGCGCGATGTTCTTGAAGAGGTGATCGAACCTTATTTGATGCAAACCGGCCTGTTGATGCGAACGCCGCGCGGACGCTGTCTGTCGGTTGCAGGATGGGCCTATCTTGGCATGACGCCGCCTGCCGCGGCGACCAAACAGCTTGATCTGCTGACACGGATTGCCGGTGATGACGCGGATATCGAATAGGATATGATGACAGACGAGTGGCAAAATTCCCAGCCGGGCACAGGCGGCAACATGCGCCCCGACACCAATCCAAATTTCACTCTAGATGGCGGCTTTGATAATGGCTTTCACCGCTATTGGCTGCGGGTTCAATATGAAGATACCGACGCTGGTGCGATTGTCTATCATGCACAATATCTGGCCTTTGCCGAGCGGGCGCGTTCGGCATGGCTGCGCTGTCTCGGCATTGATCAGCCGGCGATGCTGGCCAATGATAAGATGGGCTTTGTGGTGCGCCGGATCGAGATTGATTTCCAGTTACCGGCACGCCTTGGTGACGTGCTTGAGGTTGAAAGCAGTTTACTGCGGCTTGGCGGCGCATCACTGAAATTGCACCAAAAAATCATAAATTGTGAAAATCGCCATATTCTTGCCCGACTTGTCGTAGACATAGGGCTAGTTGCGGTCTCTCATGGGGCGGATAAACATGACACAAAACCGAAAATCTGCCGACTTCCGGCGGCGGTTAAAGCCAAATTTTCCGGTCTGATAGACCTAGATTGATATTAAGCACGTGTCATGTGGATGCAAAATTGAATGCCGTTAAGGCGAAAACAAAGGGTAGTTAAATGAATTCTGTGGAAATGACGGTAACCCATTCAAGTGCAGATCTCACCATCATGGGCCTGTTCTGGGCGGCGGATCCTTTTGTCAAACTGGTTATGGTGTTGCTGGTTCTGGCATCGGTGTGGTGCTGGGCCATTGTTGTTGAAAAAATTACCATCATTCGGCGCGAGCGCCGGCTAGCACAGGCCTTTGAAGATGCGTTCTGGTCAGGCGGCTCGTTAGACAAGCTCTATGATGATACCGGCGCAAACCCCCGCGATGCGATGTCGATTGTGTTTGTGGCGGCGATGCGCGAGTGGCGCCGGGCAACTGCGCGCGGGCTAGCAGATTCGGCCCGGGCTGATCTGCGCGCCTCACTGGTTAGCCGGATTGACCGGTCAATGACCTTTACCATCACCCGCGAGATGGAACGGATGGAACGGGGGATGAATTTTCTTGCCTCAATCGGCTCGGTATCACCTTTTGTCGGGTTGCTGGGCACGGTCTGGGGGATCATGAGTTCGTTCCAGTCAATTGCCGAGTCCAAAAATACCAGCCTTGCTGTTGTTGCGCCGGGTATCGCCGAGGCGCTGTTTGCCACGGCGCTGGGTCTGGCGGCAGCAATTCCAGCAGTGATTGCCTATAATAAATTTGCCGGTGATCTGGAACGGTTTGGCGCGAGGCTGGAAACCTTTGCGCAGGAATTCAGCACGCTGTTGGCACGCCAGCTCGATGAAGGCGGTAAATAATGGGTGCGGGGATCAAACGTTCGACCGGCGGCAGGCGGCATCGCCCAATGGGCGAAATTAACGTCACGCCGTTTGTCGATGTGATGCTGGTGCTGTTGATCGTATTTATGGTTACGGCGCCACTTTTAACCGTCGGGGTCGAGGTTGATTTACCGAAAACCAAAGCCGGTGCCATTAATGCCGATGCGGCGCCCTTGGTGGTTTCGATCAAATCTGACGGCAGCCTTTATTTGCAGGAAACCGCGGTTGAGGCTGAGGTTTTAATCCCGCGCCTAAAGGCAATATCTAACGCCAATCCCGATGTCCGTATTTTTGTTCGCGGCGACAAGGCGGTGACTTATGGCGAGGTGCTGGGCGTTATGGGGCGGATACAGTCGGCCGGATTTGAAAAGGTTGCCTTGGTGGCCCAGCTGCCCGAAGCAAAATAATGGCTAGCTGATGCAGATGCGCGTGGAACGCTAGAAATGGATCGTCGTTCGCTGTTAATTTCGGTTGGACTGCACGTCAGTGTTGTTGTGCTGGCGTGGATTGGCCTGCCGTCGATCAAGCGTGATCTGCCCGAGGAACAGCCGATTATTGTGATGGAAATGGTGCAATCTGTGCCAACGACAAATCTGGATCAGGGCGACAAGCCAAGCACGGCAAAGCAGGAACAAAAAGAGGCCCGCTCTAAAAAGCCAACGCCGCCACCTCCGCCGGCCCCACCGCGCGCCAAACCGCCAACACCGCCAGCCCCAAAGCCAGCCCCAAAGCCACTGCCAAAGGCACCTGATCTAAAAGCCGAGATTTTGCCGCAAAAAGTCGCGCCAAAGCCAAAACCAAAGCCGGAAATCAAGCAACCGCCAGCCCCGCCAAAATCCAAGCCAAAGCAGGTGGCAGCACAAAAGGCGCCGGTTCCAGTGCCGCAATCACCACCGACGCGCGTCAATAAGCTGGCACGCCAAAAGGCGTTAGACAAAGCGCGTCAGGATGCGTTGAGCGGGGTAATGCAAAACCTTGCCAAGGCAAAGGCTGTGTCTGAGGAGGCTGAAAAGAAGCGGCGTGAACAAGAGCGCAAAGATGCAGCCGAAAAACTGAGCTCGAGCCTGACATCGGCGGCTGGTAATGCTATCCGCGCACCGGATAAACCGGTCGTTGGGCCGCTTGGCCTGTCTGATATTGATCGTATCCGCCAGCATGTGTCATCATGCTGGTCGCCGCCAATTGGCACAGCAGGGGCAAACACGCTAATTGTTGACATAATTGTCACGTTAGATAGAGACGGAAAGGTTTTGACCGCCGAGGTTGATAACAAAATGCGGCTTGCCACCGACCGGACATACCGGGTTGCGGCGGATGAGGCTATTCGCACAATGTTTAAATGCTCGCCGCTGCCAGTGCCATTGGACAAGTACGAACAGTGGAAAAGCTTTATTTTCGGGTTTGATCCAAAATTCCTAACCCGGTAACGATAAAATGGGAAAACGCAATGGCGCGCTACCCAAAGGCGAAAAGAAATGAATGGGAATAGGCTGACAATGATGATGTTCTTTCGACTGATAGCCGTGATGGTAACCTGTTTTGGCCTGTTCAGTAATCTGGCACATGCGCAGCTTCGGATCGATATTACCGAAGGTCAGGTGGCGCCAACGCCGATTGCGATTGCTAATTTTACCGGTCCGGACGGCAAGGTTACTGAAATTGGCAAGCAGATTGCGCAAATTATTTCAGAAGATCTAGAAAGCTCTGGCCTGTTTGCACCGGTTGACAGCGCTGCGTTTATCGAGCCGCCAAAGGCACCATCTATCCGGCCGAATTTTACGAATTGGACACCATTGGGCGTGAAAGGACTGCTTGTCGGGTCGGCCTATGTCGATGGTGCTGGAATGCTGCAAGTTGAATTTGTGCTATGGGACGTGGTGATCCAGCGTAATATCACCGGCGGTGGCGGCAATGCTGATCAGGCGGCGATCCGCCGCATCTCGCATCAAATTGCCGATTTTGTTTATGAAGAATTCACCGGCGATACCGGCTATTTTGACACGCGCGTTGTTTATGTTGCTGAATCCGGCTCGCAAAGCCGCCGTCTGAAACGTTTGGCAATCATGGATCAGGATGGGCATAATCATCAATATCTAACCTCTGGTGCCGATTTGGTTCTTACCCCGCGCTTTTCGCCAACTGCGAATGAGATTGCGTATCTGAACTATTTTAACGACGAGCCAAATGTCTATCTGTTTGAAATTGCGACGGGGCGAACCGAACGGCTTGGTTCGTTTCCGGGGATGACATTCGCGCCGCGATTTGCCCCGTCCGGGGACAAGCTGATTATGAGCCTCGCGCAAAATGGCATGACCGATATTTACGAAATGGATATGCGCACACAGGCGATTAACCGTCTGACGCAATCAGCCTCGATTGATACATCGCCGTCCTATTCACCAGATGGCAAGCAGATCGTCTTTAACTCGGATCGTGGCGGCAGCCAGCAGCTATATGTGATGGATGCCGACGGGGCTAATGTGCGGCGGATCAGCTTTAATCAGGGGCGTTACGCAACGCCGGTCTGGTCGCCGCGTGGTGATATTATCGCCTTTACCAAAATGGCTAATGGCCAGTTTTATATCGGGGTGATGAATGTTGATGGCAGTGGTGAGCGACTGCTTGCCAGCGGGTTTCTTGTTGAAGGCCCAACATGGGCGCCAAATGGTCGTGTGTTGATGTATTTTAAGCAACAGCCTTTCGAAACTGATGGCAGTGGCGGTGATACTCATGTTTACCGGATCGATATTACCGGCTTTAACGAAAAACGGATTATTACGCCGTCGGATGCGTCTGATCCGGCATGGTCACCTATATTGCGCTAGATCGTTTTGCGTGAATGGCATTATGCGTTTTTAAAGGCTCAAAAGCGCGGGCAACGGGCATGTTGCTGGCGGTTTAATGCGCCCAAACGAGGCCGTGCTATGCCGGTTCGCAGGGTGACATCTATGGGTTTTTTGGGGAATTCGCAGGAACGGGGTGGCGGGAATTTCCTCGAGAAATTCTTTGTTTTAGTGCCTATTGAATAACTTTTGGGTTTCATTCTTGCTGGTTTTAGGCTATGCACAAAGTAGATAAAGACTGGCGAAGGCTGGTTGATGAGCATGTCCGTGAAACGAATGTAGTGACAATCAAGCGTGCGTTGTGTATCTGGTCACCTATAACAAAGCGGAAGACAAACCATCCGGTATACCGGACCAACAAATAGGGAGCATATAGATGTTTCAACGAATCCTCGCTCTTTTCGCTGTAGCATTCCTCTTTGCTGCTTGTGAAACAGCATCAAATGTTTCGGGAGATAGCGCTTCCGGTAGTTCGACAGGCAGCGCAACAGCTAGCGCCGCATCGTCTAGCAGTAGTACAACAGCCGCAACGCAGATGAGTGACGCTGAAAAGCTAGCTCAGGTCGGTAACACTGTCTATTTTGGTTTTGACAGTTCCGAGTTGGATGGTGAGGCGCAAGCCACACTTGACCGTCAGGCAGCATTTTTGAACGTAAATCCAACAATGGTTGTGATCATCGAGGGGCACGCTGATGAGCGCGGAACCCGAGAATACAACCTCGCGCTTGGTGATCGTCGTGCAGTTTCTGTGCGCGATTATTTGCTGGCCAAAGGCCTGAACGCGGCGCGCATCCGCACCGTTTCATACGGTAAAGAGCGCCCGTCAGTTGTGGGCTCAAACGAAGACTCGTGGGCGAAAAATCGTCGCGCTGCAACGGTTCTCAACTAAGCCGATTGCACCTAAAGAGTAAGGGGAGCAATAGCTCCTCTTTTTTTTGCCTAATTTCTGCCTAAAACCGTCTCTATGGTGGCAGCACTGGATGATTGCGGTCATCCACCTTGATTTTCAGCGTTGGGAACAGACGGTATGAACAAACGGATAGTCTTTTTGGTGGTGGCAAGTTTGATGGTGCCCGGGAATGCCATGGCTCAGAACATTGGTAGCGATGGTGCAATCTCATCAAACACCAGTGCGCTGTTAACGCGGCACCAGCAACGTATGGATATTCTCGAACAGGGTTTAAAGGAAATTCGCGGGGTAGTTGAGAAGGATCTTCGTGAAATCAAAATGAAGGTTGAACAGCTTGGCTCAAGCTCGGCGCAAGCTGGAACGGCGCAAATTGCCGATCTGAATGCACTTCGTAACGAGATGGAACGGCTGAATGATACGCTGGCGACGACAAGCCGCCGGATGGAGCGAACTTTAGAAATCACCTCAGATACCGAATTTCGCCTCCTTCGTCTGGAAAAGCGGGTGCAAACGCTGATTTCGCTTGGCGGCAGTGACCTTGCCTCGGCAGCAGCACAACAAGAAACGATGGCTGCAGATGCGCCAGCAAATGTTCAGATGACGCGCGAGAGCAACAGCGGTGTGATGAAATGGTCGGTCGAAGAAGGCGCGCTTAACCGTGAGCTTGATACGCTGAGTAATAATGCCCAATCCGAGGTGGCGGCGGTTGGTAATGCGCCCGAAGGCACGCCAGCTGATCCGGCATTGTCCGGCGGTGATGCAATGCCGCTGGCAACTGCTGGAAATAACGCCGACGCAAAGAACATGACAGCAGAAGTGGCCGCCGCGGCGCAGCCGGTTGAGCCAGCCCAACCCGAGGTCCTGCCGGCGGTTAGCCCGGAAGAACAATACCGATTTGCCCTAGGGCGCGCCCTGCAAAATGATCTGGAAACAGCCGAATTGGCCTTTGCCGAATTCCGTATATTTAACAAGGGGCATGAGCGCGAGGCCGATGCCACATTCTGGTTAGGCCGGGTTCAGTTTATGCGTGGCGAATATGAAAAGGCGGCAATGACTTTTTCCGAGTTTAACACCGCCTATCCTGCCGATGCGCGGCTTGTGGATACAACAATGTGGATTGCCGAATCAGTGTCGAATTTTGCCCCGCCGGAACAAGCGTGTGAAATTTATGAATCCCTGCCAAAGCTGCTGGACACGCCGCCGGAATCATTTATGACCCGGCTTGCCGCCCTTCGTGATGCTGCAAAATGTGACAGCTAACCCTATCATTGCCTATGATGATCGCTTTGCTGCGGCGATGGCGCGGCTGGGGCTTGACCAGTGCAATGGGTATCTAACGGCGGTATCGGGCGGGCCGGACAGTACTGCGCTGGCCTTGCTTACCGCGCGCTATGCGGCGGTGGCGGGAAAGCCGCATCAAGCGGTGATCATAAATCATCAATTGCGCGCTGAAGCCGGGGCAGAGGCGCGCCGTGTTCAGGCGCGGCTGCTGCGCTATCAGATTTCTGCCGATATCATTCCGATTACCGCACCGCGTCCGGCGTCTGGTCTGCAGGAATGGGCGCGTCTGAACCGGCATAATATTTTACGATCAATGGCGCGGCAACGCGACGCAGCCCTGTTATTTGGGCATCATGCAGGTGATCAGGCTGAAACGGTCGCAATGCGTCTGTTAAAGGGCTCGGGACTTGCTGGTCTTGCTGGTATTCCAGCCTGCCGGATACAGCATGACGTTTCAATCGGCCGGCCTGTTCTGGCGTGGACGCCTGATCAGCTTGTTGCAATTTGCCGATTGCTGGATTGTGATTTTGAGACTGATTCCAGTAATGAAAACACGGTTTTTGAGCGTGTTCGTATTCGCAGATTTCTGGCTGAAATTGACCAGCAAACTGCCGTATCAGGCGCGGTTTCATCACGGCATCTGCACCGCCTTGGTGATGCGGCGGCGCGGTTGGCTATGGCTGCTGAGACTGCGGCTGATCGCCGGTTTGCGGGGGCGGTTGATTTGCATGAGGCTGGATTTGCCAGCATCGCGATGACGGCATTGCTGGATTTGCCGCAACCTGTCTGGAGGCTGGCCATGCGCCGACTGATCATGGCGGTTGGCGGCGCTGATTACGGCCCATCTTCCGGCGCTTTGGATCGTCTTTATGATCGGTGCAAAGATGGTCGGTCTGCAACCATTGGCGGCTGTCACTTCAGCCCCGTCACATCGGCTAAGACAGATAAATCAGCTAGACCGGACAAAACGTCTTGCCGAGACAAAAAGCCAAGTGAGTATCGCCTGTTTCGTGAAACCGGTCGCAACCCGCGTGCGATGCCTGTTATTGCGGGTGAGGAGGTTGTTTTTGCTGGCTGTTGGCTGGTGCAAAGTGAGCGGGCTGGAATCGTTCAGGCGTTTGCTGATGCGACCGCGATTTTTGCCAGCTCTGACAGGTGTTCTACCGGCCAAGCGCTGCCTTTATCATGGCGTTCGCTGCCATATCGCGCCCGACAGGCAATTCCTGTCGTAACAACCCTTGACGGCGGCTTGATTTATCCCCAATTAAAAAGGGTAGATCGGACACAGTCGTCAGCTGTTACCTCGGCGCGGTTTTTAGGCATGGCAAGGCGCCCAGTATTTCTTGCCAGTACATTGATGGGTTGAATCTGGCATAGGTTGAACCCGGGATAGGATAAATCTAGTGAATAATCTGGCACGTAATATCATCATCTGGCTTATTTTTGGCGCGGCGCTTATGGGACTATTTAATATGTTCCAGAGCCCTTCAACAAACACCCCGTCCGATCAGGTGGCCTATTCCGACTTTGTCGCGCAGGTCAAAACGAACCAGATCGAAGAGGTGCTGATCGACGGGCGTAATTTGCGCGGTAAGGCAGGTAACGGACGCGTAATTACCACGGTAATGCCGCCATCGACCGATGTGGTGAAGGTGCTTGACGAAAATGATGTCCGCATTGTTGCGACGCCCGAAGATAGCGGTATGCCAAGTTTCTTCTCGATCCTGCTGTCATGGTTCCCGATGCTGTTATTCATTGGCATCTGGATTTTCTTCATGCGGCAAATGCAGGGCGGTTCCCGCGGCGCGATGGGGTTTGGTAAATCCCGGGCAAAGCTGCTGACCGAACATCAGGGGCGCGTCACATTTGAGGATGTGGCCGGTATTGATGAGGCCAAAACCGAACTGGAAGAAGTTGTAGAATTCCTCAAAGATCCGGGCAAGTTTCAGCGTCTTGGTGGTAAAATTCCGAAAGGCGTGTTGCTGGTAGGCCCTCCCGGTACAGGTAAAACCTTGCTCGCCAAGGCGATTGCTGGCGAGGCAAATGTGCCGTTTTTCACGATTTCTGGCTCTGACTTTGTCGAAATGTTTGTTGGTGTTGGTGCCAGCCGGGTTCGCGATATGTTTGAACAAGGCAAGAAAAACGCGCCATGTATCATCTTTATTGACGAAATTGATGCTGTTGGCCGCCATCGCGGTGCCGGTCTTGGCGGCGGTAACGACGAGCGCGAACAGACGTTGAACCAGATGCTTGTGGAAATGGATGGGTTTGAGGCGAATGAAGGGGTCATCCTGATTGCCGCAACGAACCGTCCTGATGTGCTTGATCCCGCGCTGTTGCGCCCGGGTCGTTTTGACCGTCAGGTGGTGGTGCCAAACCCCGACGTGATGGGCCGCGAGAAAATTTTGAAAGTGCATATGCGCAAGACGCCGCTTGCCGAAGGTGTTGAGCCGCGTGTGATTGCACGTGGAACCCCGGGGTTTTCGGGTGCTGACCTTGCCAATCTGGTGAATGAGGCGGCCTTGCTGGCGGCGCGTAAGGGGCGGCGGACTGTCTCTATGGCCGAATTTGAAGAGGCCAAAGACAAGGTTATGCTTGGCTCGGAACGTCGTTCGATGGTGATGACCGACGATGAAAAGCGCCTGACTGCCTATCATGAGGCAGGTCACGCGGTTGTGGCGTTGCACTGTCCGGCATCTGACCCAATTCACAAAGCAACCATCATCCCGCGCGGGCGCGCGCTTGGCATGGTGATGCGGCTGCCCGAGGGGGATCGTATCTCGCTGGCGCGTGACAAGATTCATGCTGATTTGCGGGTGGCTTGTGGTGGCCGTATTGCCGAAGAACTGATCTTTGGTAATGACAAGGTAACAACCGGCGCGTCATCGGATATCCGGATGGTAACAGACATGGCACGCCGCATGGTCACCGAATGGGGCATGTCGGATAAATTGGGCTTTCTTGCCTACAGCGCGGATGAACAAGAGGTCTTCCTTGGCCGGTCGGTTTCACAGCAAAAGAATGTTGCCGATGCCACTGCCTCGACGATTGATAATGAAGTGCGCCGGATTGTTGATGAGGCGTACAAGGATGCAACCAAGATATTGAAAAAGTTTGATGTCGAGCTTGAGCGTCTGGCACAAGGGCTGCTTGAATATGAAACGCTGGATGGCGACGAGATCAAAATCATCGTTGAGGGCGGCACATTGGTTCGCAAAGACGCCGAAGATACGCCGATCAACCAAAAGCCAAAGCGTAAATCACGGACAGGTCTTCCGGGTACCGGCCGGCCAAAAAATCCGGGTAGTGAACCTGCCTAGATTTCTGTCCGATGACCGCATCTAACGACCCGAAACTAGCCTATGAGGCGGCATTAAAACTGCCGCCTTTTTGCCAGCCAACATGGCTGCGTCCGATTATTACATCGCGCGGCGGCTACCGTATTGCTGGCGGGGTTGCCAGCTTTACCCAGCTTGATGTCGTGATGGCTGACGGGAATGGCGGATATTGTGCCAGCCGGATGTCATCAGATCAGCTGCTTGCCGATGCGGATGATCGCAATCTTGCCAGTGCTGCCCTTGACCGGATTACCGCCGCACGCCCGCAATATGCCGGTCTTGATATGGGGCGGGCGCATCTGATGGGCGTGTTGAATGTGACCCCCGATAGCTTTTCTGATGGCGGTACTAATCTTTTGCCAGCAAAGGCGATTGCCGCGGGTAAGGCGATGGCGGCAGCCGGAGCATCGATCATTGATATTGGCGGCGAGTCTACCCGCCCGGGTGCAGCACCCATCAGCCGCAATCAAGAACTGGCACGAATTTTACCACCAATTACGGGGCTTTCCCGTGAGGCTATCTTAACCTCGGTTGATACGCGCCATGCGGTGGTGATGACGCGGGCTGTTTCAGCCGGAGCCGCGATTATCAATGATGTTGAGAGCTTGCAGGGCGAGGGTGCATTAGAGGCGGCAGCAAAAAGCGGCGCACCAGTGGCGATGATGCATATGAAGGGCACGCCAGAAACGATGCAGCAGGATCCATATTATGATTTCGCACCGGTCGAGATTTATGAATTCCTGCGCGCGCGTGTCGAGGCGGCCATTGCGGCTGGGATTCCGGCAGCGTCAATCGCGATTGATCCGGGTTTTGGCTTTGGCAAAACAGTGGCGCATAATCTAGCACTGGTGAATTGGTTGTCGCTGTTTCATGGGCTGGGGGTTGTGGTGCTTTTTGGTGCTAGCCGCAAATCGTCAATTGCAAAAATATCTGCTGGTGAACCCGCTGATGCGCGGCTTGCCGGATCATTGGCGCTGGCAGCCGCGGCATGGCGCCAAGGCGCACAGATTATTCGTGTACATGATGTTGGCGAAACGGCACAGGCATTGGCAGTTGAGGCGGCGTTAAGGGCGACGGATAACTAGCTGCCGGTTTGTTTTTGTGCGCTTGTGAAATAGGGTCAAGCTATTCTATCCTAGGCCCTGGAGCGGCCACACCGCGCGTAGCTCGTTAGAAATGTGACAATCTGAATAACAGGGGAACATCATGGCAGGATTATTCGGCACCGATGGTGTTCGGGCGCGCATTAATACAGGGCCAATGACTGCCGAGGCGGTTGTAAGGCTGGCTTTGGCCGCCGGGCGCTGGTTTGCTGATCATAATGACCGCTCGAGTAACGCCCGCCCCATTGTGGTTATTGGCAAGGATACGCGGCTATCTGGCTATATGCTGGAATCGGCGATGGTTGCAGGCTTTACCTCAATCGGGCTTGATTGCCGGTTGCTTGGCCCGATTCCCACGCCTGCGGTGGCGCATCTGACGCGCTCACTGCGGGCCGAACTGGGGGTGATGATATCTGCCAGTCACAACCCGCACCATGACAATGGTATCAAGCTGTTTGGCCCAGACGGGTTTAAACTTGATGATGACATCGAAGCTGGGATATCGGCCTTGGCAGCAGGGTCTATTGAACTTGCTAATGCGCCGGACCTTGGCCGTGCCCGACGGATGCTGGACTCGGTCGGACGCTATGTCGAATTTGCGAAATCTACATTGCCTGGCCGCACCCGTCTCGATGGGCTAAAGCTGGTGGTGGATTGCGCCAATGGCGCGGCCTATCGCACTGCACCTGACACTCTTTATGAGTTGGGCGCCGAAATTGTGCCGCTATCAGTATCGCCCGATGGTTTTAACATCAACGAGAATTGTGGTGCAGTGCATCCGCAGATGATGGCGACCGCCGTTGTTGCGCATGGCGCGGATGCTGGTATCTGTCTTGATGGTGATGCCGACCGTTTGATCATGGCTGATGAAACGGGAAAGATCATTGATGGTGACCAAATTTTGGGCTGTCTTGCGCTTGCCATGCAGGAACGTGGTAAACTTGCCAACGCGGCGGTGGTTGGTACGGTGATGAGTAATCGCGGCCTTGAAACCCGGCTTGGCGCTGCTGGAATTACCCTGCACCGCGCCGCAGTTGGAGATCGCTATATTCTGGAAAAGATGCGTCAAAACGGGCTTAACCTCGGCGGCGAGCCGTCGGGTCATGTGCTGATGACCGACTTTGCCCGGTCAGGTGACGGCCTGTTAACCGCACTGCAAATGCTGACCTTGTTGAAAACCAGCGGTAAAAAAGCCAGTGCGCTGTTCAACAGTTTCACCCCGAATCCGCAACGTCTGGAAAATTTGCGCGGGATTGATCCGGCGGTGCTTGATGATGAAAGCCTGCAGCGTGATCTTGCCAAGATTGATGAGGGCTTGAACGGCAAGGGGCGCATTTTGGTCCGCCCTTCTGGCACTGAAACATTGGTTCGGGTGATGGCTGAGGCTGATAATGAAGCGCTTTTGAACGAGGTAATGACAGCGTTAATTTTGCGCATCAAAGCCGAAGTGAAGTAAAATCACTATATATCAATAGGTTAAATTATAGGAATATATTTCCCTTACGGCTTTCTTCAGTATGTTGACTTAAACTATGATTTTGTGCGATCCCTTTCGACGGGTCGCCATCCCCCAACGGGTGGTCAAATTTGAGCGCGAGAACGTGTTATGACAACATATGCCAAGCCGGCAATCCGTCCGGTTATGCCGTATTTTTCATCTGGGCCAACAAAGAAACGCCCCGGATGGTCACCAGCCTCACTGAACGATGCCTGCACCAGCCGGTCGCATCGCTCCAAACCAGCAATAAGCAAAATCAAAGAAGCAATGAAGCTCGCCCGCGAGGTTCTTGGCCTGCCTGATGATTACCGCATTGGTATTGTGCCGGGGTCTGATACTGGCGCCGTCGAAATGGCGATGTGGTCATTGCTTGGGGCCCGCGGCGTCGAGGTTTTGGCGTGGGAAGCCTTTGGCAAGGATTGGGTCACCGATGCTGTCAGCCAGCTAAAGATTGATCCGGTCGTCCGTGTTGCGCCTTACGGGCAGCTGCCTGACCTCAGTGCAGTTGATTTCAATAATGACGTGATTTTCACTTGGAACGGTACCGCTGCCGGTGTCAAGGTGCCAAATGGTGACTGGATACCGGACGACCGCGCCGGTCTGACAATTGCCGATTCAACATCGGCCTGCTTTGCCATGGATCTGCCGTGGCACAAGCTTGATGTCGTGACCTTCAGCTTTCAGAAATCGCTTGGTGGTGAGGGTGGGCATGGTGTGCTGATCCTTTCGCCGCGTGCAGTTGAACGCTTGGAAACGCATACCCCATCATGGCCGGTGCCAAAGCTGTTCCGGCTCACCTCAAAAGGCAAGTTGAATGAGGGGATTTTTGGTGCCTCAACGATCAATACCCCGTCAATGCTGGTGATCGAGGATGCGGTTGACGCCTTGGGCTGGGCAAAATCAATTGGCGGTTTGCCAGCGTTGATTGCGCGGTCCGAGGCCAGCCTTGCTGCGGTCAAGGCGTGGGTAGAGACCACACCTTATTTTGGCTTTTTGGCTGAAGATCCGGCAACAATATCGAATACCGGTATCACACTGTCGATCATTGATCCGTGGTTTGTCAGCCTTGATGACGCTGAAAAAAAAGCGGTTGCGGCGCGCCTTGATCAACGTCTACAGGACGAGGGTGTCGCCATGGATGCGGCATCTTACCGTGATGCGCCTCCGGGTTTGCGGATTTGGGCTGGCCCGACCGTCGAGCCAAGTGACATCGAGGCGTTGTTGCCGTGGCTTGATTGGGCATATGCAGAAATTCGGCAGGTTGCATCGGCGGCAGCTTAAATCGGTTCACGTAATTTTCAATATTGCTGCGTGCGTAAGATCACTCCAATGAGCCGCGCGCAGTCCTGCCCTTTCATACGGGCTTTTTATTAATGAGATGAGATGATGCCAAAAGTACTGATCAGCGACAAGCTAAGCCCTTATGCCACCAAGATTTTTGAGGAACATGGTATTGAGGTTGATGTAAAACATGGCCTGACACCAGACGAATTAAAGGCCATTATTGGCGATTATGATGGTCTGGCAATCCGGTCGGCGACCAAGGTTACGCGTGAAATTCTGGATGCGGCGACAAACCTCAAGGTTGTTGGCCGTGCGGGTATCGGGGTCGATAATGTCGATATTGCCGCCGCAACCAAACGCGGCGTGATCGTCATGAATACGCCGCATGGTAACTCGGTCACAACGGCCGAGCACGCGATCACCATGATGCTGGCGTTAGCGCGGCAAATCCCTGATGCGAACGCATCTACGAAGGCTGGTAAGTGGGAAAAATCTCGCTTTATGGGAACAGAAATCACCGGCAAAACGCTTGGTCTTATTGGCTGTGGCAATATCGGTACGATTGTTGCTGAACGTGCGCAGGGGCTGAAAATGCGGGTTATCGGTTATGATCCCTATCTAAGCTCAGAAAATGCAACGCGGCTTGGCATTGAAAAGCTGGAACTAGACGAGTTGCTGGCGCGGGCTGATTTTATCACCCTGCATACGCCATTAACCGATGCGACCCGCAATATCATTAGTGCTGATGCGTTAAATAAGACGAAAAAAGGCGTGCGGATTATCAATTGCGCGCGCGGCGGCCTTGTTGATGAATTGGCGATGGCGGCGGCATTGACCAGCGGTCATGTTGCTGGTGCGGCCTTTGATGTGTTTGAGGTTGAGCCGGCTACCGACAATGTGCTGTTCGGCTTTGATAACGTGATTGCAACGCCGCATCTTGGCGCCAGCACGACCGAAGCACAGGAAAAAGTCGCGCTTCAGGTGGCTGAACAAATGTCTGATTATCTGATCAAGGGCGCGGTCACAAACGCGCTAAACATGGCGTCAGTCTCGGCCGAGGAGGCGCCAATCCTGAAACCATATATGGCACTTGGCGGCTTGCTGGGGGCGTTTCTGGGGCAGGTGGAATCGGATGGCGTAACCGCCGTGGTGATCGAGCTGGATGGCAAGGCATCATCACTGAATCCGGAACCGGTTGTTGCCACAACCTTGGCTGGGTTGCTGGGGCCAGCAATGGAATCGGTCAATATGGTGAACGCGGCGGCTGTGGCATCGGCAAATGGCATCGCGGTCTCGACAATACGCCATGATCGGCAATGCGATTATGAGACACTGCTTCGGGTAACGATCTCGCATAAATCGGGTGATCGTACGATTGCCGGAACGTTGGTCGGCGGGAATAAGCCACGTATCGTTGAGGTGCAGCATATTGCGGTCGAGTCTGACTTTCCAGCCAGCCTTTTATATCTGCGCAACTATGACAAGCCGGGCTTTATCGGTGACCTTGGCAGTCTTTGCGGCAAGAACGGGGTCAATATTGCGACCTTTCACCTTGGCCGGCGCGAGGCTGGCGGCGAGGCGATTGCGCTGGTCGAGATTGATGGCGGGTTGCCGGATACGATGTTGCCGGAAATTCGTGCACTTGATCAGGTGGTGCGGGCTGATGCGCTGCATTTTGCGCAGGATCTATAAACGCCTAAATCCGGATAGGGGCAAGGTTGCAGTCTTGGATGGTGCATCTTTTGGCATCGCCTCGTAAAACCCCATGTTTTATGCCATGTCTTATGTCATGCCTTATGCCGTCATGTCTCATAGCGTCATGCCTTATGCCATCTTGTTTGGGGATATAGACGGGCGCTAGGTGTCAGAAATTAACCGGCTTGGGGGGCAAGGCACCGTTGCCTTTGCCGCGCAAACTCTGCTATAACCTGCCGCGGTTCATGCGGCCCGTCGGCATGATCTATGGTTTCACGGTAGACGCGCATTATCTGTTGCAATCACTGCAGCTGTTAGACGTCTGCTCTGGTTTCGATCTTGCTGTCGATCCCCGCATAGGGACAAAGGGTTTTGCATGACAAATGTAGCAGTTATCGGTGCGCAATGGGGCGATGAAGGCAAAGGCAAGATTGTCGATTGGCTGTCAAGTCGTGCTGATGTTGTTGTCAGATTTCAGGGTGGTCACAATGCTGGCCATACACTGGTGATCGACGGTGTTGAATATAAATTGTCATTGCTGCCATCCGGGATTGTGCGGCCGGGAAAGCTGTCGGTTATCGGTAATGGCGTGGTCATTGATCCGGCGCATTTGCTAAAAGAAATTGGCATTCTGCGTGATCAGGGCGCGGTGATTAGCCCATCTAGCCTGCTGGTTTCAGAATCTGCGGCGCTGATCCTGCCGGTTCATCAGGCGGTTGATGCTGCGCGTGAGGCGCTTCGTGGCGCTGCAAAAATTGGTACAACCGGACGCGGCATTGGCCCGGCTTATGAAGATAAGGTTGCGCGGCGTGCGATTCGTCTTGGCGATCTGGCGTCGGATGATGTGATGTCGGAAAAGCTGGCGGCGCTTGTTGCGCATCACAATGTCTGGCTTGCCGCCGCGGGTCAGCCGCTTGCCGATGCCGATAAGATGAAGGCCGATCTCGTTGCGATGCGCGATGAATTGCTGTCTTACACCGGCCAAAGCTGGCGCTGTCTTGCGGATGCACGGGTGGCAAATAAACGGGTGCTGTTTGAGGGTGCACAAGGCGTCATGCTTGATATCGATCATGGCACTTATCCGTTCGTGACCTCCAGCAATACAGTGGCAGGTCAGGCGGCCACCGGATCAGGCACTGGTCCAACAGATATCGGCTTTGTTCTTGGTATCACCAAAGCCTATACAACCCGCGTTGGCAGTGGCCCGTTCCCGACCGAGGATTTTGGCACTGATGGCGACCGGATGGGCGAAAGAGGCCGTGAATTTGGAACCGTCACGGGTCGCAAACGGCGGTGCGGCTGGTTCGATGCGGTAATGGTACGCCAAGCGGGCCATGTTGCGGGCATTAGCGGCATGGCATTGACCAAGCTGGATGTTCTTGACGGATTTGAAACCTTAAAGATTTGTGTTGGCTATAAGGTTGAAGGTAGCGATACCGTAATGGATTACTTCCCCTCAGATGCAGGCGCACAGGCCGCATGCAAACCGGTCTATGAGGAAATGCCCGGTTGGTCAGACAGCACCTATGGTGCGCGCAGCTGGGCCGAATTGCCGGCCAATGCGGTGAAATATATCCGCCGTGTCGAAGAATTGACAAAGCTGCCGGTGACGTTGCTGTCAACTAGCCCCGAGCGTGACGATACGATTCTGGTTAAAGACCCGTTTGAGGGCTAACTAGCCTCGCTGTGATGCGGCAATAGCTGTAATTCTTCGGCCTTGTCGCGAACCGCCTTTTGCAGCTTTTCAAAGGCGCGCACCTCGATCTGGCGGATCCGTTCACGGCTGACATCGAACTCAGCAGCGAGGTCTTCTAGGGTCAGCGGCGGCTCTGCCAGCCTGCGGGCTTCGAGAATGCGTTGTTCGCGCGGGTTCAATCCCTGCATCGCCACCACCATCAGATCGCGGCGGGCGCCATATTCTTCCTGTTCGGCAAACGTGGTTTCCTGATCAGTGCTGTCATCCTCTAGCCAGTCCTGCCATTCGCCGCTGCCTTCACCATCGCGGCTTAGAGGCAAGTTCAGCGACCGGTCATTGCCCGCCATACGCTGATTCATCGAGATAACCTCGGCTTCGGACACGTCAAGCTGGGTGGCAATCTGGGTAACCTGTTCTGGTTTCAGATCACCATCATCAATGGCCTGAATTTGGCCCTTTATCCGGCGCAGGTTGAAAAACAGCTTTTTCTGACCGGCTGTCGTGCCAATTTTGACCAGCGACCATGACCGGAGAATATATTCCTGAATCGCTGCCTTGATCCACCACATCGCATAGGTAGCCAGCCGAAACCCCTTTTCCGGTTCGAACTTTTTGACCGCATGCATCATGCCAAGATTGCCCTCAGAAATCAGATCGGCAACTGGCAGCCCATAGCCGCGATAGCCCATCGCAATTTTGGCAACAAGCCGCAAATGGCTGGTAACCAGCTTGTGCGCGGCCTGAACGTCCCCTTTTTCTTTCCATGATTTGGCAAGCATATATTCTTCGCCCGGTTCCAGCATTGGAAAGGCGCGAATTTGCTCAAGATAGCGTGAAAGGTTGCCATCAGGACTTAGCGCGGGAAGCGTTGCTTTTGCGACCATCTTTATCTCTCCTCTGTATTCGAACTCAAAACATCGTCGGGGGGCACCGAAATCAGCCACCCATGCGGCGATCACAAACAGATTTCCACAGAAAAATCTAACCATTTAAACGCGGCCAGATTAAGGCTGTTTTTTGCAAAAGTCTTTTTCAATAATTCTAATTTTCGCACATATACGGGCTTTAAAAAGAATAATTACCCATAAAATGAGCAAAAATAAAGCCTATTCAGATGGGTGGGTTTTGCCGGTAGCGCGATCCGAAACCGTGCGGTCCATCAGTGCTAAAAGTGCCGCCATATCATCGGGAAGCGGTGTTGCAAACTCTAGAGGCTCGCCGGTGATCGGATGGGCAAACCCAAGATGTGCAGCGTGCAATGCCTGCCGTCCAAAGGCGCGCATTTGCGACAGGCCGGTGCGTGCCAGATTATCTGGCATCTGACCGGCGCGTGGCGCCCGCCCATATAGCGGGTCGCCAATTACCCCATGGCCAATATGCGCCATGTGAACACGAATTTGATGTGTCCGACCAGTTTCCAGACGGCATTCGATATGTGATCCAAACGGGGGAAAGCGGCGCAGCAATTGCCAATGCGTTACGGCATTGCGCCCTTTTGTCGTGACGGCTTGGCGTTTGCGATCAAAGCTGGCGCGGCCAATCGGCTGGTCAATAATGCCGTCACGTTCAACATTTGTGCCCCAGACAAGTGCCTGATACCGCCGGTCAAGATCATGCGCGGCAAACATTCCGGTCAGGCCATGATGCGCCGCATCGGTTTTGGCAACAACCATGGTGCCAGAGGTGTCCTTATCAAGGCGATGGACGATGCCCGGCCGCATAACCCCGCCAATGCCGGTAAGCGATGGCCCGCAATGTGCAATCAACGCATTGACCAATGTGCCGGTTAACGAGCCGGGCGCCGGGTGAACCACGAGGCCGGCTGGCTTGTCGAGGACAATCAGATGCGCATCCTCAAAAAGTATATTCAGCGCGATATTTTCCGCTTTTGGCACGGCGTCGACAGGTGGCGGTAAAATCAACAGATAGGTCGCGCCGGGTTTGACCGGTGCCGATGGATCGGTTAGGGTGCGGCCATCTTCGCTAAGCTGCCCGTCAAGGATCAGCGCCTTAATCCGGCTGCGTGACAATGGCTGGCTTGGCGTGCCAAAATGGGCTGTCAGAAACCGGTCAATGCGGTCTGCGGGAACATCGTCAGCGGCAAGATGAACGAGACGGGTTGATGGATCATCAGAGGAATAGGTCATGGATCAGGACAATAACGTAAAACCGGCCACTACAACAGTCCCCCAATCATCTGAAATGGCAGCAGAGGCACCATCCGCGGTGGTGCGCAATCTTGGCTTGATAAAGGCGATGGCCATTATCATGGCGGTGCTGATTGTTGCCGCGCTGGTGGTGATCATTGTGACCATTTACAGCCGTCTGACCGCAGCCAGTTCGGCCAAGGCAATTCAGCAGACCGAACTGACCATTCCGGCTGACAGCAAAATTACTGGTGCCAGCCTTGGCGAAAAAGGGAAATTGCTCGTGATCATCGAGGATAAAACAGGCCAACAATTATGGCAGCTTGATGCGTCAGGTAAAATCCAGAGGAAAACCCGCATTATACCGGCCCAATAGGCCAACAAAATGCGCCAATGATGACCGGACCTAGAGACCGAGATCTGATTTTGCGGATAATAACAGCCGTTCCAGCGGCATATCAGTAAAGCTCCAAACATCAAATCCAAGTACCAGTGGCAATAGATAATAGCGCAGGATAAACAGGATCAGGGCGGCATAAAGCGGCACCAAACGAGTGATGATAAAATGTGGCTTGACCAGTTTGATCACCGCATGGATCGGCGCATTTATGCCGCGCAATATCCGCAATAGGCCAAAGGTGCTATCCTCATTCATCACGATGATCAGCAGAAAATGCGCAATGCTCGTCCACATCAGAACACCAAAAGGCAGGTCGATCAAAATGCCGATCGGTGGCGTGGTGGTTATCATGCGAGCAGATCCTAAATTGCTGGTAGCGGTGATATTTTTAGAATTCCACAATAAAAACCGAATATGCCATTTCGCGCAAGCCCAAGATATCGGATCGAACGCCGCGCTTGCCTCGAAATCGCACCCGCTCCAAAGGTGATCATCGTCAAACTCGATCGATGACAGCCACGCTAGCGCGGCGCGCCTGCCTTTTATTCATCGGAAATGATCGAGGGCTGGCATATTGCGGCAAAAAAAGATACATATGGGCGGGATAGATATTGGCCGTACGCAGTCCCGGATTTTGTCCAGTGCTGCCGCCCAATCATCTGACGCCAATCACTAGTTGAACCTCGTCGAGGCCGGGAAAAGGACGCAAAAATCATGGCAAGCCATCAGTATGTTTATGTAATGAATCGCTTAAGCAAGGCTTGGCCCGGTGGTAAGGAAGTTCTGAAAAATATCAGCCTGTCATTCCTGCCCGGTGCCAAAATTGGTGTCTTGGGCTTGAACGGGTCTGGTAAATCAACATTGTTGAAAATCATGGCGGGTATCGAGACCGAATTCCAAGGCGAGGCTTGGGCCGCCGATGGGATTAAGGTTGGTTATCTGGCGCAGGAGCCGGAACTGAATCCATCATTGGATGTGGCGGGGAATGTGCTGGCCGGCATGGGGCGCGCGAAACAGCTGGTCGACCGGTTTAACGAGGTTAGCGCGAAATTTGCCGAAGAAATGACCGATGATGAAATGAATGCAGTCATCGCTGAACAGGCGGAACTCCAAGAAGAAATTGACGCGATTGATGCGTGGGATCTCGAGCGCAAGGCCGAAATCGCGATGGATGCGTTGCGGGTGCCGCCGGGCGACGCCGACGTAACAAAACTGTCGGGTGGTGAAAAGCGCCGTGTTGCGCTGTGCCAATTATTGCTAAGCGCGCCTGATATGCTGCTGCTTGACGAGCCGACAAACCATCTGGACGCCGAGTCTGTTGCCTGGTTGCAGAAGTTTTTGCATGACTTCCCCGGCACGGTTGTGACGATTACGCATGATCGCTATTTCCTTGACGAGGTTGCTGGCTGGATTCTTGAACTTGATCGCGGTGCTGGTATTCCCTATGAGGGTAATTATTCGGGCTGGCTTGAGCAAAAGCAGAAGCGGCTTGAGCAGGAAGGCCGGGCTGATGATGCGCGGGTTAAATCATTGTCGCGTGAACTGGAATGGGTGCGCGCGGCACCAAAGGCGCGTCAGGCCAAATCAAAGGCGCGGATTAATGCTTATGAAAAGCTGCTTGCCGATGATCAGCAGCGCCAAGTTGATGTGGCGCGAATTTCAATTCCGGCAGGCCCGCGCCTTGGCGATGTGGTGATCAATGCAAATGGTCTTCGCAAGGCTTTTGGCGATAGATTGTTAATTGATGATCTGTCATTCCGTTTGCCGCCGGGCGGTATTGTTGGGGTGATTGGCCCGAACGGTGCCGGTAAAACCACATTATTCCGGATGATTACCGGCGATGAAGCCGCTGATGCCGGTGATTTTGCTGTCGGGGAAACGGTAAAGCTGGGCTATGTCGATCAGTCACGCGATGCGCTGGACGACAAACAGACCGTTTGGCAGGTTATCTCTGACGGGATGGAAGAAATTCAGCTTGGCAAGCGCACCATGCAGTCGCGCGCCTATGTCGGCCAATTCAATTTTAAAGGTGGCGACCAGCAAAAGACCGTCGGCCAGCTGTCCGGCGGTGAACGCAACCGCGTGCATTTGGCACGTATGCTGAAATCAGGCGCGAACCTGCTGCTGCTTGACGAGCCAACCAACGATCTTGATGTTGATACGCTGCGGGCCCTTGAAGAGGCGCTTTTGGAGTTTGCCGGCTGCGCTGTTGTGGTCAGCCACGACCGCTGGTTCCTTAACCGGATTGCAACCCATATTCTGGCATTTGAAGGCGATAGCCATGTTGAATGGTTTGAGGGCAATTACGAAGCCTATGAAGCCGATAAAAAGCGCCGTCTTGGGGCTGATGCTGATCGGCCAACACGGATCAAATATAAACCGATTTCACGCTAGATGAGTGCCCAATCCAGCCGGTTTTTCCGGCTGGACGCTTTTCGATACCATAAAGCGGGCGTGACATTAGCGGGATTGGCGGCGTTCTTTCATGGCCTCAATCAGTGCGGAAAACCGGCCTTCATTTTTGCGGATAATGGCAATATTTTCCTGTTTTTGGGTCACCAACATCGAGATGTTCTCAATTTCGACATCGAGAACCTTTGCCGGTGCTGCACTGGGTGTGATGACGCGCCAGCCGACTGAAACTGGTGGGCGTTTGCCGGTGGCATCATTGAATGTACCGCGCACCAGCACCATCTTCTCGCCCTTTGCCTGACTGTCGATAGTGGTGAAATTCAGCCCCGATAATTGGTCGAAATTACGCACCACTGTACCAACCATCACATCGCGCATGGTCTGGATATAGGTGATGCGTTCCTGATCGGTGGCGGCGCGCCAGTAAGGCCCAGCCGAAAAACGGGCGATGCCCTCTAAATCAAAATGCGTGTCAAAAAGCTGGGCGATATTTTGCGTGCGTTTCGCAACATCACCAGAATCAGTGGCAAGATATGCTTCGACCTCGCCAATCATCTTGGTGATAACCTCGGTGGCAGCATTGATTTGGCTGTCGGCATGGGCAGGCAGGCCAGCCAACGCCATCGGTAAAAGGCAGATTACCATCAGCTTTTTGCCAAGCCAGCGCTTTACTGTCGTCAGCATTTTAAGGGTTTGTGTCAAAATCATCATTTTGGATTCTCGAGGAATGACTCAAACTGATCGTCGGTTGTGCGGTTGTCGGTTGGCTTACCGATCTTGGCATTAATCCGGCCGGCCCGTCCCTGATAATAAAGCGAGCGGGTGCGGGCATACGGATCAAGCGAATTATATTTCACATCATTAAAGGGTTCAAACAGGTTTGCGCGCTGGGCAACAACGGCTACCGGGGTGCGCAATGACTGCATGGTCCCAATCGAACTGCCGGCTTTCAGGAACGACATCGGGTTCGTCACCCCATCAACAATCCGCCCGGTCAGGCTGCGGCTTGTGTTGGGGCCGAGCAGCGGTACCATCAGATAATTGCCTTCAGGCACATCAAATGACGCCAATGTCTGGCCAAAATCCTGTTCCTTCACCGCCTTTGGGTTCTCGGTCAGGTCAATCAGGCCGAGTGTCAGGCTGTTAATAGTAAAATGTATCGCTGAAAGTCCGGCATTTTCAAACCGGCCTTGCAGGGTTGAATTGAATGTGGTGGCGGGAAGCCCCGTCCAGTCAACGTGATTGTCAATGGCACGGCGTCCAGCCATTGGCATGAGCTTTCGATAGCTGCTAGCCGCTGGTTCCAGCAGATGTGTGTCAACCGCCATGTTAAAGGCAAAGGCTTTCCGATTGGATGCTTCATAGGGGTCACGCTGGTCGGTACGTTCGGTCTCGGGAACAGAACTACACGCAGCCACGACGATCATTGCCATCAACGGCAAAAGGCGGGCTTTGCGTGCGATGTTTTCTGGTGATGCAAACATAATGATCTGTCCACGGTTTTGGCTGGGTATATGCAACATATCGCAATAAACCCAGAATGCAAAAATGATTCGGCAGCCATGATCGGCTTATCTAGCCAAACCTTAAAAAATAAGTGCCACGGATCGCCCTATTGCGATTGACCGGACCAGCCCTATTTGCGAGTTTTAGGGCATCATGAACGAAGTTATAAAAACACCATCCAGTCCCTGGCTTGACGGGCTGAACACGGCGCAAAGAGAGGCTGTGCGAACCCTTGACGGCCCGCTTTTGGTTTTGTCGGGTGCCGGCACCGGTAAAACCCGTGTTCTAACCTCGCGGCTAGCCGAGCTTGTGGCAAGTGGTACGGCAAAGCCGTGGAATATTCTGGCGGTAACCTTTACCAATAAGGCGGCGCGCGAAATGAAAATGCGGGTTGCCAGTCTGGTTGGCCCGATGGCCGAACAGGTTTGGCTTGGTACATTTCATGCGCTGGCCGCCAAGATGCTGCGCCGCCATGCTGACTTGGTCGGCCTGCGGTCTGATTTCACCATTCTTGATACTGATGATCAGATACGGCTGCTTAAACAATTGATGGACGCCGAAGATATTGATCCAAAACGCTGGCCCGCAAGGATGCTTGGCGGGGTTATCCAGCGCTGGAAAGATCGCGGCTTACCGCCCGAAAAAGTCGGGCTTGCCGAGGCGGGGGATATTGCCAATGGGCGGGTTCGATCGCTGTATGAACGTTATCAGGCGCGCCTGATCGCGCTAAACGCCGTTGATTTCGGTGATTTGTTACTGCATATGCTGAGCATCTTTACCGCCCATGCAGATGTGTTGGCGGAATATCAGAATCGGATAACTCATATTATGGTGGATGAGTATCAGGATACTAATGTCGCGCAGTATTTATGGCTGCGGTTGCTGACAGGTAACCGTAATAACCTGTGCTGCGTTGGTGATGATGACCAGTCAATCTATGGGTGGCGCGGCGCTGAGGTTGGCAATATTTTGCGCTTTGAGAGTGATTTCAGCGGCGCGAAAACGGTGCGGCTTGAAGAGAATTATCGTTCGACCGGGCATATTCTTGCAGCTGCGTCTAAAATCATTGCGCATAATGAAACGCGGCTTGGAAAAACGCTTTTTACCGCGTCAGGCGATGGTGAAAAGCTGCGCGTTAATGGGTATTGGGACGGGCCGGATGAGGCGCGTAATATAGCCAGTCAGATCGAAACCATGATGAAGGACGGGGTGCATCTCTCACAAATTGCCGTTCTGGTAAGGGCTGGCTTTCAAACGCGTGAATTTGAAGAACGGTTTATCGCGATTGGTCTGCCATATCGGGTGGTTGGGGCGCGGTTTTATGAGCGCGCCGAGATACGTGATGCGGTGGCTTATTTGCGGCTGATTGCCCAGCCATCTGATGATCTTGCTTTTGAGCGCATTATCAACACGCCGAAACGCGGGCTTGGCACGGCCAGTTTGCAGGCGGTGCATATTCAGGCGCGGGCATCTGACAAACCGCTTTTGGCGGCGGCAATTGATCTGGTGCAAACTGAAGAATTACGCCCTGCAGCCCGAAATACGCTGCATAGTTTTGTGCAGGATATCAAACGCTGGCGCGATCTTGCGGGATCGGTTCATCAGGGTGACCTTGCCAAAATGGTGCTTGATGAGTCCGGCTATACAAAAATGTGGCAGCTTGATAAATCTCCAGATGCCGAGGGCAGGTTGGAGAACCTAACCGAATTGATCAATGCGATGCAGGATTTTGACTCGCTACAGGGCTTTCTCGAACATATCGCCCTTGTCACTGATGGCGATGCCGACCCTGAACATGGCGAGGTGACATTGATGACGTTGCACGCGGCAAAGGGATTGGAATTTGACGCGGTCTTTTTGCCCGGGTGGGAAGAAGGGGTTTTCCCCAGCCAACGGACCATGGATGAAAATGGCGCTGTCGGATTGGAAGAAGAACGCCGCCTTGCCTATGTAGGCATTACCCGGGCGCGGCATGATCTTTTTATCAGTTTCGCCAATAGCCGCCGGATTCACGGGCAATGGCAATCGTCGATACCGTCGCGATTTGTGCAGGAATTGCCTCGTGAAAATATAATCGAGGATCTGGCGCAAGGCATGGGGCTTGGCCGGGTCAGTGCGCCGCAACTTGGCGATAACGGCAGTAACGGATTTGGTGGCTTTGCTGTTGGTGGGTACGGCGCAGGCTGGCGGCGCATGGAAGCACGGCGCGCACAGCCGGCCGAGGGCGGCTGGGAACCGGCAAATAACAAAACCGAATTCACTATCGGCGATCGGGTGTTTCACCAGAAATTCGGCATGGGAAATATTTTGACGATTGATGGTGATAAGCTATTGATTGCCTTTGATAAAGCTGGCCATAAAAAAGTAGTTTCAGGATTTGTGAGTAAACCATGACAGCACTTCAATCGGCGGCGCTATCACTGCCAGCACGGCTGGATGACAAGGCAATGGCGGTATTTGAGCTGGTCTTCAGCGAGCTTTTGGACAGTGTTGCCACCTCGCACCAGCGAGATGATAATGGCGACTGGCACATTGAGGCATTGTTCGAATACGCCCCGGATGCGGCGGTGATTGATAGTCTGCTAGCACCGCTCTATCAGCAACAGGGAATTACGCCTGTGCCAATTATTGTGGTGCCGGTTGAAACGCGTGACTGGCTGGCCGAAAATCGGGCCGCCTTTCCGCCGTTGCATATCGGCCGGTTCTGGATTTATGGCAGCCATGTCACCCAGCCTCAGCCACCGGCCAGTTTGCCCCTGCTGATTGATGCTGCGTTGGCGTTCGGATCTGGAACCCATCCAACGACCGAGGGCTGCTTGCGGGCGATGCAGATGATCCGCAATAGTGCCCCACGGCGGGTGCTGGATATGGGGTGTGGCTCGGCAATCTTGGCCATGGCTGGGGCGCGTCTATGGCCGTCATGCCAGATTGTTGCAGCCGATAATGATCCAGTTGCCGTGCGTGTTGCGGCGCGGAACCGTGCGCTGAATGCGATTTCACCAGCTAAAATGCGGCTGGCGGTTTCGCATGGCTTTGGCAGCCGGATTGTGTGCAATCAGGCGCCGTATGATTTGGTGCTGGCGAATATTCTTGCAGGGCCACTGAGCCGGATGGCGCCCGATCTTGTGCCGCGGCTTGCGCCGGATAGCTGGTTGATTTTATCCGGCATTTTGAACCGGCAGGCGCGATCTGTCGAGGTTGCATACCGGGCGCAAAATATGCGGGTTTGGCACCGGATCTGTCTTGGTGATTGGACCACGATTATTATGCGGCCAGCCGCCGCCGGCACAATGCCCCAGCTTTGGCGTGGAGGCGCGTAAATTGTGAGCCAGCAGCATGAAACCCATAACAAGCGGTTGAAATTACTGCGCGCAGCCATTGCTGACGCTGGATTACACGGTTGGATCATTGGCCGTGAGGATATGTATCAGGGCGAGGAGGTTCCAGCTGGCGACGAACGTCTTGCCTATCTATCTGGCTTTACCGGATCGGCAGGGTTTGCCGTGGTGCTTGCTGATCGGGCAGGGCTGTTCAGCGACGGCCGTTATAGCTTGCAGATGGCGGCGCAAACCGACCCTGCTATCTGGCAATGCTGTACACTTCCCGACACGACTTTTGAAGATTGGTTGAAAACGGTCACGTTGCCCGAAGCTGCGGTGATCGGGGTTGATGGACGCCTGATTACGGTATCACTGTTCCGGCGGATGGAACGCGCAGTGTTGGCGGCGGGGGCGAATTTAGTCTGTCATGGGGAAAATTTGCTCGACCCATTATGGCCTGATCAGCCAGCGATGCCGCCTGCTGCAAGCTGGCAGATGCCGGTTGAGCTTGCTGGTAGAGCGGTTGCCGACAAAATTAATGATCTGGCAGCGCAGCTGAATGCCAAGGATTGTGATGCGGTTTTGTTGACCCGTGTGGATACGGTCAATTGGCTGGTCAATATGCGGGGTGCGGATCTGCCTTGTACGCCGGTCAATCTGTGTTTTGCCTTTTATCATAGGCAAGCGGGATTGTGTCTATTTGGTGATAGCGCGCGGCTGACCCCGGTAATCGGTAGCGACATCAGCGTTGCCCCGCTTGGCGAATTGCCAGAACGGCTTGGCAAGCTAGGCGAGGGGCGTTTGATGATCGACCCTGACAGCCTGCCGCGGATGCTGTTTGATCAGATTGTCGCAAGCGGCGTGAAAACACTTGAAACCGATTGCCCGCTCACCGCGACAAAAGCCTGCAAAACGCCAGCTGAACTTGACGGGTTTCGGGCTGCACATAGGCGTGACGGTGTGGCGATGGTCGAATTTTTGTGCTGGCTTGATCAGGCGGTTGCGGCATCTCCGGCGACCTATAGCGAAACTGAAATCGCCGCCAGATTACGTGCATTCCGTCACCAACAGGACGCGTTTTTGGCGCCCAGTTTTGATACGATTGCCGGATCAGGCCCAAATGGTGCGATTGTGCATTACCGCGCGATTGCCGGCGCCGATCGAAGGCTGGCGGCAGATGATGTGCTGTTGCTGGATTCGGGCGCGCATTACCGCGATGGCACCACCGATATCACCCGCACCATCGCCATTGGCAATCCGCCAGTTGGGGCGGTGAGCGCCTATAGCCATGTTTTGCGCAGTCATATTCATCTGGCAATGGCAAAATTTCCCGTCGGCACAATTGGCAGCCAGCTTGATGCGATCGCGCGTGCGCCGCTGTGGTCGGCACAATTGGATTTTGCCCATGGAACCGGTCATGGGGTTGGTCATGTGCTGTCGGTGCATGAGGGGCCGGCCAGCATTTCCAAGCGTGGTAAGGTGGCGCTTGAGCCCGGCATGGTGATGTCGAATGAACCGGGCTATTATAAAACAGGCGACTGGGGAATTCGCATTGAAAATCTTGTTGTCGTAACCGCATCATCGGCGGCGCAGTTCCTTGAGTTTGAGACGATCACCTTATGCCCGCTTGACCGCCGCCTGATTGATAAATCATTGCTGAGCGCGCCTGAAATTGCTTGGGTTGATGCCTATCACCGCGACGTATATGCGCAATTGCATCCGGCATTATCATCGGCGGCAGAAACATGGCTTGCCGCGGCGTGTCGCCCGCTATAGGCCCGCTAGGCAAGAATCAATCCCTGCCAATCAATCCCTGCCACATATCAATCCAGAGGTTTTGTTACCGGTTTCTTGCCGGCTTATGATTGATTAATCAGTGCTGAATAGCCGTCTTCATCCAACACGGTAACGCCGATTTCAGCGGCTTTTCGTGCCTTTGACCCTGCATCGGCGCCCGCCACCAGAAAATCGGTCTTTGCCGAGACTGTCCCTGCGACCCGCGCCCCCAGCGATTCCGCCTTGGCTTTGGCCTCGGCACGCGACATGCGCGCTAAAGTCCCGGTAAAGACAATTGTCTTGCCGCTGATCGGGCTGTTGTCGGCGGGGCGTTCGGGCGGCAGGATGGTCAACAGGCCGACCAGATCGACAATCAGTTGGTGCAGATCGCGGTTACCAAAAAAGCTGATGATATCATCGGCAACCGCGCTGCCAATCTGATCTATCTCGACCAGCGCCTGATGCGCTGCCTCAAGATCGGCGTCAGGATTGAGGGCTTTCAGCATCGCCTCGGCAGAGCCGTAATAGAGCGCCAATAACCGTGCGGTGGCCTGTCCGACTTGGCGTATTCCCAAGGCATAAATAAAGCGTTCAAGCCCAATTTCGCGGCGCGCTGCAATTGCTTGGAGCAGTTTCTTAATCGACAGCTCGCCATAGCCGTCAAGCGTCGCCAGCGCATCCGCCTTGTCATCAAGCCGAAAGATATCAGCCGGTGCCGTCACCCAGCCAAGCTCGATAAACTGTTCGATCTGTCGCGCCCCAAGCCCTTCGATATCGAACGCATCGCGTGCCACAAAATGCTTTAATCCCTCAAAAAGCTGTGCCGCGCAATTCAGCCCGCCAGTGCAGCGCCGTACCGCCTCACCGTCAGGCCGGATCGCTGGTGCGCTACAAACTGGACAATGGGTTGGGAACTCAAATGATTGCTCATCGCCGCTGCGCACGGTTTCGATCACGCGGACAATCTGCGGAATGACATCACCGGCGCGCTGGATCACCACGCGGTCACCGATCTTGATATCCTTGCGGGCGATTTCATCCTCGTTATGCAAGGTCGCGTTTGACACGATCACCCCGCCAACCGAAATTGGCGCAAGACGCGCCACCGGCGTTAAGGCACCGGTTCGTCCGACCTGAATATCAATCGCCATAATGACTGTTTCAGCCTGCTCGGCGGGGAATTTATGCGCAATAGCCCAGCGCGGCGCACGCGCAACCTGCCCAAGACGCTGCTGGTAATCATGCCGGTCAATTTTATAGACGACCCCATCAATATCATAAGGCAGATCAACCCGCTGGCTGCCAATCGCCTGATAGGTGGTGATTAGCGCGTCAACATCATCACAAAGCCGTGATAAGTCATTGACAGAAAACCCAAATTCCCGAAGCGCTTGGAGAAAATCCCAGTGGCTGTCGGCAATGCTGGCGCTGGCTTCGCCCATTGAATAGGCGAAAAATTGCAGATTACGCTGACCGGTGATGGTGGCATCTTTTTGCCGCAGCGATCCGGCAGCGGCGTTCCGTGGATTGGCAAATATCTTTTTACCAGCGTCAGTCTGGGCAGCATTAAGTGCCAGAAAATCCTGCCGGTTCATATACATCTCGCCGCGCACCTCTAAAACTGCTGGTGGTGATCCGCCAAGCTGTTTTGGCACGCTGGCAATTTGCATGACATTGGCGGTTACATCCTCGCCCTCGGCACCATCGCCCCTCGTTGCAGCCTGCACCAGCTGGCCATTTTCATAGCGTAGGCTGAGCGACAGGCCGTCAATCTTGGGTTCGGCAACAAATTGCGCCGCATCAGCATCAGCAAGCGATAGGAACTTGCGAACGCGGGTCACAAAATCCTCGATATCTGCATCGCTAAACCCGTTATTAAGCGACAGCATTGGCCGCACGTGCCGGACTTTGCCGAACAGGCTTTGTGCTGGCAGGGCGGCGCCAACGCGCTGGCTTGGGCTATCGGCCCGAACAAGCGCTGGAAAGGCAGCTTCAAGGGCGCGGTTGCGGGCGATTAGCCGGTCATAATCGGCGTCAGATATCTCGGGTGCATCATCCCCATGATAGAGCTGGTCATGGCGGCCAATTTCACCAGCAAGGGCGGCCAGCTCGCTGGCAGCTGAGGCCTGATCCATGCTGGCCGGATCGGCACTACCAAGGCGAAACACGCTATTTGCCATGATCTAGCCCCCGATCAGCGCAGCCGCTGCGGCGCGTGCTTCATCGGTCACCGTCTCACCTGCTAGCATGCGGGCAATTTCTTCGGTGCGTTCGTCATCGCTTAGGGCGACGGTCACGCTGACAACGCCGCTGTCGGTTGCTGTTTTGGCAATGCGCAAATGCTGGTTAGCACGGGCTGCTACCTGCGGTGAGTGGGTGATGACAAGGGTCTGGGTGGTGGCACCAAGCCGGCATAGCCGGTCACCAACCGCTGCGGCAACCGCGCCCCCAACGCCAGAATCAACCTCATCGAAAATCAGGCTTCTTGGGTGACTGCTTTCTTCCAGACAGACTTTTAACGCCAGTAAAAACCGCGCCAGCTCGCCGCCCGACGCAATCCGGTCAATCGGGCCAGCATTCATCCCCTGATTTGTGCTGGCCTCAAACCGAACTGCGGTGGTGCCGCGTGGCCCCCATTGGGCTTCGGCAAGCGGGCTGATGGCGGTGGTAAATTGAGCCCCTTCGAGTTTTAGGGGCGGCAATTCGGCGCGGACTGCCTGATCCAATTTTGCGGCGGCCTGCTTGCGGCTGGTTTCAAGCTGTCCCGCAATATCAAGGTAATAATCCTGCCATTTCTGCGCGGTTTCACCAAGACTGCCGAGGGCGCCCGACGAATCCTCGATCGCTGCCATCCGGTCGGTCAATGTCAGGTGGATTGCCGGTAATTCATCGGGGCTGCAACTATGTTTGCGGGCTTGCTGGCGTAATTCATGCAGGCGGTCATCGATTTGGTGCAACGCATTCGGATCAGCCTCAAGCGTATTGGCGGCAGATCGGATCGCGCTACTCGCCTCGCCAAGTTCGGCATCAGCGCGGATCAGCGCGTCTAAAGCCTGATCCAACTGGCCGCCAGCAAGCGGTGCGGCTTTTTCCAATGCTGCCAGCGCATGACCAAGTCTTGCTTGGGCGCCGGCGTCGCCAAAGACCGCATCTTCAGCCAACGCCAAGCTCTCGCCAATCTTGGTGACGTTGGCAAGCAGGGTTCGTTTGTTATTCAGCGTATCTTCTTCGCCGGTTTGAGGGGCGAGGCGGTCAAGCGCATCAACGGCATCACGCAGCCAGTCTTCGTCAGCTTTGGCCTGATCGAGCGCAGCCCGCGCCTCGTCAAGCGCTTTGCGAGCAGCGGTCCATTGCTGCCAGCCCTGTTTGGCCTGTGCCAAAAGTTCGTGATGTGCGCCGGCGCGGTCAAGCAGCGCCATATGGGTTGAAACATCAAGCAGGCCGCGGCCTTCAAATTGACCCTGTATCTCGACCAGCAAATCCCCGACCTGACGCAATAGCCCGATTGAAACGGCAATATCATTGATGCTGGCGGTTGATTTGCCGTCACTTTTTAACCGGCGGCGAAGGATCATCTCATCTTCCGGCATGATGCCGGCATCCTCGACGAGCTGCCATGCCGGATGCGTGGGTGGCAGGGTAAAGCTGGCGCTTACATGGGCTTGATCATGGCCTTGCCGGATCAGACTAAAATCGGCCCGACTGCCAAGCGCCAGCCCCAGCGCATCAAGCAGAATCGATTTGCCAGCGCCTGTCTCGCCGGTTAGCACCGTCAGCCCGGGTGCGAACTGCAGGGTCAATTGCTCGATCAAAACAATATTGGAAACAGTAAGCTTGTGTAGCATGGTCAGTTAAAAATATCAGAGATCACGTCAACGGATCGCTCCAGCACGCCTTTTTTGCCGGGCTTTTCCGGGTCGGCACGCAGGCTAGCTAGCCGTTCAGTCCAGACCGAGTCCGGATAGTTATATGCTGCAACCTCAAAGATGCGTTCCGACTGATCAGACAGGCCAAGCGCATAATAGGCCTCGGCGGTACGATAAAGCGCCTCGGGCACCTGATTGGTGGTATCGTACGTTTTGATCACAATATCAAAGCGGCGGATTGCGGCGGTATATTGCTGGCGTTTCAGATAAAACCGGCCAACCGCCATTTCCTTGCCAGCAAGATGCGATTTTGTCAGATCAATTTTCAGCTGACCATCACGCGCATAGATGCCTTGGGGAAAACGGCGCACCAATTCTTCAAACGCCGCAAGCGCCAATTTGGTCATTTCGGCGTCACGTTCCACATCAACGATCTGTTCGTAATGTGACAGCGCCCTTAGATAATAGGCATATTCAACCAGTGGGTCGGCAGGATTAAGCTCGACAAACCGGTCAAGCGCCGAAATTGCCCGCGAATATTGATTGGCTTGATAAAATGACCATGCGGCCATGATTTGGGCGCGAACGGCAAGGCTGGAATAGGGGTGTTGGCGCTCGACTTCCTCAAATTTAGGCGCAGCAGCTTTGGTGTCGCCGCTTACTGCCGTCGTCATCGCGTCGCGATACAGCACTTCAACCGGCTGTTCGACCTGTTCGACAATTTCGGGGCCGGACGAACATCCGGCCATAAAACAGCAAGCAGCAATCATCAGGAATTTCTTTTGACTGGTCACATCCGGCTCCGCTGACGGCTGATAAACAAAAGGGAACAGACTGGTTCCGATGCGCTAACAATAGCTGGATAAAACCTTACTGAAAAGAGCGCGATGCGCATGGATGCAAATTCATCCGCTTTTGATCAGTTCTTGGGCTGTTTTATTGTTAAATCGCGGGGTGGATAGGCACCGGCTGGCAGGTTATGCCATCGCTGCGGCAGCATATTCCGGCATTGCAAAGCTATCAGACCGGCTATGCTCGGATCCGGCCTCAATGACTTTATAGGCAGTCGGGTCATTCAGTAATGCGTGCACTAGTTTGGTGCTAAGCGCATGACCGGGGCGAAGCGCCGTCATCTTGGCCTTGATCGGCATACCAACAAGGAACAGGTCACCAAGGCAATCCAACGCCTTATGGCGTGCAAATTCACGCTCAATACGCAACCCGCCTTCGTTCAGGATTTCGCCATCATCAACAACCACAGCATTATTCAATGATCCACCAAGCGCGCGCCCGGCATTTTGCATCAATTCGACATCGCGAAGCTGGCAGAAGGTGCGGGCCGCGGCCAATTCGGTGGCAAAACTACCATCATGATGGGTGTAACTAAAACTTTGGTGACCAATCGCCCGATCATCAAATTCGATTTTGACGTCGATCTGTAACTGTTCAGCCGGCTCAAGCCGCGCCCATGCGCCGCAGTCAAGCTGTGCCTCAACGGGCTTTGTGACGATCATGTATTTGCGCCGCGCTGGCAGCAGCTCGATGCCAACATTATTCAACGCTTCTAGAACTGGCTGGCTGCTTCCGTCAAGAATAGGCGCTTCGGATGCGTCAATCTCGATCGTGGCATTGTCCAGTCCGACACCGGCGAATGCGGCCATCAGATGCTCGATTGTTTCCAGCGTGATGCCTTCGCTATTCACGATGCGGGTGCAGAGCCGCGCCTGTTCGGCATAACTGGCATGAGCGATGACTGTTTGCAATTGCCCGTCAACGTCAATACGGCGGAATTTAATCCCGCTATTCGCCGGAGCAGGGCAGATAGATACACGCACAAAGCGCCCTGAATGCAGGCCAATACCTTCTAGCTGTGCGACCTCACGAACCGTTGTTTGAAACGGCTGGTCGACAAACCCGTTATAGGTGAGTGTATCAGGCATTGAACTGCGATCATTCTTTCGTTTCTGGCTAGCGTCAGGGGCGGTTCCCATGTACTAGATTTGTGCTTTGTGACGATCAGCCACGCCACGGATGGCTGGCCAAATAAAACCTGAGGAAAGATTACTCTTTTCCTCAGGTCAATCCAAATCACATTTGGTAACAGTTTGTAGCAATGGCACTGCCGCGCCATTGCTGTGTTTCTAGTTGGCTTGCCGGCGCAAAAATGCCGGAATATCGAGGTCGTCCTCATCGGCGTTTGGCGCTGCTGGCGCGGCCGTTGCAACGGCCTTATTGACCGCGTCTGCGCGTGATAAATCGAGGATTGAAACCGCGACTTCACTCTTGGGCGCACTCGTCTCTAACGAAGGCTCAGACTGGGTTTTCTGCACTGCTTCGGCAGGTTTGCTGACCGGCTTGCTTGACCATAATCCAGAGATTTTGTTGATCAGGCTTGCCGAGCGCGCAACCGGTGTTTCAACCGCTTCAGCAACGCTGTCTTCATCCGGCATTGCGATTGCCGCTGCTGGGATGAACCGTGCCCGTGGTGGGGCTGTTGTTTCATCTGATGTGGTTAACGGCATGGCTGGCGTGTCCCCCATCGACGGTGCCATCGCGTCATTTTCGCTGGTTGCATTTGCCTCATTTGGCTCGGCTGGAACCGCCGCGTCACGCGGATGTGCATCTTGGGCGGTGCCAATGGCGTCAGTGATGTCCATCTGCTGCTCATGGCCGGCATCGGTGCTGATGATTTCGTCGATTGCCTCGCTGGCAAGCTCATTGCTCAGCTGATCGTCAAGCAAATCAGTCGGCGCATCGGCCATCGGTGATGATGTGGCACCAATCGCATCAACCGCAACTTCAGGGGTAAGGGCTGAAAGGCTGCTGATTGGATTTGGCACAATTGTGCTTGTCATAGAACTGCTTGGCATCGCGGTGCTTTGCCGGGCTGCCACAGCCTCGGTTCGTTGCGGCATGACATTTGGCCGGTGCAGGCTCTGGCTGGCACCACTGATGCCGGTTGCGACAACCGAGACGCGCATGACGCCTTCTAGCTTATCGTCAAACGCTGAACCAAAGATGATGGTCGCGTCCGGATCAACTTCTTTGCGGATCCGGTTGGCCGCTTCATCAACTTCAAACAGGGTCATATCAAGGCCGCCGGTGATATTGATCAGAACTGCATTGGCGCCCTTCATTGTGGTGTCGTCCAACAGCGGGTTGTTAATTGCGGCTTCGGCGGCCTGTGTTGCACGGGCTTCGCCAGATGCTTCGCCGGTGCCCATCATGGCTTTGCCCATCTCGCCCATAACGGCACGGATATCGGCAAAATCAAGATTGATCTGACCGGGCTTGATCATCAGGTCAGTAACGCCGCAAACGCCCTGATGCAGAACCGCATCTGCCATATGGAATGCATCGGCAAAAGTTGTCCGCTCATTTGCCAACCGGAACAGGTTCTGGTTTGGGATAACGATCAGCGTATCGACATAGGCTTGTAACTCTTCGATACCGTCTTCGGCTTGCTTCATCCGACGCTGGCCTTCAAATTCAAACGGTTTGGTGATAACGCCAACCGTCAGGATGCCGCGTTCGCGTGCGGCTCGTGCAATTACCGGCGCTGCGCCTGTGCCTGTTCCACCGCCCATGCCAGCAGTGATAAAGACCATGTTGCAATCAGCCAGTTCAGCCATCACATCCTGCAGGCTTTCTTCGGCTGCGGCACGGCCAATTTCAGGCTTTGAACCGGCGCCAAGGCCTTGGGTGATCGCACTACCAAGCTGAATTTTCCGGCTTGATAGTGAATGGGCAAGTGCCTGCCCGTCAGTATTGGCAACCAGAAAATCAACGCCTTCAAGATTGGCATTGATCATGTTGTTGACGGCATTACAGCCAGCGCCACCAACACCAACAACGGTAATCCGTGGACGAAGCTCTTGCATTGTTTGAGGAACGGTGAGGTTGATTGTCATGACTGATTCCCTTCATTGTAAATTTGACTGTTCTTGGTTGAGTAGAGTGGGTTATGGCGTGCTAGGCGGGTGGTTCCGGCAGGGTATATCTGCCGGTTTCCGATGGTTTGCTGCATGGTTCGCTGGGGTCGTTGCCAGCTAAAAACAGGGTTTGAACATGTGGCCATCATTGATCTCCTTGGCTAAAGATTGTCACGAAGCCACGCACCGATACGCTCAAACGGTCCGTGTGGTAGGGTGCGGGTTTGCCGGTCTGTTGGGTCATTTTCTTCGATCCGGCTTACATGGATCAGCGCGCCAGTGCTGGCGGCAAATCCGGGGCCACTGCTGTCCTCATCAAGGCCGGCAATGCCAATAGGTTTGCCAATTCCAACCGATTTCTTTGCTTGCTTTGCAAACAGATCAGCAAGGCCGGTTAATTGGCTGGCACCGCCGGTCAGCACATAGCGGCTTCCGGCGGTATGTTCCATCCGCGCACGCTCCATACGGGTGTGCAGCAGTTCGAGAATTTCCTCAACGCGGGGACGGATGATGGCACTGAGCAAATTACGCTCAATGGTCTGGCCCGCCACCTCGGCAGTGCCAAGTGTTGGGATGGTGATATTGTCACTGCGGCCAAGGCGCACCACTTCTCGAAGCTGGTCTGGCGCAACGCCGGTAATGTCGGTTGGCATAACCGATCCGTCAATCGCCTTTAGCCGCTCGGCCTCGGCAATTGGTGTTGACAGCACGCGGGCAATATCGGTGGTGACGCGGTTGCCGCCAATCTTGATTGTGTCGACATAGACCAGCTTGCCTTCCATGAAGATGGCAATTGATGTCGTGCCGCCGCCCATATCAACGATCACGCTGCCAAGATCACGTTCCTCGGCACTAAGACAGGCAAGCCCGCTGGCATAGGCCGAATGTAGAAACCGGTCGGTTTCGAGATGATTTAACGCCAACGCCTCACGCAGATTTGCCAGCGAGGTGCGCAGACCACATACCAGTGTGTAATCCACTGACAGATTTGTGCCGCGCATTCCGCGTGGGTCGGCAATCCCGCGGACATCATCCAGCCCATATTGCAGGGTTTGCAAATGCATTGGCTGATAGTTTTCTGGAAAATTGCCGTTGTCACTGCGCGCCATGAGACGGTCGATATCGCGGCGGCGAACCACCGCATCACTAAGCCGAACTGATTTTGTGCAAATGCTGGAAATCGGGGTACCGCCGGGGGCAACAATTGTTACTGATGTAACCGAGATGCCGGCATCACGCTCGGCCGCCTGCACGGTTTTGCCAATCACCGTACTCAGCGCTTCAAGGTCACTAACTTCCCCGCCGCGGATCCCCGCCGATGCGTGCGTGCCGTGCCCTAATAGCCGAACACCGCCCGAACCATCAGACTCACCAATCATGCAGCAGATTTTTGATGATCCGATATCAAGCACGGCAAAGGGGCGCCGCGTAATGGCTTTTGTCTTTCCAAGGATCATGTGCGGCTTCCTTTCCCTCTTACCGGAATGTTTGGCTCGACGATCAATTGTTGCGGCACGCGCAAATCGATGACTGCGAGGTCGCGATTGGTAATGGCTTTTTTACGATCAATCACCGCGAGCCGAGACCATGCTGTGACCGGATCAGTTTCTGGCAGGCGGATTTCCATGCCGTTTTTCAGATGCACGTCCCAGCGCCGCTGCGAGCGATAGCTGACCGCCCAAACCTCGCTGAATAATTCAGGCTCGGTTTTTAAAATCGCCAGAATAGCGGCCGCATGAGGCGCTGCATTTTCACCGGCAACAACCGTAAGATGGGTGAAATGGCCGGGGTCCGCTCCGTCGATAATCGCGCCGCTGCGGTCGATCAATTTATGCTGGTCATTATTTTGTAACAGGGCAATCGGCACACGCTCACGAAGGGTGAGATAGATGGTGCTTGGCAGGCGGCGCTCGACAATCACATCCTCAACCCAGCCAATCTTGCTGATGTTGCTGTGAAGCTGGCGTAAATCAATGCCAAGAATGGGCGTGCCGATTTGCAGATTCAAGGCAGCCAATAGACTGGCTTGCGGCGTATGGGCGCGTCCTTGAACCTGAATATCATCAAGCACCAGACCAGCATTTGCGCTTATTGCCAAGAAATCATCGCCCAGCTTGCTGCGGTCCATCATTGCAACGCCGATTGTGCTGGTAGCCGCAATCATCACAAGTGACCAAAAGCCGATTTTAACCTTCTTCCACAGGTCCAGCCGTGTTTCTGGGCTGCGCGGCGGCGTCTGCTGTTGCGGTTTAATCCATCCGATTAGTCGTCGCATTGTGCAATCTCCAATAGGTGGTTGACCAGTTCTTCGCCTGACATGCCGACAAAACGAGCCTGTTCCGGCACAAGTGATGTTGCGGTCATGCCCGGCTGGGTGTTCACTTCAAGCATGAACAGCGCATCATTTTTATCGTCCCAGCGATAATCGGCGCGGATGATGCCGCGACAACCGAGCTGGCGATAGGCGTGTTCGGCCCACAGGCAGGCTTTAAGATTGACCGCTTCGGGAATATCGGCAGGCAGGATATGGTTCGATCCGCCAACCGCATATTTGGCGTCAAAATCGTAAAATTCGCGCGTAGACGTGATTTCAGTGACACAAAGTGCAGTCCCATCAAGAACGGCAACGGTCAATTCACGGCCAGGGATATAGGGCTCGCAGATCAGTTGTGCATCGGCAGGCCAAATGCTGCGCGCCGGCGGACGGGTTTGATCGTCAGGTACAATCACCACGCCAAAGCTGGACCCGTCATTGCGCGGCTTAATCACATGCGCACCAGTGCTGTCTTGGGGATAGACATGACTATCTTCGACGAGTGGCAAGGTAGGCGGCACCATGATCCCGGTTCCGGCAAGCAGGGTTTTTGCCAATAGCTTATCCATGGCGATCGCCGATGCCGTCAGCCCGCTATGGGTATAGGGAATATTCATAATATTCAGCAGACCTTGAATATTACCATCTTCACCGATTTGACCATGCAGCGCATTGAATACACGGCCGGGATTGATCTCTTTCAATTTCTGCGCAATGTCGCGGTCAACCTCGACCTCGATCGCATCCCAACCGGCGTTGCGCGCGGCCTGCGCACAAAAGCTCGCAGATACACGGCTAACCGCTGCCTCGGATGTCCAGCCGCCCATTAACACGGCGACGCGATCACGGTTATCGGTCATTCCGGTGCCCCTTCGTTCTGGTTGCGCCCAACACGGCGGATTTCCCATCTAAGTGGCGGCCCGCCACCGGCCAAAACACGGTCACGAACAGTTTCACCCAGCGTTTCAATGTCCTCGGCGGTTGCGGTGCCGGTGTTGATCAGAAAATTACAATGTTTTTCTGAGACTTGTGCCCCGCCGATTGAAAGACCGCGACAACCGGCCTTGTCGATTTCTTGCCACGCCTTGCCGCCATCCGGGTTGGCAAAGGTGCTGCCCCCGGTGCGAACGCCGCGCGGCTGGGCGTCGCCGCGGCTGGCAATAATTTCTTTCATCCGCGCCTTGATCGCTGCCGGATCATCCTTTTGGCCTTGCAATTCGGCGGCGGTGAAAATCCAGTCTGCCGGAGCCTCGCTATGTCGATAGGCCATGCCCATCGCCGCTGGTGTTGCGCTGACCGGCTTGCCGCTTCGATCAAGCCCATGCGCCACGATCGTTACATCCTTAAATTCGCTGCCATAGGCACCGGCATTCATCCGCAAGCCGCCGCCGATTGTGCCCGGAATACCGATCAGAAATTCCAGCCCGCCAATGCCAGCCTTTTGTGCATAGCGCGCCACATCGGCATCGCTGGCACCGGTCTCGGCAATGATGCGGGTACCGTCATGCCGGATTGCTTTCATATGGGTGCCAAGCTTGATCACAACACCGCTTACCCCGCCATCACGAACCAGCAGGTTTGAGCCAGCACCAACCGCAAATAGCGGAATGTCTCGTGGACAAGCCGCCAGAAATTCTGCCAGATCAGCGGTATCCAGCGGGCTGAATAAAACTTCTGCCGGCCCGCCGACACCAAACCATGTATGGCGTGCCATTGGATCATTTGCTGTATAGCTGCCCCGCACATCAGGAAGCCGGTCATGTATCGAGGTCATGCTTGCCCTCCTGCCAACCTGTCCAGCTCTTTTGGAAGGGCGGCTGCCCATGCGGTGATATCACCGGCACCAAGACACATGACAACGTCGCCAGCCTTGGTTCTTGCCGCAATCTCGATGGCTAGCTTGTCTGGCCCCTCAAGGCCAGCCGCCGCCTTATGCCCGTAATCGCGTAATCCGGCGACTAATGCAGTTTTGTCAGCGCCATCAATCGGGGCTTCACCAGCGGCGTAAACATCGGCAACGAGCACTTCATCAGCATCGTTAAAACAGCTGCAGAAATCGGTAAATAGATCGGCGAGGCGGCTATAGCGATGCGGCTGGACGACGGCAATCAGTTTGTTATTGCCAGATAGCATCCGGCCAGCCTTAAGGGCGGCCTTGATTTCCACCGGATGATGACCGTAATCATCAATGATGGTCACGCCGTTACTGATCCCTTTTGTTTCAAACCGCCGACCTACCCCGCCAAATGCGGCCAGCGCGTCACGGATACGCGGCGCATCAATATTCATTTCCAACGCCACCCCGATCGCGGCGAGGCAGTTCTGCACATTGTGATCGCCAAGCATCGGGAACCGCACATTCTGCAATGCGGCGCTATCACCATTAATCCGGTCTGACAGCTGGACATCAAACAGCATCGCGCCAGCATCAGCCCGCAAATTGATCGCCCGAACATCGGCATTTGCACTCATGCCGTAGGTGATGATGCGGCGATCCTTAATGCCTGCCATAAGCCGCTGCACCGATGGATGATCAATACATAGCGTGGCAAAACCGTAAAACGGGATCGACGCAACAAAATTCAAAAACGCGGTCTCAAGTGCCTCAAAGCTGCCGTGATGGTCGAGATGTTCTGGATCAATGTTTGTGACCACAGCAACGGTTGGCTTTAATTTGGCAAATGATCCGTCGCTTTCATCTGCCTCGACAACCATCCAGCTGCCCTTTCCAAGGCGTGCATTGCTGCCCCATCCGGTGATGATGCCGCCATTTATCACTGTTGGGTCGATATCGGCACTGTTTAGCAAAGTGGCGACAAGGCTGGTTGTCGTTGTTTTGCCATGGGTGCCTGCAACGGCAATTGACCAGCGAAGCCGCATTAATTCGCCAAGCATTTCAGCACGGTGAACGATGGGCAGGAATTTGGCGCGTGCGGCAACCACCTCGGGATTATCTGGCTTGATTGCGGTTGAGATTACCACCAAAGACGCGTTTTCGACATTTTCGGCGCGTTGGCCGGTCACAATTGGAATGCCTTTGGCCCGAAGCCGTCTGACATTGGCATTGTCAGACATATCGCTGCCTTGAACCGCATAGCCAAGCTCGAACAGAATTTCGGCAATGCCGCTCATACCGATGCCGCCGATCCCGGTGAAATGCATGGTGCCGATAGATAGTGGCAATTCACTCATGCGATTGCTCCTAGATTTGGTGCGTTGCGTTTGCTGATCAGCCCTTCGGCGAGCGCGGCAATGTCGGTCGCGGCGTTTGGGCTGGCAAGGACGGTGGCGTTGGCGGCCATTTTGCCAAGCTCGTCCGGCGCCTCGAACAGCTGCATGATCCGGGTTGCCAGAAAGGCCGGGCTGACAGTGGCTTCGTCAAGGCAATAGCCGCCTCCGACCTGTTCCATTTGCAAGGCGTTTGCGCGTTGATGATCATCCATTGCGCTTGGCAGTGGCAGCATCAGTGACGCACGGCCGGTTGCGGCCAGCTCGGCAATTGACGAGGCACCTGATCGGCTGATCACGAGGTCACTCTTTGCCAGTAAATTGGGCATATTGCTGAAGAATGGCTTGATTGACGCGCTGACCCCCAGTTTGGTGTAACGCGCCTTCAAATCCTCAACCTGTTCGATACGCGCCTGTTGATAGATTTTGATCTGGTTGCGCAATGGCGGATCAATCATCGCGATGGCGTCAGGCACTAATGTGCCAAGAATGCTGGCCCCTTGCGAGCCGCCAAGAACGCTTAGCACCCGGTCATCACCTGTGCAGCTTGGCCGCCGCTTGGCAAAAAACGCGGTGCGGACAGGCATCCCGGTGATATGGGTTTGCACGCCATCTGGCAGGTTTTTGGTTTGCGGCCAGCTTAGCGCCAACAGGCGGGCGCGGGCGGCAATCACCCGGTTGGCTCTTCCAAGATAGGCATTTTGTTCATGCACCATTACCGGCACGCCAAGCAGCCGCGCAATCAGCACTGGGGCAAATGATGGATACCCGCCAAACCCGATCATTACCTCAGGTCGGCGCAGTCCGATATGCCACAGGCTGGACAATGCCCCCAAACCTAATTTGCCAGTTGCGATGATCCGGCGAAGCAAACCTGATTGGAACGGTGACGCGGCGCTGATCACATAAAGGCGAACCGGCAAATCGGCAATACCTGCAAGGAGATTGGCGCCACGCTTGTCGGTAAACAGGCAGGTTTCATGGCCCTTGGCATTCAATGCCTCGGCAACCGCCAGCGCTGGGAATATGTGACCACCGGTGCCACCGGCGGCGAGATAGATCCGTGCCGCGCTCATGCTTGCCGCCGATCTGCGAAATGATCGCTGGTAGTGCGTTTACGGGTCAGCGCGAGGATCAGCCCCATGGTAAGGGCGCTGGCCAATAATGACGAGCCGCCATAGCTGATGAATGGCAGGGTCATGCCCTTGGTTGGAATTAGGTTAACCGACGAGGCCATATGGATGCTGGCCTGAACGCCGATCTGCATGACCAGACTGGAGGCAGCAATCAGGCAAAACAGCCCTTCACCGGTAAGGGCTCTGGCAAATCCACGGATAATCACAAAACCGTAAAGCCCAAGAAGTGCAAGACAGGCAATCGCACCATATTCTTCGGCAGCAACGGCAAAGATGAAATCGGAATGCGCGTCGGGCAGATGCAGCTTGATCACACCATCGCCCGGCCCAACCCCGAAATAGCCACCTTTGGCAAAGCTTTGCATCGCCTGTTCGACCTGCCACGAACCGCCTTCAAAGAATTTGTCAACCCGAAGCCGAACATGGTCAAGATTAAGATAGGCAAGATAGAAACCAATCGGGGCCAGCGCGGCGGCGCCAATGACAAACATCATCGGCATACCGGCCAGAAACATCTGAAAGCCCCATGTCATCAAGATCAATGCGGTCATGCCAATGTCAGGCTGGGCAACAAGTATCGCCACAATTATGGCGGCTAAACCCGACGCATAGGCCCAGCCGGGAAAATCCTGCCCTTCACGCCACAGCGTCAGCAACCACGCTGAAACAATCGCGAATAGCGGTTTTGCCAGCTCGGATGGTTGCAAGGTGAAACCGGCGACCGAAATCCATCTTGTCGCCCCCTTGATTTCACTGCCCGTAACAATCGCAAGGATCATCAGCCCGATCGTGACTGTCAGGCCGATGAGTGATAGGGCGCGAATGGGGCGCGGCTCCAGCATCGAGACGGTCAGCATGATCACCAATGCCGGGGCTAGATAAATGATCTGGCGCAGGATGAAATGCTGTGATGACAGGTTAATCAGGCTAGCAACAGCGGGGCTTGCTGCCATCACCAAGATCATCCCAAGCGTCATTAATAAAAGGGCGCTGGCTAACAGCCATTTATCAACAGTCCACCACCAGATGCCAACAAGCGAGCGATCGGTACGGTCAAGCATGCGTGCCTCCCGATCGGTTGGTGCAAAGGCTTTGGGCAAGTGCCGCAAAGGCGGTGCCACGCGCACCAAAATTGCTGAATTGATCAAATGAGGCGGCGGCGGGCGCCAACAAAATGGTGCCACCATCAGCGGCCGCACTGGCATCATCAAACGCGGCGCGGGTTGCGGTTTCCAGATCGCCGCAAATCGCTGTTTGGCAATGGCCGGTCAGACTAGCAGCGAATTCGGCGGCGGCGGTGCCAATCAAATAGGCCTTTTTCACCGCACCAAGACAATCCATTAGAGGGGCCAGACCGTCCTGCTTGGCAAGACCGCCAGCCACCCAATAGATATCGTTAAACGCCAGCAGCGCCTTGGCAGCGGCGACGCCGTTGGTGGCTTTGGAATCATTGATGAATTGAATCTTGCCGCAATGCGCCACGGGTTGCAGGCGGTGTGGCAGGCTGACATAACCCTCAATCCCGCGATTGATCATGTCGGTATCAAGCCCAAGCGCGCCAAGCGCTAGCGCCGCCGCCGCCGCGTTTTCGGCATTATGCAACCCCGCAAGTGAGGCTGAATATCGCTGTGCCTCTGGTGCCAAATCGGGCCGCGCAATCAAGGTTTTGATGCCGCGCTGGCGGGTGGTGTCGGCCAAGGCACGCACGTGATCATCGCCATCGCCAATAATCGCCAGACTATTGGGGCCAAGGCGGTCAAGGCTAATCGCTTTGGCGGCGATATAGCCGTCCATACCGCCATGTCGGTCGAGATGGTCGGGGCTGATATTCAGCAAAATCGAGATTGCCGGTGCCAGTGACGGGGTGGTTTCCAATTGATAAGACGATAGTTCCAGAACCAGCACGCCGTCTGTGCCCGGATCGTCAAGTGAGCTTGCCGGATCGCCAAGATTGCCGCCAATCGCCACCGCGCGCCCGGCGACTTTAAGACAATGGCCGATCAATGCGGTGGTGGTGGATTTACCATTCGTGCCAGTGATTACCACCAGCGGCGCCGCTGGTTTGGCGCGTAATGCCAATTCGACCTCGCTGATCACGTCGATGTTCAGGCTTGTCGCCAAGGCGGCGGCAGGGTGCGGTTTTGGATGATGGTGCGGGATGCCCGGACTAATCACCATGGCGTCAAGGTTCTGCCACGGCCATTCCTGCCAGCTGGTCATCAGAATTTCGGGGATGTCATGCTGACTTTTCACATCATCAAACGCAAAGACATGCGCCCCAGCTGCACGCAACGCGGCAACAGCGGCAATGCCAGATCCACCAAGGCCCAAGACCCCGATCGCCTGTCCATTCATGTCATGCGGAACCAGCATTCAAATCCTTCCTTAGCGCAGCTTTAGCGACGATAGGCCAGCCACAGCCAGCACCACCGCAATGATCCAGAAACGAATAACGATTGTGGGTTCGGCCCACCCCTTTTTTTCAAAATGATGATGCAAGGGTGCCATCAAGAAAATGCGCTTGCCGGTTAATTTGAACGACGCCACCTGCAAGATTACTGACAGGGTTTCGACAACAAACAAGCCGCCGGTAATGGCCAATACCAACTCATGGCGGGTCGCTACTGAAATTGCGCCCAACGTACCGCCCAGCGCCAATGACCCAGTGTCACCCATAAACACGCGGGCAGGCGGCGCGTTAAACCATAAAAACCCTAATCCGGCACCAATCAAGGCACCGCACATAACCGCCAGATCGCCGGTTCCCGGCACATAGTTGATCTGCAAATAAGTGGCAAAATTGTAGTTGCCGGCAAGATAGGCAATCAGCGCAAAACACGCGGCGACAATCATCACCGGAACAATTGCCAGCCCGTCCAGACCATCGGTTAGATTAACCGCGTTTGATGCGCCAACCATCACCACCATCGCAAAGGGAACATAAAACATCCCCATGGTGATGAGCGTGTCCTTTAAAAATGGAACCGCAACGCCATAGCGAAGCTGTTCGGGCGATAATTCGATGAAAATCAAGGTGGCAAAAAACGCGATCACCAGCTGCAGCAGCATCTTCATCCGCGCCGACATGCCGTTATGCGAGCGTTTGCGCAATTTCATCCAATCATCAATACTGCCAATTGCGCCAAAGCTAAGCGAGATCATTAGCACCGGCCACAGGTAAGGGTTGGACAGCGGCATCCATAATAAAGTTGACACCGCAAAGGCGATCAGGATCAACAGTCCGCCCATGGTTGGCGTGCCAATTTTGGTGATCAGATGCGATTGCGGCCCGTCATCACGAATTGGCTGACCCTCGGCCTGATGCGTTTTCAGCCAGCGAATGAAGGCCGGCCCAAAAATCAGGGCAATCAGCAGCGCAGTGATTGTCGCACCGCCGGTTCTAAAGGTGATATAGCGGAACAGGTTAAACGGCTGAAACTGGTCAGCCAGGGGAACAAGCAGGTCAGGCAGCATGGCTGTTCCCTCCGTTTTTCGTTGGTGTGCCGGATGATGTCGCAGGATCAAGGCTGGCGGATATGGCATCACGCACCCGCCATGATCCCGACCCAAGCGAGCCTTTGATAAAAATAATATCGCCATCTTCAACGGCATCATCGAGGCTCTTAACAGCGTCGGCGATGTCGGCGGCGGCGATGGCCGCAATACTGTCTTCCAAAAGGTCAAGCGCACCATGCATGGCGCTGCCAAGTGCAATGACCAATCGCGGCGCAAGGGCATTAATCTGCGGCATTAAGGCGGCGTGTTCGGCAGCGGTAGCACCGCCAAGCTCGCGCATTTCGCTGAGGATCATGATCGTTGGCGGGGTCGTGCTCATGCTGGCAAAGGCCGCCATCATTGAGGCTGGACTGGCGTTATAGCTGTCATCAATTAAGGTGATGCTGCACCCGTGATAAAGCCCTGACTGCCGGCCGCCCCGGCCTTTTGGCGTTGGACAGCTAGCAAGGCGCGCCGCCGCCGTCTCAACGCAAAGCCCAAGCGCATCAACCGACGCCAGAACCCCAAGCGCATTCTGTGCCCAATGAATGCCATGCATCGCCATTTCAAAGCGCAATTCATGTCCGGCGATTTCAGCGTGAACAGACATGCCCCGATCATGCTGGCGGGCCTCAAGCAGGCAAAATTCGGCGTCATCATTGCGGCCAAATGTGATAATGCGCGCCGCGCCTGCCGTGCGTGCAGCATCGCCAAGCACTGGATAGAACGGATCGTCAAGATTAAGAATTGCTGTTCCGCTAACGGCAAGGCCCTGAAAAATCTCAGCTTTTGCCTTGGCGATATCGTCAAGACTTTCAAAAAAGCCCCCATGGGTGCTGGCGATGCGGGTGATCAGCGCAATGTCGGGGCGTGCAAGTTTGGTTAGGCTGGCAATTTCGCCAGGGGCATTCATACCCATTTCCTGAACGGCAAAATCAGCATCGACCGGCAGGCTGGCAAGCGTCAGGGGCACACCAATATGATTGTTAAAACTGCGCTGGCTTGCGTGGGTTTTACCAAAGGCGGCCACCGCGTGCGCCAGCATATCCTTGCTGCCGGTTTTACCAACTGATCCGGTGATGCCGATCATCTGGCCGGTAAAGCGGGCGCGTCCGGCATCGCCAAGGCGCGCCAGGCCGGCAAGGGGGTCCTCAACAATGATCTGGGCAATCGGAACGTCCTTGTTTGGACGGCTGACAAGACAGGCGGCCGCACCGGCTTTTGCAGCATCGCCAATAAATTCATGCCCGTCATTTTGCGTTCCATCAAGCGCCACAAACAGGTCTCCCGCTTGACAATTGCGGCTGTCAATCTCGATGCCCAGAATTGGCGGGCAAGCGACTGCCGGATCACCTAATGTTCCGCCAGTACCGGCAATCAGATCATCGGCTGTCCATAGCGGCGCGGTCATTGCAGCGCCTCCTGCATTGCACGGATTTTGTTGCTGGCAACCGCGGTATCATCAAACGGCAAGGTTTCATTGCCGATTAGCTGGCCAGTTTCATGACCCTTGCCGGCAATCAATAGAACGTCGCCTGCCTTTAACCCTGCTAGGGCTTGGGTGATGGCCTTGTCACGCGGCACGATTTCACTGGCCTTGGCACAGCAAGCCAGAATGGCTTTACGGATGCTGGCAGGGTCTTCACTGCGCGGATTATCATCGGTAACGATCACCTCATCGGCGATTTCGCAGGCGGTTTTCCCCATTAATCCGCGTTTTCCCGGATCACGGTCGCCGCCGCAGCCAAACAGCACCGCAAGCTTGCCGGTGGCCTCGGGACGAAGCGCGCCCAACGCGGCGGCCAAGGCATCAGGTGTATGTGCGTAATCGACAATCACCCGTGCGCCACATGGATGGCCGTGAACGGTTTGCATCCGTCCGGGTGCGGCCTTTAAATAGGGCAGGGCACCAAGCGAGTCATGCAGCGGCAAGCCGCCAAGATGCGCCATGATTGCGGCAGTCAGCGCATTAAGTGCCTGAAAGGTACCAGAAAGCGCCAGCGGAATATGCCAAGTCTCGCCTCGATAGGCCACCTGCATATCAAGCCCGTCGCCCGATGGGGTGATTGACAGGATCCGGAAATCGGCATTTTCATCATAGCCAAATGTTTTCACCACAATCGCCCGATCTTTAAGACTATCAAGGATCTGGTGGCTATAGGCGTCGTCAAGATTGACCACAGCGCTGCCGCCGTCGCTCAACAGGTCGGTGAACAGACGCTTTTTCGCCGCAAAATAGCTGTCCATATCCTGATGATGGTCTAGATGATCACGGCTAAGATTGGTAAAGGCGGCAAGGTGAATATTGAGGCCATCAAGCCGGTATTGCTCAAGGCCGTGACTGCTGGCCTCGAGTGCAAGATGCGTGACACCGGCTTTGCTCAATGGCGCGATGGTGGCGTGCAGGCTGATGCTGTCAGGGGTGGTAAGTGGCGGCAGGCTGAATAAGGCGCCGCCGGATTTCAGCAGTTCGGTGCCGGTGATGCCAAGCGTGCCAACCGCGACCGCTGACCAGGTTGCGCGTTGCCATAGCTGGCGCAGGAATTCGGTCGTTGATGTTTTGCCATTCGTGCCGGTAACGGCACCGACCATGCCCGGTTGCGGCGTCCAGCATCGTGCTGCCATCAGGGCCATGATCCGGCGCGGGTTCTCGCATTGCAAAATCGGGACGCCGGCATCTTGTGCCAGCTTGCTTGTCTCAGCGGCCATCGGCTCAGCACCGGTCACAACTGCAACAGCCCCGGCGTCAATTGCATCACTGATAAATTCGCGGCCATTGCGCTGGGTCCCGGCAAGGGCAAAAAACACATGGCCGGCGGCAACCCGCTTTGAATCGACCGAAAGGCCGGTCACGTTAATCGTGCCAGCCCCGTCTGGAATGGTGATCAGCTGATGACATAGATCAGTAAGATGCAAGCGTTGCCTCCTTGTTACCAATCGTGAAATCAAGCAGCAGTTTTTGGCGAATTAACGGCGATTTTTCGTCAACAGGAAGAACCCCTAACATCGGCGCAATCTGTTCAACAATACGGCGTATTGCTGGTGCGACGACCCAGCCAGCAGTCGCATAGCCGTGCGAATGTTTCTGGCCTTTTGGCTCGTCAACCAGAATGACGATGACATAACGCGGATCATGAACCGGAAAGGTTGCAACAAAGGTGGCAAGGTTTGCTTTCTTATTATAGCCGCCAATTTTGATTTTTTCGGCAGTACCAGTTTTGCCGCCAACCATATAGCCGCGCGCCTCGGCGTAATTACCGGTGCCGTCATCATGCGAGACGACCAGCCGCATCATCGAGCGGACAGCGCGCGCCGTCTGTTCGGAAAATACCCGCAACCGCAGGGGGCTATCGCCGGTCTGACGCTTTAGCAGGGTTGGCTGAATCCAGTGACCATTGCCGGATGCGGCGGCAACAGCGCTGGCAAGATGGGCTGGCGAAATGGAAATGCCATGGCCATATGAAACCGTAACCGTGGTGGTGCGGTGCCAGCGCGCTGGCGATAAAGGCCGCGATGTTTCGGGCAATTCAAGATCTAGCCGGTCAAGCAGGCCTAGCTTGTCCATAAAGGCGCGTTGGGTTTGGGCGCCAATGGCCTCGGCCATGCGGGCCGATCCGATGTTGGACGAATAAACCAGAATTTCCGGCACATTCAGCGGCTCATTATGCGGATGATAATCGGTGATGGTAAAGCGCGAAATCCGCATCGGTTTTGACACTTCAAAACGCTGGTTGGTTGTCGCCGCGCCGGATTCCAGTGCGATTGCGGTATTCAGCACCTTAAAGGTAGACCCCATTTCATACAGGCCTTTGGTGGCGCGGTTAAAGCGCGCATCGTCGCTGGCGAGGGAGAATTTGTTGGGGTTGAAATCGGGCAGCGAGGTTACTGCCAGCATTTCGCCGGTTTGAATATCGAGCAGGATACCAGCACCGCCAATGGCCTCAAAGCTGTCGATCTGCCGCTGAATTTCACGCCGCATCACCGCCTGTAGCCCAAGATCAACCGACAAGGTGACATCTTGGCCCGCTGCCAGCTGTGTATTCATCGATTTTTCGATACCGGCAATGCCATTATCATCTGTGTCAACGTAACCCAGAATATGCGCCGCCGCATGATCGCGCGGATAAATACGGGTTGCGCCCTTGGCAAAATAAACACCAGGAATACCAAGCTTTAATATCTCTGCATGGCGCTTTGGCGGCAATTGCCGGTCAAGCTCAACATAGCGGGTTTTTTTACTCAATAGCGTGGTCAGGCTTGCCTGATCATGATCCCGTAATAACGGTGCTAATTTCGCCGCCGCATCGCTTATATCCATAATCTCGCTTGGATCGGCGTGCAATATTGTGATCGGCAAATTACCGGCAAGCAAACGGCCTTTGCGGTCAAGAATACGGCCACGCTCGGCAGTGACAGCAGCACCGCTATTGGCAAGGTGGGTGCTGGCATTCGCATCGGCAAGCCCAACGACGCGCACTCCAATGCTGATGAAGATGCCAAGCGCAAGCAGGCAGCAAATCATCAGACGCCCCTCGGCAATACGCCGTGAGCGTGCCGGATCGGGGCGGGGTGGCAAAATCAAGTGCCGCAATTTACCAAGCGGTGCATTCATTCGGCGATACCATTTCGGATAGAGTGAGCGTTGCTAGCAGACAGGTTGTTAAGATCTGACCGCTCTTTGTTTGCTGACTGTTTTGCGGTAAAGGCGATTTTCTTGATGCTGGTCGGGCCCAGTTCAATGCGCATTGGAATGGCATCAAGCGGCAAAATCCGATCCTGTCCAATTGGCGTCATCTTCAACAAATCGCCCGACAAGGTCATGATACGCTCGGGGCGCGACAGATAGGCCCATTCTGCCTCTAGGATGGCGATATCGCGTTTGGTATCAGCGATGCGCAGCTCAAGGCTATGCAGCCGGTCTTGGCGCTCGTCGATGCCCGTTTTGACCTGATATAATGTCGTTCCAAGTCCGACCAATATAAGAGCGCAAAGCAGAATCAGCCGCATCGGTTTTGCTCCTTCATCACATTGGGGTGGCTGGACGACCCCAGATCAGTTCCATCAATGCCTGCCCGATTGCCAAGCGGTGCATCGGTTCGTCGCGCAATCCGCAATTTGGCCGAACGGGCGCGGCTGTTCTGCAAGCGTTCTTCCTCGATTGGCAAAATGGCTTTGCGGCTAAGCAGCTCAAAGCTGGGGGCGGGGCCATCAACTTCGGGGCGGTGTCGCGACGGCCGTGCGGCGTGCTGGCTGCGCGTTGCCAAAAAGCGTTTGACGATTCGGTCTTCTAACGAGTGGAATGATACCACCGCCAAGATTCCGCCCGGACGCAACAGCCGTTCAACCGCTTCAAGGCCGGCACTCAATTCGTCAAGCTCGCGATTCACGAAAATACGCAATGCCTGAAAGCTGCGTGTGGCCGGATCAATTTGGCCGGGGCGTTTTGCTGGCATGACATCATGGATGATGGCGGCAAGCTGTCCAGTGCTGGCAATTTCGGTTTCGGCGCGCACCCGGCAAATCGCCTTGGCGATACGGCGTGATGCTTTTTCTTCACCATATTCCCAGAAAATACGGGCAAGGTCGGCCTCGTCCATTTGCATGACAATATCGGCGGCGCTTTGTCCTGATTTTGACATACGCATATCTAGCGGGCCGTCTGCCCGAAACGAAAAACCGCGCTCGGGCTGATCCAGCTGGGTTGAACAAACCCCAAGGTCAAATGCCGCGCCATCCAGCCCGTCAAAATCATTGATATGCGCCTGCGCTAGCGCGGTCATATCTGAAAAACAGCCCTCGGCAAGGTGAAACCGGCCGTTATATTCAGCCAGCATTTCGCCGCCGCGCGCAATCGCATCAGGGTCGCGGTCGATCGCCAGCAGCCGGCAATCAGCAGCGTCAAGAATGGCACGGCTATAGCCGCCATTACCATAGGTTGCATCAAGGTAGCAGCCTCGGTCTTGTGGGCCAAGCGCCTCCACCACCTCGTTTAATAGGACAGATTGGTGAAGCGTTTGTCCAGACATCAGCTGCCTCCGTTTTCAGCGGGGGGCTGATGTGCACGGCCTAGGCGAAGGCTGGGCAATCCGGTGGTTTTGGCGCGGGCGCGTGCCTCGGCCTCACGGTTGCGATAGCGGTCAGGTAGCCAGATCTGGAACGAGCGTCCGATGCCGGCATAAAGGGCGGCGTCTTCCAGCTCGGCAAAGGCGATGAAATCGGCGTTCAGCATGATCCTGCCTTCGGCATCAAGCTTCATTTCCTGCGCGCTCGACAACATGGTCTGCAAGGTGGCGACCTCGGCTGACAGGCTGTCCATTGAATCGATCGCATCTACAATCTGGCCGATCCGTTCAGGCCCACAGCCCTCAAGGCATGGCTCGGTCAATGATTTGAAAAGATAAAGAGGGTCGCGGCGGCGCTCAAGCACAGATCTGAAAGGAGCCGGCACGGACAGGCGCCCCTTCTTATCTATGCGATGCTCAAATGTGGATAGAAATAGATCCACGATACCCAAAGCTCCTGTTCATCCCCGCGCCGACTAATCCGGAATATGGTGGCTGTACCCGTTAGATCCAGCGGTTTCCGGCCCAGTTTTTTGTTCAGTTTCAGCGGTTTGTGGCTAGGGAGACAGGCCAAGACCGCAAGGAAACCCGAAACTGGGATATTATGGGATATCATGGGAATTGATGGACGTCAATGGGTTTTGCCTAGTTCTTTATGGGAAAAGCTAATCTTTTCAGTCGGTTAATATGATCTATAAACAATATTCAACAACACACTGAATCATAACAATATATATCAATTTGATATTATTATGTTCTGTTTTTGTTCTATTTTCTGCCGAAGATGCCTGTGAACTGGTGCAAATGGTAGAGGCACCCGCCGCGGCAGGCGTGGCAGGTTTATCCGGTTGGGGATCATTCTGTTATGGGTAATCTGTCAGATGGTCTGTAAGCCGGGTTCTGTAACGCTGTTGCCAGCATTGGCGACTATTCATCTAGAACGGCTGTTGCCAGCCGCCTCAAGCAACCTACCCGGACATGATGCAGGATCGCACCTGAACGGGCGTGCCGTTCGTATGTCCCTATATGGTCTTGCTCCGGATGGGGTTTACCATGCCCGTTCTGTTGCCAGACCGGCGGTGCGCTCTTACCGCACCATTTCACCCTTACCATGGCAGGCCACGGCGGTATCTTTTCTGCGGCACTTTCCCTAGGGTTGCCCCCGCCGGGCGTTACCCGGCATCCTGATCCTGTGGAGCCCGGACTTTCCTCTCCCCCCGCTCTTGCGATAAGGGGCAGCAGTCACCCGACCATCTGACAGGGCGGGACTATAAAGCTGGCGGTGGTGTGCAGTCAATATATGACGCCTATTCTCCATATGACGCCTATTCTTCGCTGTTGCCCTCCAAGGCTTCGGCTTTTTCTGCGGCCTCTAGCCATTCCATCTCTTTTTGTTCTTTTTTGTCTCGCAGCGCCGTCAGACTGTCGACAAGGCGGTTGAATTTATCGGGATCTTTTTGAAACAGGTCGGGGGCGGCCAGCTTGGCTTCGGTGGCGGCAATTTCGGCGTCGATTGCGTCGATTTCACCCGGCAGGGTATCCAGCCGGTGCTTGTCGCGAAAGCTAAGCCGGGCAGGGCGGTTGCCTTTGGGTTTGTCTGGTGTAGATTTTTTCGGTTTCTTATTATCGGCCTTGTCGGTTTTACGGGCATCAGCGGCCTTTTTGCGTGCCAGATAATCGGAATAACCGCCCGCATGAGCAACGATTTTGGCATCACCTTCAAACGCCAGAATAGCGGTCACGGTGCGATCTAGAAAATCACGGTCATGGCTGACGATCAGCACAGTGCCGTCATAATCGGCAATCACCTCTTGCAGCAATTCCAGCGTTTCGATATCGAGGTCATTGGTTGGCTCATCAAGCACCAGAAAATTATGCGTCTGGGCAAACAGCTTGGCCAGTAATAGCCGGTTTTGCTCGCCGCCCGACAGCGTCGATACGCGCTGGGTCATTTTCACATCATCAAACATGAAATCACGAAGATAGCTGGTGACGTGTTTGGTCTGGCCGGCAACTTCGATCATATCACTGCCGCCCGCGCTTAGGATCGTCCAGGGCGACTGATCACGGTCGAGGGCTTCGCGCCGTTGGTCAAAATAGGCAGGTATCAGGCCAAACCCCTGCCGCACGCGCCCGCTATCGGGCGTGGTGATTTCCAGCAATAATCGCACCAGCGTGGATTTGCCCACCCCGTTTGGCCCGACAATACCAATGCGGTCGGTGCGCCTTACCAGCAGGTTGAAATGCTGCAATAATTGTCGGCGTTCGGCGGGGCTGTCATCGGCTTTGGTCTGATCCGGGCCATGCTGGGTGATCGGCACCGAGGCGCATAGATCAATCGCCTCGAGCACCAATTGGCCGCCGCCATCAGCGGGGCCTGTTTCCATGCGCATGGCGCGCTGGGTGATGCCGCCCGTCTTGGCACGTTCGGCGCGAAGTCCGGCAAGCTCGCGCAACCGCCCCTGATTACGTTTGCGCCGTGCCGAAATGCCCTCACGCGACCATTTGGTCTCGCTGGCAATGCGGCGATCCATCTTATGCAGCACCACCGCTTCTTCGGCAAGAATACCGTCAGACCAGGCTTCAAATTCGTCGAAATGACCGTCGCGTCGTCGCAGTTTGCTGTCATGTAGCCAGATGATTCCCGTGCCAAGGTTCCGTAAAAAAGCACGGTCGTGGCTGACCACTAAAAGCGCCCCTCGATGCTGGCGCAACATATCTTCCATCCATTCAATCGTTGGCAGATCCATATGGTTGGTTGGCTCGTCAAGAAGCAGAATATCGGGCTTGGTGTAAAGCGCGCGTGCCAGCGATACCCGCCGTGCCTCGCCGCCCGACAGCCCGTCACTGACCCGCATCGGATCAAGCCCCATCCGCATCAGCATTGCATCGGCCTTGTGCCCGTGCGCGGTGACATCCATGCCGGCTATCACAATCGAGCGCAGGCTCATCCCAGATGGGATCTGCGGGGCTTGCGGCAGATAGGCGATCTCGGCACCGGGGGCCACCCACAAGGTGCCCTCATCCATTTCGCCATGCCCCGATAACAGCTTCATCAGCGTCGATTTACCGGCACCATTTGGCCCAACAAGTGCCAGCCGGTCGCCAGCATGAAGCGATAGGTCAGCGCCCCGAAGCAGCCAGCGATCGCCAAGATTGACGCCAGCATCGGCAATGGTCAAAAGCGGGGGCGCCATTGGTTTTATTTCCCTGTCATTTAAAGGCCGCGCTGGCGGGCAATAGTGTCATAGGCGGCATTGATTTTGGCAAGCCGATCATTTGCTGCGGCGATAAATTCTTCAGGCATTCCCTCGGCGGTCAATGTATCGGGGTGATGGGTGCGCGCCAGATGTTTCCAATGTTTGCGCAGCCCCGCATCATCAATATCACGGCTCACCCCCAAAATTTCATATGGCGAGGGGCCATTTGATTGATGCAGTGCCAACAGCCGGTCAAAGCTGGCCTGATCAAACCCAAAAATATCGGCAACTGTTGTCAAATAGGATAATTCTGGCCCGGTAATATCGCCATCTGACTGGGCGATGTGAAACAGCAGGTCAAGCAATTGTTCCAGCACGGGCGCGCGCGGCGCGAATAGCCGCGACACTTGTTTGGCGTAATCCTCAAATCCGTCGGGCGTCTGGCGTGCCAAATCCCAAAAGCGGCCGACCTGCTTCACCTCGGCAGGGGGGATATGGACACGGGCGCGAAACGCGGCAATTTCATCACGTGTCACGACGCCGTCAGCCTTGGCCATTTTTGCTGATAGGGCGATGACCGCAACGGTAAAGGCAACGCGCCGTGTTGCCTGTGGATCAGGCTTTGCTGGCACGAATTTAGACTCGACCGCATGGCCAGCCATCGCCCCAAGCAATCCGCCAATGGGCCCGCCAAGCGCAAACCCCGCCGTGCCGCCGATAATAATGCCCCAAATGCTCATGGCCTTATCTAGCTGGCAACAGGTGTGAAAGGCAAGGTTTATCAGGCGATTTAGCGGTGAAAAACGCGGGCCGTGAAATTCGCAAAATGGGGCTGGCAATTCGCTGCGGCTGGATTTATGGTGGCGCCCATGAACGATACGATAAATACCCAACCCACGCCGGTTGCCGGCGATGATGCTGCATCGGTAACGATGGATTTGACCGGCCTTAAATGCCCTCTGCCGGTGTTAAAGGCGCGCCGTCAAATAGGCCAGATGCCAGCGGGGGCTGTGCTTGTGGTGATGGCTGATGATCCGGCGGCACCGCTGGATTTTGATCATTTCTGCCAGACTGGTGGACATGAGTTGCTGGAAAGCACGGCCAAGGATGGCGTATTCACCATGCGAATTGCTAAAGCTGCTGGGTGATTTTTTTTAAGGCTGGTTTGCGTGCGGGCCTGTTTTGTTGGCGCATTTGTCTAGTCTTTTATGCGGGATCGCAGCGCATCTAGCATGGTTTGGTGAAATTGCGCCGCCGCAATGCTGCTGGCTGATGCCTGGTAAAGTCCAAGCTCGCCGCACAGCTGAAAAAAGCCGGGCGCAGGCAAGCCGCCCCGGTTACGTGATATCACCAATGCGGCGCGAAGCGGCCTGCCAGCCGCATGATCCTCGCGCATTGTCGCCTCTAGCCATTGGGTCAATTTATTGATGCGGTGCGGTGCCGGAATGCTGGCCGCATCGGCCAGATCAGCATAGGTAATGGTGCGGCCGGTCTCGGCTACGCTGGCAAGTGCCATCGCGGCGCGCCGATGCCAAATGTGATCTTGGTCATGTGTCGATGGCATCTGCCCGTCCCTCATTGCCGGATTAGCATTGTCAAAAATAGCCCAGATTTTCGAGTTTTGCAGTGCTTTGACTATTGAAGCCAGACTGGTTTCTGCCTAACATCCGCGCATGGTTTATCTGAAATCTCTCGTTTTTAACAGCTTGTTTTATGTCGGTACCGGCGTTCTGGTCATTGTCATGGGGCCGGTCTTATTATTGCCGTCACGCTGTGCGCGAGGGGTTGCCCGGTTCTGGGGCTATATGGCCTATCTGCTGCTGGCGATGATTGGCATTAAACAATCGGTCAGTGGTGATCGCCAGCTTGATCGTCAGGTGCTTTATGCGGTTAAGCATCAATCGGCATGGGAAACTATCATTCTTAGCTGGCTTTTATCGGCACCGGCTTTTGTGTTGAAAAAAGAATTATTGCGCCTGCCGATCATTGGCTGGTTTTTTTTGAAAACCGGCTGTATTCCGGTTGATCGGTCGGCGGGGATGAAGGCGCTTCGTGATATGCGTGTTGCCGGAAAGGAACTGGCAAAAAAAGGCCGCTCGATGCTAATTTTTCCGCAAGGCACCCGTGTTGCGCCGGGCGTTGATCATCCGTATGAGATTGGTGTTTTCGCGCTGTATGAGGCAACCGGCCTGCCGGTGGTGCCGGTGGCGCTGAATTCGGGCCATGTCTGGCCGCGCAATAGCTGGATGAAATATCCGGGGCTGGTGACCGTCGAATTTCTTGAGCCCATTGATCCGGGACTTGATCGAAAAAACTTCATGTCGACGCTGAAACAGCGTATTGAAGACCGGATGGCAAGCCTTGATGATGGGTTTGCCGATAATCGAAAAAGGGCATAAAAACATGGATGGATCAGGCGGTCGCCCACAACGGCAACTAAATGTGCTTGGCGGCGCTCTTGAAAGCTGCTCGCATGACCCGGTTACAGGTTTTTTTCGTGATGGCTGCTGTAATACAGGACCGTCCGATATGGGGCTGCATACGGTATGCGCGATTATGACCGATGCGTTTCTGGCCTATAGCAAAGACGCTGGCAATGATCTGTCGACGCCGCATCCTGAATTTGGCTTTCCCGGGTTGAAGGCCGGTGATCAATGGTGTCTTTGCGCGGCACGGTGGGAACAGGCGCGGGTTGCTGGCAAGGCGCCCAAAGTTCGGCTTGCTGCGACTAATCAGGTGACGTTGGCATTGTGCCAGCTAGATGATCTGAAGGCGCATGCGATTGATTTGAATTAATCCGGCTAGTCTGGGTCGCTGTTATAACCAATTGAAAGGGGATTGCCGCCGATGCTTAGCCTAGACAAAAAAGTGAATTTGACCTGTATTGATAATGATCAAATAGCGGCTGGAACGATTGTGCGAATTCAGGGCAGCCGGGTTGATGTGGCGCTGGATCAGGGCGGGCTTTTAATCTCGTTGCAGATGAAAAAGCCGGGTCTTTATGTTGGCAGCCAATCGGGCCTTGAGTTTATGATGAAGATATAGATATTGGATGAAGATAAGAGGGGCAGCCACCGAGGTGGAAATGGGGCAAGCCAACCGACAAAATGATCAAAATGAATCGACGCATCACGCCGACCGTTCAGTCTGGATGATCTGGCTGGGGCTGGTGTTGCTGGCGGTGGCGGTGCTGCCATTTGCGTTGCGTAACAGTGAAATTGTCCGCCAGATTGCGGCTATGTGCGGCTTTACGCTAGACTAGGCTGCTGTAAGGTTTTGGGTCTTTATCTGGAGAAGGCACGATAATGATTATTCTCGATGGTGGCTTGGGCCGACAGTTGCAGGCGATGGGTGCGCCGTTTCGCCAGCCAGAATGGTCGGCGCTTGCGCTGATGGAAGGCCCAGAATTTATTGCCGAGGCGCATGCCGCCTTCATTGAGGCTGGTGCCAATATCATCACCACCAACAGCTATGCAGTCGTCCCGTTTCATATCGGTGAAGATCGGTTCCGTGATCAGGCTGGGGCGTTGCTCGACCTTGCCGGTCAATTGGCGCGCGGTGCAGCCGATGCGGCGCCGCACCCGGTTACGGTTGCAGCTGGTGTGCCGCCAATGTTTGGATCTTATCAGCCAGACAAGTTTGATGCCAAGCGGGCGGCCGATATGATTGCCCTGTTCCGTCATCATCTTGACCCTTATGCCGATTTGTTTATGGCCGAGACGCATAGCTCGATTGCCGAGGCGCGCTGTTTTTTAGAGGTGTTCGCCGATACAACAAAACCGGTATGGCTGTCTTTGACATTGGAGGATGCACACCCGGTTGCTGGCAAGCCAATGCTGCGCTCGGGTGAATTATTGACTGATCTTCTGGCGATAATCGGCTCAGGGTCTAATATGGCCGTGCCGAGCGCGATCTTGTTTAATTGCAGCCAGCCCGAGATTATGGATGATGCGGTGCAGGCAGTTGTTACCTATTTTAATGACAGGGCTAATTTTAATGATAGGGCCGGTTTTGCTGATAAAGTGCCGCCGCTTGTCGGGGTGTTGGCGAATGCCTTTCCGCTGATCGAAAAGACCTATGGTGGCGCCAATCAAACCTTGCATGAATTGCGCGGTGATATCACCCCCGATGCCTATGCTGATTATGCGGTGAAATGGGCGGCGTCAGGTGCAAGGATTATTGGTGGCTGTTGCGGTATTTCGCCTGATCATCTGCGGCAGGTGGTTGCGCGGTTAAACGGCTAGCCCCGGTTTATGCCATCGGGTGGAACCAGCGGTGATCATTTTGCTGTTTGCCAGAAGAGGCGGTGAAGTTTTATAATTTCCGCCTGATTTACCTATGCGCAAGCTATAGCTTGTGTGATTATTAGCCGTATTCCTCTTACGGACTCATACGAGTTGAAAGGCCCATCCTATGAAAAATGCTAAACAATATCTTGAAGAAGCCAATGCGATCGTGCCGCGCATTTCGCCGGCGGACGGCATTGCAAAACATGACGCTGGTGCCAGTTTATTTATTGATGTACGCGACAGCGGTGATATCGCGAAAAGCGGCACAATCGCCGGTGCGCTTCGCATTCCGCGAGGTTTTCTGGAATTTGCCGCTGATGAAAATCTGCCATATTTCAATGCCAAATTGTCCAAAGACGCCGACATCGTTCTTGTTTGTGGTGCTGGCGGGCAGGCCGCGCTTGCCGGAAAAACACTAAGGGAAATGGGCTATCATAATGTGTCTAATGTTGGCGGCATCTCTGAGTGGATTGCGGCTGGCGGTAAATCTGAGGCGTAGGGCCGCCGGATGCACGGTTAGATCATTTCTGTCCGCGATTGCCAGTGACGCGATAAATTTGTTTGGGCGATAAAAAAAGGGGGGCGTTTGCCCCCCTTTTCGTGATCGGTCATCAAACAGACCTGTTTTTCAGGATGTTATCTCTGTCAATTTCTGCTCTAGGCGCGCCCAGAAGGCTGCTCCTGAGCCCGCAAAACAGAAACCAAGCCGTTTGAACCAAACCGTGTATCACTAGACATCAGATCACCTCCTTTTCATAAGTTGCATAAGCCAGGATAGCCTATGAGTAAAATACCATGCTGTCATGTGTTTTTTAGTGATGCGGGGGCGTTGGGGACTTGCGTTTGCTGACCGCGGCACCTAACTATCACCGCATGACACGAAAACTGATCCACCGACTATTGCTGATTTTTGCCGTTTTTCTGCTTAAAGGAGGCGTGATGCCTGCCGTTGCTGCCACTGCCCATGATTTCAGTTTTTCTAGTATTGATGGTGATAATTTACCATTGTCAAAGTTTCAGGGGAACGTCATTTTGCTGGTGAATACTGCCTCAATGTGCGGTTTTACCGGTCAATATGAGGGGTTACAGAGCCTGTGGGCGGAATATAGGGACAAGGGTTTGGTCGTCATCGGCGTTCCAAGCGATGATTTTGGCGGGCAGGAACTGGACGATGCCAAACAGGTAAAAGAATTCTGCACGATCAATTATGGCATTGATTTTCCAATGGCCGATATCGTTCATGTCAAAGGCCCGAATGCGCATCCCTATTACAAATGGATTGCCGAGGCGCATGGCGGATTAGCGGTTCCGCGCTGGAATTTCCACAAGCATTTGATCGACGGTAATGGTGCCTTGGTTGATTGGTTTGCCTCGACCACCGGCCCGAATAGCGCCCGCCTTCGCAAAGCAATCGACGCGGCGCTGGCTAAGTGATTTCCAGCTTGGCCTATTTCGCTTTTTAGTCCGGATATCTGTGCTAGATTTGCCGTTGTTATTAGCGGCGTGATCAGGAAAAACACCCCGTGAGTGATGACAAGGGGGGTGGGATTTTATGGAAATCAGCGTTGTTCTCGTCGTGCTTGGTGCGGCCTTTTTGCACGCATTCTGGAATTTTCTGGTTCGGGGCACTGCTGACAAGGCGTTAGGTATGGCGGCGGTTATGTTCGGCCATTTACCGCTGGCTTTTGTCGGGCTGTTCTATGCCGGATTACCGCCCGAAGGCGCGTGGCCGTATGTTATGGCGAGTGCGTTTCTGCATCTGGGGTATCAGGTGTTCCTGCTGAACGCTTACCGGTTTGGCGAGCTGACGCAGATTTATCCGGTTGCGCGCGGTGCATCGCCCTTATTGATCACGCTATTTACCATGATTACGGTTCCGGGGGTTTTAAAACCAATGGAAATTGTGGGCGTGGTCATGGTATCGGGCGCGATCATGGCATATGGCATCGCCCAATATCGCAACAAGTCGGTTGGGATAACCGGCATTGTGCTGGCCGTGATTACCGGCTGCTTTATCGCCAGCTATTCGATTGTTGATGCAACCGGCACGCGCCTGACACAGAGCGCGATCAGCTATTATGGCGCCTCTACCACGGCGAATGCAGTTCTGTTTGGCATTTATCTGGCGCGGTTTCATCCGACCGTTTTGCAGCGCATGTACGCCGATGCGCCGCGCACCTTTATCATTGGCGGCGCGGCGTCTTATTTTGCCTATGTCGCCGTGTTATGGGCCTGTTTATCGGCGCCTGTGGCGGTGGTATCGTCGCTTCGTGAAACCTCGGTTCTGTTCGCTGTTGCCCTTGGTGTTCTGTTCTTAAAGGAAAAGATGACGCTGTTTAAAATGGTGATTATTTTGCTGATTTTCTCCGGCGTAATTGTGTTACGCATGGCCTGATCTGGTTGGCGCATATCGCCGCAGGCACATTTATTGGGGCTGGACAGGCTCGCTGGAACAACGCATCCTAACCCTTGGGCCGTTTATGATTCCCCCGGGATGCTTGTTTTTAAGGACGCTTTTATGCAGGAATATGCCCTTCGGCGCGTTTTATCTGATGAATTGCACGCTCGCGCGTTTCACGATTTTGAGGGGGCTGGCCGGTTTATCCGCTTTGTCTATCTGGTTGGCAGTGATGATGGCAAGGTCGTTGCCTATGTCAATAAATTCCTGTCAGGTGCTGGAATTGCCTCCATTGATGCGGGTGAAAAATTCCGCCGTCAGGACATGGATGGTTACGCGCTGCGCATTGAGCGTCACACAGAGTTTTTATCCATCAGCTTTGTTGAAAAAGGATTGCGCGCCAAAAATGGGTTGCCGGCGAATTCGTTTGATGAGGCCGGTTTGCAGCATCTGCCGTTTTCTTGGGCGCGCAACGCGCCAGCCCCGTTGTTTCATGCGATATGGGTCGAAGTGGGAGGCAATCCACCGCGCGGCCTTGCCCAGTCGCGTATGCTGGAAATTTTAGAAAGCCGTGCCGTCGCGTCAAATAAATTCAGCGATGATGCGGCACAGGTTCATTTCGCTTTTGATATTGATCAGGCTGGTTTTTCGCGGGTGGTGATTTTTAATCAGGAGATCGAGTCTAGCCGCATGGGGCGCGTGGTACAACGGGTTGTCGAGGTGGAAACCTACCGGTTGCTGGCCTTGCTAGGGCTTGCAACGGTCAAGGAATATTCGTCTCGGCTTGGCATGATCGAGGATGTTGTCAGCACATTGACGAATGATCTGGCTGAACAGATCAAACTGCCCGATGGACAGGTACAGGCACTTTTATCAATCTTGTCATCACAAGCGGCCGAGGTTGAGGATATTTATTCGAAAACGTCGTACCGGCTAGCAGCAACAACGGCCTATCTCAATATCCTGACATCGCGGCTGGATCGAATGCAGATGACGCGCCTGCCGGGCTTTCAGGGGGTTCGGGGATTTCTTGACCGGCGAATGGCACCAGCGATGCAAAGCTGTTCGGCCTTTTCTGAACGGCTGGCCAGCCTATCACGCCGCATTAGCCGTGCTGGCGAATTGCTGCGCACCCAGACCGAACTGGTGATCCAACGGCAAAACCGAGATCTGCTGCAATCAATGGATGAGCGTGCCAAGCATCAACTCCGCATCCAACAAATGGTCGAGCGTCTGTCGATTGCGGCGGTGACCTATTATGGTGTTGGGCTTGTCGGGTATATAGCGGTTAGCCTGCCGATCGCCGAATGGGGATTGTCGCTGACCTATATCAAGGCGGCATCGGTGCCGGCGATTGCCGTTGCTGTGTGGCTGACCATGCGGCAGGTGAAAGATGTCGTTGTCAGGCCAGCGCGCCGAGACGAGGATGCCAGTTAATCAGCGCTGGAAAAAGCCGATAGCGATAATTCACGCGCATAGCCGGTTTTCAGATCATACAGAACAGCACCGCCCGACGGCACAGATTGCATGGTGATCGCTTGTATCGTTACATAATGCGTAACCATAATCACCGGCGCGCCATCACGGGGTAGGCTGGCAAGCTTGGCCTCTAATGAGGCCAATGTTGCCTCACGCGGGGCGTGGTTCTCATAAAAGGAATTTAACCCGCTAAAGGGCGTAACCGCGCCAAGATCAAGCAATAATGCAGTTTCAAGACACCGGCACCATTCGCTGGAATAGATGCCGGCAAGTTTCAGATTGGCCGCGGCGATACGTTTGCCGATCGCGCGTGCTTGGCGCCGGCCAGTTTCGTCAAGGTTGCGCTGCGTCTTGCAGTCTTTCAGATTGAAATTATACGGATCACCATTGCCCGGTGCCAATGCGTGGCGCAGGAAAATCACTGTTCCGTCAAAGCGGCCGTCATCTGCCGTTGCAGGCAGGCTGGCGGTAAAAATCATGGTGATGATCAGCCCGGCCAGCACCACTAACCGCCGAAACAGCTTTGACATTAGCCGGGGCTGTTTTGGTGTGGGCTTTTTAGGGGTGGCCGGGACAATTATCATCATTATGCGTTGCGGCGGCTGACTTCGGCCATAAAGCGATGGCGGATTACTGGGGCGTCCATCTCGATGACCGGCACCTTGATGTTGCCGGACTCGCATTTGCTGACAATGATGGTCATTTTATCACCATCTAATGCTGCCTGAACGGCGGCGGCGGTGTCTTCGGCGCTGCATTCGACAACATTCTCGCATCCACAAGCGGTGGCAACCTTTGCCAGCGACGTCTTCATACCGGCATAGGTTGGCTGGTCACCGGTTGAGCCATAGCTGCCATTATCAATGATCAGCAGAATGAAATTATCGGCCGGATTATTCGCAATTGTTGGCAATGTGCCAAAATTGGTCAGAACCGAACCATCACCATCAATGGAAATCACCTTGGCCTTTTGTGCCAGCGCGAGGCCAAGACCGATTGATGAGGCGAGCCCCATGGTGCCAAGCATATAGAAATTGGTTGGCTGGTCATCAAGCAGATGCAGTTCTTGTGATGGCAGGCCGATGTTGGATACAACCAACTGATCAGAAATGATCGGGATCAGTGTTTTCAGAACTTCGCTTCTAATCATCGATTATGCTCCCTGCCAAAAGCTGGCATCGGTAAGAATGGCAACAGGCTTTTTCGCCATGAAGCTGTGGTTCAAAATACCATCCAGCTCATCCGCATCGCGTTGCTCATGGAAATGATAGGTCGGGATGTTCAACTGGTTCAACAAGGCCTTGGTGTGAACTGCCATTTCGACCTGACAGGCAACCGGCTCGCCAATTTCGCCGCGATAGCTGATCAGCATTGGCAGCGGGATATTATAATATTGGATCAATGTTACCAGCGTGTTGATGGTAACGCCAATTGCGGTGTTCTGCATAATGATCGCTGAACGCTTGCCGCCCATATAGGCACCAGCGCATAGCCCCATGCCTTCATCTTCTTTGTTTGACGGAATATGAAAGATATCCTTTGAGGCTTCAATCTCGTCAATGACACCGGCTAATTGCTTGCAAGGGACGGTGGTAACAAATTCGATTTTATTTTTGATAAAATCACTAACAATCTTTTGGTTAATAGACATGAGAGCGGCACTCTTTCTGGCTCGTTTCCAACGTTAAGTCGCGATATTTGCAACGTGGATATGATTTTTTGGGACTAGAAGTCTCACCCAAGTGGCGGGAGTAAAACATAAAGTTTAATCAATAAAAAGCGCAAATTTAAGCTTAGCATTGTTGCGCTGAAAAAGATGTATTTCTTGGGACTTTAGCGATAGGTTTGCGTGCCGGCGGGTGGCGCTTGCCGCCTCGTCATTGCTTGCTATGCTGTCGATCTTCGGCCGTGGGCAGCTGCTCATTGAAAAAAAGGGGGGCCTTGGCTTTGACATCGCTTATCTTGCATCATTATCCGCAATCGCCGGTCGCGCACAAGGTGCGGTTGGCGCTCGGCATCGCCAAGGCAAGCTGGCAGTCGGTTGAAATCCCGCGATTGCCGCCAAAGCCGCTGTTAATGCCGCTGACTGCCGGTTATCGGCGGACGCCGGTTTTGCAGATCGGGGCTGATATCTATTGCGATAGTCAGAATATCGCGCTTGCCATCGAACAGTCAGGCCAGCCAGCGCGCCTGTTCCCGGACCAGACATTTGGCATGGCGATGATGATCAGCGCTTGGGCCGAGACCACATTGTTTGATTTGGCGGTGCGTATTGTTCTGACCAATGCGCTAGGTCAGGTGCCCGATGACTTCATCCGTGATCGTGGATCGCTATATTTTGAGCCAAATTGGACCGAGGCCGGACTGCGCGCTAGCCTGCCTTCGGTGATTTCTGAGATGCATGCCGCATTGGGGCTGGCTGATGCACAGCTGGCAGCCGGAAACGGTATCTACCTTGGTGGGCAGCAGCCCTGCTATGGCGATGCGTCACTTGCATATATTTGCTGGTTTCTGCGGGGGCGTTGGGATGGCGGCGGCGAGATGCTGTCGCATTATCCGGCCTTGTGCGCGGTAGAGGCAGGTCTTGCCGCGTGCGGTGAGGGCGTGTCAGAAAATTTAGATGCCATTGATGCGCTGGCCATTGCCAAGGCGGCCACGCCGCAATCGCCAATCGGCATCATGAATGGGGGCAGCGGATTTGCCGTTGGCCAGACTGTCCGGATAAGGCCCAAGGGCAACACTGCCGACCCTGACGTTATTGGCCGCCTGCGCTATTGCGACCAGATGCGGGTTTCAATTGATCACCAGCATGACGAGGTTGGGGAAATCGCGGTGCATTTTCCGGTTTTAGGCTATGTCGTTACACCGGCGGACGCGCCAGCATAGGCATTTGCGATTTTGCCGATTTTATTACCCCCCGATTGCCCGCCCCGA
>Ga0181605_10000073_pt1 | contig 91811 bp, 90 predicted proteins | sample 041ome_11_FD_148676 | JGI IMG/M metagenome (GOLD analysis project Ga0181605, IMG submission 148676) | Coastal salt marsh microbial communities from the Groves Creek Marsh, Skidaway Island, Georgia - 041411US metaG (spades assembly) | ecosystem: Environmental > Aquatic > Marine > Intertidal zone...
GAATCGCCTGTCGATCAAGATCCGAAATTGGCACCATGCCTGCGAGTCTGAAGGCTGCCAAGCGCTCATCACCATCGACTAACGGCAAGTGGTCAGGAACCTCTGCCCCGAGCCGAATCAGCACCTTTTCAACACGATTGATTTCACGGGCAACATCTTTTGCAGTCGGCAATGTGTCACCATCTGTCATCTCAGAAACAACGGCTCGCGGGTACGGGTCGTCTTCAAGCCACTCATGCACACGCACACGACGCTGGCCAAGCGCCAAAAACGTGTACTCCCCTGTCGGCTGCACCATCACCTGCGCGAGTTTGCACACGGTTGCAACATCGAGGCGTTCATCGCCACCTCCAACCTCGCGTCCTCGAACGATTGGAGAAATTGCGAACTCGAGTTCGGTATCACCAGCAAGCAGGTCTGCCATCAATTGCCGATACCGAGGTTCAAAGATTCGCATCGGCAGTGCAGTACTCGGGAAGACCACTGCCGACAGCGGGAACATCGGCGAAATAAAGGTTTCGTTTTCAGAGTTCACTGCCAACCGCCTCCGGGCCGAATGCGAGTGGGTCTCGCTCATCCGAAAATCGGTCGATCACGTCGAACACCTCATCTACGGCCGAGGTGAGAGTGTCAAGATTGCCGAATCCGACGGCTTCATTCCCTAACGGTGTCTCAATCGCAACGATTGAGTCATCACCTGCGGAGATCACAACTCCGGTCGCTGCAACTCCACCAACGATTACCTCGTCGGTGAGTTCCGGGTACCGCTCAGCCATCAGAACCAACATTTCACGAATATCTGCGCATGTCAGTTCAAAACCTTCCGCAGAGAGGGCCACACCGGTGCCGTATTCGCTATTAAATGCTGACGCAACCTCACTCAGCCCACTCGCCGGAAATCCTGGATCTCCATACTTCACGGCAATAAGGCTCTCTAGATTCCCGAATGCCACCGACCAAACGTCTGTGGTAAGCCCCGAGCGCAAGAGCGACCGCGCAATCACCCGCAACGGCTCGCTTTCAACCACCGCTAACGGAACCACGTCGGCTGCCGCCACCCCAGTGGTGGCACTTCCCTCCACTGCAATACCTGCCGAGCGAAGAAGGTCTAACAGTGACTTCGCTGCCGATTGAGCGGTATCTACTCCGCGATTCTGGGCGCTGGTCAAAATGCGACCATCGTCAAGAATCAACCCAGCCCACGACGGAAGCTCACCGGGTATGGGCTCTTCATCAATGAACAAACTCCCATCTCCAACGATGTCACCGGTGATCCGTCTCACACCAGCAGCGACAAGAGCATCAACCAATACGTCGACGTTGGTGGGCTCCCAAGGCGAGTCGACAGCGAGAAAGGAAAGGCTCCCAGACACGAGCGATGGGTCTCCTCCCCCAACGAGAACTAGGTCACCTTCGACCACACCGTTGACTGGCTCCGACCCAGCCAGTGTTGTCGCGAAGACCATGTCAGGACCAAGCACCTCTAGAGCCATGAGCACATCAAAGAGTCGCCGAGCCGTTTCGCTGACGCGTCGGGGGGCCGTCTCGTTGACAACAGTGATTCCACCATCGGTCACCGTTAAGCAATCCGTCTCGCCGAGTGACGACACAGCAGTACCGAGGTCTTTGGCCTGAGAGCGGGCTTCCTCCCACGCCACGATCGCCGGTGAAACCCTACGTAACGAAGCGACCTCAACTGTTGGCGACGCGAACCCTGCCTCAATCTGTTGATGTGGAACGGTGTTCACCGGTTGCGATCGCACCTGGTCCCTCGTCCAATTCCAAAACCCTGTCACGATGAGAAGCGGCACCGCACCAGCAACGATGAGGCGTCCGCTCAACGGCTTCACGGTGCCATCTCCATGACCGTCGGACCAGTTGGGTAGGCCGCCATCGCAGATGCAAGCGAATCCCAGATGGGTCGATAATTCGACTGGTCATTCACCATTGACTGGTTCAACACCAGAGCGAATGTCAATCGTTCACCCCCGCTTGCGATGTATTGCCCGGAGAGCGCCTTCACCGCTGGAGGATCCTGATCAAATGGCAAGTTTCCGAGCGTGCCTGTCTTTGCCTTCAAAAATCCGGTCATCGGACCTTCGGTGAATACCGATGACAGGGTGCCAGACACTCCCGCCACGGCAAGCCCATCAATGACCGATGTGTCCGCAATCTCAAGTGCGTCAACAAACGTTTGGCACCGAACGGTTGCCATGTTGGCGAGACCGCTTCCGTCGACGAGGTTCAACTCTGTGGTGTCGACCCCAAGCGCATCCAACGCGCTGACAACAGCGGCCAAGCCCGCTTCTCGGGTCCCGGCACCATTGGCTTGCAAGCCCATCTCTTTGACGAGCATTTCGGCAGTGTTGTTGTCGGAGTTCTGCAACATCTCTGCGATCACCGTAGACAGCGGAGCCGAATTGATTGCAGCCAACTCAACGTCGCTTGCTGCAGGCACACCGACACCGGTTCCGACGGTCACTTGGATACCTGCTGTATTCAGGCGCAGAGCGAATTCTCGTGCCGCTCCCCCAGCAGGATCAGAGGCGCGGTAGTCGTCGCCCTCGATGCGGGCGTCATTTGCCATCAGAGCATCAATTGGGCCTGCCTCGATACCGGCAATTCCATCACCCCACTCGCTGTAGTACCACTCGTCGTCGTAACGACTTCCGTCGCCAAGAACTCGGCCGTTCACCGTTGTCACACCTGCAGACGCAAGGGCTCCCGCGAGATCATCAAGCGAGGTGTGACCAAACACCGGGTACCGATCAAGGTTCGAGTTTGGATACCAATCGCCGCTCAGCAGTGGATCACCCCCACCAACGAGAACGATGTCGCCATTGATCACACCGTCTACCGGCGAGGGGCCCATCACACGGGTGGTGAAGGTGAAATCTGCACCTAGGGATTCAACCGCTGCGGCCGCTACAAGAATCTTGACAGTGCTTGCAGGAATCGCAGCACGATCACCGGACAGGCTTAGCGGTACTCCATCGACAGACATCGCAAGGCACGAAGTTGGCGCCATTGAGGAGGTGACCGTCTGAAGCGCCGTTGCGAGTTGGGAGCGGTTGATGCGACCGGACAATTCAGGAGCAACTCGCCTCACCGACATGATTGAGCGGCTGGAAACGAGAACGACTCCTGAAGAAGGATCAGATGTAATCTCGGCTGTTGGTTCTACCTCTCCCGGCGACACCAACGAACGCAGACCCACCAACAACAGCGCTGGCACCAGTGCGACGAGCACGAGCGCTACGACTGGGTTGAGCTGCCCCCGCCCGGGTTGGGTCACGACCGGCGTCGCTCCTGGAAACGGGCGTACCGCCACATATGACCAAGCGCCGAAACCGCACGGTCGCCAGTGGCGTAGCACAGCCTGCCCGACTCCCGCACCGCCGCAGGCCCCGCATTATTAGGGTCGGCAAGAGCAAGTTCGGTTGCAACAAGAATTGGTTTCCCTGTCTGGATGCTGAGTTCGGCTGCCGCTTCGGCGAAGCGACGGTCTTGCCGTTCGTGATATTCGACAATCCGTTCGAGTCCGTGGTCAGGGTAGAACCGCCCATTGCGCATTTCCCTGGCCTGATTCGACTGAATACCTAGGCCCAAATAGATCACAGAGTGGACATCAGGGTGGTTTGCGATAAGGCCCATCACCGTTGGGATGGTGTCGCGAGTCTCTCCACCCGCGCAGTCGACCGGGTTGTTCCGGCTCCACCGAGGTGGCAGATGTTCATCGATCTGTGCAAGTAGTTCATCAGGCAATTGCATCAACGTCAGATCGTTGTCTCGAGTGACCGCGTCAGAGGTCACAACTCCCCACCCACCTGCGGTGGTGAGAATCACGACATTTGGGCCCTTGGGCAACGGCTGCGTGGCGAATGACGCAGCCGTATCAAATGCTTCTTCAACGGACTGGACACGTGTCACTCCTGCGGCCTGACATGCACCATCAAAAATGCGATCGTCGGCAGCGAGTGCTCCGGTGTGACTTGCGGCGGCCCGTGCGCCACCAGCCGTTGCACCTCCCTTCAGCACGACGAGTGGCTTGTGTTGAGCTGCTCCAGCAAGTCGCTCCATCAGACCACGGCCGTCAGTAATGCCCTCGATGTACGCAAGTGAGACCGCAGTTTTTTCATCTCGTGAGTAAAAATCGAGGTAATCGGCGACCGAAACCGCCGCTGCATTACCCGCCGAGACAGCACGGCTCACACCGACCCCAGTTGAGCGTGACAGGTTCAAGAAACTTGAAACAAAGTTCCCTGACTGCGATGCAACACCGATACCGCCAGAAGGAGGATACGGAGCCACAATCTGGGCGCACAGCGACGCCGGAGTCGACACAACTCCTTGACCATTTGGTCCCGCAAGCAATATTCCGAGTCGATCAGCGGTCGCAACGAGTTCTGCCTCAGCGGCACGTCCTTCATCTCCGGCTTCGCCATAACCAGCCGAGGTGAGAAACGCTGCCCGAACGCCTCGTTGCGCAGCGTCTTCCAGCAACTGAATATTTGCAGATGCCGGAGTGCAGACGAACATGAGGTCCGCTCCACCTTCAGGGATATCCGCTACATCACTCACCGTTTGGATGCCGAGCACTTCCTCACCCGAGCGATTCGTGGCATACACATTGCCGGAGTATCCGGCAGCCAACAGATTGTGCAGCGAAACAAACCCGAACTTGCCAGGGTGACTGGACGCACCGGTGACCACCACTCCAGATGGTTCAAATAGGGCGTTGAACTGTTCATCGGTTGGTTTCGGTCTTGCAACTGCTGTTGTGGCCTCGGCCGTTTCTTGGGCGACTTCAACGAGTGCATCGACAGCGATCGGACGGCCTGAGCGATCGATGATCAGGGGGTTGATGTCAACACTCATGATTTCAGGGTGATCGGCTGCGAGCTGACCGAGCCCAACAAGGGTGTCGATGAGTGCCTGCCGGTCAACAGCAGCCTCGCCTCTGAACTCGCCGAGCAGATCGCTCATTGTCAAGTTGTCAATCTGCTCCTCTGCCGTCACCACATCGACTGGTGCAGGTCGGAATGCAACATCAGCGATCGCCTCGGCAAGCACCCCGCCGACACCGAGCATGACCATTGGACCAAACTGCGGGTCACGAATCATCCCGACGATGAACTCACGCGCACCAGAGACCATCGGGGCGACGAGAAGTGAAACCTCTCCATCTTCGGGACGAGCGGCCGCAAGCAGTTCTTCAGCAGCGATTCGAACTGCTGCCTCATCGCTTACCCCGAGCCTCACCAATCCACGTTCGGTTTTGTGCGCAATCGCATCACCATTCAATTTGATAGCAACTGGCCCCCCGATTGAGGCTGCGGCCGCCACGGCACCTGCAACATCCAACACGATGTGCTCTGCTGCAAGGGGTACACCGTATTGCTTCACCAATTCTTTTGATTCGGCTTCGGACAACGTGCTCGTCGACATCACAGAGTGTGAGGGGGTGGTCATGATTCACACGCTAGTCACCAAACCCCTTCATCGTTTAGTAGGCCATGACTCATTACACATTCGTTGAGCAGCATTCTTCGTATTTGCTAGTTTCGAAGTTGTGATCACGTTTGAAGTTGCTTGGTATTTCAGCGTCGTCATCGCCATCGCAGTTGGCGGTGCGGTCACCACTGTGGCCAATTTGGCAACAACGGTGTACCTCCACCGAGGACTTTCCCATAAGGCGTTGACATTCAGTCGTCCTGCACACGGCGCATTTCGCCTCGTGCTGTGGCTAACCACCGGGATTCGCCCCCGCCAGTGGGTTGCCGTCCATCGCAAACACCATGCCCACACCGACACGCTTGAAGATCCCCACTCCCCTGCAATTCACGGGTGGTGGAATGTTCAACTCAAGAATTATGCGATGTATCGCAAGGTGGCTCGAGATGACTCGAATACCGATCGGTTTGCACGCGATTTGCAGCCTGATCGGCTTGATCGCTACCTGTTTGACCGTGCACTGCTTGGTTTAGGAGTCGGTATCGCAATTCTTGTGGTGCTGTTCGGCCCGCTCATCGCTGCGGTAGCTGCCCTTGTTCACTTGGTCTACTACCTGGCTGCAAATTCGGCGGTCAACGCAATTGGTCACCACTTCGGCAAACGCCCCTACGACAACTCCGCGACAAATCTTCAATGGCTTGCGCTGTTGACGGCTGGCGAGGGGTTTCATAACAATCACCACGCCGCTCCGACCTCGGCCAAATTGGCTCATCGCTGGCATGAAATCGATCTCGGATGGTTCCTCATCAAACCAATGACATGGTTCCGACTCGCACGTGTCCGACTTGATGAACTTCGTCTTGTCAGCGCTGCTCGAGCCTCTCACCATGCAAACTGAGAAATCAACACGTACTTTGACTCCACCGATGGCCCAACATCTGTAGGGTCGCGTCCCTTGGTTCAACTCTTCAGAGTTGCACGCTCACGCCGGTCGAGGGACCAGATCGTTCCCTCACCGCAGGGCACATCATGCAAAGAGGACGCCTAGCCGAAGCCAGACGCCCTCTTCAGTGAACTGTCGTCAAGTGACGACAACAATCATGCCGGCGGATACACGCCCATCTGCTGACCCTTGTCGGTCTTCCAGAAGATGTCAGCAATTTCGTCGATGTATGACACCAACTGCTGCCCTACCGCCGGGTCCATTGACTTCTTGGCTTCACCGGCCTGGTGAACAGCCTTCCAGAACAGGTCGTGCAGTTGTGGGAACTCTTCGAAGTGAGCGGGCGCAAAGAAGTCTGCCCACAACACCATGAGATGATGCTTGCACTCCTCAGCACGCTGCTCTTTGATGAAGATGCAGCGGTCTTGAAAGACTGCGTCATCTGATTCGTGGTACTTCTGGGCAGTCTTCACGACCGAGAGGGCTTCGATTTTTGCCTGTGCTGGGTCGTACACGCCGCAGTAAAGGTCGCAGTGTGCGTGGGCTGGTGTTGCCGTTGCGAACAGTCGTCCGAGCATTTTCGTCTCCTTGGAGGGTTTGGTGAACACCGCGTTCGGTGCCGTTGTCACTGCCGAGACTAGCCTTCGCGAGATGTCGGCGCATCCCCAACGACGAAAGATCGGCCTCATAAAGCGGTTCGTCGTTGCTGACCGATCAATGGAACCAACCCTGACCGATGGCCAAGGTCTCATTGCGATTCGCTCGACAGTAATCCGCAGGGGCCAGCTCCGTGTTGTGCAGCATCCCGAGCGACCCAATTTTTGGATTGTCAAGCGGCTCGGCAATCGTGTGGACCAACACCGCTGGATGCTCACGGCCGACAATGCCGATTTCGGCCAAGACTCGCGACATTTTGGACCAGTTGACCTTTCAGATTCCTGGCGGGTGGTCCTGAAGATTCCATTGCGCTGGATGTGACGGAGGCCTCAGGTGCCTCGGTACCCTGAACTTCATGGAACTTGTCGCAACCCTCTTTGTTGAGAATTTTGAGATGCGCTCAGCCCCAGGGCCCTCAACGCGGCTCGACATCACCGGGGCAATGTTCTCCCAAGCAGCACCTGAACCAGTCCCAACCACGCTGACACCTCACTTGGTTGCTCTCATTCATTGTCCTGCCGACGAATCAGGTCAAGGCGTATTCGAAGTGACCTTCTTCAACGAGCGCAAGACCGAGATCGATGATGAGGAGCCGATCGCAAGAAACGTGAGCCCGTTCACGGTCGAGCCAGGCAAGTTCACCTACCGACTTGTTCGAGCAGAACTGCCATTTGATGAATACTCAACGGTGTTTGCGCATTGTCGTGTCGATCGTGGCCCGCTGACGGTGGTTCCATTCACCTTGCTTCCTCCCGCCGAATAGAAACCATCGGGCGGCTTTCGGTCGTTCACTCCTTGGCGGGTACAGTCGCCATTGTGCCGACTCCATCTTCTTTGACGCCTGAACAAGACCAGCTAGCCGTTTCGGTGATTCGTGGTATCGCCATGGATGGTCCACTTGCAGCGAATAGCGGTCATCAGGGCACAGCGATGGCGCTCGCTCCCCTTGCACACGTGCTCTATAGCCGTGTCATGCGGTACGACCCCGCAGATCCAAACTGGATCGACCGTGACCGTTTCATTCTTTCGGCGGGTCACGCTTCAATTCTTCAGTACGCAATCTTGCATCTGAGCGGAACTTCGCTCAGTGCAGACGATCTTCGTGCGTTTCGTCAGTGGGGCTCGGCGACTCCTGGCCACCCTGAGGCAGGTCACACCCCGGGCGTTGAGGTGACAACTGGCCCGCTCGGGCAGGGCTTCGCAAATGCGGTTGGTATGGCTATCGCGGAACGTCTCTTGCGCCAGAAATTTGGCACGGAGGCGATTGACCACCACACCTGGGTGATCGCCGGTGATGGCTGTTTGATGGAGGGGGTCAGCCACGAAGCTGCCTCGCTCGCAGGCCACCTTGGCCTTGACCGGCTTGTCTGTGTCTTTGATGACAACCGGATCACCATCGACGGCAACACTGACCTCGCAACCAGTGATGATGTTCCCGGCCGGTTCCGTTCATACGGGTGGGATGTCGTAGAACTCGGTGAAATTGGCGAAGATCTCGACGCTCTTCAACATGCGCTTGAGGTAGCACGGACGCCAAACGGTAAGCCCCGTTTGCTTGTGTTACGCACACACATCGGTTTCCCTTCACCAGATCACACCGACTCGCATGCCGCACATGGTCTTGCGTTTTCTGCTGAGGATGTGACGAGAACGAAAGCGGTCATGGGAATTCCTGATGAACCGTTCTACCTCCCGGGTGATCTGGTGGATGCCTATCGGTCGTCAACCAGCGCTCGTGGAGCCGAGGCGCATTCGGCTTGGGAGTCTTCATCGTCGAATGCCCGCAAGCGCGGTGAATGGGAGGCATGTTTCGGCGACTCGCCATCAGCCGTGGCTGATGCAATGCCGACTTGGGATCTCGGCTCGAAAGTGGCGACTCGCAAAGCCATTCAGGCCGCACTTGATGCAAGCGCCGATCTGCTTCCTGGTCTCGTCTCGGGCTCGGCAGACCTCACCGGCAACACCGGAACAAAGGTTGCGTCGTTCTCAGGCCAATCAGCGGCAAATGGTGATGGTCAGCAGGTGTATTACGGCATCCGTGAGCATGGCATGGGCTCAGCGATGGTCGGAATGGCGTTGCACGGCGGCATCTTGCCGGTTGGCGGAACGTTCTTTGTATTTGTCGACTACATGCGCCCACCAGTTCGTCTTGCTGCCCTGTCTGGAGCACGGGTGGTCTTTGTCTTCACCCACGACTCTGTCGCCGTTGGCGAAGATGGGCCAACCCATCAGCCGGTTGAGCAACTCGCTGGACTTCGCTCGATGCCAGACCTGCATGTCGTTCGACCTGCCGATGCCAACGAGACCGCTGTTGCGTGGGCTGACGCCGTCGCCCACAACGGCCCGACCGCTTTGGTACTCAGCCGCCAGGATGTTCGTGTCGTGACCGATGGATCTGCTGCCATCACCGGAGCAGGAATTGTTGGTGAAGTCGATGACGACCCGGAGGCGATCATCATTGGCACCGGGTCAGAGGTTGCACTGTGCGTCGATGCAGCCGAAGTTTTGAAGACAGCCGGTCGCAAGGTGCGAGTGGTGTCGATGCCAAGTTGGGACCGTTTCCGTGCGCAACCCCCTGAGTTCCGGTATTCGGTTCTTCCTGCCGGGGTGCCAACGGTGTCTGTTGAGGCAGGAACGACCTTTGGCTGGCATGAGTGGAGCGACCGACAGGTTGGAATCGACCGTTTCGGAGCGAGTGCTCCGGGTGATGTGGCACTCGAACAACTCGGCATCAATGTTGATGCAGTTGTCGCCGCCGTTCATGATGTGCTGGGAGTGGCCTCCTAATGGCTGATCTCACAGCGCTATATAACAACCACGGTCAGAGCATCTGGCTCGACAATCTCAGCCGAGCTCATCTCAATGATGGGTCATTAGCAGCACGTATTTCGCAGGGCGTTCGAGGCCTCACCTCAAACCCGACCATCTTCGCGAAGGCAATTCAGGGCTCTGACGATTACGACGAACAGTTCAACGGTCTCATTTCGAGCGGCGTAACACCTGTTGACGCCTATTGGCACATGGTGATCGACGACATTCAAGATGCTTGTGATGCGTTCGCTCCCCTCTACGAGTCATCAGATGCGATCGACGGGTATGTCTCGGTTGAGGTAGCACCAGACCTTTCTCGAGACACCAGCGGAACGTTGGCTGCGGCGCAGGACCTTCACAATCGGGTCAATCGTCGCAATGTCATGATCAAGATCCCGGCAACGACTGAGGGACTTCCGGCGATTCAATCGATGATCGCCGAGGGCCGAAGCGTGAACGTGACGCTGATCTTTAGCCCAGAGCGCCATCAGCAAGTGATGGAGGCCTACATCTCAGGGCTCGAAGAACTGGCATCCGACCCGTCCGAGGATCTCTCTCGGGTGGCAAGTGTTGCGAGTTTTTTTATCAGTCGTGTCGATACCGAAGTCGATCAACGACTCGGAAGCCCTGATCATGAACTCTGTGGCACCGCTGCCATTGCTCAGGGTCGACTGGCCTACAACAATTTTCTTGAGACGTTCTCGGGACCTCGCTGGGATGCTCTTGCCGCCCGCGGGGCACGGGTTCAGCGACCGCTGTGGGCGTCAACGGGAACGAAGAACCCCGCCTATTCAGATGTGCTCTATGTCGATGAACTCATCGGGCCGGACACCGTGAATACTGTTCCGGAGGCAACACTTGATGCCTATCTCGACCATGGGGTGGTCAACCGAACAATTGATACCGACCATGAGGCAACAGTGCGCACGCTGAGTGCGCTGTCCCAGGCGGGCATTGACCTCGGTGATGTTTCAGAACAATTGGAGCGTGAGGGTCTCGCTTCGTTTGAAGCAAGTTTTGATGAAGTAATTGCTGCTCTTCGCGACAAAGCCAGCTGACAGCGCCGTTCCGGGCGCAGATGGTTCAGTCGCCAGCAAGGGCTTCAAGCACGTGTGCTGCTTTTTCGACCGATCGCCGAGCCTGCGTTAATCGTTTATCAGCAACCGGCCGCTCTGCTCCCGCTTCTGCGGCCTCCCGCAAGACTGATAGCGCTAAGTCATCAAGTTGTTCACCAATATCTCGCAGCCGCTCTGCGATCGTTGCCGCCTGTGCTTGGTCTGCAGTTGAAATCCCGTCGCCAGCCGTCATACGCCAATCTTAGATTCTCAACCCCATGTCCATGGGGCGGCTGTTTCTGGTGTTAGCCAATACAGGATGCGTCTCTGCGCTTCTTCAGTGATCACACCATCAGTTGTCGCCATGAGTTTCAACATGGTTGCCGCAAGGTTACGAAGTCTGACAAGGGAATCAAGGTCAGCGACGTCCCACTCGACATCGCCGTATCCGGCAGCAAATTCGGAATATGCCCGCTCACTCCCTTGCCATGGTGGTGTCGACCAGGCGCGTAGAGCAATGTGGTCCCAGATTGAGGAGCCGATTGACAGTAAGTCCCAGTCGATCAAAACAGGACCATCAGGTCCCATGATGACATTGCCTGGGTGGATGTCACCGTGGGTAATAACCGTTGGCGTTGTCGACACGATGTCGGCCCAGCGCTCTCCGGCATCTGCAACCGAACGAAGTATTTTGAGTGCATCCGCATCGATGGTGCCCGCTGCGTCGATGCGAGACATCATTTCTGGAAAGTTCCACCATGGAAGACCGGTTGGATGAGCAATCGGGTACCCATCGGGTACTGATTCGATGGTCACGTTCGAATGAAGTCGCCGCAACATCTGCCCGACGTCAAACCAGTCGATGTGACGGTTCGACTCGGGAATGTAGTCGTATGCGATGACACCAAGATCTGAGTCATCGCACTCAAAGGTTTCGATGACCTGTGGCACAGCAATCTCATGGCTGTGCAGCATTTGAGCAAGTGCCGCTGCGTTGTTTGGCGAACTCGTGAAATGACCGACACGGAGCACGACATCACCAGACCTAAATGTCGAGCACATCGACTCACGGATGATGTCAAGTTCCCCCAGCCCAAGCGTGCGAGCGCATTCATTGGCGCGGTGGCTCGCTGCAACTCGATCGGTAACCGGTCGCGCTACGAAAGGAGCGCCGACGTTTTGATCAGACACTGTTCGACGAGTCAGCACGGTCACGCAGCAAGATGACCCGACCGGCGTCAACTGGCTCACCATCGACAAGAACGGTGTCGCCGGGGCCGACATGATCGGTCATCGATTCAGCACGGTGATCGATTACAGCACGCAACTGACGCTCCCGGTTCGCCTTGGCAGCCCGACCTTCGCGGATCGCATCGCCAACTTCATCCACCTTCGACCGAACACGCTGTTCCACTCGATCACGTACGTGTCGAGGTGAAAGTTGTCGAGCTGCTGATCGAACCCGACGACGTGCCATGCGCATCGCTCCGGCGCCTGCAGTTGCACCTGCGATGAACCATCCGAGACGACGCATCACGCTCTCCTCTTTTCGTGTGAGACCACTTCAACTTTTGAGCCAGGCGACTTCAATCTCCCGACGGCACGTTTTACACCGGTTACGGTGCCGACAGCCTTAATCACAGGTGCTGCAAACAACCTTCGGGCGGCTCGCCCTGAAGTCTCTACCGCTTCAGAAATCGCTTCTGCAGAGCCGAGAACCCGATCAAAACGCTCGAGGTCGGCTCTGGCGCCATCCATTGCCGACTTCGCATAATCAGTTGTCGATCGGAGGTCTGCAATGAGCGGCAAGGTTTGCTCACGCATCTCGCGAACCTCGCGCCGGAGCGCTCGCAGAGCATCGAACACTCGAAGCAACACGATCGAGAGCGCAGCAAAACCGATCGCGCACAACACCACTGCCGCGATGAGCACAATGTCAGCTGTTTGCATCTCTATTTCCTCCGAAATCTTGATCTGGACGGTACCACCGTCGATCCGAAAGCGTGTCAGGCAGATACTCAAGTTGGAGGGACGGATCATCATGTGGTGACACGTACCCGGCCCCATGACCGATTTCAGCCGCTCCCGAGTAATGAGCATCACGAAGATGTGCTGGAACCTCGCCAACGACTCCGGCTTGCACATCGGCCATAGCCGACCAGATAGCCCGAGCGACAGAATGTCCCTTGGGTGCACTCGCCAAATAAATCGCTGCTTCGGCAAGGTTGAGTTGTGCCTCTGGCATTCCGACTACATCGACTGCAGAAGCTGCTGACACCGCAACGGTCAACGCCTGAGGATCGGCCATTCCAATATCTTCACTTGCAAAAATCACCATTCGACGAGCAACAAACCTGACATCTTCACCTGCCGACAGCATTCGAGCAAGCCAGTACACCGCCGCATTCGGGTCGGAGCCGCGCATCGACTTGATGAATGCACTCACAACGTCGTAATGGTCGTCTCGACCGTATCGCAAGGCACTCGTCCCCAGCGCTGCTTCAACGTGACTGAGGGTGACATGTGAGGTCTGCGATGCAAGAGCACATCCGACCTCTAGAGCAGTCAACACCTGACGACCGTCTCCACCGGCACGTTCAATCAACAAATTGATCGCATCTTCATCAGATGTCATACCTTCGGCACGAAGACCTCGCTTCACCAACTCTGCAATGTCATCACGGTTCAACGGTTCGAGCCGGAACAGCGTTGAACGACTGCGAAGCGGTGCATTCACCTCAAAGAACGGATTTTCTGTTGTCGCACCAATGAGAGTGATCGTGCCGTCTTCAACCGCCGGAAGGAGTGCGTCTTGTTGAGATTTCGAGAAGCGATGAATCTCGTCGAGAAACAAAATCGTTCCCTGCTGGTGCTCTCCTAGTCGCTGACGTGCTTGCTGAATGACTCCTCTCACATCGGCAACACCAGCGGTAACCGCAGAGAGTTGCACAAAGGCGCGTTTCGTTGAACCTGCAACTGCAAGAGCAAGACTGGTTTTCCCAGTTCCTGGAGGCCCCCAAAACAATGCTGATGTCAGCCGGTCGCCTTCGACAAGCAACCGAAGTGGAGCGCCGGACCCGACGAGGTGCTGTTGACCGACGACCTCGTTGATTGAGCGAGGCCTCAGCCGCGCCGCCAACGGAGCACGACTCTTTAGATGCTCGTCTGCTGCTGCCGAGAAGAGGTCAGACATCTTGCCAAGCCTCGGCGCTCAGCAGCATCTCTTCGTAGCCGGGCTTCCTGAAGTCGACCACCACCTCAAGCAATTCTGATGATGTCATCCACGACCAACTGACAAATTCAACATTGTCGAGAACCGGCTCAATCGCTGAATCCCTCGCCATAAATCGGAACCAACGGTGCACCTGTCCGAGGTGACGGCGCAAACGCCTATGCCCGTCAGGGAATTCATAAACGGTCCAGCCCACTGACTTGGAGCGGAGTTCAACTTCGTCAGCGGTTAGTCCGGTCTCTTCTTCAAGTTCGCGCCATGCGGCGTCCACTGGTGATTCCCCATCGTCGATTCCACCCTGCGGGAACTGCCATGCTCCGGCGACATCGCTACGTTCACAGGCGAGCACACGACCGTCAGGGTGCTCTACGACAATGATGACTCCGGCACGAAACGTTGCTGCCACAACCCTGATCGTACCTAGCGAATGAAACCTATTTGTCAGCGGCCAAGTGCCCGTAGACGCTGACGAACGTCGAAATAATCAGAATCGGCCTTTGCAATCTGTTCAAAGAAGCGAACCGCTCCAACGGTGTCACCGGCGCGATCAAGCAGATCGGCAAGCATGTACCACTGGCGGAGATGATGCTCACGAACGCGCTTTGGTTTTGAGCGAGCAGGCTGCATTTCCTTGATCGCCTCGGCGAATTCACCCTGGTCTGCAAATGACCCTGCCATGATGATCCGACCTTCGGCCATTGTTTCGTGTGCAGGAGATGCTTGACGAAGCTCTTTCCACACCGCAGCGACATCTTTGTGGCGACCAAGAGCACGAAGCGAGTCCATCAGAATTGGCATCGTGTCAGGATCTGGGTGCAATGTCTGAGCCCGCTCGAGCGCAGCAGCGGCTTTACGCCATTCCCCTAAGCGGTAGTTCGATAGCCCAATCAGTTCATGAACTGCTGCGACGCCACTCATCTCACGAGCAAGTTGATTGCCGATGCGCCGAGCTTCGGTATAGCGCTCCCGTTCTAAGGAAACGAAGGCCCCGAGCAGTCGTTCGCGCAACTTCGCCGCACGCTGCGGCGACGGAACTGCTGCATTGACCCGATCTCGAACCTCGCTGGAAAGCTCGAGGTTATTGTCGCGAACCGGTCGAGCTCGCTGCACGGCCTGCTCGACCTCCTCACGAACTGGACCCTCGTCGATCCACTGATCAATATGCTCTTCGCGCTCTGCTGGGTACTGACCGAGCCGCGCTGTACCGCCACCGCGTGAACGCACCTGCGCAGCGCGGCGCTCCGCCTCATTTCGCGGTTCCCGAGCCTCGCGCTCTTCCCAGCTCTCGCGTCGACCATCTCGTGAACGTTCCTGCCACTCCGGACGGTCTGGCCTTCTGCCACCGCGGCCACCGGAATCGCGAGAGTTTCGATAGCCACCGCCGCGCCCATCGGAATCACTCCGCCGGAAGTTGCGGGCACCCGGACGGCGATCATCCGACCGACGATCGCCACCTCGTGTTCCGCCGTCGTCATCACGACGGTATGTCCTACGGTCGTCATCGCTACGTTCACTTCTGCTGAACGGCCGATCCCCGCTGCGACCCTGACCTCGAGCCAGTCCACGCGATCCGCCTGATCTCGACGGACCAGAGCGACCCGAACTGTTACCAGCTGCACCGGGCCGACCAGGGCCACCCCGACGAACACCTGGGCCAGAAGGTCGACGCGTTGCCGATGAACCACTACCCGAGCGTTCTCCCGGCCTCCGATCGCCATCACTTCGTGAGTCTGAACGCCCACCAGAGTCCGACCAGCGTTTGCGGGGGTCACCGCCCCCACGAGAGCCACCACTTTGGCCACGTTGGCCACCGCGGGTACCACTTGACGGACGGTCGCCACGTCCCCCGCGGGACTCACCTCGGCTATCACCACTGCGACCATCACGACGGCTTGCCCCGCCGCTACTCGAGCGACCGCCATTAGCTCGAGGTGGCCCCTTGCGAGCACCACCAGACGATGAACGTCCAGACGAATTACGACGTGGTTGTGGTGCAGGCATTTGAACGAGGCTATGCCCGAATCGTGGCTGCACCACCTCATCGACGATGAAAACAACAAGAGGCGCCGGGCAATATGCCCAGCGCCTCTTGATTAAGAAATCCGGCGACGTCCTACTCTCCCAGGGGATCTCTCCCCAAGTACCATCGGCGCTGACAGGCTTAACTTCCGTGTTCGGGATGGGAACGGGTGTGACCCTGTCGCCATGGTCACCGAAACTTATTGTCAATGGGTTTGCACCCAAGGACTCCAGAGCAAGCACGAGCGTAAGAGATCCAAGCCCTCGGCCGATTAGTACCGGTCAGCTAAACACATTACTGTGCGTACACTTCCGGCCTATCAACGTGGTGGTCTTGCCACGGGCCTTACTGCGTTAACCGCATGGGAACACTCATCTTCGAACGGGTTTCCCACTTAGATGCTTTCAGCGGTTATCCCTTCCGGAGGTGGCTAATCTGCCGTGCCCTTGGCAGGACAACAGACACACCAGAGCTCCGTCCGTCCCGGTCCTCTCGTACTAGGGACAGCCTTCGTCAATGTTCCTTCGGTTGCGGAGGATAGAGACCGAACTGTCTCACGACGTTCTGAACCCAGCTCGCGTACCGCTTTAATGGGCGAACAGCCCAACCCTTGGGACCTGCTTCAGCCCCAGGATGCGATGAGCCGACATCGAGGTGCCAAACCTTCCCGTCGATATGGACTCTTGGGGAAGATTAGCCTGTTATCCCCGGGGTACCTTTTATCCGTTGAGCGACCACACTTCCACACGTGATGGCCGGGTCACTATGCCCTACTTTCGTACCTGCTTGACTTGTAGGTCTCGCAGTCAAGCTCCCTTGTGTCATTGCACTCGACGGCTGATTGCCAACCAGCCTGAGGGAACCTTTGGGCGCCTCCGTTACATTTTAGGAGGCGACCGCCCCAGTCAAACTACCCGCCTGGCGCTGTCCCTAATCCGGATAACGGATCGAGGTTAGAGGCCCAAATGACGCAGGGTGGTATTTCAACAATGACTCCACACTGGCTAGCGCCAATGCTTCCACGTCTCCCACCTATCCTACACAACGACATTCGAAACTCAACACCAAGTTATAGTAAAGGTCCACGGGGTCTTTTCGTCCTTCCGCAACTAACGAGCATCTTTACTCGTACTTCAATTTCGCCGGGTCTATGGTTGAGACAGTGGGGAAGTCGTTACGCCATTCGTGCAGGTCGGAACTTACCCGACAAGGAATTTCGCTACCTTAGGACCGTTATAGTTACGGCCGCCATTCACTGGGGCTTAGGTTCACAGCTTCGCTCCGAAGAGCTAACCGTTCCCCGTGACCTTCCAGCATTGGGCAGGCGTCACAGCGTATACAGCGCCTTGCGGCTTCGCACGCTGCTGTGTTTTTGGTAAACAGTCGCTACCCCCTGGTCTGTGCCACCCCCATCAGCTCGGATCGCGAAGATCGTCACCAACAGGGGTCCTCCTTCTCCCGAAGTTACGGAGGTAATTTGCCGAGTTCCTTAACCATAGTTCTCCCGATCGCCTTGGTATTCTCTACCCGCCCACCTGTGTCGGTTTGGGGTACGGGCACCGTGTCAACTCACTGCTGGGATTTTCTTGGCAGCATGGGATCAGTGACTTCGCCTAAACGGCTCGGCATCACGTCTCAGTGTTAAGGCTCCAACTCTCATCGGAACCCACCTACACGCTTACCCGGGGACTACCATCGCCCCGGTTCACCTACCCTCCTGCGTCCCCCTTCAGCTATCCGCCGGACACTCGGTCGGCTCGCTTCCCGAAGGAAACAGCCCCGACGTTGCGACCATTGGACCTGACGCGAACACGGTGGTACTGGAATATTCACCAGTTGTGCATCGACTACGCCTTTCGGCCTCGCCTTAGCTCCCGACTAACCCTGGGGGGAATAGCCTTCCCCAGGAACCCTTGGGCTTTCGGCGGAGGGGTTTCTCACCCCTCTCTCGCTACTCATGCCTGCATTCTCACTTGATGCCGCTCCACGACTGTTTACACACCCGCTTCACTGCTGCATCAACGCTCCTCTACCGCTCATACTTACGTATGAACCCATAGCTTCGGCTCTGAACTTGAGCCCCGTTACATTGTCCGCGCAGGATCACTCGACCAGTGAGCTATTACGCACTCTTTCAAGGGTGGCTGCTTCTAAGCCAACCTCCTGGCTGTCTAAGCAATCCCACATCGTTTTCCACTTAGTTCAGAATTTGGGGCCTTAGCTGATGGTCTGGGCTGTTTCCCTTTCGTCCAACGAAGCTCATCCCCCGTGGACTCACTGCCGTGCTCTGGAGTACCGGTATTCGGAGTTTGACTGGGGTCGGTAAGCTTGTAGGCCCCCTAACCCAATCAGTGCTCTACCTCCGGCACTGAACACACGACGCTGCACCTAGATGCATTTCGAGGAGAACCAGCTATCGCCAAGTTTGATTAGCCTTTCACCCCTATACACAGCTCATCCCCGCCATTTTCAACTGACGTGGGTTCGGTCCTCCACGGAGTCTTACCTCCGCTTCAACCTGGCCATGCATAGATCACTTGGCTTCGGGTCTACAGCATGCGACTCAACGCCCTATTCAGACTCGCTTTCGCTTCGGCTACCCATCACTGGTTAACCTTGCCACATACCGTAACTCGCAGGCTCATTCTTCAAAAGGCACGCTATCGAGGCCACCCGAAGGTGACGACTCTCTAACTGCTTGTAAACCAACGGTTTCAGGTACTATTTCACTCCCCTCCCGGGGTACTTTTCACCTTTCCCTCACGGTACTGGTTCACTATCGGTCGCCAAGGAATACTTAGACTTATGGAGTGGTCTCCACAGATTCACGCCGGTTTTCTCGGTCCCGGCGCTACTTGGGATCCCAGACAGAGGCTGCGTGTGTTTCAAATACGGGGCTATTACCCACTATGGCGCACCTTTCCAGGTGACTTCTTCTACACAGCAACTTGGTAACTCTGTGTGTGATCTGACGCTCACACTTCTGGTCCCACTACCCCACAACAGCAAGGCCGCCAGGCTTGGCACTGTTGTGGTTTGGTCTCTACCCTCTTCGCTCGCCGCTACTGAGGGTGTCGCGGTTGCTTTCCTTTCCTCGGGGTACTGAGATGTTTCAATTCCCCCGGTTCCCTCCTCTGGCCCTATGTATTCAGACCAGGGTAACACTCCATGACGAGTGCTGGGTTTCCCCATTCGGACATCTGCGGATCGAGGCCTAGTCGACGGCTCCCCGCAGCTTTTCGCAGTCACTCACGTCCTTCATCGGTTCTTGGCGCCAAGGCATCCACCGTTGGCTCTTTGTAGCTTGGAATACTCTTACGATCGTTTTAAAAATAAAACGAACAAGATGCTCGTGCTTGCTCTGCAGTTCTCAAGGTGCGAGTGCGATGCATGTGGAACCTATACGGGCTCAACACAGCGGCATCAGAGGGAACTCCCTCAAAACGGAAGAGAAGACGGTGGACGTCGATGCCACGTTCGAGCAGGAGGGACCGAATCCCTACGACCACTCTAAGTGGGAAGCGACGAACGACACCAGTGCACCAACTGGAAGTGTCTCGCACCGGGTAGTCGGATGACTACTCAACGGTGGAGAGGTACTCCTTAGAAAGGAGGTGATCCAGCCGCACCTTCCGGTACGGCTACCTTGTTACGACTTCACCCCAATCACCGATCCCACCTTCGACGGCTCCCTCCCTAAGGTTGGGCCACCGGCTTCGGGTGTTACCGACTTTCGTGGTGTGACGGGCGGTGTGTACAAGGCCCGGGAACGTATTCACCCCGGCGTGCTGATCCGGGATTACTAGCAACTCCAGCTTCATGGAGTCGAGTTGCAGACTCCAATCCGAACTGAGACTGGCTTTATGGGATTCGCTTGCCCTCGCGGGTTCGCAGCCCTCTGTACCAGCCATTGTAGCGTGTTTGCAGCCCTGGGCATAAGGGGCATGATGACTTGACGTCATCCCCACCTTCCTCCGAGTTGACCCCGGCAGTCTCCTACGAGTCCCCAACTAAATGCTGGCAACATAGGATAAGGGTTGCGCTCGTTGCGGGACTTAACCCAACATCTCACGACACGAGCTGACGACAGCCATGCACCACCTGTGTAAGGCCCCGAAGGACACCCTATCTCTAGAGCTTTTCCCTACATGTCAAACCCAGGTAAGGTTCTTCGCGTTGCATCGAATTAAGCAACACGCTCCGCTGCTTGTGCGGGCCCCCGTCAATTCCTTTGAGTTTTAGCCTTGCGGCCGTACTCCCCAGGCGGGGCACTTAATGCGTTAGCGACGGCGCGGATCTCGTTGGTTGAGACCCACACCTAGTGCCCAACGTTTACGGCGTGGACTACCAGGGTATCTAATCCTGTTTGCTACCCACGCTTTCGCTCCTCAGCGTCAGTTACGGCCCAGAGCGGCGCCTTCGCCACTGGTGTTCCTCCTAATATCTGCGCATTTCACCGCTACACTAGGAATTCCCCGCTCCCCTACCGCACTCTAGTCACAGCAGTATCGAGTGGCGTCTCTGGGTTAAGCCCAGAGTTTTCACACCCGACTAACTGAACCGCCTACGAGCTCTTTACGCCCAATAAATCCGGACAACGCTTGGTGCCTACGTGTCACCGCGGCTGCTGGCACGTAGTTGGCCGCACCTTCTTCTGCAGGTACCGTCATTTTCTTCCCTGCTGAAAGCGGTTTACAACCCTAGGGCCTTCTTCCCGCACGCGGCGTTGCTGCATCAGGCTTTCGCCCATTGTGCAATATTCCCTACTGCTGCCTCCCGTAGGAGTCTGGGCCGTGTCTCAGTCCCAGTGTGGCTGACCATCCTCTCAGACCAGCTACCCGTCGATGCCTTGGTGAGCCGTTACCTCACCAACAAGCTGATAGGCCGCGAGACCCTCCCGGTCCGGTAACCCTTTCGTCGGTCCACCATGCGATGGTCCGACGGCATCCGGTATTAGCAGTCGTTTCCAACTGTTATTCCAGAGACCGGGGCAGGTTTCTCACGTGTTACGCACCCGTTCGCCACTAGGTCTTCACCAATCCGAAGATCGGATGGACCTCGTTCGACTTGCATGTATTAAGCACGCCGCCAGCGTTCGTCCTGAGCCAGGATCAAACTCTCCAACAAAAACCTGCCGATATCGAAACGGTTGTTCCTCCACCGAGCGGCTGATGGTCGAGCGCAGTGTGAGTGGAATTTACTCAGGGACTGCAATCTTGACTTATTAATTATGTTTGTCACCGGGTGGGAACCCGGCAACTGAATTGACAGACAGTCGTGTCTCAGAAACCGAAGTTTCCCCTGACCGACTGCCCGCACTGGCGTTCTGTCTTCTCTTCCGTTTTCAAGGAGCTACTGCTCTGACACTTTCACTTTCGTGACTAGGTGTCACCCTCGAACCTTTCGGTTTTTGGGGCGAGTTGAAACACTACTGCTCGCGCGGTGCGTGCACAACCCTGCGTCAAGAAAAAATCTGCAGAAGATGATGTGACGTTCGTCCCTTCTGCATCAATCGGTATCCGCCCTCGAGTGGGGCAATTTGCAACACATCAGAATCAAGTTCGAGAACCTCACCATTACAACGGAATCCGCGCTGCTCTAACGTGCGACGGGCATCGCCCTTGGACTTCGCTAACCCACACCGAACCAGGAGTTCAGGAAGGTCTGCACAATCCCCTGCAGCAACCTCAGTTACTGACAACTCACCGGCGACGACCGCCATTGCATCGGCATCAGCCTCTCGGGGGTCAGACCCGAACAATACGCCAGCCGCTGCATCAGCCGCACGCGCCGCATGCTCGCCATGAACCATTGCAGTGATCTCGTGAGCCAATGCCCGTTGCGCACCGCGCTCATGAGGGGCTGCATCGTGCTTGGCAAGGATCGACTCGATCTCTTCAATTGGCTGCAAGCTAAATCGCAACAAACGATCACGAACGTCAGCGTCATCGGTCTGCAACCAGAACTGGCGGAACTGATACGGGCTTGTGCGTTCAGGGTCGAGCCACACAGCACCCGAGGCAGTCTTTCCAAACTTCGTCCCATCGCTCTTCGTAAGCAACGGCCAGGTCAACCCAAATGCTGATGCCCCCGATGTTCGACGAATGAGATCGATACCCGCAACGATGTTTCCCCATTGGTCACTGCCACCCATCTGCAATTCAACATTGTGGGCGGAATGCAGATGCCGGAAGTCATTGGCTTGCAGCAGCATGTAGCTGAACTCGGTGAACGACAGACCGGACTCGGCTGAAAGTCGCGACTTCACAGAGTCTTTGGCAAGCATCTGAGGAACTGACACGTGCTTGCCAATATCGCGCAAGAAATCAAGGAGCGGCATCTGCTCGGTCCAGTTCGCATTGTTGACCATCGTCGCCGGGTTTGGTCCGGAGAAATCCAAGATGCCCTCGAGTTGGCGAGAGATGCTGCTGACGTTGTGCTCGAGTTCGTCACGGGTGAGCAAGTTGCGCTCTTCAGAACGACCACTCGGATCGCCGACCATCCCGGTGGCACCACCGGCGAGCGGAAAAACCCGATGACCATTCATCTGGAATCGGCGAAGCCCGACCTGACCAAGCAAGTGGCCAACATGTAACGAATCTGCAGTTGGATCAAAGCCGACGTACACGCCAATTGGACCGGACGCTAAACGGGCAGAGAACTGCTCACGATCGGTGGTGTCGTGGATAAGCCCACGGGCATCGAGTTCGGCGATGAAATCCATACGCCACCATCGTGCCACGACTCAGCACCAGATCCGACATTGCCCGGCACCTACGCTACGAGAATGCCGCACGAGCCGTCGAGCGATCACGATCTCGCAGAGTTGTTCCGAGAGTTCGCAGCAACCACCGGCTCACGCGCTCCGCTCTACGCCGACATGTCGGAAGCGATTGCCAAGGACCCACGATCGCATATCCGCCAATTGCTCAACAACGCTCCCCTCCCACAACGACGACCGGTGCTCTTTCTGGCAGCAGTTCACCATCTCGTACTTCAACATCCAAACTCCCCGCTTGCTCAACGATTTCCATCGGTCACCGGACAAGCCCATCAACGGGGAGCACAAGTCGCAGATTTACTGCGCAACCTCGATGATTTCTGCGGAGAGTTCAGCCAGGACATCGCCGCTCTCATCAGCACTCGCCACACCCAAACAAATGACGTTTCACGTTCGGCAATTCTGCGGCTAGCTCTTGCCCATCACCCGGTCACACCCGATTCGACACTCATCGACATCGGATGTTCTGCCGGACTCAACCTGCACCTTGATGCATACCACTGCACCTACACCGCAGAGAACGGACAGTGGACAACAACAGCCGGCAACCTCAACGCCCCATCACTGCAGTGCAGCGTGCGAGCAGAACAGCAGCCAGGAGTTGAGATCGGCAGATTCACGCGGCGCATCGGATACGACCCTCTGCCAATTGATGTGCACGGTGACGACGCATCGTGGCTTCTCGCATGCGTATGGCCTGATCAGATGGATCGCATTAGCCGGCTCGCCTCAGCGATCGACTGGGCGAAGAGCCATCCCATCGACCTACGCACGGCAGATGCGCTCTCAGCACTCGATGAGGTTGCGTCATTCGACGATGAACACCTCACCATCATCAACTCGTGGGTGCTGTCGTACCTCAGCGAGAGCGACCAAGACGCATACCGCAAGCGACTTGAGAATCTTGGGCAGCATCGAAACCTCACCTGGGTGTACCTGGAACAACCGTCAACCACGAAAGCGCTTGTGCACGACAAGGCGTTGGTCGGTGACCCGAAACGTGCAGAACACACCGCAGTTACCCGAATCGACTGGATTGGCGGGTCATCGCACACCAGCCACCTAGGAATCATGCACCCGCACGGCTACTGGTTCCATCCGAGTTCGCCTACAGCAACGTGAGTCCAGGAACCGTCGAATCGCGGAGGTTTACTCAGCGCTATTGCGCCTACTCACGCTGCTGAGTTGATGAAACCGGTGACCGAATCGGCAATCATCTGCACCGCAATCGCAGCCAGCAGCAATCCAGCAATCCGGCTCAACAACAGAATTCCTGACTGGCCAATCAAACGATTGACCAACTCAGCAAAGCGCATCGCCAAGTAGACCAGCACGAGAACGACCGCAAGGGCTGCAGCAATCAACCATCGCTCACGAGCAGTTGACGAATTTTGCACGAAGACAATCGCCGCAACAATTGCCCCTGGGCCGGCGAGAAGCGGCGTACCAAGTGGAACCATCGCAACCGCCACATGATCAATCGCAGGCGACTCAGCATCGTCATCGTCAGCGCTCATCAGCAGTTGAAGAGCGACGAGCAGAAGAAGTAACCCTCCTGCACCCTGCAGCGCAGGGACAGACACATCAAGAAATCCCAGGACCTGTCGTCCACCGATTGCAAAACCAGCAATCACAACAGATGCAGTGAGCACCGCCAAGAGAGCGGACTTTGACCGCTCCCGTGGCGAGAGTCGCCGAGTCACCGACAGGAAGATCGGCACATTGCCAATCGGGTCCATAATGACCAGCATCGTCACAAAGACAGCACCAAACGTCACCGCCATTTGGTCAACCCAACTGCTCTAGGCGAGCCACAGATTCTTGCAGCCGTGTAGAGAACAGCTCGATTTGCAGGGCCACCGGAGACGGGCCTGCTCCACCGGGTGACGTACGCATCTTTGTGGCACCGCCCGGTTCAAAATACGCGGCGCAATCAGAGCCGATCTCTGCCACCGCAAGATCACGCAGATTTGCCTCACCCGCAACATGACGCCGAACAAGTTGCCCCACTTGAGCATGGGCCTGACGGAACGGGACACCATTGCGAACTAAATGTTCAGCAAGATCAGTCGCAGCCAAAAGATCTGCATCGGCAGCAGCAGCCATACGGCCAGTATCAAAGACAGCGGTGTCGATCATCCCGGCAATTGCTGCAAGCGCAAGCACTGTTTGTTCAACCGAGTCAAAGAGCGGCTCTTTGTCCTCTTGAAGGTCTCGGTTATAGGCCAGGGGAAGGGATTTCAGAGTTGCCAGCAACCCCGTGAGGTTTCCGATCAAACGTCCCGATTTTCCGCGAGCAAGTTCTGCAATGTCCGCGTTTTTCTTCTGCGGCAACATCGATGATCCGGTTGCATAGGCATCATCGAGCCGAGCAAATCCAAACTCCTCCGATGTCCACAGCACCCACTCCTCACCGATTCTCGACAGGTGAATTCCAATCAGTGATAAGTCAAACAACGTCTCTGCGACAAAGTCACGGTCGCTCACGGCGTCAAGCGAGTTCGAAAATACGGAAGCAAACCCTAAATCTTCAGCCGTCGATGCAGGGTCGATCGCAATCGAGGTTCCAGCAAGCGCACCCGCGCCGAGTGGCGAGACATCAAGCCGTCGATAGGCATCAAATAGTCGATCGAGATCCCGATGGAGTGACCAGGCATGAGCCAGCAGGTGATGCGCAAGCATGACGGGTTGCGCGCGCTGAAGGTGCGTGTACCCGGGAAGGTAGGCGTCACCTGCCTCGCGGGCCCGCTCGAGTAACACCCGTTGAAGGTTCACCACACCGGCGGCGACCTCGGCAATGGCCTGCTTGGTCCACAACCTCAGGTCAGTCGCAATCTGGTCGTTTCTACTGCGAGCCGTATGCAGACGCGCTCCCGCATCGCCAGCAATTTCGGTGACTCGACGTTCAACTGCAGTGTGAATATCTTCATCACCTTCACGAAACTCAAACGTTCCTGCAGCAAACTCTGCTCGCACAGCCTCGAGAGCGGCAAGGACAACCTCGACTTCGTCAGCCGACAGCACACCCGCCCGACCAAGGCCGCGAACATGAGCCTGCGAACCGCGAATGTCGACCTCCCACAACCGACGATCAAATGGAAGACTGACGGTATACGCCATGAGGGCTTCAGCAGGTCCACCTGCAAAGCGACCATGCCATAACGACTCTGAACTTTTTTGATCATCCATGGCTCAAACCTCCATCAATGCCGGCAAGCTGACGAAGTTGCGCAGCAAGTTGTTTGCCGGTCGAATCCTCACCGGCAATACACAAGACGGTGTCGTCACCGGCAACGGTACCGATCAAGCCATCTACCGCACTGCGATCAAGTGCAGATGCAACCACATGGGCGCAACCGGGCGGAGTTCTCACCACCACAAGATTTGACGAACTTGTGACCTCACCGACCCATTCGCCCATGACTCGACGGAGTTGATCTAACGGAGCGACACGATCGGGAGCGAACTCAGGAAGCGCGTACACCGAGGAACCCAGTGCCGTCCTCACCTTGATTGCCCCAAGATCGTCAAGATCGCGGGACACCGTGGCCTGGGTCGCCGACACCTGCTCGGCCAGCAACAACTCGACGAGCTGCGCCTGGTTCACAACTTCTTGCTGCTCAATAAACCGAGAGATCAGCTGTTGGCGGCGGGTCTTCACACTCAACGAACACCTCCAAGAAATGCGAGCGCTCCACGAGCCGCATGTAAACGATCGTGACCCTGCCGAACAACCCTCGATGCAGGTCCGTCAATCACCGAGGCAGCCACTTCATACCCGCGATACGCAGGAAGACAGTGCATGAAGATGGCCCCACTTGCCGCTACCGACATCAATTCATCAGTGATGCTGTAGGGAGCGAAGATGCGGCGACGCTCTTCGACCTCATCTTCCTGCCCCATCGACACCCAGGTGTCGGTGTGAACGGCATCAGCATTCGTCACCGCTTCGACAGGGTCATCAGTCGAAATGACCTCCCCCGGACCAAGCTGGGCGAGCCGCTCGCATTCAACCATCGAAGGTTGAAACCCCGCTGGGCATGCGAACCGAATAGACATCTCCGACATCACACAAGCTTCACCGAGTGACCTTGCGACATTGTTGTAATCACCGACCCACGCGACTTGTCGACCCGACAATGAACCAAACTCGTGACGCATCGTCCGGAGATCAGCAAGTGCCTGAAGCGGATGCGACCAGTCGGACAACATGTTGACGATTGGAATTGATGACAGTGCTGCCATTCGCTCAACCACACCGTGCGAGAACACCCTCGCCGCCACCATCGAGTGATATCCCTCGAGGATCTGGATGACATCTTCAACAGGCTCGCGGACATCCAGGCCAACTTCCTCGCCTCGGGTGTACACCGGATGACCACCGAGTTGAACCACCGCCATCTCCATCGACTGGCGCGTTCGGTTAGATGGCTTCTCGAAAATCAAGGCCACGCCGCCACCGGCGAGCGGGCGATGCAATTCGTCGACCGGACGATCGGATAGCTCACCGACTAGCGAGAGTTCGTCGATCGTGAAGTCAACGATGTTGAGAAGGTGCCGTGTGCTCATGACCGACTCCGAACGGCTGAAATCGCGTCGACCAGGATTGCCATTGCCTCTTCAATCTCTTCATTGGAAACTGTGAGCGGAGGCGCCAGGCGAATTGTTGCAGCATTGACCGCATTCACGATGAGCCCGTTTGAGAGCGCCTCGGATGCAACATCACCAGCCACGATTCCATCCTCGAGAGCAACACCCAACAACAGCCCGCTCCCGCGAACGCCAGTCACGCCACCCGCACCGTCGAGCAATGCGCGAATACGCGCCTCTCCCGCTCTCGCGAGCGATGGAGCATCAAGACGCTTCATCTCGGAGATCACTGTCTCAACGGCCACAGTTGCAAGCGCTGTTCCGCTATAGGTGCTGCCGTGGTCTCCGGGCACAAAGGCCGCTGCAATTTCTACAGGAGCCCAGCAGGCTCCGATCGGCATGCCATTACCCATGGCTTTTGCAAGAGTGACAACATCGGGCGACACTCCCGAATGCTCGAATCCAAACCATGTTCCAGTCCGAGCAAAACCTGTTTGCACCTCATCGATCATCATGAGCGCACCCTTACGGGTACAGATTTCGCGGACGCCCTCCAGATAGCCATCAGGTGCCGGGTTCACTCCTCCTTCACCCTGAACCGATTCGAGGAACACTGCGCCAACAGAGTCATCAACAGCTTCTTCAATCGCTGCGAGATCACCCCACGGAACATGGATGAAGCCGTCGGGCATCGGAGCAAAAGGTTCATGCTTCGCCGGCTGCCCAGTCGCAGCCAACGTGGCGAGCGTCCGCCCATGGAAAGAGCCAAGAGCGGTCACGACCTTGTGACGACCTGGACCCGCGAACTTTCGTGCAAGCTTTAATGCACACTCATTCGCCTCGGCACCAGAGTTGGTAAAGAACACCTGTCCGGGTCGGCCCGTCGCCTCAGTAAGGAGGCCATCAACCGACATCGCTGCGGCCGTCGCAACCGGGTTTGCAAAAAAGTTGCTGACATGAACCAGCTTTCGAGCTTGCTCTGCAATCGCATCGGCGATGACCGGGTTCGAGTGCCCGAGCGATACGACAGCGATTCCAGCGAGAAAGTCGAGGAATCGCTTCCCGTCGGTCGAAAAGACCTCAGTTCCATCACCGCGCTCGAGCATCAGGGCAGGTGGCCCGAACACCGGCATAAACGGGCAATGCCCCACCGATGTCGAGGTGTCAAATGTATGTCCCATCTCAGTCTCCGTTCGTTTCCGCAGGCATCTGCACCATCGTGCCTACCCCAGCGTCAGTAAAAAGTTCCAACAACAGTGCATGAGGAGTTCTCCCGTCCAGAATGTGCGCTCTTCCGACGCCATTGCGAACGGCTGAGATACAACTCGCGACCTTCGGAATCATCCCGCCATCGATAATTCCCTCTTCGATCAACTGCTCAAGTTCATCTGGAGTCGTTTGGCGAATAAGCGAGGTTGCATCGGAGACGATGCGACGAAGCCCGTCGATGTCGGTGAGATACACCAACTTTTCAGCTCCAAGTGCGGCAGCAATTTCGCCCGCGACCGTGTCGGCATTGATGTTGAATGCCTGACCTTGGCTGTCGGCGCCAACAGTTGCGACAACTGGAATGAACTCATCGTCAAGCAATCGCTGCAACACCTCGGGGTTAATCGATGCGATGTCACCAACGAAACCAAGTTCAGGATTCCGCGCCACCGCTCGGATAAGACCGCCATCTTCGCCACTTACACCAACAGCAAAATCACCATGCACATTGATCGCTGACACAATCTGGGGATTCACCTGCCCGATCAGCACCATTCGGGCAATATCGACCGTTTCTGCATCGGTGACCCGAAGCCCGTCTTTGAACTCCGCTGTCTTGCCTAGTCGTTCCATGAGTTCGCTGATTTGCGGACCGCCACCGTGCACGACAACTGGCCTCATGCCAACGAGACGCATCATGACAATGTCGGTCGCAAACACCGATAACGCATCGTCACCGGACGTTCCTGCAAGAGCATTCCCTCCGTATTTAACAACAATGGTTCGACCGGCGAACCGCCGTATATACGGCAATGCTTCAACAAGAATTGCGGCGCGCTGGGCAGCAACATCAGTCATGGTGCAACTCCTATCCGATCAAGGCCCGAGGCTTCATCGATACCGAGCGCAACATTGAGCGCCTGCAACGCTCCGCCCGAAGCCCCTTTGGTGAGATTGTCAATTGCTGAGATCGTGATGATGGTGTCAGTTCGTTCGTCATACCGCCCCGTCACCAGCACAAGGTTTGATCCGAGGGTGGCTTTTGTCCCCGGGATACCGTCAATCACCTTCACGAACGGCTCATCTTCATACTGCGCCCGCAGTGTTGCCAACACTGCTTCAGACGACCGAGCAGCATCACTCGCAGGCGATGAATAACACGTTGCGAGAATGCCCCGGTTCATTGGCAGCAAGTGCGGAGTGAACAACACGCGTGCGCCGATCTCTTGCTCCATCTCGGGCGTGTGCCGATGACGCAGCAACCCGTAAGCGGTGAAGTTCTCATCGACAGTGGTGAACGCATATGCAAGATCTTCCTTACGGCCCGCTCCAGTCACGCCGCTCGCAGCGTCGACAATGACTGTGTCGTTGCTGATGAGACCGGCGTCAACGAGAGGACGCACGGCAAGAATTGCAGCGGTTACATAGCAGCCCGGGGTTGCGATCAGTGTTGCATTGACTAGTTCGTCACGATGAAACTCCGGCAGCCCATACACCGCGGCAGAAAGCGCTTCTGGCTGGTCGTGATCAAATCCGTAATAGATCGGGTACTGCGAGGCGTCGGTCAGACGAAATGCTGCGCTGAGGTCGACAATATGACCGACCCGGCCGGTGAGCGACGGGACGATTTCCATTGACGCCTCATGCGGAAGCCCCAGGAACACAACGTCAAGGCCATCGAGCTTGTCGAGATCAAATTCGGTGAACGACTCAGAGCCGTACGCCGCTGTCATTGAGGGATACAGGTCGTCGACGCGCTGGCCGGCTTGGGAAGCAGCCTGTAGCACCTGAGCAGAAAGAACAGGGTGACGGTCAATTAAACGAAGCAATTCAGCGCCAGTGAATCCGGACGCACCAACGATCCCGACCGACTTGTGTAGACCAGAGTTTGCCTTACCACCCATAACGAATGAGTATACAGCATGACGAATAGAAATTCGGTTTTCTGACATCGCTCATTCCCCCAGCGGTAGCCTTTCCCTCATGTTCTCAGGCAGGACACGCAGCCAACTTCTCGTTGCATCCCCGCCCCTTGACGACCCGAACTTTGATCGGTCCGTCGTGTACGTCATCGACCACAACGACGATGGCGCCATCGGAGTGATCATTAACCGGCCACTCGCCGACCCTGATCTCGATCCGATCTCGCGATGGGAGGACACTCTCACAGAACCTCCCGTCGTCTTCAACGGTGGACCTGTTGACCCCGCGGCCCTCATTGCGCTTGGAGTCACAGAACACAGCACAACTCTTGACATCGACGGCGCAGTGCAGATTGCGGATCGAGTGTGGTCAATCGACCTCGCCGGCGACCCGGCACTGATTGCCCCTCATTTCGCAGGTCTCAGAATCTTCAGCGGCTACGCAGGATGGTCCGCAGGGCAGTTGGAGGCAGAAATTGACGCCGGCGGTTGGATCGTCGTCACCGCAGAAACAAACGACCTATTCGGAAACCAGCCCGACGGACTATGGAGACGAGTTCTGCAACGCCAACCGCCACCCGTCAGTTGGCTTGCGAACGCTCCCAGCGACGTCAACCTCAATTGACCGATTACATCGGAAGGCAACGCCTCTAACTACGGAGCTCTGCTCCAAGTTTGGTAGCTGCCGCCTCGCAGGCAGATTTCACATCGGCAACGTCGGCGTCAGTGAGATTGCGATCCTGTGCCTGCAACCGCAATCGCCACGCAAGAGAACGCTGCCCTTCAGGAACACCATTTCCTCGGTAGGTATCAAACAGGTTGACGTCAACCAGCAGCGCAGCCGCAGCCTGGCGAAGTGCCCTCTCAAGGCGGTCGGCAGCAATGTCATCACTCATCACAAATGCAAGGTCGAGGTCGCTCGACGGCATGCGACTGATTGGCCGATACGAACCCGAGCCACGTGAAGAGGAAAGAATCCCGTCAATGCGCACCTCGAGAACGGCGACCCGCTCGGAAACTCCAAACTGCTCGAGAACCTCTGGTGCAATCTCACCAATTCCGCCGATGACATCACGTCCTGCCCGCAGAACGCCCGAACGCGTTGCGTGCATTCCATCAGGCGCCGTCGACTGATCGATCATCGCGCCTACACCAAGGGCTGTCGAGATCTCACGCCAGACCTCCACCGCCGAATGGGCATCTCGGCCGGCAAGCACAACACCAAGCACCTCGTGTTCACTTGGCAACCCGTCACCCGTCGGTGGATACACATTTCCGATTTCGAATAGGGAAACACCACTTCGCCGGTGATGCTCGTTGTGAGCAAGAGCCGTCAAAAGACCAGGACGCAACGACAGCCGAAGGGCGCTTTCATCTGCGACGAGAGGATTCAAGATCCGCAGGGTGTTGCCAGAGATACCGGCTCTCTCCATCGTGTCAGGAGCAACAATTGGATTCGGCATCGCTTCAGAAATGCCGAGACCAATAAGAACCTCACGAAGACGCCGGCGCCGAATCTGTACCTGAGAGAGGTGCCCGTGCCCGGCTGGCTTGGGGACTGACCGCCCGATGTTCTCATATCCGAAATGCCGAGCGATCTCCTCAATGACATCCACCTCAGATGTCGCATCAGGGCGCCACGAGGGTAACGACACTTCGATTTCGTCACCATTGATGACAGTGACAAATCCGATCGAATCAAGCAAAGAAGGAATATCGTCCGCCTGAAGGTCAGTACCAAGGATGCGGTTCACCTCTGACATCCGAACAACAACCGACCGAGTGAGTTCAGGCAATCCCGATGACCTCTCGTCAGCGGCTCCTGAATGAAGAACGAGATCAGGACAGGTGAGTGACAGCAATTCTGCGAACCGCTCGACCGCACGCTCAGCAAGAAGAGGATCGACACCTCGCTCATACCTGGCTGACGCCTCCGACCGAAGTCCGTGACGAGAGGCAGTCTTCATAATCCCGAGAGGAGCAAACCACGCGATCTCAAGCACCACCTCAGAGGTTGACGCAGAAATTTCACTATCCGCGCCACCCATCACTCCACCGAGACCAACAGGCACATCATTTCCATCACAGATCAACAGATCATCCGCGACGCATATGCGCTCGACATCGTCAAGCGTGGTCAGCATCTCTCCATCACGAGCCGACCGAACAGAGAATCCACCACCGATAGTTGCGAGGTCATATGCATGGTTTGGCTGACCCAACTCCAACATGACGTAGTTACTGACGTCAACGACATTGTTGATCGATCGCATACCGAGCGCCTCAAGCCGGCGTGCCATCCAGTCAGGAGAACTACCGACACGGACCCCCGACATCACCGTTGCAGTGAAACGTCCGCACGCCGGACTATGAATCGAAACAGGAACGCTTCTGCCCTCACCATTCGCCGCAAATCCGCCGCCGACCTCGGCTAGCGGCTGTGACCGCCAGGCCGCCAAATCACGCGCGACACCAGCGATCGACCAACAGTCGGGACGATTACGGGTGAGATCAAGATCGAAAATGACATCTGGTTCGATGCCGAGCGCCTCTGCATAAGAAACACCCAACTCGGTATCACGATCAAGCAAGAGAATCCCGGAATGATCCTCTCCAATGCCAAGTTCGACGGCCGAACAGAGCATTCCTTCGGAGTCAATTCCGAGGATGCCGCGACGCTCGATTGTCATTCCGTTTGGCATGGTGGTGCCCAATGTCGCAAGTGGCACGACATCGCCAGCGACCATATTCGAGGCACCACACCACACATGGCGTTCCTCGCCGTCACCAGCATCAACCCAAACACGTCGAACCTTGGCAGCATCAGGATGCTGCTCAACGCGCAACACCTGAGCAGCGACAACGCCTGCGACTGGGCTACCTGTTGAAATGACCTCCTCGACTGCTAATCCGAGAGCGGTGAGGTCAGCAGCAACCGCTTCAACCGCGTCGACGTCGGTGGGGTCAGCAAATGGTCCAAACTCATTGAGCCACGAAAGAAGTACCTTCATCTCTCCTCCTCAGAACTGCTCGATGAATCGAATGTCATTGACGTACATGTCGCGAATGTCGGTGATGCCATGTCGCATGACTGCCATTCGGTCGATTCCAAACCCGAAGGCGAATCCACTCCACTCCTCTGGATCAACACCTCCTGCGCGCAACACTTCGGGGTGCACCATTCCACATCCACCGAGTTCCAGCCATGAACCATCCGGACGGCGAATGTCGAATTCGGCAGATGGTTCAGTGAATGGGAAATATGAAGGCCTCAAGCGCGAGGTGAAACCCTCACCGAAGAACGCCCGCGTGAACGCCTCAATCGTTCCCGCTAGATCAGCCATCGAGATATTGCGGTCGACTACCAGTCCCTCAATCTGATGAAAGACCGGCATATGGGTTGCGTCTGGCGTGTCACGGCGAAACACCCGACCGGGGGCAACGATATAAATCGGCGGTTCTGATTCGAGCATTGTTCGAATCTGAACTGGCGACGTATGAGTTCGAAGGAGCAAGCCAGAATCGCCGGCCCGCTCATGTTCATCGTGACCAACGAACAGAGTGTCAAACTCGCCTCGAGCTGGGTGCCCCTCCCCCATGTTGAGGGCCTCGAAGTTATGCCAATCAGTTTCGACTTCTGGACCTTCTGCCACAGTGAATCCGAGCCCAATAAACACGTCTTCTAGTTCTTGCCAGGCCTGGGTGACGAGATGAAGATGACCGCGATTGGCTTGGCCCATTGCCTCGGTCAGATCAAGTCGTTCGGCCTGCACCCGTGCGTTGCGCTCTTCAGCAACAAGCTGAGAGCGACGCTCATCAATTGCCGCTCCAACCGAAGCAAAAGCCTCATTCAAGGCTCGGCCAACGGCTTTACGTTCCTCAATGTCGTCAACTCTTGAGAGCGACGACTTCAACTCGCCAAGGACGCCCTTTTTGCCAACGGTTTCGGCAGAGACCGCCTCAACCGCTTCAAGCGTGGCTGCCCCTTGAATTCGCCCTAACGCGGCCTCAACTGCCGCAGTGATGTCATCTGTCATGAATCTGTCCTCCTGCACGTCTCTACCCTGATCTCACACCAACAACTGGCTTTCGACACCCTTTGCCCAGCAACTGGGCTGCCGAACCCTTGCGGGCGGCGTCACAACCCCCGGACGGGTCGCCCGGGGCAAAGAAATCGACGGGAGAAGGTCACCTCTTGATCATAGGCACCGGACAGCACCCGACCAACGTCTATTCAGGCTGCGCCATGGAGTCAGCCAACGAGTCGGCTAGGGCAAACGCCAGAAGGGTTCCTGCCATTGCCACGTTGAGGCTCTCGGACCGGCCGCGCTGAGGAATACTCACCCATTCGCTGACCACGCCGCCTTCATTAACTCCATGAGCCTCATTACCGAGAACGAACGCAATCTTTCTTTTCCAGTCAAATGACCGGTACGGCAGCCCACGATGTGACGAAGTTGCCACCATTGTGAACCCGAGAGACGCAATCTCTTCGAGGCTCAACATCATGATGGGCACATGAAATACGGCACCTGCTGAAGAGCGAATTGTTTTCGGGGCGAACACATCAGCGGTACCTGGGGTACAAACAACTGCGTCCAGGCCGGCAGCTTCTGCCGACCGGATCAAGGTGCCAACATTGCCAGGATCCCGCAATTGATCAAGCACCATGAGCGATTGCGCTTCCACCGGCAACGCTCGTTCACCGTGCTCAACAAGCGCAACATTAGGTTGCGGCTCGGAGGTCGTTGCGACCCGCTCGAGAGCAGCATCACTCAACTCGAAGCACGGAGCAGATGAGACAGGTCGACCCCCTGGGCCGACGAACTCCTCAATTACATTCCAACCCGCCGAGAGCGCTTCACCAATGAGCACGGCTCCCTCAACGAGAATCACCCCATCGGACTCCCGGGAAGCACGGTTCCGCCCAATTTCGCGGAGGTGCTTCACACGGGGATTCCGAGGTGATAGCGGCTCAGAACCAGACAGCACTGAACCGGGTCCGATCGTTCGATCTAGAGAGCGGCTTTTGCCTGCTCAACCAGAGCAGTGAATGCCGCTGCATCGGTCACTGCAAGATCAGCAAGGATCTTGCGGTCGACCTCGATACCTGCAGCATTCAGACCGGCAATGAAACGGCTATATGACATGTCGTTCTGACGGCAAGCCGCGTTAATACGCTGAATCCAAAGTCGACGGAACTCGCCCTTCTTCGCTCGACGGTCACGGAACGCATACTGGCCACTCCTCATGACCTGCTCGTTCGCCGCACGGAAAGAACGGCTCTTGTTGCCGTAATAACCGCGAGCCTGCTTCAACACCTTCTTGTGACGCTTCTTTGCTGCCACTCCACGCTTTACACGTGCCATGAGATTTCTCCTCGTTCGCTTCTTACAAAAACCGGTTAGTGATTAGCGCTCTGCGAGCAAGCGCTTGATGTTCTTCTCGTCTGTCGAATGAACATCGACATCGCCGTCGAGACGACGGGTGCGAGTTGAAGGCTTCTTCTCAAACAGGTGCTGACGCATCGCCTGCTGGCGACGGAGCTTTCCTGTCCCTGTCTTTTTGAACCGCTTGGCGGCTGTCTTACTGGTCTTCATTTTCGGCATCTTCGCCTCCTGGTATTTCGTTCTCGTTCTTCGGGCTGTTCGCTGCTGCGGCAGCTTCCGCCTTCTTCGCAGCCTCAGCCGCTTTCTTATCTGGTGACAGCACCATCGACATTGAGCGACCCTCAAGACGAGCTTGATTATCAACTCGAGCGAGTGGCCCTGCTGCCTCAAGCACCTCATCAAGGATCTTTGCCCCGAGTTCTGGGTGGGCCATCTCCCGGCCTCTGAACTGAAGGGTTACCTTGACTTTGTGTCCATCTTCAAGGAATCCAACGAGGTGCCGGACCTTGGTATTGAAGTCGCCTTTTCCGATCTTTGGCCGGAACTTCACTTCTTTCACCGAAATCTGAACACTCTTGCGGCGTGACTCCTTGGCCTTCTGAGCCTCTTCGTAACGGAACTTGCCGTAGTCCATGACCCGGCAAACCGGTGGCGAGGCGTTCGGTGCGACCTCGACGAGGTCAAGGTCGAAACTTCTCGCTAAGCGAAGAGCTTCAGGCACTGCCTTGATTCCAAGCTGGTCACCTTCGGGACCGATGAGGCGAACCTCTCGAGCTCGGATCCGATCGTTGATACGGTGTTGATCGCTGCGTGGCGCTGCTATGACGTTTCTCTCCTGAGCAAGGGCTGTGGCCTCCCGGGCAAATAGCACGAAGCCACGCGCCGAAGGCTTACGCCTTCCGTCATGACCCAGACGCACGTTTTCGTGGCTGGGTGGGGGCAATCCCCACTTCGATCGGTTGTAACTCGATCAGCACTGCGCTGACCGACTTAGTACGCTAGCGGCTGTGACTGAGGAATCCGACGATTACAACGAAGCGCCCGATGACGACCAGTTAGCCGAACTCGATCGAGAATTACAAGAAGCAAGGGCTCGGGTGGCTGAAGCACCTGTCGAGACAGTGATCACCAACCATGCCGTTGGCTTATACGAACTTGCTGCGATCCACTTATCGGCAACTCCTCCAGACCTCGAGTCGTCGGCTCTCGCAATTGACGCGTTTGCCTGCCTCATCGAAGGTCTATCCGGTCGACTCGGCGAAGAAAGCAGCACGCTCGAAGCTGCACTTGCAAATATTCGGATGGCATTCGTCCAGGTCAAACAGATGACCTCTAGCCAAGGTGGCGACTCGTAACAACAGTTTTGTGTTAGCGAGCCGCAAATCTTCCACTTGGAGACACCAACACCCTCCCCTGCTCAACAATGACACCCTCGGAGCGGAGAAGGCGCGCCTGTTCAAGTTCGCTCCCGGGGACGAGTCGACCATGCGAGGTGACAACTCTCCACCAACTCAGCCCTGAGGTACCAGCAAGCACCTTGCCGACGTGTCGGGCGGCCTTCGGAAAACCAGCATCTAAGGCAATATCGCCGTACGACACAACCTCGCCAGGCTGCAGTAACCGAATGACCTCAATGATGCAGGCATCGAGATCTCGGTCTGTCGACATCGGCTCAGTATGACGTCTACGCCAATTGCGGCGTCACCCGAACTGCTTCGATTCGACCGAACCGACGCTCAGTGGCCACTGTGACCGCAGTGCCGACCTCAATGTTTCGAGAGCCATCAGAAATTGCAATGCAATGAAACTGCATTGCTACGCCATCAACGTCGACGACACCCAGGCCGACGTCAGGATTGAACTCAGCAACAACGCCTCTCAGCTGCAAGGTCACGGCACGATCTTAGAAATCGGAATTTCAACAAGATCGGTTGCTCCGGCCTCTGAGAGGGCCGGAATCAACAAGTTAATTTGGCTCTTCGGAACCACAGTCTCAACCGCGAAGTCACCATTTGCGAGTTGATTCACCGTCGGGCTCTTGGCGGCCGGCAATATTTCAAGAATGCTGTCCCGCAAGGCTGCGGCCACGTTGATTTTGAGCAGCACTTTGCCACGGGCGTCGAGCGCACCATTCAGCAAAATCATGATCTGCTCCATTGCCCGACGAAGTTCGGGATCGGCGAACGACGCAGGGTTTGCGATGACTTCGGTGTAACTCGTCAACATCGTGTCGATGACGCGCAGTCCAGCGGCCTTCAACGCCCGCCCGGTCTCAGTGATGTCAACAACACAATCAGCAATATCGGGAACCTTGGCCTCGCTCGCACCATACGACAATCTCACATCAGCATTCACTCCCCGCTCAGCGAAGAACCGCTTTGTCATCTCGGGGTATTCAGATGTCACCCGCACACCATCAGGAAGATCTGCAACACTCTGGTACGACGAATCTCCAGCAACTGCGACCACTACTCGCACAGGATTCGACGTTGCTTTTGAGTACTTCAACTCACCCAGACTCTCAACGGTGCTGGAAGTTTCTTCAACCCAGTCACGGCCGGTGATGCCGATGTCGAACAGACCTTCGGCGACGTATACCGGAATCTCCTGCGGCCGAAGAATTCGTACCTCGGCAACGCGGGGGTCGTCAATCGAAGCCCGGTAGTCAACACTTGATGAGCGAACCACCTGCAAATCAGCAGCTTCGAACAATTCGAACGTCGCCTTTTCAAGCGAACCTTTGGGAAGAACTACGCGCAACACCAGTCAAAGGCTAACGCCGAGAGTGCGTCTCAGTGCTCTGTGGGTTCATCAGCCAGCAGAGCAAGCGCATGAGGAAGCACATCGATGACCGCGTCAAGTTGCTCGACTGCACCTTTCGGGGACCCAGGAAGGTTGCAAATGATCGTTTCACCAAGAATGCCGCACACCCCTCGCGATAGTCGCCCAAATGGACTGATCGCACGCATCGCCTCAGCAAAACCGGGCGCGGATCGCTCAATCACGTCCACGGTTCCCTCTGGGGTTTGATCACGTGGAGCGAAACCTGTTCCACCGGTCGTGACAACAAGGCCTGAAAATCCAGCGCTCATCTCGCGCAACGCCTGTGCAACAGATGCTCGGCCATCTTCGGCAACCCGTCGTTCAACGACATCAAAACCTGCCTCGCTCAGGCGCTCAGCTACACCTGCTCCACCGGTGTCTTCTCGAACTCCGTGGTGCACGCCATCACTCACCGTGAGCACTTTTGCTTGCGGATTCGTCATGCCAATCGACGGTATCGCATCAGCACCATTCCGTCGGTGTCTGCATCGTGGGGTAGCACTCTCCAGCCGTGACCGAACCGCTGCCACTGCCCTTCGGGAGGCGCATCATCAACTTCCCAACCGCTAGGCATGCCATGGTCGATCGATTCACTTGCATTGATGGTGCACACGCTGTACACAAACCGGCCACCTGGCTTTACAAGCGTTGTTGCGGAATCGATCAGTGCCTGCTGCAGGGACGACAACACATCGACATCACGGGGTTCCACCCTCCATCTCGAATCAGGTCGACGACGGAGCGCTCCAAGCCCAGAACACGGAGCATCAAGCAGCACAGCATCAAACTGGCTCTCAGCAAACGGCGGGAGGGTTCCATCAGCTGCGATCACAGAAAGCTGATCACTCGAAAAACCGAGACGTTGGGCATTCTCGGCGATCAGCCCGGCACGCTGAGTTCGAAGGTCAGCGGCAACGACCGTCGCTCCCGCAGCCGCAAGAGCCGTTGCCTTGCCGCCAGGTGCTGCACAAAGGTCAAGAATGAGCTCCCCAGGCTGCGCGCCCACCGCTGCTGCGACCCAAGTTGATGCCCGGTCCTGCACATAGCCGTCATCTCTCACAACAGGCGCTGGGGGAACATTCATGCGAGCGAGCGATGCGACAGCCGCTTCGGCACCAACCTCGTCGACATACAGGTCGTAGATCCAGTCCGGGACGCTCAGCTGGGATGCCAGCGAGGGCCATTTGAGGTCTGAAGGAGGCGGGCCTTCGACCGTTCGTCGCAAGATCGCATTGACGAATCCTCTCACCCTGCGAGGTGCAAGCGACACCGTTTCGTGAACTGCAGCGTGGGCAGGCACCCCTCCCCAGCCCCACTGGTACGCGCCCAAACGAAGGATGCGACGCGTCGCTGCATCGGGTGGCGAAGAAATGTGACGATCAACAAGTGCGTCACACGCCCGGCGAAGACGGGTCGTACCGTAGACAAGGTCGGTCACCATCGCTCGATCACTTCGTGACAGATCGCTTCGATCAAGAGTTGACGGCACCACAAGGTTCGCAAACGCTCCCTCGTCCTCGATTCGCCTCAACAGAGTGAGTGCAACACGACGTGGATCATCGCTCACTCAAACCACTCGCCTTCAGTTGGGCGAGCGCCCCGAATCCAGTCGTCGAAATTCATCTGCGGTTTACCAGGTGGCTGAACAACTATCGGGACGACCCGATCTTCGACGACGTGGGCGGAGTGAATCCGAAAGCGTTCACTTCGCCAAGAGGTCCACGCTCCACCAATTCTCACCTTCCGAAGAATGTGATCATTTGGCTCAGACCAGTCAATGTGACGATCCTCAGCCAAGATTTTTGACGCGTACGTCACCTCTCCATGCTGAGGAACTGGATCGCCAAACCCTTCGTCAAGGCATCTCAGCAATAGGTCAGTTCCCACCTCACCTAATTGAGCGGTCAGCGACTCAGTCGTTGCATCCGAGTCAACCGGTACCGCCTCGGATGCGAATACACCACCGGCGTCAAGCGCCTCAACCACCTCCATGACGCACACACCTGTGTGATCATCGCCGGCAAGAATTGCGCGTTCAACTGGTGCCGCACCCCTCCAACGTGGCAGTAACGAGAAATGAATATTGACCATCGGAATGACATCGAGCACAGCAGGGCGAATGATCTCCCCGTACGCAACGACCACGCCGAGCGTTGCACCACAGGTAGCAGCATCACTGGTTTGGTGGCTGACAGGAAGTCCGAGCTCGATCGCAGCAGTGCCAACAGGAGTCGGAGATGTTGCTCCCCCGCGACCCCGTCTACGGTCAGCCCCTGTAATGACCAACTTGATGTCATGGCCAGCGCGAACGAGCGCCCTTAACACCTCAGCGGAAACGTGCGGACTCCCGAGGAAGACCAGTTGCTGGGGACCGCTCACCGTAAAGGAAGTCGACGAAACCCTCGACGCTCAGGTTCGGGAGCACTCAGGCGTCGATACTCGGCAAGAGCCTCACTCCGCTGCTCAGCAGTCATCCGGTCGAACATCAGCACACCGTGGAGATGATCGAGTTCGTGCTGATACATCCTGGCCTCGAGATCGTCTGCTTCACGCTCAACTTCATTTCCATCAATATCAAGACCACGCAATAGCACCCTACGCGGGCGGACAATCTCAACGAAGAGGCCAGGAATTGACAGACACCCCTCGTCGTACACCCATTCGCCGTCGCTCTCCGCAATGACAGGGTTAAAAATGACTTCGCGACCCTCATCGAGATCCCACACAAAGATCTGCTTCTGGATGCCTATTTGAGGAGCTGCAAGCGCAATTCCGCCGTTGCTGGTCCCCAGGGTGTCGAACATCTCGTCAACAAGACGAACGAGCCGACCGTCGATATCGGTAATCGGTGCTGCCTGAGATTTCAAAACCGGATCACCAAAGGTGCGAATTTCATGCGCCATACGTGGCAGGCTACCTCTCATCGCCACTCACTACTTTGATGAAGCACCTGATGCTGCTCGAGATCCTCGAACCGTCGAGGTGGTTCTTCCCGACCTTGCCTTCACCTTCACAACCGACCGAGGCGTCTTTAGCCACGGACATCTTGACAGCGGCACCGCCTTCTTGCTGCAACAGGCGCCATCACCGCCGACGGAAGGAACCTTTGTTGATGTCGGATGTGGCGCCGGCCCCATCGCACTCACTCTTGCGCTCAGATCTCCGGAGGCGACAGTTGTGGCAGTTGACCCCAACAGCCGAGCCCGGGAACTCACCGCCGCAAACGCCACTGCGAATGAAGTTTCAGTGACGGTAGTTCACCCAGACAACGTGCCAGCAGACATGACCGTGGACCTGATCTGGTCGAATCCCCCTATTCGCATTGGAAAACAGGCACTGCGGGAACTGCTGACGGAGTGGCTAGGCAGACTCTCTGACCATGGGGTTGCGATTCTGGTCATCAATCGAAACCTTGGCGCAGACTCCCTTCATCGCTGGCTTGAAACAGAAAGCTGGCATGTCTCGCGTCTTGGCTCACGCTCGGGTTTCAGGCTGCTCTCGGTTTCACGCCCGCACGATTAGCGACCCGGGTTCACCGCAACACGCAATTTTCCTTTTGTAGGACGTTGGCCAAACGCGAGTGCGTCAGCGAGAACCTCTGCGTTCACTCCTCGTACCTGGCGTTTGTCGCCAGACCCCCCGGAGCGAACTGTGGCCGGCAACGTGCTCACGAAGTCGCCGGCGGACGATCCTTCAATGATCGCCAAGGCTCCATATGGGGGAAGATGCAACTGCTCACGATGCACTCGTTCTGCTTCAGTTGCTGCTCCAATATCAACCTCACCCATTGCAGCGAGCACACCGTGATCGGGGTGCTTAGTTTGCAAGATCAAACGACCACCGTCACTCTTGCGACCAACGACACGGGCGGCACGGGCAAGCAATCCGAGAAGGTGCTCCCCTGCCCGGAAACGAGGAGCGAACAGTTCGCTATCGACATCGAGGAACACAACGGTGTCTGCATGATGTACTCGATGCAACAGCGCCTCGGTACCAACCAGTACGTCAGTTGAGCCTGACGACCAATCTGGGTACGAGTCACCTTCGACCAACACCGCTGGTCGACCTGCTGCGGCGCCAAGCTCTTTTACGAGCCGAGCCGTACCTGGCCGAAGATTCGAGAATGACATACCGCTGCAACCGCGGCACAGCAATGGGCGGTGAGAGCCACACTTCGCGCAGTACAACTCGTGTTCTGATGGCTGCGACATCAACGATTCGCATTCCTCGCAGGACGCAAGCTCACGACAATTTCGACAGGACAGCAAGCGCGAGGTGCCAGTGCGATTAATCACACACAGCACACGGCGAGAAGGTTCGCGCAGCTCCTCAATCACCGCCGATGCGAGGCGACCAACTCGCGGGCCATCAGCATCAGCGAGATCGGATACAACAATTTCAGGCCATCCCGCCGTCTCACGCTCGCGTGATGGGGCGATGACAACGCCAGACGACAGCCCCTCAGGTGTTGGCACCGCTGACACCAAAACTAAAGGCAAACCGACGCGTGCCGCTCGCTCTGAAACAACCTCACGCGCATGCCAAGTCGGCGATGATTCAGATTGAAGTCGCTCGTCAAATTCATCAATCACAATGATTGACCCGACCTTTGGCAACCGGGCAAACGCAGCAGTCCTCGTACCGATCGAAACGTCAACACCAGCAGCAGCACGAGCCCAATCTTTTGGAAGCAGTGCCGTACTCACTCCGGCTCGAGACATCCGCGAGTGCAAGATGGCGGCATCGTCAACCCCTGGAACAATGACCAATACGGGCCCTCTTGTGAGGCAACTCCACACCGATGGCAATACATCAGAAGTTGGTGGTAAGCGCAGCACCCCTCCACCTGCCTCCAACAATTTTGCAGTTGCGGGCGAACGTGGCTCTGGATGAATACCCGAGTACGTCGCTGTACCGATAGTACGAATCACCTGCAGTGGGGAGGCCGCTCGAAAGAACTGTGACCGGCGTCCAGCCCAACGATGGGCAGCCCACTCAGCAAGTTCACACACTTCTTCGTCCGGCCCAACGCCCGACACCCGCCGAAGAGGTAGCAGATCTTCGTGTGGAGAGGCATCTACGGGATCGAGTTCTCGAATCCATCCCCCTATACGTCTGCCATGGAGGTCGATTCTGACAACTGACCCAACTGAAACTTGATCAGCTAGGTCAGCCGGAATTTGGTAATCAAAGGCGCGATCTGGTCCCGACCGGTCGCAAAGAACTCGTGCGATTGTCGGGAGATCAGCCACTCACAATCCAACAGCAGATGTGAAGTCATCGAGGCGTGACAGTGTCTCCCAGGAGAAACCATCACGACCGAAGTGACCGTAGGCAGCGGTGCGCTGGTAGCCAGGACGGAGCAACTCAAGGTCGCGAACAATTGCACCAGGACGAAGATCAAAGACCTCACGTACTGCGGCCACAATCTTGTCCGGATCAACAGACTCAGTTCCGAATGTGTCAACAAGAATGCTCATTGGGTGAGCAACACCAATCGCATACGCAACCTGAAGTTCACAACGCTTCGCCGCACCAGAAGCAACAACGTGCTTCGCTACCCAGCGAGCCGCATACGCAGCCGACCGGTCAACCTTTGACGGGTCTTTACCGCTAAACGCTCCACCGCCGTGACGCCCCATGCCGCCGTAGGTGTCGACGATGATCTTTCGCCCGGTGAGACCGCAGTCGCCCTGAGGTCCACCAATGACGAAGCGACCGGTTGGGTTGATGAAAATGTCGTAGTCATCGCCGGCGAATTCTTCGGGGATAATCGGGTTGATCACCTGTTCGATCAGGTCAGGACGAATCACTGTGTCGCGATCGATGCCATCTTGATGTTGGGTCGAAATCACGACATTTTTGATCGCAACAGGACGACCGTCTTCGTATTCGTACGTGACCTGTGTCTTGCCGTCGGGCCGAAGATACGGCACCTGACCCTTATGGCGTACTTCGGCGAGACGTTCAGCGAGACGATGTGCGGTCCAAATAGGGAGTGGCATCAACGCAGGTGTTTCATCGCAGGCAAATCCAAACATCATCCCCTGGTCACCGGCACCCTGGAGATCAAGATCATCGTCAGCGGAGCCAGACGACCGAACTTCCTCTGACGCATCGACGCCCTGCGCAATGTCAGCGCTCTGCTCATCGATCGAAACGATGACGCCACAGGTGTTTCCATCGAAGCCGGCATTTGCGTCGTCGTAGCCGATATCAGTGATCGTTTTGCGGACAATCTTTGGAATCTCAACGTATTCAGAAGTGGTGATTTCACCGGCAACTACACACAACCCGGTGGTCACCATTGTTTCGCAAGCGACTCGACCCGCAGGATCAACTTCAAGGATTGCGTCAAGAATTGAGTCACTGACTTGGTCAGCAACTTTGTCGGGATGACCTTCGGTCACGCTCTCTGATGTAAATGTCCAACGGGCCACGTCGACTCCTCCATAAATGGTTTCAACGATTCTCAGAATGTCACAAGAACCGTAGCGAATCTTGCATCACCCTCGAGCAGGGGCTTCGCAAATTCAGTTGGTGGGGTTGACGCGACCGGCATCTACCGAGCGCATCGCTTCGCGTATCCTAACGATTTCGTCGACGATACCGACGGCAATTTCAGCCTTTGAGCACAACGCAAGTTCACGCTCGCCAACTGCCGATACCAGTGTCACGGCGTTCGTTCCATGACTGAAGCCGACCCCTTCTGCGCTCACGTCATTAGCGACAACGAGATCAAGGGACTTCCGTTCAAGTTTTGAGAGAGCGTTCGTTACGAGATCACTGGTTTCAGCCGCAAATCCGACGATAGTTTGCCCACTCTGCCGGTTTCGCCCGATCGCCTCAAGTAAGTCAGGGGTTGGCTCGAGAACAATCTCAGGCACACCGCCCGCCTTCTTAATTTTTTCAGTCACCGCTTGTGTTGGTCGAAAATCAGCAACCGCAGCCGCCATGATCACGATGTCAGCGTGAGGGACGACAGCGTCAAGAGCGTTCTGCATCTCGGCTGCCGTCTCTACCTGCACTCGCTCCACTGAAGAAGGGGTAGGAAGTTCTGTCGTCGTAATTGTCGTGACATGGGCGCCACGCCGAACACACTCATCGGTAATTGCATGTCCCTGTTTGCCGGACGACCGATTCGCAATGACCCGGACAGCATCAATCGGCTCGCGAGTCCCGCCCGCTGTCACAACGACACGTAACCCCTCAAGGTCACCACTGCCGAGAACACGATCGACCGCAGCAACGATGTCAGCGGGATCAGCAAGACGACCCTTGCCAATATCTCCTCCGGCGAGGCGACCGGCTTCGGGTTCGACAACATGAACACCCCGGGACTTCAAGAGAGCGATGTTCGCCTCAACAGCTGGATGCTCCCACATCTCGGTGTGCATCGCCGGGCACACAATGACAGGAGCACGCGTCGCAATGAGAATGTTCGTGAGGAGGTCGGTTGAAAGCCCGTGGGCATAAGCCGCAAGCACACGCGCCGTCGCAGGCGCAACAAGTACCAAATCTGCGCCCTGACCAAGAGTGGTATGCGGAATCGGGTCAGCGCCTTCCCATAACGAGGTACGAACCGGTTCAGAACCAAGAGCGCTGAGAGTTGTCGCACCAAGGAAATGTTGAGCACCCGCAGTCATCACCGGAGATACATGTGCCCCGGCATCAACTAAGCGCCGGCAAACCTCAACAGATTTGTACGCAGCGATTCCACCACTGACACCGAGGACGATTCGCTTGCCCGCAAGCATGAGAACTCAATCAGTCATCTGCTTCAGTGTCGGCATCGAAGCCTTCACCAATGGGGAGACCGGCTTCGTCGACCTCTTCAACTGGCTCGCCCCAAAGAATCTTGTCAGCCGAAATCTCCTCGAATGCAACGCTCAGTGGCTTACGAGCAGTTGAGGAAACTTGAGGAGGAATCATGTGGCCAAGTCCCCCACCCAACTGGTTGAAATACGAGTTGATATCACGTGCTCGACGAGCCGCAAGGGTCACAAGCCCAAACTTTGAGTCGACGCGATCTAAAAGACCTTCGATCGGCGGATTCACCATGGTTTCATTCGTTTGTGGCACGTCTGGAAGTGTACCGGAGTTAACGAAGAGACCGTTCGCTCTCGATGACAGCAAGCATTTCGTCAATTGTTTGCTCTAAATCATCATTTGTAAGCACGTGGTCAGCGATTTCACGACCAATTGGCTCCTCAGCTTCCGCTTTTTTTAGGCGGGCAAAGATCTTGTCGTTTGGGTCTCCCCTACCACGAAGGCGACGTTCCTGCTCTTCGCGAGATGGCGGAAGAAGGAATATCAGCACTGCATCAGGAAATTGTTGCTTAACCTGGCGGGCTCCATCGAGTTCGATTTCAAGTACCACGTCTCGGCCACCAATAGCTGATGGATCAGGTGCAGGGGTGCCGTAATAATTGCCGAGGAATTCGGTCCATTCGAGAAAACCGCTCGCTTGAATTCGCCGCTCAAAGTCTTCAGCGGAGCAGAACACATAGGCATTTGGGGATTCGCCGTCCCGCCGTTCCCGGGTAGTCCACGACCGACTCAACCAGAGCCGAGAGTCCCGTTCGACGAGACGATCAACAATTGTTCCTTTGCCAACCCCTCCTGGGCCAGAAACAACAACAATCAGGGGATCTGGCTGATCAGACACCGAACTCCCTCAACAATGCATCGCGCTGTTGGGTGCCCAAACCTTGGATTCGCCGGTTATGCGCAATGCCGATTTCATCCATGGTCCGGCGCGCTTTGACCTTGCCGACTTTTGGCAAGGACTCAAGAATGGACAGCACCTTGATTCCGACTACGTTCGGATCATCACTCGATAACACATCATTGAGCGACATGGAGTGATTTTTAATTCTGGCTTTGACCGCAGCTCGGGCGGTTCGTACCTCAGCCGCTTTTGCAAGCGCTGCTGCACGTTGCGCATCAGTGAGTTGTGGAGGAGGCGCCATCTCTCGAATTTACCGTGGAACTCGGAAACGGGGAGAATTTGATTCTCAGGCGTTGAGCACTCCAGCAGATGTGAGTTGAGAAATCGCTGACAACGAACGTGATGATGCATATGCGAGCAACTCGTTCTGGATGGATTCGATCGCAGCGGGATTCGCAAACGTGGCGGTACCGACCTGCACCGCATGCGCACCGGCCAACATCAGTTCTGCTGCTCCCCAACCATTGGCCACACCGCCAACCCCGACAATCGGCAAGTCGGGCAACGCGCGTCGTACATCGGCGACCGCACGAACCGCAATCGGATGAATCGCTGGACCCGAGACCCCGCCTCCGCCATTACCAAGAACCGGTCGTGCAGTCTCGGGATCAAAGACAAGGCCCAGCAACGTATTGACCAGAGTTACTGCCTCTGCTCCAGCCGTTGCCACCGCATCTGCAATCTCAACAAGTCGGTCAGTGTTAGGGCTCAATTTTGCCCAACGAGGCCTTCCGCAGGCTGCCGTCACTTCCATCACCGAAGCACTGAGTTCAGCATCGTGAGCAAAGATCGACCCACGGCCCTCCAGATTGGGGCACGAAAGATTGACCTCGACAGCGAGTACCTCGTCTGGGGCATCAGCAAGCATCTGAGACGCAAGGGCATAGTCGTCGACACTTCGACCCCAAATCGAGCACACAACAGAGGCACCAACATCGATCAACTTGGGAAGCTCATGTGTAAGCCAATACTCGACACCAGGCCCCTGTAAGCCGACAGCGTTGATCATTCCTGCTTGCACCGTATGCACACGCGGCGCTGGGTTACCTGCCCACTCGTACGGAGCGATTGACTTTGTAACTACCGCTCCGATCTGCGAAAGGTCGAGATACGGCGCCAATTCGCTGCCATAACCAGCAGTGCCAGACGCAGTCATCAGCGGACTCGAGAGCGTGATAGATCCGATGTTGACACGTCGATCGATGGCCGCGACGTCGGCAACTTGGTGACGGGAACGGCGACTCACCTTTGGTGGAACTCCTGCAGTGTTCGAACCGTCAATGGTTCGTTCGAGGTCTCAGCAAGACCCTGAGCTGCGGCAAGTGCAGCTGCAACTGTCGTCACGCAACTCACCCGATGGAGACTGGCCGCCTTACGAATCTGTTCGCCGTCACTACGCCCAGACGAGCCGCGAGGCGTGTTCACCACGAAGTTAATCGTGCCGTCTGCGATGAGATCGATGGCTGTTGGACCATCCTGCTCGGCAACCTTTCCAAGAACCCGATCGACATCAATCCCGAATCGGGCTAGGTGAGCTGCGGTTCCTTCGGTTGCCGCAATGGCAAGGCCTCGCTCACGCAGTCGGCGAGCCACAACAATTCCTGCCGGTTTATCGGTGTCGTTCAACGACAGGAACACCATGCCCGAACTCGGCAGTTCGCTACCTGCGGCGAGCTCAGCTTTTGAAAAAGCCCGTCCAAATCCGGTGTCAATTCCCATCACTTCACCGGTTGAACGCATCTCTGGACCGAGTGCTGGGTCAACTTCAGGGAATCGGTTGAACGGCAACACTGCCTCTTTCACGGCGACATGACCTTCGACAGGGTCGCATAGCAGCCCCTCAGTTCTGAGTTCTGCAAGCGTCGAGCCCATCATCACCCGGGTCGCAACTTTTGCGAGCGGAACTCCCGTTGCCTTCGCAACGAAGGGAACTGTTCGACTTGCCCGAGGATTTGCTTCGATGACATACACCGTTGTTCCAACCACTGCGAACTGCACGTTGATGAGGCCTCTCACATCGAGGCGCTGAGCGATAGCAGATGTATATGAGCGAATGACCTCGACCACCCATTCAGGGAGTGTCTGGGGAGGAATTGCACACGCCGAGTCACCAGAGTGAACACCTGCCTCTTCAACGTGTTCCATCACGCCGCCGATCAACACCTCACCGGTGTGATCCCGGATGGCGTCAACATCAACCTCAACAGCACTGGCCAAGAAACGATCGATCAACACAGGGCGCTCAGCTGACAAGCCGCCTTCTCTTCCGAGACTTCCTGCCCCTGAGAGCTCCGCCATTGCCCGAGCGAGATGATCGTGGTCGTGAATGATCTGCATGGCTCGACCGCCGAGCACATAACTCGGTCGAACAAGCACCGGGAATCCGACCTCGTCGCAAATCTTGCGAGCCTCTTCGAGGGTGACAGCGGTTCCACCTGGAGGCTGCGGAATAGCGAGCTCGTCACAAAGTCGGTTCCAGATTTCTCGGTCCTCAGCAGCATCGATTGATGCAGCTGACGTCCCAGCAACAAGGTCGACGTCAATCTCCCCAGCCAACTTCAGCGGTGTTTGACCTCCGAGAGAGACAATCACTTTTGCTGGACGCTCTGCGTCAATGACGTTTAACACGTCCTCACGCGTCAAGGGCTCAAAGTAGAGACGATCGCTCGTGTCGTAATCGGTCGAAACAGTCTCGGGGTTGCAGTTCACCATGATCGTTTCGAAACCAGCTTCGCGAAGCGCAAAACTTGCATGAACGCAGCAGTAGTCAAACTCGATTCCTTGGCCGATTCGATTGGGGCCAGAACCAAGAATGACAACTTTGGTGCGGTCAGACTCACGGACTTCATTCTCGTCTTCCCACGTCGAATAGTGGTACGGAGTGTCAGCCGCGAACTCAGCAGCACATGTATCGACGGTCTTATACGTCGGGACAACACCCAATCCAAGACGAGCCGCTCGCACATCATTCTCAGTTACACCGATTATTCCGGCGATCTGGCGATCCGAATAGCCAAGCCGCTTCGCCCGACGCATTGAGCGACGATCGAAACTCTCGAGCGTCATTGACGAGAGATGGGCGTGTTCCTCGCACAGCATCAGGATTTGATCGAGGAACCAATGGTCGATGCGGCAGGCGTCATGCACCTGCTCGACCGTGACACCCCGGCGGAGGAGTTCCGCTACCTGCACTAGGCGGTCAGGGGTTGGAATCGCGCACATCTCGAGTAGTTCGACATCGGTATGTGCCGAAAGAGACGACATCGATCGACTATCGATGAGCCCATCGTGGCCCTGTTCGAGGGATCGCATTGCCTTTTGGACACTCTCAGTGAAGGTTCGACCGATAGACATCGCCTCACCCACCGATTGCATCTGGGTTCCGAGAACCCCTGAGGACCCAGGCAGTTTTTCAAATGCCCAACGCGGGATCTTCGTGACGACGTAGTCAATGACCGGTTCGAAACTGGCTGGCGTCGCTTGTGTTATGTCGTTCGGAATTTCATCAAGGCTGTAGCCCACTGCAAGCCGAGCAGCCATCTTTGCGATTGGGAAGCCGGTCGCTTTCGAGGCAAGTGCACTCGACCTCGACACGCGTGGGTTCATCTCAATGACCACCTGTCGACCGGTGGTGGGATCGACAGCAAACTGGACATTTGAACCGCCGGTTTCTACCCCCACGCGACGGATACAGCGAATTGCGGCATCACGCATCTCCTGATATTCAACGTCGGTCAGCGTCTGCTGCGGAGCAACAGTGATGGAGTCCCCCGTGTGGACCCCCATCGGGTCAACATTTTCGATCGAGCAGATGATGACGCAGTTGTCAGCACGGTCTCGCATGACCTCGAGTTCGTACTCTTTCCAACCAGCAATTGATTCTTCGATGAGAATCTCACTAATCGGACTAGCGGCAAGACCGTTAGAGGCAATGCGCTCAAATTCTTCTGCAGTTGATGCGATGCCAGTACCACGGCCGCCAAGGATGTAGGCGGGTCGAATAATGACGGGGAGACCAATTTCGTCCACAACTGCTCGAGATTCTTCCATCGTGTGCGCAACTCCCGAACGCGGCACATCGAGGCCAATCTCAATCATTGCGTCCTTGAACTGCTGACGATCTTCAGCCGTCGCGATCGCTTCTGCGTTCGCACCAATCATTTCTGGAGTTCCAGGAACACCGATCAAACCGCGCTCAAAGAGTTCCATTGCAATGTTCAACGCTGTCTGCCCACCAAGGGTTGGAAGCACTGCATCGGGTTGCTCGCGTTCGATAATCGACGCAACCACCTCCCATGTCAACGGCTCGATGTATGTGGCATCCGCGAAGTCCGGGTCGGTCATGATCGTTGCCGGGTTCGAGTTTGCAAGGATGACGCGGTACCCCTCCTCGCGGAGCACGCGACAGGCTTGAGTGCCCGAGTAATCAAACTCGCAGGCTTGGCCAATGACGATTGGACCTGAGCCGATAATGAGAATTGATGAAATGTCATCACGACGAGGCATTACCGGACCGCCTTTCCAGACGAGGTTTGGGCATCCATGAGTGCAGCAAACCGATCAAACAGATAGATGCTGTCGTGTGGCCCAGGACCTGCCTCGGGATGGTGTTGAACGCTGAAGCATTGTGCGCCACGAACTTCTAAGCCCTCGCACACACCATCGTTTAGGTTCACGTGGGTCATGTGCACATCGCGTTCCAGTTGCGCGAATGAATCAGCATCGACCGCAAAGTTGTGGTTCTGTGAGGTGATCTCGATCCGATCGGTGGTGAGGTCTTTCACAGGATGGTTTCCGCCGTGGTGCCCGAACGGGAGCTTCACCGTGGCCGCCCCGATTGCCCTTCCAAGAAGTTGGTGGCCAAGACAAATACCGAAGAGCGGAACCGCTCCAACGAGTTGAGCAACTTCACGAGAGACTGCGTCGAGCATGCTCGGGTCTCCCGGACCGTTCGACAAGAACACGCCATCTGGTTGGCGGGCAAGAATGTCAGTGGCCGATGTTGATGCTGGAACAACCTCAACGGTTCCGAGCGAGCCGAGGTGCCGAAGGATGGTTGTTTTGATACCGAAGTCGAGTGCAACAATTCGACGATGGCCGCTTCCAACGGTGTACGAGTCTGTTGTCGTCACAGTTGACACGAGATCAACTCCGTCAGTGCCCGATTCCTGCTGTGCATGCACCAACAACTCAGACTCTGGCAACCCGCCAAATGCTCCGGGAATCGCGCCTTGACTGCGGATCAATCGGGTAAGCCTCCGAGTGTCAATTCCCGCTATTCCCGCGAGTCCATGAGAAGCAAGAAACTCACTGAGGCCTTGCTCGGCACGGTAGTTCGAGTGCCGACGGGCGAGTTCGCGAACAATGACTCCTCGGCAGAACACTCCACGCGATTCCGAGTCGGTGGCATTCACCCCGTAGTTCCCAATGTGAGGGTAGGTGAAGGTAATGATCTGGCCCGCATAGCTGGGATCAGTGATGATTTCTTGGTAGCCCGACAACGCCGTATTGAAGACGACCTCGCCAGAGGCCACTGGGTGCTCTGCACCAATCAGCTCACCCTCAAACACGCTGCCATCGGCAAGGACAAGTGCTCCATCTCTAATCTGACCTGAACTCATGCTGTGGCTTTCCCGTCTCTTACAACTACTCGACCTTGGAACATTGTGTGGCGTACTTTCGCTTTCAAATCAACCCCTATGAACGGGGTGTTGCTACTCCGGCTGGCAAGGGCAATCGGATCCACTTGCCACTCCACATCTGGATCGATGACGACCAAATTTGCGGGCTCTCCAACCGCTATCGGTCGACCCTGGCTATCTGACAGACCCGCTATTTTCGCTGGCCTCCACGACATCGCTCCGATCAGGTGCTGCCACGAACAATCAAGGTGCGCTCGCGCGACACCGAGTGCTGTTTCGAGCCCGAGCATTCCTGGAGGTGCCTCATCGAGCGGTCGATCCTTTGCAGCTGATGGGTGAGGGGCGTGATCGGTGGCAATTGCGTCAATCGTGCCGTCGATAAGTCCTGCTTTGACCGCCTCGATATCGGCAAGTGTTCGAAGTGGTGGATTTACCTTGTAGCGGGTGTCAAAGGACGAAAGGCGCTCATCATTCAGACTGATGTGATGCGGGGTTGCTTCTGCTGTCACCAACAGCCCCTCTGCCTTCGCTGCCCTCACTAATTCAACGCTTCGAGCGGTGGACAGATGAAGGAGGTGAACCGGAGAACCAGTCAGCCGAGACAGCTCGATGTCACGATGCACCATGAGTTCCTCGGCAAGAGCAGGCCAACCCGGAAGTCCGAGGTGAGAACAACACTCCCCCTCATGCATGACTGCACCGGCCGTCAACGATGCGACCTCGCAGTGCTGGGCGAGGACCACACCAAGTTCGCCTGCGTATTCGAGCGCGCGCCGCATCAGCCCCTCGTCTTGCACTCCGGAACCGTCATCTGTGAAGAGGTGAACGCCAACGGCCGCTAAATCAGCAAACGGCGTCAGTTGCTGGCCTGCACGACCAACGGTGATCGAACCTGAAGGGCGGACATCACAGAGACCAACCTCTCTTCCCCGTTTCGCCACAAACTCGACCACCTCTACACAGTCCTGAGTTGGGTCTGTGTTCGGCATTGCAACGACTGCGGTATAGCCACCAAGTGCGGCAGCTCTGGAACCGGTCTCAATAGTTTCAGCTTCCGGCATACCTGGCTCTCGAAGATGGGTATGTAAATCGACAAATCCCGGAGCGAGGAGACAGCCCGAGATATCTAGGTGGTCTTCATCTCCGACGACGAGGGCGTCACCCACCTCTGCGATCACCCCATCTCGCACGCGTACATCCAGTCGGCGTTCACCTGACTCATCGATGGCAAGCGCTCCAGTTAGCAGCACGGCTTCGTTGTTCATCATTCCTCGATTTCGCCTGATCCAAGCAAGTCGAACAGCACTGCCATGCGCGCCGCAATACCGTTGGTGACTTGGTCAAGAATTGTTGATTGCGAGAGCTCTGTTGGGTCAACCATCATTTCAACTCCGCGGTTGATTGGCCCAGGATGCATCAACAGCGCATCGTTGCGCAGTGCCGACGCTCGACGCTCATCGAGCGCGAACCGGCGTGAATATTCTCCGCCATCGGGAACGATGCCGGCACCCATACGCTCGCGCTGCATTCTCAGCATGTAGAGCACGTCAACCTCAGCGATTACCTCATCAAGGTTGGCAGTTGTTGGCACATGTGAAGTTGGTGGAAGAAGGGTTCTCGGAGCGACATGGGTGACTTCGGCTCCGAGCATGAGCAAGATCTCAGTAGTGCTCCGAGCCACCCTGCTATGACGGATATCCCCGACGATTGCCACCTTTAGTCCAGTGAAGTCGTTCGTCATCCCTCGGCGTTGCCGGATTGTGTACGCATCAAGTAGCGCCTGCGTCGGATGAGCGTGCCAACCATCGCCAGCATTGATCACAGCCGCCGGCGACCATTGTGCGACTTGCCACGGCACCCCGCTCGTACGGTGCCGAACAACAAACGCATCGACACCCATCGCATCAAGAGTTTCGATGGTGTCTCGAAGACTCTCTCCTTTATTCACACTCGACGACGACACCGCAAGTGTCATCGTGTCTGCGCTCAGCCGTTTTGCAGCGAGGTCGAAACTCATTCGTGTTCGCGTGGAGTCCTCGAAGAACAGGTTGCATACGGTCTTTCCCCGAAGTGCAGGAACCTTTGGGTTCGGCCGCCTTCCCACAGCCGCCATGTGGTCCGTAAGGTCGAGCAGCCGGTGGATTCGCTCGGTGCCTGCTTCAGCAATTGAACGGAAGTGCGACGTCATTGCCCATCACTTCCCTCGATAATTGTGACTCCCTCCGCTGTGACCTCAACTTCTTCTTCAGAACTCGTCGGGAGGTTCTTCCCAATGAAATCGGGGCGGATGGGAAGTTCACGATGGCCTCTATCGATCAGAACCGCAAGCTGGATCGCTTTCGGACGTCCGAAGTCTGAAATTGCGTCGAGAGCTGCCCGAACGGTGCGACCTGTAAACAGCACATCATCGACAAGCACCACAATCGAGTCCTGGATGTCAGTGGGGACGTCTGATGATGATCCGGGTGTCACCGGTCTCAGCCCAATGTCATCTCGATGAAGGGAGACATCAATCGTTCCGATGGGAACTGAGGCGGCGATTCGAGCAATCTCGGCACCAAGAGCTTGCGCTAGCCAAACACCACCACGCTGCATCCCCAAAACGACTACGTCATCAACGCCACGATTGCGTTCAATGATCTCGTGCGCCATTCGGGTCACTGCCCTGCGCACGTCGTCAGGCCCCAAGACCTGTTTACGCTGTGTCATGTTGCTCCTGCCGTGCGGGCCTCACGGGACTCGCTTTACGGCACCATCAGCATAGCGGACTCACGACGTGAGAGAATGACCGCATGTCTTCTTCTGACAATGCCTTCGCTCCGAACACCGATGAGCTGCTCGAGAACAACCGCCGCTACGCGGTTGGTTTTAACGACAGTCACCTCGCCGTTAATCCAAAGCGACAACTCGCCGTTGTCGGCTGCATGGATTCAAGGATGGACACATTCGAGATCCTCGGATTGCGGCACGGTGAAGCCCACATCATTAGAAATGCGGGCGGCGTCATCACAGATGATGTCATTCGGTCGTTGTGTCTTTCGCAGCGCTTCCTCGGGACCCGTGAAATCGTTCTGTTACATCACACTGATTGCGGACTGATGCGGGTGACCGAAGATTCATTCAAAGCCGAACTCGAAGCAGAAATTGGGATTAAGCCGTGGTGGGCGCTCGAGTCGTTCTCCGACCCCCACGCGGATGTGTTGCAGTCGATTCGTCGCCTGCACGCAACCCCATTCATCACTCACAAACAGCACATTCGCGGATTCGTGTACAACGTGGAGACTGGGCTGCTTGAAGAAGTCGAGGACAACAACAAGGCTGGATAGCTGCTCAGCCGATACGCTCTGTAACACAATTTATATTCCTGCGGGGTTGGGTGTAATTCCCGACCGGCGGTACAGCCCGCGAACCTCTGCCCCGGCAGAGGCCGATCCGGTGAAACTCCGGAGCCGACGGTAAAAGTCCGGATGAGAGCAGGTGAACAGACAGCACGTTGTTGCTGTTCTCTTGTTGCATGACCCCGCGCCGCACGCAACATGACAGAGTTTTCTTTCGACCTTGGCGCAATCGACGCCCGAGCACTCAACGATGATGACGCGCTCATGCGCCTTGCAATGGAGGTCGCAGGTACTGCGCGAACTCGAACCTCACCAAATCCATGGGTCGGCGCCGTCGTTCTGTCAGAGTCCGGCCAAGTAGTCGGTGTCGGCGCAACCGCTCCGGTCGGTGGACCACATGCCGAGGTCAGCGCGCTGCGACAAGCAGGTGGGGCCGCCAACAACGGCACCCTCTTCGTGACGCTCGAACCTTGCTGCCACACCGGACGCACGCCACCATGCACTAAAGCCATCATTGAGGCCAACATTGGTCGTGTCGTAATCGGAATGATCGATCCCGACGAACGTGTCGCCGGCAACGGAGTGTCAGCCCTCCAAGCAGCGGGGATCGTCGTTGACACCGGAATCTGCGGGTCAGAGGTCTCTGAACAACTACTCCCATACGCCCACCACCGCCGCACCGGTCGCCCGTTTGTCCTCGCAAAGATTGCGGCAACGCTCGATGGACATACCGCTGCAGGTGACGGTACCTCACAGTGGATTACTGGTGAGCGGGCACGCCACGATGCGCATCGACTTCGGGCTGAAAGCGATGCCATTGTCGTTGGTGCCGGAACGGTTCGCACGGACAACCCCTCACTCACGGTTCGCCATGTTGACGGCCGTGATCCGCTCCGAGTCGTTCTCGGCACAGCGCCATCAGGCGCCCGAGTGCATCCGTGCGTTGAGTGGCAGTCAAGCCTCAAGGAGCTTCTTGATGACCTCGGGAATCGGGGGTGCCTGCAGGTGCTTGTTGAGGGCGGCGCAACCGTCATGCGGTCGTTTTACGAAGCTGATCTCATTGACCGTTGGGCGGTCTACCTCGCTCCTGGATTCATGGGCGGGAGCCCCGCATACCCGCTCATCAGCACCACGCCAGCCGCAACAATCGCAGACTTCACCCGAGGAGCCATCATCCGAACTCAGAATCTCGACGGTGATGTGATGTTGCTCGTCGATCCGCCACATCGCAAAGGAGCACTCACCTAATGTTCACTGGAATCGTCGAAGAAGTCGGAGTGGTCGAATCTCTCGACTCGGGTCGCCTTCGCATTGCTGCGTCTGCCGTCCTTGAAGGCGTCGGCCTTGGTGACTCAATTGCGGTCAACGGATGCTGTCTGACGGTGGTCGAATTCACAGACAGTTCGTGGGAGGCCGATCTTTCTCAAGAAACCCTCGACCGTACGGCGTTTCAACAGCTAGGAGTCGGGACACCAGTGAATTTGGAACGCGCTGTTGCTGCCTCACAACGGATGGGCGGCCACATTGTTCAGGGTCACGTCGATGCAGTCGGGTCAATCGTTGAAGAAGTTCCTGACCTTCGAGTCAGAGTCCCCAGCGACTTGACCAAATACATGGTCGAAAAGGGATCAGTGACAGTCGACGGCGTCAGCCTCACCATCGTCGATGTCATCGACGACACATTCTCAGTCGCCGTCATCCCACATACGGCCGAGGTGACGAACCTTGGATCAAAACAACCGAATGACCTTGTCAATATCGAAGTAGACGTCATCGCGAAGTACGTCGAACGCATGATCACCCCCCACATCAACCCCTGAATGGACCTGTAATGAGCACTGAAACCAGCCGAGAAACAGTTCGACTCGACCCGGTCGAGGAAGCCATTGCTGCAATTGCAGCTGGTGGAATTGTTGTCGTTGCCGATGACGAGGACCGCGAGAACGAAGGCGACCTCATCATGGCCGCTGATGCAGCAACCGACGCTTCGATTGCATTCTTCGTGCGATACACATCGGGTGTCATCTGCGTCTCGCTCGACGGCGACCGCTGTGCTGACCTCCGACTACCGCTCATGGTGCCGCCGATGGCAAATAACGAATCCCAGGGCACCGCTTTTACGGTGACAGTTGATCTGAGATCAGGCACAACAACTGGAATCTCGGCAGCTGACCGGGCCGCAACGATCACCGCGCTCGCAGATCGCACAGTGCCGGCTGAGGAGTTCAATCGCCCAGGGCACATCTTCCCGCTTCAGGCTCGGCCGGGCGGCGTGCTCAAGAGGGCTGGCCATACCGAAGCGGCCCTCGATCTCGCTCGCCTCGCTGGACGCGAATCCGCAGGAGTGCTCTGTGAGTTGGTGTCAGAGGATGGCTCGATGATGAGAGGACCAGAGTTACGAGCATTTGCGGACGAGCACGGCCTCAAGTTCATCTCAATTGCCGATCTCATCCGCTACCGACGTCGGAGCGAAAAGCTCATCGTTCGTTCGGCTGAAGCTCGCGTGCCAACCGAATTCGGGGAGTTCCGCTGTCATGCCTTCAGAAGTTTGGTCGACGGAGAGACGCACCTCGCCTTCGTTAAGGGTGACCTCAGCGACGAATCGAATGATGACCCAGTACTCGTCCGAGTCCATAGCGAGTGCTTGACGGGAGATGTCTTTGCAAGCGTCAAGTGCGATTGCGGTCCGCAGCTGCATGAGGCGATGCGACGCATTGCCGAACACGGCCGAGGAGCAGTTGTCTATCTTCGTGGCCACGAGGGCCGAGGCATCGGAATTAGCCACAAGTTGCGTGCCTACGATCTCCAAGATTCCGGTCTCGACACGGTTGACGCAAACCTCGAACTTGGGCTTCCCGTCGATAGCCGCGAGTACGGCATTGGCGCCCAAATTCTCGTTGACCTTGGCGTGCGAAAACTTCGACTCCTCACGAATAACCCCGCCAAATACGGCGGGCTTGAGGGATTCGGCCTCACCATTGAGGGCCGTGAGGCCCTCCATGTTCCGGTGCACCCAGAGGCAGAGCATTACCTCAAGACAAAGCGTGATCGCATGGGCCACCTCATACCTGAGGACTTTGGAGCAACTGGAGAGCAACAATGAGCAAGAACCTGACCAGCGGCAACGTTCCCGAACTCGATGGAGCTGGCCGTCGAATTGCACTCATCTGCGCAAGATTCAATGATCTCATCGTCGATCGTCTTGAGAGCGGGGCTCGTCACGCTCTGCTCAAGGCTGGGGTCGCAGAGGGCGATGTCGTCACGATCAAGGTTCCCGGTGCGCTCGAAATTCCAATCGCCATGCAAGCAGCACTTGCAACCAACAAATTTGATGCCGCGATCGCTCTAGGAGTGGTTCTCAGGGGAGACACCTATCACTTCGAGGTGGTGTCAAATGAAAGTTCAGCGGGGGTCATGCGAGTTGGTCTCGACTCTGGCCGAGTTGTCACCAATGGGATTCTCACCGTCGATACCCAAGCCCAAGCCGATGAACGTTCCGTGGACGGCCCCGGCAATAAGGGAGCGGAAGCGGCGGAAGCGGCGCTCGAACTCCTCGCCGTATGTGAGCAACTTTCGGCAAACTGAAGCGGGGCAACAGCCCAACGATGTGAGGGTTCTCGCATCTGCGGCGTAACATCGAATCCATGGTGCTCCCCCACGAATTCGGTCCGATGTTTGAAGACTTCACGGTTGGCGGTCAGATTCCGCCACTTCCGTCCGTCACGCTGACTGAGGGCGACAACACTTGGTATCGGTCGGTGACCGGTGACCAACATCTACAAACCGCTGATCGAACGATTCATCAGCAGGTTTCGGGCCAATCAGAAGCACTTGCGAATCCTGGTTTGGTGATGCACTTCTCAATCGGGCAGACAACGAATGCAACCCGACGGGCAATTGCAAACTTGTATTACCGGTCCGTTCGAATCCTCCGTCCGGTCCACATTGGCGAGACGTTAACGACAACCGCAACCGTCCTTGGACTGAGGGAGTCTGCGCCGAAGGGCGACCAGCACCGAGGAAAGGTCTGGCTTGGCATCACGACATCCTCTGAGAGCGGCCCGGTTGTTGAGTATGAGCGCTGTGCTCTCATACCTGCACGAGCGGGCGGAACCGGACATGCTGATGAGATTCCAGGACCATCTGACCCGACTCCGCTCAACGATCTCGTTGGGGCGGTTCCAAATTGGAATCTTTCAGCACTGCCGAGCATGGAATGGACCGTAGGAGAAGAGCGCACCGATCCGCTCCGTGATCACATTGATCTTGCGGCACCATTTGCTCGAAGCACCTTCAACCAGGCTGCTGTTCACCGAGATGACACCCTCGGTGCGGGTGGACGCCGGCTCGTCTATGGTGGTCACGTCCAAGCACTCGCACAAGCATCACTCACTCGAATCCTTCCGGGCCTCGCACAGGTCGTCTCATGGGATGGCTGCGATCACGTCGGCCCCGCATACGAGGGCGACCTGTTGGAGTTCAGTCACCGCCTAGTTGAAGAAATGCCTGTTGGAAATGGCCGCCTACTTCGCCTCGAAGTAAACGGTTCAACCGTCGGCGGCGGTTCGGGCCACATCCTTCGCTGGACCCCCGTCGTGTGGGCTCCATAGCGAGAGCGTCACTTCAACAGCGCCTGAAGGCGCTCACCGAATACCGCATCTGAGAATTCCTGAGCCCGGTCGCGGGCCGACTGCGAAAGTCTGCTCCACTCCGCTGAATCAGATGCAACCAGTTCTGTGTATTCGACCAGTTCATCGACAGTTGACCAGTGATATCCGTCAACGCCGTGGCGGACAATCTCCGAGGGCCCCGCAGCCCCGAACACAATCGGCACCACACCAGCCGCCATCGCTTCGACCACAGCGATACCAAAATGCTCGAAACGGTCCGGGTGGGTGGATGGATCCTCACCAAATCCGCCTGCGTGCCAGAACATCGATGCCTCACCAAGTGTCGACAGAACCAGATCTCGGGAAACATTCACTGCAATTTCGGCTCGAAGGTGTAGCGCGCGTCTACGAAGATCAAGCACGTAGTCGCGGCTTGCTCCATCTGCACCGCCAACCATCCTCACCGACCAGTCGTGAAGAGCGGAACGTTGTTCGATCAATTCCCATGCATCGAGAAGAACATCTTGCTTTTTGCAATGCCCGAATGATCGATCAAAAAATCGCCCAAGTGACATCACGAGATGCCCGCCTGTCGTCGATTGTGCACCGACCTCAACAGGTGGATACAGAATCTCGGCCTCGACATCCCAGAGTCGTTGCACCCAATCGGCAGTAAACGCGCTATTCGCCGCAATCGTGGTGTACCGCTTCGCCCAAGAGACGTCATGTATTCGACGCGCAAAGCCTTCACGAACACCTTCCAGCGGTCCTGGAAGGGATGTAAATAGCGAAAGAATCCGATGGCCTGCACTCGACAGCGTCGAACTCACCTTGCGTCGGCTTGTGAGAGGCACTCCAGGAAAATGTACGTAGTAGATCGACTGACGTGATTGAGGGATCGCTGATGACAAATAGGTGCAATTGATGAATACGTCAACGCCGGCACTTGCGTCACTTGCCTCAACATCATTCGTCACACGCTGGTACCCGCAGCGACTCAAATCACGACCCAAACGTCTTGTCGTCATCTCAATGTCAAGGGGTTCCGGTCCGAATGCGACAACCTCGTGACCGGCATTGAGCAAGTGCTCTGCCGCTGCCGCTGCAACCTGCTCTCCCCCACCGTAGGTACTCCAGTAGAGGTTGTAGATGGCAACTTTCATGTCGTCACCACTTTCGCCGCTCCCAGGTCGTCGCGACCTCAGCGTGAGACACGAGAGTTCTGTCAGTTCGTCGTGATCTGAACGCTCCGGGTAACCGCTTCAACATCGCTCCGAGCACGCGACGACGATGCGCCGGCTCGGGCTTAGACGGCATACGGAGAGTGAGCGGGCGTTTCACTAACAGAGCGAGATTTACTCGGACGCAATGTCGTATTTCTCCTGCGAGCGCCAACGCAACTACCCGCAGAGGCGCATTTCTCGCCGCGACGAGCACACGATTTCGTTCAGTGTGATAGCGGAACATAGGTGACCCCACTCCACTTGATTGAGCATGGTGATGGCGCACGATCGCCGTCGGGCAGTACAGATGCCGCCACCCAGCCTTGCGCGCCCGCCACGAAAGATCAGTGTCTTCGTAATACAGAAAGAGACGGGTGTCGAAGACGCCGATCTCATCAAGGTGTTGGGCCCGAAGCAGCGTCGCTCCCCCGCACCAGGCAAATACCTCGCACGGCTCGTCATATTGCCCATGGTCGGGTTCCATGAATCCCCGGTCACCCGCAAAACTGAATTCGTACAATTCGCTTCCAACGTTGTTGATGACATCCTCGCGAAAGGCCCCGACATCGACTTCAACTGTCTCATATGAGGTTTCTCCGTCAGCACCAACGATGACTTCAACAGTCTCGAGATCAGTTTCACATCTCAAGTTGAGTTTCTGTTTTGCGTTGATGCGAAGCGACACCTTTGCGGATTCACCCTCAGGTAAAGCGAACCGCAACGTCGCAGTTTGTCGAGACCAGCGAGCAATTTCTTCATCACGGGCGCGATCTGGATCGACTGCTCCGTGGAATCCTTCATCGAATTGAACAACCTCATCTCGACTCTCACCGTTCACCCGAATCGACGAAATACAGATCCCGAGTTCGTCTCGACGCCGGTCGCCAACATTTTCGGCAATCGACAGCCGTATTGGGGCATACCGGGCGGCGAACAACATTTTTGATGCCACACCGCCCACGTCACTTGATTGCGACATTGTTGCGGCGAGTTCCCTCAACCAGAGCCGATCGACTGTTGCGTCGTTATTGACGAGAGCGACGTAGTCGTACCGATCGGCGAGCGCACCGTCTACGTCATGACGGATCCCGAGATTGCATCCACCAGCAAATCCCAGATTCTCAAGTGGCTCGAGAACAATAATCTCAGGAAATTCACGACGGGTTCGCTCTGCAACATCGTCGAGTGATCCGTTGTCGACAAGCACAATTTCGAGGCGATCACGTGGCCAATCGAGTTCGTACAACGATCGAAGGCAACTCAGCGTGAGGTCTCCACCATCAAAGGTGAGCACAACGACTCGGACAAAAGGAACAGCAGGGGCGCTCGTCATTGAAGTTCCGTCTGTCCCACCGATTGAGAACGTAACCAATCACGAAGAGCGGTCACAACATGGTCAGCGGTCCAGCGCTGTGCCTGAGCACGTGCTGAAGCCCCCGCAGATTCAACCTGCTGTTGATCTTGCAACAAGTCGACAATTTGGGCAACAGACTCAACCTCACCATCGATCACAAACAATCCATCGTGCCCCTCGCCATGGGTTGTCATATTTGTGATGACTGGTATGCCTCGTGACAGCAACTCACAGATGGCAGCCGACATCTGGCCGGGGTGCCCAGATCTCAATTGCACCGCACATCGCACATCAGAGAACAGCTCGTCGAGCGCGTCATCATCGACGCGACCATGGAGAGTGAGACGGTCAAGCACTTGTCGCCGATCGGCATTCCGCTCGATTTCCGCTCGGCGCTCATTCGTGATGGGCCCAATGATGTCGAGGTGAATGTCTTCACATCTCACCAAGAGATCTAGGAGAGCATCTGGACGCTTGTTGCCGTCGACGACCCCAAACGAAACAACACGATGACCTCCGACAGTTGACGGGTCCCGGACCGGGTGGGCTAGCGGGATCACCACGGTGGGCGGAAGTTCCTCGCCAAATTGATACATCAGAGCGTCGCGCGCCTCATCTGAGGTCACAATGATTGACCGCGCCTCGCTCACCGCTTTCTCGAGAACTGTGACCCCGCGATCGTGCAATGTGGCTGGGTCCATCACATCAACACCTGCAATGCGCTCGACACCTAGTTCAACGAGGCGGTTCTCCGCCCATCGCTCGCCTCCACCAAAGTGTGCGGGGCCGATCACTGCACCAAGTGCTGTCGCCTCGTGAAGCCACAGATGTGCGCCACCGGAGGCCGCTCGGTCAAGACTGACGGAATGGTGCTCGGAGGATCCGAGAGCGATCACGAGGTGGTCAACATCGTGGGCTCGAATGGTTCGCCCCAAAGCGCCAGCGCCTACAGCTGCTCGCCGAGAGGCGCGAGAATTCAATCGCTCTGCGCTCGCCGAACAGTCGTCGAGCGCAATGACCTCATCGCCATCAGGCCAATGCTCGAGCACCATGTGGGTGTATGGCCCAATTCCCGACCCAGATAACGGATGCGGGGCCATAAATGCCACTGACGAGGGGCGCTGCGCTGGAGTTCTACGTGGCCGTGTTGGTTTTCGAAGCGCAGACAGGATTTCGCTACCGACATGCTCTACGGACCACCGTTGGAGGCGCTTGGTTTCGTCGGCCAACACTCGAGCCCGAAATGACTCGTCGGTGAGTGCCCTACTGATGAGACCGGCAATGTCACTGACGTCATACGGATCGAACAGGGCTTCTTCGCACCCAGCGACTTCAGGCATTGACGAGGTCGATGAGCACAACACCGGAGTTCCGCACGCAACCATCTCGGCAATTGGCAGCCCGAAGCCCTCCTCAAGCGATGGCATCACGCCCAGCACCGACTGTTGCATCAACGAGACCAGTTCGTCGTCAGAAACTTCCCCCGTAAATCGAACAGCGCCTCCTGCTCCCTGGTACACCGCAAGATGATTCCAGTGATCAAGGGTTGCTTGGGGAGCCGCGCACGCCACGACTAATTTGTGTGAACCCCGTACTTCATTTTGAAGCTGCGCCCAGGCAGCGATTAGGCGTTCGGTGTTCTTGCGAGAGTCAGCCCCAGTAACGGCCACCACGGTCGACCGTCGACCACCAACTGCGTTCTTCAATGACAGTCGATCACCTGCTGTCGTGAACTGTGGCTCCACGACAGCCCCAACCACATCGATCCGCGATCGATCAACGCCGAGCTCAATCGCTGAGGTATCGGCAGTAAATGTTGAGTTTGCGCAAAAACGATCGATCGATCTGCAGGTCACTGTACGCAGTCTCGTTTGCAGACGGGCATGATCGTTTGTGAGGTAGCGCTCAGGGAATCGTTGCGGAATGACATCGTGAATGATGGCGGCAACTTTGATATCCAATTCGGTGATCACTCTGGGAACAACATCAAGTGGAATTGGATGCAGCATCAACTGGGTGCAGATGAACCAAGGGTTGTCTCGGCTGGCTGCTACGACGACATCACGCGTGAATTGTTTTGTAGAAATCCCCGGAATTACTTCCTCCCAGCGTCGACGCTGTTCCCGAGTTGAGCACAGTACGGTGGTCTTCACACCCGCTGCGCACATGGCACGCACGAATCCGATCGTGTAGCGCCCAACACCCCTCGCCCCTGCCGTCGGGTGATCAATGACCCGACCATCAACGAGGGCAGAAATTGGAGCGCTACTAGTCATCCCTCAGATCTGCGTTCAGACAGTTCACGCAGTTCTACAAGCTGCCGCTCAATCGTCTCTGCTGCTGCAACAGCAGTATCAGCGTCAAGTCGGAGACGATCAAGATAGCCAAGGAAGAGCGGGAGTGATGCTTCGCTTCCCGAACGAATGTCGTGATTGAGATTCATCACCACTTCAGCAATTTGGGCATTGGTGACCTTGAGTTCAGCAACTTCAGCGCGTAAGGCTCGAATATCTGAGCCGGTGAGGCGTCGCAGTATTGCTTTGAGAATGCGCACACCTTGAGATTACTTCGCACCGCCCGTCGAAGATGGACAGGTCAGTTGCGAGATCGACGAGCCCTCGAAGTGAAGCACATGCCGAACATTTCCATGCCAAGAATGAGCGTCTTCCACCGGCTACCGGTGACCGAGCTGTGACCGACACGGGGGTTGTAATTAAGTGGTAATTGAACGAATGAAATTCGTTGTGAGACCACGTGCAGCATCATCTCGAAGCCGAATGCAGAGCCGTTTTTCACGAAGTAAGGCTGAATCTGTTCGACCGATGCTCGGGACATCACTCTGAAGGTGCATCCAACGTCCGAGAGATAAATAGTGTTAAATAGCACTTCAACAATCTTGGCAACAGCCCAGTTCCCCCATTTGAGGAACGTTCCCATATTTGCTCCCGACAAGATGAACTCTTGGATTGTCCGAGAGCCAAAGACCACCTCGACATCACCTGAATACGGCAGCAGTTTCAGCAAGTCCTCGGGGTCGAATGTTCCATCCGGCTCACAAATCGAAATCAGATCCACGTCAAGGGCGAGAGCTTCCACCAGCCCACGTTGGATCGCAGCGCCGTAGCCCTGTACCGGTTCAAACACCTCGATCGCAGAAGTCTCCGCAACGGCTGGCGACGTATCGGGATGAGCGTTGTTGTTCACAACGATGATGTGGTCAACGATTCCTAGGGCTTCAAACCGGTGAATACATTCAGCGATGGAAAGGTGCTCGTTGTATGTCGGTAGTACCACAGCGATCGATTTGTTGTTCCACATGCGTCATCCCCCTTTCGTCAATGTCATTCCTCAACAGTATGCCGTCTGGATGCGGTGTCCGTTCTGGCGACACCAAGCCATGACCTGCGCATTCCATACGATCCGGTAACTTGCAGAGATGACGATTCTTGTCACCGGAGGAGCCGGCTACATCGGCTCTCATACCGTGCGACTGTTACACAATTTGGGCCGAGACGTTGTTGTCCTCGACACTCTCGAGCGTGCTGATGGCAGCGCTCTTCTCGGGGCAGAACTTGTGGTTGGTTCAATATCGAACGAATCTCTCGTCGAAGAGACCTGCAGAACCTACGACGTGAGTGCTGTCGTTCATTTTGCCGCCTACAAGAGTGTCGGCGAGTCGATGTCATCACCTGGTTTGTATTGGACCAACAACGTTGCCGGAACCGTTCACCTCGCCGAAGGCATGCTGGCTGCAGGCGTCAAACAGATGGTGTTCTCGTCATCGGCATCGGTGTACGGAAATCCTGAGGTCACGCCAATTACTGAAGGCGCCCAGATTCGACCGGAAAACGTGTACGCGGAGTCGAAAGCCACCATGGAACGGGTGCTTTCTTGGTATGGCGAAACCCACGGGCTGCGCTCGGCAAGCCTTCGGTATTTCAACGCCGCAGGGGCAAGCCTTGACGGTGTCATCGGAGAAGATTGGTCGGTTACTACCAATCTCATTCCACTCGTGATGAAATCGGTGCTTGGTGCCTCTGGCCCGGTGCAGGTGTTTGGCAGCGATTATCCGACACCCGATGGCACTGGGATTCGCGATTACATCCATGTTGAGGATCTCGCTCGTGCCCATGTTGCCGCCCTTGGCTATCTCGGCGCCGGAGGTGAGAGCACCGCAGTGAACCTCGGTACCGGGGTTGGATCATCGGTGCTCGACATTCTCACTCGAACAGCAGCCGAGGCCGGGCGCGAGGTTCCTCACACCATGGTTGATCGACGCGTCGGCGACCCCGCAATTGTGTTTGCTGACCCGACTCTTGCTCAGGAACTGCTCGGTTGGTCTGCTGAATTAGATCTTGATGACATCATTCGTAGCGCGTTCGCCTGGCACTCTTCCCAGATCGCTCAATAACAACCATTTGGCATTCTCAGCCTGAGCGGCGCCGTGAGATTGCGGCTGACGTTGCTCTGATTGCACCGACCACACCGTCAATTTGCGAGTACGACAGCAGTAATACCGTGAGACCAAATACGAAGTCGGCCCCGCCTCCGAGACCGATGGTTTCGCCGATCAGCGGGAAGAGCCACAGGCTCAGCACACCCCATAGCGCCCCAAGTGCTGATGACAATCCACCAATTACTGCGGCCGCATAGAGACGTAGCGCCATAAAGACGTTGAAATCGTTTGCCTGGACGAATGGAAACAGGATCACTCCAAGCGCCCCCGACACGCCCGACAGCGCAGCTGATAGCCCGAGCACGGCCGACCGCGTCTTGGCAATTGGCACCCCAAATGTTGCTGCTGCAAGCGAGTTATCGCGCTGAGCTTTTGTTGCCCGCCCCCACCGACTCTGCAAGAAATTTGCAGCAATCAACATGCACACCAGGATGACCAGCATCGTGATGAGGTAGCGATAGACGAGCTCTTCAACCGGAAGCCACGATGGCGGCAACAATTCGCGCTCGAGTGACCGACCGCTTGGTCCACCGGTGATCGACCTGCACCAACGAGCAAAAGGTGGAAATGCAATGGCGTAGCCGAATGAGACCAACGCAAATTGCGAGTCGCGTACTCGCAGGGACGGGAAGCCAAGTACGACGCCCACCAGACCGGTGAAGAGTGCAGCGAGCGGCAGCGCGATCAGAATAGGCAGCCCGAAATCATCACTGAAGACGACGAGCGCAAAAGCTCCAACTCCAACGAACACCGACTGGCCAAGGCTCACGATGCCTCCGGCACCGAGAGCGATATTGACCCCTAGCACTGCTAGTACCAGCGCTAGGAACCTCGCAAAATTTCGTAAGTCATTTTGGCTCAGCAGCAACGGAAGAATGACGAAGGCGACAACGACGAGCCCAGCGCCGAGCACACGAGAGACTGATTTGCTCATACCCGCTCCACCGGCCGCTGACCGAAGAGTCCCCATGGCCTGAACACCAGTACGGCGATGAGCACGATGAGTGCTGCAACGATTGACATCTCTGATGGCAACCCGAGATAACCCGGAATCATTGTCTGTGCCTGGGCGACGATAATGCCCCCTACGACGGCTCCACGTAACGAGTCGAAGCCACCAAGCGTCACTGCAGCCAACGCATAAATCAATGTTCGGAACATTAAGGACGAGTCAAGTAGCGACATTGACGCCGCGAGGCTGGCAGCAAGCGCTGCGAGCGCCCCCGAAATTCCCCAGCCGATCGCCATCAGACGCTTCGGGTGAATTCCGACGAGCACCGAACTTCCTCTGTTGTCGGTAAGTGCCCGAAACGACAGTCCAGCTTTTGTCCTCGTCATAAACAGGTGCACTAGTCCGCAGGCAATGAGGACCAAGACCCAAGCTCCAATAGTTGTGTAGCGGAGTCGTGCCCCCACGACGTTGACGTATGCATCGCCGTCGGAGGGAAATAGCTCTCCGAAAATTCTTGCCCTACCACCCCACTGGCTGGAGATCACCGCACTCACACAAATGAGCAACGCGATCGACCTGTTGAGTGCCCGTTGCGGCGTCGATTCGCCAAAATCTCGCATCACCACACGTTGCAGCGCCACTGCCAGGGCTGCCGCAACTACGAGCGCGAAGAATGTCGACACCCAGAGATTGAACGGATGCCCGGGAAGATTCGAAAAAAGAGCGGCTCCAGCAACAAACGATGCTGCAGGCGAAGCCATTGCGAGTGCGACGTACCCACCAAAGAGCCCAATTTCACCCTGGGCGAGGTTGACGCGACCTGTCGCACGGTGACTGATTGCGATAGCAACAGCAAGGGCCGCATAGATCGATCCGTTGAAGAGCCCATCGAGGACTCGTTGAATTAAAAGTGTCACCGGAACCTCACCCAGACAAGAGTAATGCCGGTGGGTTTGCACCCACCGGCATTACCTGAAGTGATTACTTACTGAGAGAAGTTACTCAGCAGCCCTCGCCTGCAACCCAAGGGCAGTTAGGTGACTTACCACTGAGGTCAATCGTTCCACCCTGCTGGACCCAGGTCTGGTTGGCGTTGTCGAACTGTGAAATGTCAGAACCTTCAATGAAGTAGGCGTCTGCGTTTCCGTTCATACCAAAGCCAATTCCGTCAAGGAGTGCTGGGTGGGTCATTGCCATGCCACGCTGTGCGAGCACAAGGTTGACACGGGTGATTCCACCTGGCATCTCTGCTGCGATGCGGAACATGTTCTCCCATGCGAATCCACGGTTTGCGAAGCCCTCACCCTGGAGTGAGATGGTTGCGTCGCCGCCCATTTCTTCGAGAGTTGCATTTGCCCATGACACATAGAGGTCATCTGCGTACTTCGGATCGGTGGTGTCCTTGATACCACCACCAACGATGTACCAGCCGTCAGCTGCTTCACCTGCTGGCGCCATGTAGGCCGACACTGCCTTACACACTGATGGTGTGAAGAATGCAGCAGCGGTCTCGGTGATGCCTGCACGGGCAGCTTCCTGAATTGCGAGCACGCAGGGGTTACCAGCGGTCATCGAGATGAAGACGTCGCCTTCACCGATCTTTGACGCAACGGTCGTGACCTCGTTTGTCAGCGTTGCTGCTGCAGGGTCGTGACGCACGAACTCGAATGCTGCAATGTGGTCGCTGTTCTCAACAAAATCAGCAAACGCCTGCTCGTAGGCAAGACCGAAGTCGTTGTCCATGATGATGGCGCCAACGGTCACACCTGGCTCAGTGTTTTGCTCAATCCAAGCACCCCAGAGGAGAGCCTCTGATGAGTAGGCGAGCTGGTAACCGGTTGTCCATGGGTTGTTCACTGGGTCACCCCAAGCCTGGTGGCCTGTTGCAACCATGACCTGCGGAACACACTGAGAGTTGAACTCTGGCTGCACTGAGAACGTGTTGGGGCTTCCGAGTGTGTGGCCAACGAGTGGCTTTGTGCTCTGGAAGAACTCCGTCCATGCCTCGATGGTCTTCGTTGCAACGTACTCGTCGTCTTTCAGATCGACTTCGAACGTGTAACCGCCGATGCCACCCTCTGAGTTGATGTAGTCAAAGTAGTAGCCAAGGCCGGCGTAGATGTTGCCATACGCTGCGAGTGAACCCGAGGTTGCCGACGTCGCACCGATGGTGATGACGCCGTCGTCTAGACCTTCAGTGTTGCTCCAGCCTTCTGGGCACAGGTTCGTGTCAAGAGTGAAGCCCTCTGGACCAGTTGCGATACCAGTTGCCTCATCGAGACCCCAGCCCTCAGCAACTGCACGGTCGATGACCGCTTGGCGCTCAGACTCCCACAGAGCCTGCCACTCTTCAAATGTCTCTGGAACACCGGCTGCGTCAGCTTCGGCGTCCGCTTCAGCTGCTTCCTCAAGAGCGGCAGCGGTGTCTTCTTCGCTGGCTGCTCCACCGGACTCTTCAGCTGGCTCCTCTGCAGCTTCTTCTTCAGCTGCTGGTTCCTCTGCTGGAGCATCGGAAGCGTCGTCTCCGCCGCCACATGCTGCTGCAACCATGGCAACAACTGCGAGAGCGGCGAAGTTCTTCTTCATCCTTCTCATGTATCTCCCCTTTTTGTTGTGTTCGATGAGTCAGGACGACTCAGCGACTTTGTTAATAGAAATTGACGATATCGGAAATTTTGGTGTGCCCGGTGTCACGACAAGCGTGACAGGTCAGCAGGTAACGGTGGCGCTTTCGGATCGATTCGGTACACCCTCTGCATAAATATTGGTTTCAATGAACCAATAATGCCACGTGGCAAGAAGAAGGTGGTGAGAATCAAAATCACACCAAAGATAAGCGCCGAGAACGGGCCCTTGCCGTCAAGAATGAAAACCCCGAAGTCAATGTTGACGTTCTTCGAGAACTCCTTGACAAACACGATCACAAACGCCCCAATGAAGGCACCACCAAGGGTGGCAACACCACCAATGACGAGCCCCACGAGCATCTCGACGGCCAACGGGAACAGGAAGTCCTGCTCGGCGACAAAGCCTTTGTCAATTGCAAGGATCGACCCGGCAAGACCGCACATCGCTGCCGAGGTGCCGAAGGTGTACACCTTCTGACGAACAAGGTTGACCCCGCTCACCGCTGCACCGGTCTCATTGTCACGGATCGCAATGATTGATCGGCCTGCACGACTGTTCAGAAGGTTTCTCACCGCAAACGTCACAATGAGAACGATCGGAACAATTAAGAAGTACCGATAACGAGCAGCCTCCTCAACGGTAAACCCGAGAGACTTACCAATACCGGTAGGAACCACCTTTTCTTCGATGTTCTTGCCGTTCGCCCCGCCCGTCGCCTTGGCAATACCAAAGTTCTCAATTTTGGCAAGCGACGGGAACACCACCGCCACCGCAATGGTGATCACCACCAGATACAAGCCCTTAATTCTGAGAGCGGGTAACGCAAGCAGCGAGCCGAATGCGAATGCTGACGCCATCGAGAACGGAATTGCCATCCAATGGTCCCAGCCCATGTCTTGCACAAGCCAGCCAGACATGAAGGCACCGAGGCCAATAAAGGCACTATGTCCGAGAGCGAACAATCCGCCATATCCGAGTACCAAGTTCAACCCCATGATGGCAATGACCATTGCCCACATACGGTTGACTCGGCCAACTTGGTATTCCGGCAAAATAAACGCTGCGAGGACAAGCAGTGCAAGCACGATGATCCCGAGAACCAACATGTGTGTGCGGTGCTTCGAGCTCCCGCGTTCTACAACAATTGGAAACATGATCAGACCCTTTCAATCCGCTTCGTACCGAACAAACCGCTCGGCTTGTACCACAACACTGCGAGCAAAATCAGCACTGGAATCAACAACGGAGTCGCCGGCAAAAATTCGAGCGGTGGATGCTCGAAACCAAAATGCCATGACCCGAGGTAGCCATTTCCGAGTGACTTTGTCAGACCAACGATGAGTCCTCCGAACGCCGCTCCGCCAACCGAATCGAGGCCACCGAGCGCTGCAGATGCAAATGCGTAAATCACAATGGCGGCCATCATGCTTGGCTGCAAGGTGATGCGAGGAGCCACGATGACCGCTCCAAGCGCACCGAATGCAGATGCGAGAGCCCAACCGAAGCTCAGTACCTTGCCGGTTGGCACACCAACGAGGCGAGCTGACTCGACATTTGCTGACACTGCACGAAAGGCGAGACCCATCTTCGTCTTGTTCAAAATGAGGAACAGAACGTAGAGAACAATGCCAAGCGTGATGACTGTACCGATGGTGTCGTAGAACAACCGTGCGCCAAAGATTTCAATCTTGTCGTCGAACGAGTTCGGGAACATTGACGGCATGATGCGGGCCTGGTAGTTCCAGATGATGCCAGCAACCGCATTGATTCCGAGGAACAAACCGAGAGTGATCAACACCACCGGGAGGTGATCCTCGGGATCAAACGGTCGAGTCAGAACACGCTCGATGCTGACGCCTAACACCGCCGACAGGATCATGGCGATAAGTGCGCCCACCCAGATAATGAGGTACGCATTCCCTAAGAAATCAAGAATGCCGCTCTGCACCGCAAAGATGTAGGCGAAGAACGCTCCAAACATGGCCATCTCGCCCTGGGCAAAGTTGATCAATGTTGTTGCTTTGAAGATCAACACGAGCGCCACGGCAATTGAGGCATAGACGGCGCCGTCACTGACGCCGTCAAAAATGCGCTGAATAAGTAGTTGCATTATCGGTTCCCCCTACGCCCCGAGATATGCGGCCTGAACCGCTGGATCATTTCGGAGTTCCTCTGCGGAACCCGAACCAGTAATTTCACCGGTCTCGAGGAGGTAGCCACGGTGGGCAATCTCGAGAGCCAGGTTTGCATTCTGCTCAACGAGCAACATCGCTGTTCCCTGCTCTTTGTTGATCTGAGCAAAGACCTGGAAAAGGTCTTCGATGATCAACGGAGCAAGACCCAATGACGGCTCGTCAAGCAACATCATCTTCGGACGGCTCATCGCCGCACGAGCTACAGCGAGCATCTGCTGCTCGCCACCAGACAGCGAGCCCGCTGCCTGCTTTTGACGTTCTCCAAGAACTGGATACTTCTCCAGCCACATCTGGATGTCTGACTCAACCTCGTTGTCATTACGGGTATACGCACCGACTTCAAGGTTCTCACGCACAGTGAGAGCGGCAAACGTACCGCGACCCTGTGGAACGTGGGCGATACCGGCATTGACAATTGTTGCCGTGTCAGTCTTCGAGATGTCTTGACCGTTGAACATCACCGTTCCCTCGCCGGCAACCATGTTGCAGATCGCTCGGAGAGTGGTGGTCTTGCCAGCACCGTTTGCACCGAGCACAACGACGATCTCGCCCTCGTTCACCTCGAGGTTGATGCCGTGCAATGCCTGGATGGCGCCATAGCTGGCCGTGACATTTTGACAGGAAAGAACTTGATTACTCATTATTTGCTACTCCCCAGGTAAGCCTCGACAACCGCAGGGTTCTCACGAACTTCTGCTGGAGTGCCTTCAGCAATCTTGCGGCCAAGGTTGAGCACAACGATCTTCTCAGTCAGCGACATGACCATCTTCATGTGGTGCTCAACAAGCAGAACCGTCAACTGATAGCGGTCGCGAATCTCTCGAATCACCTGACCGAGCTCTTCGACCTCAGCATGGGTCAGACCCGACGCTGGTTCATCGAGCATCAGCAACTTTGGTGAACCAATCAGAGCACGAGCGATCTCAATGCGCTTCAAGGTTCCGAACGGAAGGCCATCGGCTGGATTGAATGCAACATCTTCGAGGTTCAACTCGGCGAGAACGGCATACGCCCTCTCACGAAGTTCAGATTCTTCCTTCTTTGTGTTGATCTTGAACATCGAGCGCCAGTAACCAGCGGTGGTGCTGGTGTGGGCGCCAACCATCACGTTTTCAAGAACGGTCAGGCCCTTCCACAACGCCAAGTTCTGGAAGGTGCGGTATGCGCCGACCTTGCAGATCTCGTGTGCTTGCATAGCCAGAAGATCTTGACCCTCGAATTCAACCGAACCCTGGGTCGGGTCATAAATGCGGCTTACGACGTTGAACAACGTCGTCTTACCAGCCCCGTTTGGGCCGATCAAACCACAAATCTGGCCTTTCTCAACATCAAACGATGCCGAGTCGAGAGCAGTAATACCCCCGAACTTCACCGTGATGTCACGAACAGACAACTGCGACATGAAATCTGTACTCCCCCTCTATCGGGCCCGAGGTCTCTAACGACTTCAGGCGTTCTGGAGATCATAGACAACGGCGCACGCGAAAAAGAAATCATTGGTGGCAATTGTCACATTGAAGCCCGAACTAGTTCGCCGCCAAAAGGGACGTACAGACTTTCTGCCCTGTAGGGCGGGTGGGGATCGAACCCACGACCAAGGGATTATGAGTCCCATGCTCTAACCACTGAGCTACCGCCCCTAACGACGGACGGGGCCCCGAAGGACCCCGCCCGTGGCTCCGGGAGCAGGGCTCGAACCTGCGACCCGCTGATTAACAGTCAGCTGCTCTGCCAACTGAGCTATCCCGGAATAACCGCTGTGATCTTATCGTTCCAGAGCGGGTGTGGCACTAGACCAGATTGAGGATGCGTAACGAACGTCGTCGTTACTGCAGAAATTCGCGCAGTCGCTCAGCCATCAACGGAGACCGCAACCGGGCGAGCGTCCGAGCCTCAATCTGGCGAATACGTTCTCGAGTTACCCCGAGTTCGGCGCCCACCTCCTCGAGGGTTCGCGGACGGTCGAGCCCAAGACCAAATCGCATCTGCAAAATTTCACGTTCACGCTCGCCGAGACTGTCAAGCAGTTCAACAATCTTTGACTCGAGATCAAGAGCCTCAACTTGTGAGGCAGGACCACCGACATCGTCCGCCACAAAATCACCAAGTTCGGCGTCATCGCCATCGCCCACTGGCGAGTCGAGCGAGAGCGGCTCTTGCGACCAACGCAACAACTCAGACACACGGTCCTGCGGCATGTGAAGTCGCTCGGCTAACTCAGCCACCGATGGCTCACGACGGAACTCTTGCAGAAATTCTCGTCTCCCGCGGAGTAAGCGATTGAGATGTTCGACCATATGAACAGGAATGCGAATCGTTCGGGCCTGATCGGCAATCGAACGGGTAATTGCCTGACGTATCCACCAGGTTGCGTACGTCGAGAACTTGAACCCTTTTGAGTAGTCAAACTTCTCGACCGCTTTCATCAATCCGAGGTTTCCCTCCTGGACAAGGTCAAGTAGCTGCACTCCCCTATTGGTGTATCGCTTGGCAATCGAAACCACGAGACGCAAGTTGGCTTGAGTCAGTGCATGCCGAGCGCGTTGGCCTCTCGACACCTGACGCAACAATTGTCTGCGCTCATCGCCATCGGCTACTCCGCTGTCGATCTTCTCAGCCGCTTCGATGCCTTCTGCAACCAACCGAGCAAGCCGGCGTTCTTCCTCAGTCGACAGAAGGTCAACACGCCCAATCTCTTGGAGATACATGCGAGTGCCATCAGCGGTCGATGGGTCGCTACCGGATGCACGTCGACCTCGCGTGAGGCGAGGAATGCCTGCCGTGTCGTCAAGAGAACGCCGACGTCGTCGTCCAGACGGAGGAGTTGCATCCGGCTCATGTTCAACATCAACTGCATCATCGATGTCGATTCCTAGATTCGCTAGTGCCTCATTGATCGACGTAAGAACCTCCGGGGTGAGTTCCACATCACGAACGACATGAGCGACATCCTCAGCGTGAACAACACCTGCCGACCGTCCACGTTCAACAAGTGCATCCCAATCCTGCTGAACGATGCCAGGCAGCAACGACGTGCCTTCGGCAAAAGAATCAGGCTGTTCCATCGACAGCCTCCTCTCGATCGATCAGCCAGCCCAGCAGCCATTCAGCGGCATCATCTGCGCGTTCAGGATTCTGCAGGTCTTCAATGAGCCGTCTCGCCTCGGCGTCGCTTGCGATTCGCTCCTGACCTGCATCTGCAATCACCCGCCTCAATGCTCGACGAACCGCCGCCGCAATAAGGACCCGGGCCTCTGTTGGAGCGTCAACTTCAAGGTCAACGATGGCCGCACGCTCAACAACATCTTTCGCGTGTCCATCGAGACGCTTTAGGGCTTCATCAAGATCACCCTCGGCATCAACGAGAGCGATGAATGCCTCCCGATTCGCGGTATCTGCAAATAGCGGAGCAGCCAGCCAAGGAGCAACCGCATCCCAATCTTGAATGAGGACTGACAGCACAGCAAACTCGGCGTTGTCTCGATGCGCATTACGCCGACGACTTGTCGCCACCTTCAGCGCCGGCGAACGCCCACCCCGCTCGGCAACAGCGACAAGGTCATGAACCGGCAGGTCAAGACGCGTGGCGACTTCTCCGGCGTACAACTTTCGAACATTGATATTTGGATGCTCATTCACCACCGCTAGGGCCTGCTCCGCTGCTCTGGTTCGTTGCTCTGGCGTATCTGACGGCATCGATGACAGCGCCCGATCGATACGGAATGCCAAGAAGGGAGTCGACTGTTCGATTGCTAACGGAAGAGATGCAGGATCGGTCTGGGCGAGATCACCAGGATCCTTACCGCCTAATAAACGGGCAACAGAAACCTCAATGTCGTACTTTCGCTCCCACTCATAAAACCGTTCGGCTGCTCCTTGACCTGCAGCGTCGGCATCAAAGGCGAGCACAACTCGAGACGTGTAGCGCTTCAACAACTTGACGTGTTCCTCAGTGAAGGCGGTGCCACATGTTGCAACAGCCGTTGGAACTCCACTCCGGTGGAAGCCAATGACATCGGTATATCCCTCGCAGACAACGGCCTGGTTCTGGCGAACGATCTCACCCTTTGCCCAATTCAACCCATATAACACACGGGACTTCGTATAGATCGGTGTCTCCGGCGAGTTCTTGTACTTTGCGGGGTCGGTCGATCCCGGCAGAATCCGTCCGCCAACAGCCACAGGGTCACCATTGTCATTCAAGATTGGAAACACCACTCGACCACGAAGAGCGTCCTGCATACGGTTACGTCGATTACGGAAGGCAAGCCCGACATCGCTAAGGATCTTCTCGTCAACTCCAGACCCAGTTGACAGTGCATCCCACTCATCTGGCGCCCAGCCAATTCGGAACTGCCTCGCAATAGTGCCGTCGATTCCGCGGGAGCGCAGATAATCACGTGCCGGCCGAGCATCTTGTCCCGTCAACAATCGCTGGTGGTACCACTCGACTGCGGTTTCCATACCTTCGACAAGACGCTTGCGTCGAGCACGGTCTTTCGATTGGCCGGTGGACGTGTACGTCAGTTGAAGCCCGGCTTTTGCTGCGAGAAATTCAACCGAACCTATGAAGTCGACATGCTCTGTCTGTTGGACAAAGGTGAAGACGTCCCCTGAGGCATCACAGCCAAAACACTTGTACCTGCCGGTCTCTTCACGAACATTGAAAGACGGAGTTTTCTCGCCGTGAAATGGGCACAGCCCAACCCAGTTTCTCCCGGTGCGCCGCAGCTGAACATGTTGACCAACGACATCGACAATCGACACTGTCGCGCGAACGCGGTCGATGTCGTCGTCAGAAATAGCCACGACGTCGAATCTAGTTCTCGACGGAGGCCGAGTTACCACAGCAGACGTAATACGCAGCGATCTGCATTCTGAACAGCCCGTCGCTACCGGGCTACCGCTCCCCACAACAACGGGTCGGCGCGGCAGCGGAAGGAACGCGAGGCACTAATGATGTCGCTAGGAATTTCGCTGGCGACGTGCTCGCACCAGCATCGAACCGTCGGCAGCCGACGTGACCACCCCGATCGATCTACCGTCGATGACGACCTCAGAGCCAATGTCGAGATCACCGCTCATCTGAATGATTTCAAACGGCGCCGATGAACTTCTTGCATCCATTCGCTCGACCAATTCCTGCCCCGGGTAGCAGCCCTTGGTGAATGACACAAGATCTTTCAACATTGACAGTTCGGCGGGAATTGTCTCACCGGCGACGATCTCTCGACCGCCCCTCGGCCACCCCTCATGAATCCGAGAACGTTCAACCTCATTTGGGACAGCAGTGTCAGCACGTGACAACGAAAACTCAACATCGACACGTAACAGAAAGCGCTGGAGCCGGGCGAGCACAACCTCTCCATCATCAGGATCACAATCAATCAAAAAATCTTCGGCCGCACGACGAGTCACACCGACCACCGCAATCACTTTGCCAGTTGGCTCAAGCAGCAGTGACCATACGCGTTCGCCGTCATTCAAGCCCTCGATCTGCTGGGCCAATTGTGAATGCAAATATCGCTCCGCATCAGCGCCAATTGCGGTGATCACATCGCGAGGAGCCTTCGCCCACACCTGCGCTGCCCAATCACATAATTCGCTCATCTCAACTCCCCGGGGCTCTCCGAGCCAACGTCATTCGTCGTGCCGCCGGAATAGCGGCGAGAAGTGCTGCTGCCTTGTTCCTACACTCGAGGTCCTCGTCATGAGGATCTGAGTCGGCGACGATTCCTGCCCCAGCTTGCAACGAAGCAGTTTCGCCATCACCACGTACAAACATCGTCCGGATACAGATCGCAGTATCTAAATTTCCTGACCAATCGAGGTATCCGACAACTCCGGCGTACGGACCTCTACGCACCGGCTCAAGTTGATCGATGATTTCCATTGCCCGCACCTTCGGAGCGCCGCTCACGGTGCCCGCCGGAAGGGTTGCCTTCAGCACATCAATCGGCCCAAGCCCGGGGCGAATTGTTCCCGTGACTTGAGAGGTCAAGTGCATGACATGGCTATAGCGCTCGAGCGTCATGAACTCCTCCGGTTCGACTGAACCAAATTGAGCGACTCTTCCGACGTCGTTACGAGCGAGATCGACGAGCATCACATGCTCCGCTCGCTCCTTCGGATGCTCCAACAATTCAGCAGCAAGCTTTCGATCGTGCTCCTCGTCGACACCGCGTTTGCGTGTGCCAGCAATCGGGCGACTCACAATGTGATCTCCCCTCAACTGCACCATCGGCTCTGGGGATGACCCGACCAATGTTGCCTCATCGTGACGAATGAAATACATGTACGGGCTCGGATTGACCTGGCGCAGCACCCGATACACATCAAACGGATCAGCACCTAACTGAATGTCATAACGCTGCGCAAGCACGACCTGAAAGATGTCACCGGCAAGAATGTGCTCTTTCGCCGCAACCACCGCATCGAGGTACTGGCCGTTTCCCATCGAGGATGGAACGTCGTCATGACGTTCCCCAGGAATTGGTGGCTCCACCACCGTGGTCTCTGCAGCAGCTGCAAGTCGAGCAACCGAGGCAGTCACCGCTTCAATTGCAGCATCTCGCGCCGCAAGAAGCTCAGCCTCAGACAGTGATCGACCAGCGTCATCTCGGGTAACGACTGACTCAATCAGGTAGATCCGTTGCCGCCAGTGATCAAAGGCAGCAAGCGATCCGATAATGCTCATCACTGCATCAGGCATCCCATGATCGTTGGGAGGCGAATCGGGTAGGTGCTCAACCTCACGGATGACGTCGTATCCGAGGTACCCAACGATGCCACCGTGTAAAGGTGGGAGGTCTGCAATATCAGGGCTCGAATGCGCATCGAGCAACGCCTCTAGCGCAGCAAGAATGCCTTCTTCGGTGGGGATCCTCGCCCCCAGTGCGCCGTTCACCTCGAGTTCGCCGTCACGAAGCACCATTGTTGCAACCGGGTCGCGTCCGATAAACGAAAAGCGGCTCCACCGTTCACCGTTCTCGACCGACTCAAGCAAAAAACCCGGTCCGTCACCAACCAGTTTCAGAAATGCCGAGACCGGTGTATCGAGATCACCAAGGACCTCCGTCCACACAGGAACAACACTGTGCTCTGCAGCGAAGGCGAGAAATTGATCGGCTTCGGGGCGAATATTCATTCGACTTCGCCGAGGGAACGGAAGAAGCAGGTTCGTTCGCCAGTGTGACAAGCGCCTCCTCCGTGTTGAACAACCTTGAACAGCAACGTGTCGCCATCGCAGTCGTAGAACGCCTCGCGCACCGACTGGTGGTCACCACTCGTATCACCTTTGCGCCACAGCTCGCTTCGGCTGCGCGACCAGTACACCATTCGTCCCTCTGCCAAGGTGCGATCGAGTGACTCGGCATTCATCCATGCCATCATCAACACCTCGCCGGTCTCAACCTCTTGAGCGATTGCAGGTACAAGCCCGTCAGCGTTGAACGTGATGTGGCTGCGTACCTCATCTGTCAATGTGATGGGATTCCAATCGACGGGTGTTGACTCCATGTCATTGAGCCTACGGGCGGGATGCCTCGGTCACCAGAAGACGAGAAGAGTTATCAGAGATACAGGCCAGTTGATGCTTCAATGCGTTCGGCTGCAACCGCATGAAGATCCCGCTCACGCAACATCACTAGATCTTCGCCCTGCACTTCAACCTCGTAGCGATCATCCGGGCTAAACAACACCCGATCTCCAACTTCGGCGGACCGGACGTTTTGTCCGAGTGCGATCACTTCAGCCCATATCAGCCGCTTCGCCATCTGAGCCGTCGCGGGGATGAGAATTCCTCCTGAGGATTTACGCTCACCTTCGTCCTTGCCGATTCGCACGAGCAACCGGTCGCTCAACATTTTGATGGGAAGCTTGTCGTCGCTGGACACCACCCTCCGAAGGGTACCGTGCCGCTATGAGATCTGACTCCCCATTTGACGATGGCATCAGCCCCGGTGGTACCACACGTGAGACAACTCAACTCATCACATCAGATGGCATCACGATCACCGTCGATATCGATACCCCCGAGACTGCGACATCAGTCGCTGCACTCCTTCACCCGCACCCGCTGTACGGCGGTCGACGTGATCATCCTTTGCTAGTGAAGTTAAGTTCAGCGCTCACCAGCGCTCAGGTGCTTACGGCAAGAAACGATTTTCGCCACGCAAGTGGAAACACGATCGAAGAAATGCCCGATGCCATCGCAACCTGTGAGGAACTCCAGCGCCGACAGCCACACACACCGCTCTACGTTGTCGGCTACTCCTTCGGGGCGATTGTTGCTGCTCGGATTGCTTCCCAAGTAAACGCACAACACCTCGTCATGATCGCTCCGCCGCTCTCGACTGTGTCGCTAGATGTTCCCGGGGTGCCATCAACGATCATCGCTGCTGAACACGACCAGTTCTCGCCACCATCGTCGCTCTCTGGGCATCCAGTCGCAGATGCATCAACCATTCGTGTGCTTGCTGGAGCCGATCATTTCCTTAATGGCTTCATCGAAGCAACCACAGCACTCACGGTTGACGTAATTACCAATGGCCACGGTGCATGACATCGTCAACTGCACGGCGAGGCCGAGTGGCGCTCCTACCTGCACCATCCGCCTGAGGATCGCTCACATCACGATGCCCGAGCGCCAAGACACCAACGGTTTCCAAATGATCAGGAACACCTAACGACGAACGAATCTCATCTTCAGGTTGAGGAAGCGCAAAGAACAGCGCACCAAGCCCATGGGCTTGAGCAGCGAGCAGCATCGACATTGCCGACATTCCGGCATCGACAAACCAAAACGGAGTGCGCCACATTTCCCTACCAGCACCCAGATCCGTGTGCGCCTTATCTCGCTCGGCGTAACGCTCGACGTAGGCATCGGGATCAACAAACATCATCAACAAAACCGGCGCGCGCAACAAGCCTTGGAATACGAACAATTCTCGACGCTCGCCAGGTAGGGATTTTGACCACAGTTTCTCTCGGTCCGAGCCTGTCAACTCGATGATGTGGAGCCCCTGGGAACGTCCAGCACTCGGTGCCCGAGTGCCAAGATCAACGATCTCGCAAACGATGTCGTCGTCGACCTCGTCAGGAAGAAACGCTCTGCACATTGCGCGCGAGCGCATGAGTGCCGACAACGCGTCAATACCAGTTGAGCTATCTGGCTCCAAGCTTCGCCAGGTCCTCAGCCATCGTCCAGCCGTAAGCGATCAGCACTCCGCCAGAAGACTGGTCGATCCCTTTGAAGAGGCCCTTCGTTCCTGCTGCAATCTTTTCTGGCTTCGTTGACTCAAAGTCAACAAAGCCCCCCTGAGGATTCTTCGGCGACATGAACTGTTCAGCGACATACGACGAATCGAGGCCGAAACGCTTCGCTAGGCGACGGCCCCACGCACGCTCTTCGCCAACTGCGCGAGATCCAGGGGTTGGGATCACATCATCGACTTCTTTTAGTGCCTGCAACGCGTCAGGCTTCGCAAATCGACCACCAACAACAACGTCTTCATCGGGGAATGCCATCAACGCCCGATGAAATGCTTCTTTCATTAATCCCTTTAGGACCGTGTCTCGCTTGGAATTTCGGCGAATGCTCATGACGCCGAGCAGCACGCATGGTGTTCCACCAATTCGCTCAAGGGTCGAGAATGTAAACCCGTGGAGCGTTCCACCATCGCGCGCTGTCGTTGCAAGCACCCATGCCTCTCGACAGCCCTCAAGAAACGCCAAGTCAAAGGCTCCCTCGATCGCAGCCATCTCTGCAAGGTCATCGTCGGTCAGCGCACTTGCGTCGTTGGTGAGTACTTCCAATGCCATTTCATGATCTCCAGCAAAACTTCTTGCCTACATTCTGCCATCTTCGGTGTCGACTACAGCAGGCGGGACAGTGAATTACGGCGCAACCGCCTCATGACCGAAGGCCACGCGTAGTTCGCCCACCGCCCGCGATGGGTCAACACGGAACCCCTCACCGAGTCGAAGCACCTGCCCTTTCGCCACTTCGATCTCGACCGGGGTGTCACCGTGATGCTCCTCGATGATGGCCTTCAACTGCTCAAGCACATGGCGATCGGGCATTCCACCAGGGAGCCGCAGCCGCACAGGACGAGAACTCCCTTCCTCCAAGCCAGTGAGCGTCTCAATATCCATGGCAATCAGGCCAAGCCTGCTCTCGTCGCGCCGGTCTAGTCGAGCTTTCACTGCAACGATGCGGTCGTCGACGATCGACTGCTGGAGAGCAGCGAGTGTTCGAGGAAATACCGTCACCTCAACCGAGGCATCCAGGTCTTCAAGAGTGAAGACCGCCATCTGGTCACCTTTCTTGGTGAACTTACGTGCTGAGGCTGTGATGATTCCCCCAACCCTCACGTTAGAGCCATCCTCCATCTCGCTGAGATCGACAATCGCATGCTCAACACGCCGACGAAGTGCCGCCTCAACGCCAAATAATGGGTGATCAGAAACGTAGAGGCCAAGCATTTCTTTCTCTGCTTTCAGACGCTCAGCTTTTGGATATTCGACATCAGGAATATCAATACGCTCAACACGGCCAAGCTCAGCCGAGTCATCACCATTCCAATCACCGAACAGGCTGAGCACACCTTGATCTCGTTCACGGCGACGACTCAACGTCGACTCGATAATGCTCTCGTGCACCGACACCAATCCGAGTCGAGGATGCTCAAGTCGATCGAACGCTCCCCCATTGATCAACGATTCAATCGTTCGCTTGTTCAACACCTGCTCAGGAACACGCTCAGCGAATTCGTAGAACGTCGCATATGGGCCGTTCTCGTCGCGCTCTTCCACGAGTTGCGAGACCAAGCCCTCACCAACATTTCGTACTGCCGACATGCCGAACAAGATTGCGCCTGGCGAACCCACAGGAAGTTCAACATCGTCGGGCACATGTTCACGCCGCAGTGGAGCAAAATCTGACAGAGAGCGGTTGATGTCTGGAGGCAACACCTTGATGCCACTCGCTCGACAATCTGCGAGGTAGATCGCCGCCTTGTCGAGATTGTGTTTCACGCTGGTGAGCAACGCCGAGAAATACTCAACCGGGTAGTGCGCCTTGAGGTAGGCGGTTTGATAGGTGATGAGGCCATAACCAAATGTGTGGCTCTTGTTGAATGCGTAATCAGCAAACTTTTCGATGATGTCAAATAACTGTTTTCCAAGACCGATGCCATATCCCGTGGACTCGCAGCCCTGTTCAAACTTTTCTCTCTCAGCAACCATCAACTCGCGCTGCTTTTTCCCGCACGCTTTACGAAGGTTGTCTGCCTGAGCAAGCGAATAGCCGGCAAACCGCTGCGCTACACGCATCACGCTCTCTTGATAAATCATCAACCCAAACGTGTCATCAAGAACTTCACGCGCATCTTCATGGAAGAAATCGACCGGCTTACGACCGTTCTTCCTGTCGGCGTAATCGTTATGCATATTCTCGCTCATTGGGCCCGGGCGATAGAGCGCCAGCACAGCCGAGACATCTTCAAATGAGTTAGGTGCCATTCGACGAAGCAACTGGCGCATTGGTGGCGATTCAAGCTGGAACACCCCAACGGTGTCACCGCGCGAGAGCAACTCGAACGTCGCAGGGTCGTCTAGGGGGACTGCATCAATATTGAACTCAGGATCAACTGACGACTCAATCATCGCCTGAGTGTCACTGATGACATCCAGGTTTCGAAGACCGAGGAAGTCCATCTTCAACAGTCCAAGTTCTTCAACACCATGCATCTCATACTGCGTGACGACTGGAGAGTCTTCAGGGGACTTTCCGCTTTCTGGTTTTCGCTGAATTGGAAGGTATTCGGTGACGGGCTCCTTCGTAATCACCACCGCCGCCGCATGGATCCCGTCTGAACGTTTCAGACCCTCTAACCCTTTTGCTACGTCAACAACTTTCTTGACATCATCGTCTGACTCGTACATCGCACGAAGTTCTGTGGCCGCTTTATAGCCATCGGCGTACTTCTCGTTCTGCTCGAAGCAATATTTCAACGGCGTGTCGCGCCCCATCACCAATGGGGGCATCGCCTTGGCAACGCGATCACCGACGGCGTACGGGTAACCGAGCACCCTCGCCGCATCACGAACCGCGTTACGAGCTTTGATTGTTCCAAAAGTGATGATCTGAGCAACGTGGTCACGGCCGTATTTCTCAGCGGCGTACCGAATCATTTCGTCGCGATATCTCGAGTCAAAGTCCATGTCGATATCGGGCATTGAAATTCGTGAAGGATTCAAGAACCGCTCAAAGAGAAGGTCATACTTGATCGGATCAAGATCGGTGATCCACAGGCAGTACGCAACTGCGCAACCTGCCGCCGAACCACGACCAGGTCCAACACGAATACCAGAATCACGTGCATGACGAATGAGATCCCAGGTCACCAAGAAGTACGAAGCGAATCCCATTGAGGCGATGACCTCAAGCTCATACGAGACGCGCTCGACGACGTTATTTGGCAAGTTCGCGCCCCAGCGCCGCTTAGCTCCCTCCCATGTGAGGTGTTCGAGATAGGCACGGTCATCTGCGAATCCATCGGGTAGCGGGAAATTCGGCAACAACGCCTCACCAAAGGTGATTTCGACATCAGCCCGCTCTGCAATCCACAGCGTGTTATCGCATGCTTCAGGCACTTCTCGGAACTGCTCTCGCATTTCAACTGCAGGCTTAAGGTAATGCTCATGACCATCAAACTTGAATCGATTTGCGTCGCTCATCAATGAACCGGTCTGAACACACAACAAGGCGTCATGGGCCGCGTGGTCCTCGCGATGGGTGTAGTGCGAGTCGTTCGTTGCCAGCAACGGGGCGCCGATCCGTCGAGCAATTTCAATGAGTTGAGGATTTGTCTGCTTTTGCTCTGGGAGGCCGTGATCCTGCAGTTCGATGAACAAGTTGTCTTTGCCAAAGATGTCCTGCAGGCGGGCCGCTTTCTCAACCGCTCCCGACTCGTCACCACGCAACAACGACTGCAGAACATGACCGCCGAGGCATCCCGTGGTTGCGATCAGACCATCTGAGTAACGCTCGAGCAGCTCCCAGTCGATACGGGGCTTGTAGTAGTACCCCTCAAGAAACGCAAGGCTCGATAACTGAATCAAGTTGCGGTAACCGGTTTGGTTCTCCGCAAGCAACGTGAGGTGGTAGTACAGCTTCTGCCCGGCCTCAGTGTCGCCGCCCGAATCATCAAGGCGCCCACGTCGCGTTGGTCGCTCATGCCGACTGTCGTGAGCCATGTAGGCCTCGGTACCGATAATCGGTTTGATTCCGCGATTTCGGCACTCCTTGTAGAACTCGAGCGTGCCGTACATGTTGCCGTGATCAGTAATGCCAATCGCTGGCTGCCCATCTGCAACTGCCGTCGCTACAAGTTCATCGAGCCGCGCCGCCCCATCAAGCATCGAGAACTCGGTATGAACATGCAGGTGGGTAAATGAATCGGTCACGTGGTCGAATGAAAGTGTTAGGTGAAATCTGTCGGCGGGCTACGCCTGAATTACAGGTGTGTGATCTGTCGACTGTACCAGAGCGTCGCCGAAGACCAGTGCAGGAAAATTACAGATACGTCCCGGTTTGGGTGCCTGAGCTCCCGCCATTTGAGGGCAGCTGGCGCATCTGCTCGAACTGTTGCTTCGCCGCTACCTGCTGAGCGAATAACGCCGCTTGGATTCCATGGAACAGTCCTTCGAGCCAACCAACGAGTTGGGCTTGGGCGACGCGTAATTCGGCCTCGCTCGGAATGCCATCTCCGTCGAACGGAAGCGCAATCATCTTCAGCTCCTCTTGCAGGTCAGGTGACAGCGCCTCGGAAAGTTCGATTACTGACCGCTCGTAGATTTCTGCGAGTCGCTCTCGGCTCGCCTCATCAAGCGGTGCCTGGCGAACCTCATCGAGCAATTGCTTCACCATCGATCCGATACGAAGCACCTTGCCGGGCTCGGTGATGGCGCCTTCCATCTCGCTGTTCAGCGTCTCGTTGTCGTCGACAACCTCTGGACGTTCTACGTCGCTGTCAGCCATGACAAATACCCTTTCAACAGTTTCGGCGGCACTTTTGCATCGCGTGTTCCACACGCCTGTTGGCAATTCTACCGAAGGCCATGACCTGCGATTAATGGAACAAGCATCTCTTCTTCCGTCAGCGAGCCGTGCCGACAAATCAACTCAAACGGACCGGAGTCTGCAGCTTCAAACAAACTGACTGGCTCAAACGGCGCAACGACAACATCTCCCAGTCGAGCCAACATTGGTGTGGAAAAACGAGGGCCAAACCAATCGTCGTCAATGACCTCCGAACGGCGCCTTACCCATCCGATGTGACCAAATTCTTCGCGTGCGGCGTCAAAAAGCTCACTTTCAGCTCCTGGCCGAGAATGGAACCAGCGCATCCGCCCCTCACCAGATTGAAGTTCGACCAAACGAAGAAGTTCATCGCTCGGATACACCAACCGATCCCCTACCTCGACTTGCCCATGATCAGCCGTGACCAAGACGACAGCATCACTCGGCAATCGCTGGAGCAGATCACCAATCATGTGATCGGCGGCGGCAAGTTCGGCATCGTAGAACTCTCCGAAGCCACGTTCATGAGCGATCTTGTCGATCCCCGGGTAATACGCATGAACAAATGAGGCACCACCGGCAACAAGTTCAGCAACCACTACCGGCAACGAGGACAACGCTCGATAACCATGCGGAATTCCTCCGTACAAATGAGCATCAGAGAATGAGGATCCGATCAGTTCTTGGCTCGTCACGTAGGGCACACGCTGGCCGCAGAATGCGCGAGCAGGCTGAAACTCTCTGGGAGGGACATCGTGTCGGCGATTTCCCGCGTCTGTCGCCCAGCGCAACATGTTGGTGACCGCACCTCTCATCAACATTCGATATCCGAGTACACCGTGTTCAGCGGGTGTGAGACCAGTGGCGATTGATGTCAACGCCGTCGCCGTTGTGCTTGGTGCCACGGTCGTGATTGGACCTCCAACCAACGAACTGAGGTTCGGCGTCAATTCTTGACGCTCGGCAAGTTGCTTCCAGCCGAGACCATCAAGCACGACGAGCACGACAGCAGAGGCGCCGGCAGCGATCTGAGGCACCCAATTCGGGATTGGAGCACCACCCAGGAACGCCGGAATGATGCCGGCAACGTTTGCGCCTTGGTACTCAGGCAAACAGGGCATCGGCGAGGAGCTTCCCTCAGCAAGAACTTCTTGCGATGTTTCCTCCACACCCATTCCCATAGTTCACCAGTAGACGCGGCTAACACCAACTTGGCAGAGCAACGCTCACCATTCTTCTCGTTGCAACCGCTTGGAGCCACCGAAGACACCTACGGCGGCCTACGATGAGGTTGTGCGCGTTTCAACCAGAGGTGACTATGCCTGCCGAGCATTGCTGTCGCTTGCGTTGAGAACTAACGATGCCGGCCCGACCTCGGTCCGCGATATCGCAGAGCGAACCGGTCTCCCACAGCCATATCTCGAACAAATTTTGCTCGCTTTAAAAGGGGCTGGGCTTGTCCGATCGAAGCGTGGTGTCGGCGGCGGCTACGTACTGGCGCGACAACCGTCTGAAATTCGACTCTCAGAAATTTTGTCAGCGGTCGATGGGCCTATCACCCTCGGCGACTTCGGAGAACCGCACACTGACGGCGCATGCGACCACGAAGGCCAGTGCGTGTTGCTTTCAATCTGGAATGCGGCGGGTGATGTCATGCGATCACACCTCGACGGTTACACCCTTGACGCAATTGTCAACATGGCATCTGGCGAAACACCCTGGCCTCTAGCCAGCCGGTGAGTCGTCGACAAGTGGTTGAAGACCACTGAGCATCGTGTTCAGGTCTTCGGCAAGTTCGCTTGAAAATGACACTCGCTCCCCGTCACCGGGATGATCGAACTCAAGTCGGGCCGCGTGAAGGAATGGGCGCTCCATTCCAAGCGTCGGCCGCCGCTGCCCGTACCACGGGTCGCCAATAAGCGGATGGCCGATTGACGAGAGGTGAACTCGGATCTGATGAGTCCGACCGGTCTCAAGCGAACACTCAAGCAATGCGCAGTCAACCGGTTCTGAATAGCGTTCGATGACTTGGTATTCCGTGCGTGAGTCACGCCCATCCGCTACCACCGCCATTTTCAAAGGATCGCGGCGAGACCTGCCGATCGGAGCATCAATGACGCCGTGCAACGCCGTGGGATGTCCCCATACGAGAGCGCGATACATACGAGTGGCAGAGTGATCAGCAAATTGGGGAACTAGCGCCTCATACGACTGCTGCGTTCGCGCCACGACGAGCAAGCCCGTGCTACCGGCGTCAAGTCGGTGAACGATCCCAGGTCGATGGGACTCACCCACCTCCGAAATCTCAGGAAACTGAGCGAGCAAACCATTTACAAGAGTCCCCGCATCATTGCCCGCACCAGGGTGGACGACGAGGCCAGCTTGCTTATCGACGACGATGATGTGGTCGTCCGCATGAACGACAGACACCACCACCCCTGGGTCTGGATCAGGCAGTTTTTCACCTGGGATTTGGGAAGGGTCGACAGACACCTCTTGGCCTTCAGACAACCTCAATTTGCCACTGGTTTCCACTACTCCGTCGACAAGCACAGTTCCACGTTCGACAAGATCGGCGGCAACAGACCGCGACACGTCAAGAATGAATGCGACGATTCGGTCAACTCGCTCGCCGTCGAGCGCACTCGGAACTACCTCAACCAGCATCGATTACTCCCCGGTCGCCCGAGCGCGTCGGCCATCTGAGAGAACTGATAACACGAGCAATGCCGCACCCACGTTGATTGAAATATCTGCGACATTGAATACCGGAAACCATCCGAAATCGATGAAGTCAACGACCGATCCACGAAGAAACCCAGGGGATCGGAACAACCGGTCGAGCAGATTTCCACTTGCGCCGCCGACAAGAACCCCAATCGCTAGTCGATTGATCAGACGAGGCTGTCGGGACAGAGACTTTGCAAGGAATAACACCACCACAAAGGCCCCGATCGCGATGACTGGCCCAAATGAAGAACCAGCACCAAATGCCATGCCCGAATTGAACGTGAGGCGGAATTTCAAGGTCCACACAACGTCGACGGCCCCATCTGCTAGGCGGCTAACGGCAAGTTGTTTGGTGATCTGATCAAACGCAATAACAAACGCAGCGAGTGCCCAAGAAATGATGTGCTCCGAACGCTGCGCCTTTGAGGTCATCGACGGCCGATCCCGCCGACCTTCTCCTCGACGAGTTCTCTCGCCCATGGAATTGCTTCCAGGCGAAGTCGTGGAATTGGCTTCATCGACAGCACCGAGTAGCCGTAGGTTCCCACTTCCATTCGGGCAAGTGCCTCATCGATCTCAACAACCGACTCTCGGGCCTGAGCGCTAAGGGCGAGGTCACGCTCTCGCTCAACCACCATGGTGTCGCCCTCGCCACCCTCGTCATCGAACTGCACATCGCCCATCTCAGCTTCTTCAATCAGGCTTGTGGCCTCTGCATCGAGCTGGTCGGCTTGGCCGATCAGGCGGGCTCGCTCTGCAATGAGAAGATCGCGTTGCGACTTCAAAAACTTCACATCGAAGTCTTTGGTGTACGCAATGCCGTCCTTGGTACGTCCGCGAACTTTCGGAGCTTCTGGTGCAGCTTTCTTAGCTGGTGCAGCCTTTTTAGCTGGTGCAGCCTTTTTAGCTGGTGCAGCCTTTTTAGCTGGTGCAGCCTTTTTAGCTGGTGCAGCCTTTTTAGCTGGTGCAGCTCTTTTTG